>Ga0213875_10000124_pt1 | contig 86711 bp, 74 predicted proteins | sample BarmaccomBMRX_R8_FD_160105 | JGI IMG/M metagenome (GOLD analysis project Ga0213875, IMG submission 160105) | Root-associated microbial communities from Barbacenia macrantha in rupestrian grasslands, the National Park of Serra do Cipo, Brazil - RX_R8 | ecosystem: Host-associated > Plants > Roots...
CGCGCTCCGGCAGTGACCCAGATGGTCTGGTATAAGATCGGGGCCGCCGATGACCCGTTCGGCAAGTCCGGCCTGTCGCACTTTCTCGAACATTTGATGTTCAAGGGCACCCGCGCCGTGCCCCCCGGCGCGTTCAGCGCCAAGATCGCCGAGAATGGCGGTCGCGACAACGCCTTCACCACCGAGGATTACACGGCCTTTCACGAGACCGTTGCGCGCGACCGCCTCGGCATGGTCATGGGACTCGAAGCCGACCGCATGACCGGGCTCGCGCTGACCGATGATGTCGTCCTGCCGGAGCGCGACGTCGTGCTCGAAGAGCGCCACATGCGGATCGACGACGATCCCGCCGCGCTGCTCGCCGAGCAGCTGCGCGCGACGCTGTTCCTGAACGACCGCTACCGCATCCCGACGATCGGCTGGGAGGTCGAAATCCGCAAGCTCGGCACCGCCGACGCGCTCGCCTTCTATCGCGAATGGTACGCGCCGAACAACGCGATCCTGGTCGTCGCCGGGGACGTCGAAGACGCCGAGGTGCGCTCGCTCGCCGAACAGTATTTCGCGCCGGTGGCGCGGCACCCGGTGCCGCAGCGGGTGCGCCCCATCGAGCCCGAGCATCACGCCGCCGCGCGGCTCGAAATGAAGAGCCCGCGGGCGGCCCAGCCGAGCTGGCGTCGCCTCTACGTGGCGCCGAGCTATCGCACCGGCGATGTGCAGCACGCCTATCCGTTGCAGGTCTTGGCCGAGATCCTCGGCGATGGCGCCAGTTCGCGCCTCTACCGCAGCCTGGTGCTGGATCGCGGCCTCGCCCTGTCGGTCGAAGTCTCGTACGAACCGAGCGCGATCAACCTCGCCACCTTCGACATCTACGCGACGCCGAAGGCAGGGGTCGCGGTGCCGCAGCTCGAGGCGGCAATCGATGCGGAGCTGCGCCAGATCGTCGAACACGGCGCCGATGCCGACGAGGTCAGCCGCGCCGAGGCGCGCATGCAGGCATCGTCGGTCTACGACCGCGACAGCCTGACCGGCCCCGCCGAGATCATCGGCGCCGCCCTGGCGATCGGCCAATCCATCGACGATGTCGAGGCCTGGCCGGAGCGGATCGGCCAAGTCACCCCCGACGAGGTGACGGCCGCCGCCCGCGCCGTGCTGATCGAGCGCAATTCCGCCACCGGCATCCTGCTGCCGGAACACACGTCATGAGCTGGCGCATGTTCGTCTGCGCCGTCGCCGTTCTGCTGCTGCCGTTTCTGCGCGCGCAGGCCATGGACATCGAGCAGGTCGGAGGCAGCGGCGGTGTCGAGGCCTGGCTGGTCGAGGATCATTCGCTGCCGATCGTGACCATCCGCTTCGTCTTTGCCGGCGGCGCCGCGCTCGATCCACCCGGCAAGGGCGGCACCGCCGCGATGGCTGCGGCCCTGCTCGATCAGGGCGCCGGTCCATATGAGACCGAGGAGTTTCAGTCGCGGCTCGACGATCTGGTCACCGATCTGCGCTTCGGCGCCAGCCAGGACGGGTTCGGCGGCAGCATGCGAACGGTCGCGCGCAATCTCGACGAGGCCGCGGAACTGCTCCGCCTGGCGCTGGCCGCGCCGCGCTTCGACGACGATGCGATCGAGCGGGTCCGCGGCGAAACCGCGGCCGCGCTCGCCCGCCGGTTCCGCAACCCGCATGCGATGTCGAGCCGGCTGTGGATGCGCAACGCCTTCGAAGATCACCCCTATGGCAACGATATCGAGGGAAGCGAAGCCAGCATCGCCGAAATCAGCCGCGACGATCTGGTCGGTTTCGTCGGCCGCCGCCTCAACCGTTCGGCATTGCTCGTCGGGGTGGTCGGCGACGTGACGCCGCAAACCCTGGCGCCATTGCTCGATCGGGTGTTCGGGGAGCTGCCGCAGGGCGCCGTTGCAACCGCCGTCCCGGATGCCGAACCCAGCGCCGCCGCCGCATTGCTCGTCAGCCGTGCCCCGGTGCCGCAAAGTGCGGTAACCTTCGGCCAGGCCGGCCTCAAGCGCGACGACCCGGACTGGTATGCCGCGCTGGTCGTCAACGACATCCTTGGCGGCGGCGGGTTTCGCGGCCGCCTGATGAAAGAGATTCGCGACAAGCGCGGACTCGCCTACAACGTCTCGACCGAGCTGGTTCCGTACCGCCATGCCGGCCTGATCCTCGGCGATGTCGCGACCGAGAATGCGCGGGTGGCGGAGTCGATCGATCTGATCCGCGCCGAATGGCGCCATATGCGCGACGACGGCCCGAGCGCCGAAGAGCTGGCGGCGGCGAAGACCTATCTGACCGGCTCCTATCCGCTGTCGCTGGATTCGACCAACCGCATTGCCGCCGCCCTTGTGCAGATGCAGATCGACAAGCTCGGCATCGATTACCTCGACCGCCGCGCCGGCCTGATCGAGGGGGTCACGCTCGATCAGGCGCGCGCCGTGGCGCGCCGGGTGCTGAATCCCGACGGTCTCAGCTTTGTTGTCGTCGGCGATCCGCCCGACCTCGGCGGCAGCGGTTCCAGCCCCTCGCCGGCGCTGCATTAGGGCGGTTCCGCTGCTGTCGAACCCGCCTTTTGTCTCCGCCATTCATGAGGCAACGGGAATCCCGGGCTCCGGGACTCCCGCTGGCGCGCGGGCGTTCGACGGAAAGACGGATACCCAGCCGCAGAATAGGTTCTAGAGTAATGGTTAGGCGCCGACGGTTGATCCCCGCTTTCAGCGCTGTCATTCCGGGGCGCTGCGCAGCGGCGAGCCCGGAACCCACGAACACGGGCCTCTGGAATATGGGTTCCGGGCTCTCGGCTTCACCGAGCCCCGGAATGACGGCCAAGAGAGGACCGAGGATAGTGCTCCGAACTTCCGGTTTAGAACGGTAGGCCAGGACCCCGCGAATGCGCAGTTTGTGGTCGGAGGCCGATGCCGAGCGGCTCATCGAGGAGTACGCCGTCATCGGGGTCGGGCGCGAGCTGGCGTTGCGGGTTTACACCTCGCGGCTGCTCGGCGGCGACCCCAGGCTGGTCCTGCATGGCGGCGGCAACAGCTCGCTGAAGACCGTGACCCGCGACCTGCTCGGCGATCCGGTCGAAGTGCTGTGCATCAAGGGCAGCGGCGGCGATCTCGCGACGGTCGAGCCGGGCGGGCTGCCGGCGGTGCGGCTGGCGCCGTTGCGGCGGCTGCGGGCACGCCCGGTGCTGGCCGACGCGGACATGGTTCGCATCCTGCGCGCCAACCTGCTCGACCCGGGTGCGCCCAACCCGTCGGTCGAAACCCTGATGCATGCGTTTCTGCCGCCGCGGTATATCGACCATACCCACTCGACGGCGGTCCTGGCGCTTGCCGACCAGCCGGACGGCGCCGGGCGCTGCGCCGATCTCTATGAGGGGCGCCTGGCTGTCGTGCGGTATGCGAGGCCGGGGCTGGCGCTCGCGCAGGCGGCCGCCGAAGCATTCGAGGCCGCCCCCGCGGTCGAAGGCCTGATCCTGCTGCAGCATGGGATCGTCACCTTCGGCGACAGCGCGCGGGAGGCCTACGAGCGCATGATTGCGGCGGTGACCGCCGCCGAGGAAGTGATCTCCCGCGGCCGGGCGACGGTGTTCCGCGCCGCAGCGCTGCCGCCCGACATCGCGGCGGTCGCGGCGGTCGCGCCGATCCTGCGCGGCGCCTGCGCAATCCCCGATTTGGCCGTCGCCGGCGCCTATCGCCGCTTTATCCTGGATTTTCGGGCCGGGCCGGCGATCCGGAACTTTGTCAACGGCATTGAGCTCGGGCGTTTCGCCGAGGCCGGGGTCGCCACCCCCGATCACACGATCCGCACCAAAAACTACCCGCTCATCCTCCCGGCGCCCGAGGCGGGCCGGCTCTCCGAATTCGCGGCCGCCGCGCGCGTGGCGGTCGGACGCTATGCCGACGAGTATCGCGCCTATTTCGCGCGCCACAACGCCCGGCAGGCGCAGCCGAAACGCGAACTCGACCCGATGCCGCGGGTGATCCTGGTGCCGGGGCTTGGCCTGTTCGGGCTGGGACCGACCGCGCGGGATGCGGCCGTCGCGGCCGACATCGCCGAAAGCTGGGTCGCGACAGTGACCGACGCCGAACGGGTCGGCCGCTTTCAGTCGCTCGACGAGACCGAATTGTTCGAAATGGAGTACTGGTCGCTCGAGCAGGCCAAGCTCGGCCGCGCCGAGGACAGGCCGCTCGTCGGGCAGGTCGCGCTGATCACCGGTGGCGCCGGCACGATCGGGCTTGCGACGGCGCGGGCCATGTCCGCGGCCGGCGCCGAGATTGCGGTGGTCGACCTCGACGCGGCCGCGGCCAAGACCGCCGCCGCCGGGCTCGGCGGCGCCGCGCTGGGGCTCGGCTGCGACGTAACCGATCCGGATCAGGTGGCCGCCGCTTTCGACCGCGTGGTCGAGCGCTTCGGCGGGCTTGACATCGTCGTGTCGAATGCCGGGGCGGCGTGGCAGGGCCGCATCGGCGAGGTCGATAATGCCGTGCTGCGCCGCAGCTTCGAGCTGAATTTCTGGGCGCATCAGTCGGTCGCGCGCAACGCCGTGCGGATCATGCGGGCGCAAGGGACCGGCGGCTGCCTGCTGTTCAACGCATCGAAGCAGGCGGTCAACCCCGGCCCCGATTTCGGGCCCTATGGGCTGCCGAAGGCGGCCACCTTGTTCCTGGTGCGGCAATACGCGCTCGATTACGGCCGCGACGGCATCCGCGCCAACGCGGTCAACGCCGACCGCATCCGCGGCGGCCTCTTGACCCCGGCGATGATTACGGCGCGCGCCAAGGCCCGCGGGGTTAATGAGCATGACTACATGGCCGGCAACCTGCTCGGCCGCGAGGTCGCCGCCGAGGATGTGGCGCAGGCCTTCCTGCATCATGCGCTGGCGCTGAAGACCACCGCCGACGTCACCACCGTCGACGGCGGCAACATCGCCGCGATCCTGCGCTGACCTGCCCGGCGGCTTCGGCAATCGCCCGGGCTTCGGCGTCGTCCGCATCGAGCAGCGATGTCTTCCCGGACTCTCGCTGAGACAAAAAGCCCGAGCCGGTGAGACAAGCCCGGCCGCGAGCGGTATGATCCGCTCGCAACGGGCGCCCTACCCCTGAGAGGAGGGAGGGTTCGATGGGCAAAACGAGAGGCTTTGTAGTCCCCGCGGGAGCCGGCAAGCATCACGCTTCGCCGACACCGGGCCGCTTTTTCGATCTGAAACTGCTCGGTCGCGAGACCGCCGACAGCATCATGATGTTCGAGGAGACGTTGCCGGCGGGCACCGCGAGCCTCTATCACTTGCACCATGACAGCGACGACGTTGCCTGGGTACTCGCCGGCGGAATCACCTTCCACATTGGGGATCTGGTGACGACCGGCGGCCCCGGGACCTGCGCCTTCATGCCGCGCAACACGGCGCATGCCTGGAAGAATACCGGCCTCGAGACCGGCCGGGTGCTTTTCCTCTACACGCCGGCTGCTGCGGGCGGCTATATCGAAACCATGGCCGATCGCGCCGGCGGCCCGATGACCGCCGCCGAGCGCGACGAACTTTGCGCCCGGTATCGCTGGGAAATCCTCGGGCCGAACCCGCTGTGATGGACGACCTGCGCAAAAAAAGCTGGCCGCCCGGCAGAGGATTCCAGAACGGGCAGCACCGGTTGCAGGTATAGTTCGCGCGACCAGTGACGGAGCAGGACCATGCCGGAAGCCGATATCGAGGGACAGAGATACCAGGCCGACCGGCCGCAATCGGCGCCGGGCTTTTTCCTGAAGGGCTCGCACCAGCTCGACTGGGGCATGAAGAACCGGCTGGCGCGGGTGTTCCGGCCGGAGAGCGGCCGCACCGTGATGCTGGCGGTCGATCACGGCTATTTCCAGGGACCGACGACCGGGCTGGAGCGCATCGACCTCAACATCGTGCCCCTATTGCCGTCCTGCGACGCCTTGTTCTGCACCCGCGGCATCCTGCGCAGCGTGATCCCGGCGGATTCGACCAAGCCCATGGTATTGCGCGCCAGCGGCGGTCCCAGCATCCTGAAGGAACTGTCCGACGAGCAGATCGCGATGGATATGGAGGATGCGGTCCGGCTCAACGCCGCCGGCGTCGGCATCCAGGTGTTCATCGGCGGCGAATTCGAGACGCGCTCGATCCACAACATGACGCGCCTCATTGATGCCGGGCTGCGCTGCGGCATGCCGGTCATGGGGGTCACCGCGGTCGGCCGCGACATGGTGCGGGACGCGAAATATTTTCGCCTCGCCTGCCGCATCATCGCCGAGCTCGGCGCGCAATACGTCAAGACCTATTACGTCGCCGAGGGGTTCGAGACCGTCACCGCATCGTGCCCGGTGCCGATCGTCATGGCGGGCGGCCAGAAGCTGCCCGAACTCGACGCGCTGACGATGGCCTACAACGCCGTCGATCAGGGTGCCGCCGGGGTCGATATGGGCCGCAACATCTTCCAGTCGGACACGCCGAAAGCGATGATCGCGGCGGTGTCGGCGGTCGTGCACGACCACATGAAGCCGGCCGAGGCTTACGATTTGTTCCGCTCGTTGCGCGCTCAGGGCTGAGCCGCGGTTCCCAGATCCAACCCGGCCATATCTCGTCATTCCCGCGCAAGCGGGAATCCAGGGCCCTGGACCCCCGCTTTCGCGGGGGCGACCAGTTTGAGGTGCGCCGGGACGGAGTCTGAAGGGCGCCGGTCAGGCCAGGCCCAAGTGGGCGAGAAAATCGAGCGCGGCCGCGACACAGGCCTGCGGCTGTTCGAGCTGCAATAGGTGACCGGTGCCGGGAATGGCGGCGTAATCGAAGCCGCCGTCGCGCGCCAGGGCCCGATTCGATAGCGCGGTCGGCGCCGGAAAGGCGCGGTCGGGATCGCCGCCGATCAGTTTGATCGGCCCGGCCAGTTGGCGGTGCCGCGGCCACAGGCCGAGCGTGATCCCGGCGCGATAGATCGCGGATTCGAGCGCCGGCGGGCAGCGCAGGACCCAGTCGCCGCGCTCGGGATCGCGCCGCAGCACCGATTGTGCGACCAGTTCATGCGATCCGGCCACCCAGTCGCGACCGGCGCGGGTGGCCGCGTAGTCGCGGGCGAGTTCCCCCGGGTTTTCGAAGCGTGGCCGCCGACTTTGAGCCCAGCTCTCCAGCCGCTCCAGATAGCCGATCATCGGCGGCCGCGCCGCGTCGCCTTCGGGCGGCATATTGGGCGGATCGAACAGCACCAGCGCCTCCCATAGCCAGCCGATGTCGAGCGCGTGAATGAGCGCCGACTGCGCCGCCATCGAGTGGAACAGCCCGGCCGTCGGCTTTGCCCCGAACGCGGCGGCGATGCCGTCGGCCAGGCTTCCGATATCCTGCGCAAAATGCGCGTAATCGTGATTCGCCGGATCGCTCGGCGGGTTGTGCCCGTGATTGCGCATATCGAGCGCGACCACCTCGAAATCGCGCAGCAGCGGCGCCCAGAACGGCAGGTAGCCGTCGGCCGCAAAGCCGTTGCCGTGGCTGACCACCAGCCGGACCCCGCCGCGATTGCCGTGCCGGCGCACCCGGAACACGGCGCCGTCCACGCCGGCGATATCGGCCGTCTCGAGCGGGACCGGCATGGTCAACGGCATGACGGCAGCATAATCGAGTCGCGGCGCTTCGTGACGGTCACGCTGACGCGGACGCGGTGAATCGATCGAGAAGCCGGTGGATTTCGGGCGATCCTCTCACGCTGCCCGCGCCGCATCGCGCCGGCGCAGGCGCAGCGGCAGCCTCTCCGGCCGCAGCGTGCCGGCGTAGACGAGGCCGATCGGGCGGGTCTCATCAAGCTCGACCGCGCCGCTGCGGAAAATCTCGCTCAGCGCCAATATCATGATGTTGATCGCGAGCTCGTCTCCGACACAGGCGCGTCCGCCGGCGCCAAAGGCGAAGAAATGCGGCGGGGCGATCAGCTTGGGCGAGGTGAAGCGGTCCGGGTCGAACCGCTCCGGGTCGGGCCACAGCTTCGGCTGGCGGTGGAGCAAGTAGGGGGACAGGATGATCGTGGCGCCGCGCGGCACCGGGCCGGCCGACAACTCGACCTCTTCCAGCGCCTCCCGGGGGAAGAGGGCGACCGGCGGACAGAGGCGCAGCGTCTCATAGACGACCTTGCGCAAATAGACCTGCCGCTCGAGAGCGGCGTGATGGGGCGCGCCGCGGCCCAGCACGGTTTGCAGCTCGGCTCGGATCCCCGCCGCGACGGCGGGATGGCGCAGCACCAGCAGCAGCGCCGAACCGAGACCGCTGGCCGTCGTCTCGTGGCCGGCGAACAGGATATTCAGGACCTGGCTGACGATCGCGGAATGGTCGGGCGCCCCGTCGCCCGCGGCGGACCGCAGGCGCGCGATGAACGGATTGGCGGACCGCGATGGCTCCTCGATCAGCCCTTCGACGCAGCCGCGGATGACCTTGGCGCCGCGCAGAAACCGGCGATGGGCCGGCAGCGGCCAGGCGAGCGGGAGCGGCAGCAGGGCGTTCGTCCGGCGCAGCACGAAGGCCATCGACGACTCCCAGGCCTCGCGGATCGGATCGAGCTGGGGCCCGAGATCGGCGCCGAGCAGAATGCGGCCGATCACGTCTTGGGTCAGGGCGAGCAGCAGCGGTGCGGCATCGTCGATGCGGCCGAGCGCCTGCCACCGCCGGCGGTGCTCGGCGACGGTGCGAACGATGATCGGCGTGTAGCTCTCGAGGCTGCGCCGAGCGAATTCCGGCTGCGCCAGGCGGCGATGGCGCACCCACTCCTCGCGCTCGGCGGTCGCGACGCCCTCGCCGAGCAGCAGCTTGAAGGTGGCGAGCGCTTTGCCCTTGGCGAACCTTTTGGCCTGCTTCTGCAATACGACCATCACATCGTCGGGGTCGTTGAGCAGCCAGATCGAGCGGCCGAACGGCATCGGCAGGGCGACGGTGTCGCCGAAGCGCTGCCACAGCTCGCTCATCGCGTCGAGTATCTGCGGCCCTTGCATCCGCTTCAGAAACTTGAGCCTTTCCAACCCGCGCGGACCGTTTTGCGCCACCATCGCCTCATGCATTCGTGGATCACAGGAAGACGCAAACGCGCAAACCGCGCCGCGGGGTTCCTCCCGCGGCAACGCGTCCGATTAGTAGAGATCGGGCGGACCCGGTGAGCACCCGAGCGCCGGCGGGTTGTGATATGATCGCGCCGACGCCGGCGCGGCGGATCGAGCGGCAAGCCAGCGGCGCCACGGCAACCGGGGAGGGAGAGCGATGGGCGAGATCCTGGGGCTGGGCTGCACCCACCGTCCGCTGATGCTGCGCCGGAATGAGGATTGGACCGGCATGATGCGCGCCTCGCTCGACGACCCCGACATGCCGGAGCGCATGAAGGACCCGGCGAGCTGGCCGCCGCAATTGCGCGAGGAACTCGGCAATGACTGGGGCGCGGGCGCGGCGGCGCGGGCGCGCGAGGTCTACCGCCGGCACTTCGCCGAGGCGCGCCAGGCGCTCGACAATTTCAACCCCGATGTCGTGATCATGTGGGGCGACGACCAGTACGAGAATTTCAAGGAGGACATCGTCCCGCCCTTCGCCGTGCTGGCCTATGAGGACCAGGAGATCCAGCCGTGGAAACACCGCCGCTCGCCGTATAACCCGTGGAACGAGCCGGCTGACAAGAGCTTCCGCGTGCGCGGCCACAAGGAGGCCGGCAAATACCTGGCGACGCGGCTGATCGAGGCCGGCATCGATGTCGGCTACGCCTACAAGCCATTGCACAACCCGATGGGCCACGCCTTCGAGAACACGCTGCTATTGCTCGACGACGACAGGCGCGGCTTCGACTACCCGCTGGTGCAGTTCAGCGTCAATTGCTATGGCCGCCGCGTCAATGCGGCGCGCGGACTGCGCCTGCCTCTGGCGATGAAGGACAATATCCGCGACCTCGACCCGCCTTCCCCGAACCCGCACCGCTGCATGCAGATCGGCGCCGCGACCGCGCGCATCATGGCGCAGAGCCCGTGGCGGGTGGCCCTGATGGCATCGTCGAGCTGGTCGCATTCATTCCTGACCGAGAAGAACTGGCAATTGTGGCCGGATGTCGCCGCCGACCGCCGGCTCTACGACGCGCTCGAAACCGGCGATTACGCCTCGTGGCACCGCTACACCACCGATCAGATCGAGGAATCCGGCGAGCACGAGGTGCTGAACTGGTTCTGCCTGCTGGGCGCGATGGAGGAACTCGGCCGCAAGCCCGACCGCAGCGCCTTCATCGAGACCTGGGCCTTCGTCTCGCCGGTGGTGTTCGCGCATTACCTGCCGTGACGTGGATACGAACGCTGCCGCGGCGCGCCTCGCCGAACTCGACCGCGAGCTGACGCGGTTGCGCGAGCGGTGCGAGCTGGAAATGTCGGCGTTCAAGTTCGATGAGGTAAAGCCGCTGCAGCAGCGCATCGCCGCGCTGGAGCAGGAAGCCGGGCGCCTCGCCGCCCAGGTCCCGGCGGCCCCGGTGATGTCGCCGGCACCGATCGCCATTCCTGGTGCCGCGGCAAGGCCTCGCCGCCCGAGCGCCCGCCCGCGAACGAAGCCGTGGCGAGCTGTACCTCGCTAGAGCAGGTTTCGCTGATCTGGCATGACACGCCCGTCCCGTCATTCCCGCGAAAGCGGGAATCCAGCGCCCCTGGACCCCCGCTTTCGCCGGGGGTGACGGGTTGTGTGTGGATCAAGACGAGCGAAACCTGCTCTGATCCCGGTGCCGGCACTCCGCCATTCGCGCGAGGGCGACCGCGAAGTACTTCGATGCGGCAGAAAACGCCCGCTCAGCCGCCCGCCGCCGCCGCGCCGCCGAGGCCCATATAGACGCGCTGCACCTCGGGGTTGTCGGCGAGGCTTTGCGCCGAGCCTTCGAGCACGGTGCGGCCGGTCTGCAGCACATAGCCGTAATCGGCGATCTCCAGGGCCAGCGATACCGATTGCTCGGCAATCAGCAAGGTGGTGCCTTCCCGATGCAATCGCGCCAATGTTTCGTAGAGCGCTTCGACGATGGTCGGGGCGAGCCCGAGGCTCGGCTCGTCGAGCATCAACAGCTTGGGCTCGCTCATCAGAGCGCGGCCCATCGCCAGCATCTGGCGCTCGCCGCCGGATAAGGTCCCGGCGCGCTGATGCCGGCGCTCCTTGAGCCGGGGAAACATCACGAAGACCTTGTCGAGCAGAGCGGGAATGCGCCGGGGGTCGCGCAGCGCGGTGGCGCCCAGGCGCAAATTCTGTTCGACGGTTTGCCCGACGAACAGGCGCCAACCCTCGGGCGACAGCGCGATCCCGCGCCGCACCACCGCATAGGCCGGCAACCGGCCGATCTCATCGCCCTCCCATTCGATCTCGCCGCCGCTTTTCGGCACCAGCCCGGCGATCGCGTTGAGCGTCGTGGTCTTGCCGGCACCGTTGGAGCCGAGCAGCGCGACGACGCTGCCGGCCGCCACCCGCAGCGATACGTCGGCGACGCCGACGAGATCGCCGTAGCGCACCTCAAGCCGGTGGATCTCGAGTTGGCTCAGCTTTAGCCCCGTTGCCGCGTCAGGCTGCGGCCGAGATAGGCCTCGATCACCGCCGGGTCGTCGACGACCGCGCGCGGGGTGCCGGCGGCGATGATGCGGCCGTGGTTGAAGACAACGACCCGCTCGGCGAGCGACAGGATCACCTCCATGATGTGCTCGACGATAACGATCGTGATGCCCGAGGCGTGGATCTGCCGCACCAGTTCGATCGCCCGCACGATCTCGGCCGGGTTGAGGCCGGCAAGCGCCTCGTCGAGCAGCAACAATTTGGGTTCGGCGGCGACAACCCGCGCGATCTCCAGCCGCTTGCGGCCGGGCGTGCCGAGGCTGCGGGCGCGAAGTTGTGCCTGATCCCCCAATCCCATGCGCTCGACGACGGCGCGCGCGGCTTCGCGGGCGTCGGCGCGCCGGGGATGCCGCAGAAAGGCGCCGACCATGACGTTCTCGAGCACCGTCATGTCCTCGAAGGTCGCCGGCACCTGGAAGGTGCGGCCGATGCCGAGCCGCGCATGCGCCTCCGCGCTCGCTCGCGTCACCTCGCGGCCGAGAAACCGCACCTGTCCCGAACTCGGCGGGATGTCGCCCACGAGACAGTTGAAGAAGGTGGATTTGCCGGCGCCATTCGGGCCGATCAGGCCGACGATCTCGCCTTCCGCGACGGTCAGATCGGCGCCGTCCAGCGCCTTGAAGGCGCCGAAGCTTTTCGAGACCTGGCGCGCTTCAAGCAGCACGGTTCGCCGACCGGTGGCGACGCTGCCGCGGACCCAGCCGGCTTCCTGCGATCCGGTTCCAGATTTCCATCAGCCCGCCCGGCTCGAAGCGGCTGATCGCCATGATGATGCCGCCGAACAGAATGTAGGTCAGGCCGGAGCCGCCGCCGCCGAATTCGGCATTGGTGAATTCGCGCAATGGCACCAGGATGATGGCGCCGAGCAATGGCCCGAACAGCGTGCCCGCGCCGCCGAGGGCGGCAATGATGATCATGTCGACCGAGACCAGAATGCCGAAGCCGCTGTCCGGATCAATGAAGCCGATCATCAGCGCGTAGAGCGAACCCGCCACCGAGGTGAAGGCGGCGCTGAGCAGCAGCGCATAAAGCTTGTACCGCCGCACCGGGACGCCGAGGCTGCGGGCGGCGCGCTCGCCGGCCTTGATCGCGCGCAGGTAATAGCCGGTGCGGCTGCGCTGCAGATGCCAGGTCACCGCCAGCACCAGCGCCAGCACGGTGAGAAACAGGTAATAGTAAGGCACCGAGCTTTTGAATGAGAAATCGAGCACGGTACGCGACACCGCCGGGCCCATCAACCCGATCGCGGCGCCGACGAAGTCCCAGTTGCTGACAACGATGCGGATCAGCTCGGCGACGGCGATCGTCGCCATCGAGAAATAATGTCCGAGGAGTCGAAAGGTCGGGAAGCCGATCGCGATCGCGACGACGAGGCTGATGGCGATCGCAAAGGGAATTCCGACAATCGGCGGCAGCTGCCATAGCTGATAAACCAGCAGCGGCATATAGGCGCCGATCCCGTAGAACACTGCGTGCCCCACCGAGATCTGCCCGGCAAAGCCGCCGAGGATGTTCCAGGCCGAGGCCGCGATCGCCGACAGCAGCACCAAGGCGCCGAGCCGCTCCATGAAATCGCCGGTGAACACCCAGGGATAGAGCAGCAGTGCCGCGGTCGCCGCGAGCACGCCCCATCCGGCCCGCCTCCGCCCGGCGCGGGGCAGGGCTTCGACCGTCATGGCCGGCCCATCAACCCCTGCGGGCGCACCCACAGCATCAGGACGAACAAGACGTAGACCGCGACGTCGCGATAGATCGGGCCGAACCAGAACGCCGACAGCCCCTGCACGACCCCGATCACCAGCCCGGCAACCAGCGCTCCTGGCACGCTGCCGAAGCCGCCGAAGGTGACGACGACGAAGGCGGTGATCGCCAGGGTCTCGCCGATCGTCGGCGAGATTGGATAGATCGCCGCCATCAAAGCTCCGGCGATACCGGCTGCGGCCGAGGCGAGGCCCCAGGCGAGCGCTTGCATCCGATCCGGACGGATTCCCATCAGCATCGCCGCGTTGCGGTCCTCCGCCACGGCGAGCAGCCGGCTGCCGATTGCGGTGTGCGACAGCAGCAGGTACATGCCGGCGGTCAGCACCAGGGCCACCACGCCGGAGATCAGCTGCGGCAAGCCAAGAAAGATGCCGGCGAGGTTGACCGTGCCGCCGAGCGCGCCTTCCGGCAAGGTCACAAAATTGGCCGAGAACACCCAGAACGCGGCGTAACGAATGACCAGCGCCAGCCCGAAGGTGGACAGGATCTGCGCCAACATCGGTCCGCGCATGACCTGGCGCACGAGGCCGTAATAAACAATGACGCCGAGAAGGAACAGCAGGACCGCAGCAGCCGGCCCGAACAGCAGCGGTCCGCCATGCAGCCACACCATGGCGACAAAGGCGGTGTACATGCCGAGCATGACAAAGTCGCCATGCGCGAAATTGATCACGTTCATCATTCCCCAGACAAGGCTCAAGCCGGAGGAAAACAGCGCATAAACGGCCCCGACCAGCAGGCCGCTGACGATCACCTGGACGAGGGTCAGGCTCACCTCCAGCCGGCCGATTCAAATGATGGGCCAGTTGCCTGCCGCGCGCGCAGTACCCGGTCCTGGCGACGCACCGATCCGTCTGGGCAATGTTCGGCTGCGATGGAGCAGCCCGCCCGCGGCTTTCCGTCGTTTCCCGCCGTCATGGCCGGACTTGTTCCGGCCATCCATGTTGCGGCTTTGATTGAAAGCGCGGAAGAAAGGCCGTGGATGCCCGGTACAAGCGCGGGCATGACGATTGCGAAATGTGGTCACGACGGCGGGGACCCGCTGCGGGCTCGATCGCCGCCCCGTTACTCCCAGCCTTTGTAGGGTAGTTCGAGTTTGGCGTTGGCGGTGTTGTCGGGCCACACCGATTTGTACTCGGCGCCCTGCAGCTGGATCACGTAGGAGGAGGCCAGAATGTTCTGGCCGTGCTCGTCGAACTTGACGCCGCGATAGCCCATCATCAGCTGCTCGGGCTTCAGATCGGTCTCGCGCAGCGCCTTCTGAATTGCCGCGGGCTCGGTGGAGCCGGCGCGGTTGATCGCATCGGCGAGCACGAAGAAGCCCTGCATGATGCGGCCGCTGGTGTCGTCGAGGTTTTGGCCGGATTTCGTCTTGTACAGTTCGTTGATCAGCCAGGTCGGGCTGTTCGGCTTGCCAACAGCCCAGGCGCTGCGATTGACGACGTCCTGGGCGAGGTTGCCGACCGCGGTGACGAAAGCCGGGTCGGAAAAGCCGGAATCATCCGCGACCACCAGCGGCGGGCGGTATCCCAGATTCTTCATCGTTTTGACGTACAGGATGGCATCGGCCGTATAGCTGATGAAGACCACGACATCCGGGTTCTTGTCCTTCAGCTGCAGGACCTGCGGCGATACATCGGTGGAATTGGCGGCGTAGCTGATATCGGCCACCACGTCGAACCCGGCCTTCTTGACCGAATCGCGTATGACCGAAGAGACCGAGGTGCCGTAATCGGTATTCTCATACACGAAGGCAATGGTCCCGAGCTTCTGTCCGGACTGCTTCAGCTCGGTCAGGAACGCGGTGTAGATCTTGGCGAAATCGGTGCCGATCGGGGTCGTGCGGAAGGTCCATTGAAAGCCGCGCTCGGTGATGTTCGGGGCCGCGGAATCGCCGACCACGAACGGGATGCCGTAGCGTTCGGCGACCGCGGTCGCGGCGAAGCTGACCGAGGACTGATAAGCCCCGTTCATTGCCACGACATGGTCCTGGGTGATCAGCCGCAGGGTCTGGCTCTGGCCGACCGAGGGGTTGCCCTGCTGGTCGGCGAACACCGCCTCGATCTTGCCCCCGTTCAGCCTGGGCAGGCCCTGGCCCGCCCCGAGCGGCAGGCTTTCGAGGCCGGGATGCGGCGTGTTGATGATGTCCTCGGCGGTTTCGATCGCCGCCTTCGCATACTGGCCGGCACTCGCCGACACCCCGCTCAACGGATAGATCGCGCCGATCTTGACGGTGTCCTCCGCCCCCGCCATCCCTGCCGTCATCAAAGACAGCACGCTACCGGTAACCGCCGCGATGAAGATGCGCATGTTCGCCTCTGGGGGCAGGGAGTTGTGGGACCAGGTCCCGCTCGATACCGGCTGTTTTCGGCCGGGGTTGCGGCGAGGTCAAGCGTGGGAGATACGCATACGCGCCCGCGGAGCCTTGACGGTCACACCGACGCCCGCTTTAGTTAGCTAGGTTAGCCAAAGGCTCGGCAGATGGCACGACTGGTCAATATGCACGAGGCGAAAACCTCGTTGTCGCGTCTGGTCGCTCGCGCGCTTGCAGGCGAGGAGGTCGTGATCGGCCGCAATGGCGAACCGTTGGTCAAGCTCGTGCCGGTTGCAAAAAAGGCAGAGCCGCGGGTATCCGGCCAATACAAGGGACAGATCCGGGTAGCCCCGGATTGCTTCGCCCCGATGAGCGAAGAAGAGCTGGATCTCTGGGAAAAATGGGATTCCTGAATGCGGCTGCTGATTGACAGCCACGCCCTGATCTGGTGGGCGGAGGCTTCGCCCTTGCTCGGTGTCGCGGCGGGCAACGCGATTGCCGACGCGGCGAACGAGGTGTTGATCAGCATCGCCGGGCTGTGGGAACTCACGATCAAGCAATCGACCGGAAAGCTCACCTTGCCGGTGGACCTTGAGGCGATGGTAAACAATCTTGGCTTTACGGCGTTCGCGATCAGCTTCGTTCACCTGAATCGCTTGGAAAGATTGCCGCATATCCACCGCGATCCGTTCGATCGCATGATGATCGCGCAGGCACTCGCCGAAGGCTTTCCGATTGCCACCCGCGATCCGGTTTTCGCCGCCTACGGCGTGCAAACCATCTGGTAATCGGCAGCGCTCGGCTCCTTTTTCAGATGCCAAGCCCTGCCGGGGGCGAGGGTACGCGATTCGAGCCCGGGATGCGTGACGATGCCTATCGCCAGTCAGTCGCCGCGATCCGGCCGGTTCCCGCCTCCGACTCGGCCGATCAGGAACAGGATCATGTCCCAGGCATTGCGGATCGCCGCCACCACCAGAAAGCTCATCGCCAGCGCCAGAAAATCGAGGCCGACGGTGGTTTGTCGCAGCATCAAGACGGCCGCCGCCAGCATCAGCCCATAGCCGATCAGGGGCAGCACCCCGTACCAGAGGCGGTCCCCGGTATCGACGTTATGTCGCCCGGTGTGCAGCGCGATCCGGCCGGAATAGATCAAGCCGAGCGCGCCCCCGGCCGCGATCGCCACGCCGAAGGCCAACCCGTCGAGTCGCGGCACCATCGTCAGCGCGGCGCCGAACAGGACAATCGACAGGTGCACGATGGTCGGGGTCAGAAACACCCGGATTCCGGCGCCCCGCTCCGGGGTCAGGAACCCGCTGCCGATCGAGACCACGACGAACATCGCGCCGATCAATGTTGCCGCCGCCGTTCCGAGCAGCGCGAACAGGTCATGCCAGTCAGCCAACCCGATGATCGGCGCAGCGGGCACGCCCCGGCCGCGCGGGGTCAGGCCGCCCGCAGCCGCGCGGTCCGCGTGCGATCGACGCCACCATCCGCGGCGAGCGCGACGCGGTAGTCGCGCTCGGCGACCGCGCGGCTGATCAGACCATCGGCGACATCGCTCGCGACCTGGTCGGGATCGCGCTCGGCCGGGTCGCCGAAGCCGCCGCCGCCGGGCAGTTCGAGCCGGATGAAATCGCCGCCGGGCACGGTCTGCCGGCCTTTCGAGCGGATCGGCTTGCCCGATGCCAGGGTGACCCGGCCGGGCGCGCCGTTGCCGCCGCCGTCGCGTCCGCGCGCCGGGTTGTTGATGCGCTCGAAATTGCACAACAACGCGATCGGGGCGTCCTCGGCGCCGCCGAGCTCGATGACCTGGCCGAGCCCGCCGCGATAATATCCGGCGCCGCCCGAGCCTTCGCGGAATTCGCGGCGGCGGAAGATCACCGGCGCAACCGATTCGGTGGCCTCGACCGGGATTGTGCGCACGCCGCTCGGAAAGGCGGTGACATCGAGCCCGTCCTTGCCCGGGCGCGCACCGGTGCCGCCGCAATGAAAGATCACGGTGCTGAAGGCCGGCCGGTCTTCGCCGGAGCCGGAATCCGACTCGTCCTCGACATCGGCGCCCCCGTAGATCTGCGGGTTCCACAAGGACGAGGCGCCTTCGGCCGGCACGCCGCCGGCCATGACCTGATGCAGGCAGCCGAACACGATGTCGGGCAGCATATGGCCGACGGTGTGCCGCGCCGCCACCGCGCGCGGCCGCTTGACGTTGAGCAAGCAGCCCTCCGGAGCGCTGGCAGTGATCGGCGCCAATGAGCCGGCGTTGTTTGGCACCTCCGGCGCGACCAGGCATTTGACCCCGAAGGCGGTGTAGGCGAGCGTGTAGTTCATCACGACATTGATGCCGAAGGCGCTCGCCGGCGAGGTGCCGGTGTAATCGACATGGATGCCGTCGCCGCCGATCGTCATTTCGGCGGCCAGTGTTAGCGGCCGGTCGTAGCCGTCCATCCTGAGGCTGTTGCGGTACTTGCCCGCGGGCAGCTTGCGGATTGCGTCGAGCGTTGCCTCGCGCGATGTCTCGATAACGTGGTCGCCGAGACGGTCGAGATTGGCGATGCCGAACTCGTCCATCATCTCGACGAGGCGCCGGCTGCCCTCGTCGTTGCAGGCGGCGAGCGCATAGACGTCGCCCTCGACCTGCAACGGCTCGCGCACATTGGCGCGGATGATGTGCATCAGATCCTGGTTGAAGCGGCCTTCGCGCGCCAATGCCATCAGCGGGATCGCCAGCCCCTCCTCGTAGACCTGGCGACCGTCCGGCCCCATGCCGAGGCCGCCGATATCGACCACATGCACGGTGCAGGCGAACAGCCCGACCGGCGCCCCGCGCAGGAAGGTCGGGCTGACGACGGTCAGATCATGCAGGTGGCCGCAGGTCAGCCATGGGTCGTTGGTGATGTAATGGTCGCCTTCCTTCATGCTGCTGAGCGGGAAGGCGTCGAGGAAATGCTTGACCGCTGCGGCCATCGAGTTGACGTGGCCCGGCGTGCCGGTCACCGCCTGCGCCAGCATGTGGCCGTTGCGGTCGAACACCCCGGCGGAGAGGTCGCCGGCCTCGCGCACCGAGGTCGAGAACGCGGTGCGGACCAGGGTCTGGGCCTGCTCCTCGACGACGGCGATCAGCCGGCTCCACATGATCTGCATGTGCAGCTGCGCGAGCGCGGCATTCGGTCTCGACAACATCGGGACGACCTCAAAACAAAAGCGCGACAGCCGGCAGTTTATTGTTCCCGACAGCACTCGCGCAACGTGCCGCCAGCTACCCTGCCGCCGCCGGCGCGCCATCACGGCAGAGGTTCATCCGACGCGATCGGACCGCGCCCTTCGCTTCGGGTACTGATCCTCGCATCAGGGGGGTCTCAGACCCAGGCTTCGAACCGCCTGCGACAGATGCCAAGGCTGAACCGAGGGATGCGGTGGCGCCCCCGCTCGATCGCCATTGACACTCGGCGCGCTTGCCACCAACAGTGCGCGGCCTGCGGCGTGGCTCATAAAGATCCTGGGAGGCAAAGGCGATGCGCAGACGGAGATTGCTCCAGGCGGCAGGGGCCGGGCTGGCCGGCTTGGCGTTGCCGATGCCGCGTCTGTTTGCCCAGGAACCAACCATCCGCATCGGGTTGCTTCACGACCTCAGCGGGCCGTTTGCGGGCGCCGGTTCGGTGCCACTGTCGATCGGCGCCCAATTGGCGATCGATTATGTCAATCAAAAGGGCGGCGTCGCCGGCAAGTACAAGCTGACGCCGGTGGCGGCGGATTCGCAGAGCAAGGTCGATGTCGGCATCAACGAGGCCGAGCGGCTGCTGAATCAGGAAAAGGTCGACATCATCGTCGGCGTCTATTCGAGCGCGCAGGCGGTGCCGCTTGCCGCCAAGGTCGACGAACAGAAAAAAATCTTGTGGATCAATAGCGCGATTGCAGTGCCGGTGCTGAAGGACCGCCATCTGAAGTACGTGTTCCGTCCGACCGTCAATTCCGACGGCTATGCCCAGGCGGCGACGATGTTTCTGGTCGAGAACAGTCAGTCGAAGCTGCATGTCGAACCGAAAGACCTGAAGATCGCGCTGATCGACGAGGACGGTCCCTATGGCACCGCGGTGCAGCAGGGCAACGAGGAATGGGCCAAGAAAAAGGGCCTGACGATCGTGATGAAGGAATCGTACTCGGCGAGCACGCCCGATCTGTCGTCGCTGATCACCAAGCTGCGCCGGGCGCGCCCGGACATCATCAACCATGCCGGGTATAACCCCGACATCACGCTGTTCCTGCGCCAGGGCCGGGAGGCCGGACTGCGTTTCGAGATGCTGATCGGCAATGGCGCCGGCTACAGCCAGCTTGATAAATTGCGCGACACCTTCGGCGACGACGTCGATAATTTCTGCAATATCGACCCGGCGCCTGCCCAGGTGCTCGACCCGAAAAAGCTGGCCCCGGGCATCGGCGACCTGATCAAGATCATGGTCGACGGCTACAAGGCCAAGACCAACGCCACCGAGTTGCCGACCCATTGTTCGATGGGTTTCAACAACACCTGGATCCTGCTGGAGAAGGTGCTGCCGATCGCGGTCGAAAAACACGGCGGCTTCGATGCCGAGGCGATCCGGCAGGCGGCGCTGGAGGTCGACATCCCGCTCGGCGGCACGTTGCAGGGCTACGGCGTCAAGTTCGCTCCGCCCGAGGACGAGATGGCGGGACAAAACCAGCGCGCCTTGCCGGTCGTCATGCAGAACCACGGCAAGGAGATCACGGTGGTATGGCCGACCGAGATCCAGACCCAGTCACCGGTGTTGCCGTTGCCCGCCTCCTCGCCCTACGCCATGAAGGCTTGAGTGGACGCCGCACCGCCCGGTTTCGGATCAGGGTGCTCGCGCTTAGAACAACCCCGTTGGCCGGACTTGATCAGGCCATCCGCGTCTCGCCGCTGCCGCCGCGAGGGTCGACAAAGACGTGGATGGCCTGGACGGGCCTGGCTAACGAGCTTGCCTTCTCTTTGATCGGGCGCTGAGGTGCTCGAGGTCGCGGGCCTGACCAAGCGATTCGGCGGCTTTCTCGCCGTCAACGACATTTCGTTCGCGGTGCGGCGCGGCGAGATCCTGGGGCTGATCGGGCCGAACGGCTCGGGCAAGACCACCACCTTCAACCTGATCGCCGGGACATTGCCGCCGAGCGCCGGCTCGGTGCGCTTCGATGGCAGCGAGATCGCCGGGCTCGGGGCGCACCGGATCTGCCGCCGCGGCATTGCCCGCACCTTCCAGATCCCGCGCCCGTTCCGAAAATTGTCGTTGCGCGACAACGTCGCGCTGTCGGCTTATTTCGCTCAGGCCGGCCATATCAGCCGCGGCGAGGCCGAGCGGCGCGGCGCCGAAGCGCTCGAACTGGTGGGGCTGCCGGCCGAGGCGGGGGCGACCCCGCACGGGCTCGGCGCGGCGGCGCTCAAGAAACTCGAACTGGCGCGCGCGCTCGCGACGCGGCCGACGCTGCTGCTGGCCGATGAAAGCCTCGGCGGCCTCGACACCGTCGAGATGGAGCGCGCCGCCGAGATGCTCGAAACCATCCGCACCCGGCTCAACATCACGATCGTGTGGGTCGAGCACATCATGGGCGTGCTGATGCGGGTCGTCGATCGGGTGCTGGTGCTCGACCATGGCGAGAAGATTTTCGAGGGCCGCCCCGAAGCGGCCGCCGGCGATGAGCGCGTGATCGAGGTCTATCTTGGCCGCGGCCGCCGCTGAGCCGCCGCTCCTGGCGTTGACCGGGGTTTCCGCGGGGTATGGCGATTTTCAGGCGCTGTTCGGGATTTCCCTGACCGTCGTGGCCGGCGAGGCGGTCGGGGTCATCGGACCCAACGGCGCCGGCAAGACGACATTGATGCGGGTCATCTCGGGGCTGCTGGCGGCGAGCGGTGGCGAGGTCGCGCTGTCCGGCCGGGCGCTGACGCAGATGCCGGCGCATCATATCGTGGCCGCCGGCATCGCCCATGTGCCGGAGAACCGGCGCCTGTTTCCGCGTCTGACGGTCGAAGAAAACCTGCGCATGGGGGCGTATATCCCGGAGGCCCGACGCCGCCTCGGCGACCGCCTGGCCTGGGTCTACGAGCTGTTCCCGCGGCTGCGCGAGCGGCGCCGCCAGCTCGCCGGCACGATGTCGGGCGGCGAGCAGCAGATGTGCGCGATCGGGCGCGCGCTGATGTCGCAGCCGAAGGTATTGCTGATGGACGAGCCCTCGGCCGGTCTGGCGCCGCTCGCGGTCGAGCAGGTCTTCGAACTGGTGCGCCGCATCCGCACCGAGGGCTTTACCGTGCTGATTGTGGAACAGAACGTGCAGCAGGTGCTCGAGCTGGTGGATCGCGCCTACCTGCTCGAAGCCGGCCACATCCGCCTCTCCGGTCCCGCCGCCGAATTGCGCGAGAACGACGCGATCCGGCACGCCTATATGGGTATTTGAACGAATGGATCGGCGATAGCGACCCGACATGGACATCTTTCTGCTTGAGGCGGTGATCGAAGGCATCCTGCTCGGCGGGGTGCTGGCATTGCTGGCGCTCGGGCTCAACCTGATCTTCGGCGTCATCGATGTCGTGTGGATCGCCTATGTCGAGCTGGTGATGTGCGGCATGTACGCGGTCTACTGGCTTTACGCCTATTACGGGGTGCCGCTTGCCATAGCGGTGGTGGCGGCAATCGTGCTGGTCGCGCTGTTGGGACTACTGGTGCATCTGCTGATCATCGAACCGGTGCTCGGCTACGCGCCGATCAACCAGCTGCTGGCGACCGGCGGCCTGTTGTTCTTTTTGCAGAGCTTCGCGACCCTGCTGTTCGGCACCGATTTCCGCAACGTCGGGATTCATCTGGCGCCGCTCGAGCTCGGCGAGATCGACGTCAGCAAGGCGCGGCTGCTGGCGTTTGCCGCGGCGCTGGTCGGCGCCGGCGCGCTGTACCTGTTCCTGACGCGCAGTTTTCTCGGCACCGCGATTCGCGCGATCGCGCAGGATCGCGACATCATGGGGCTGATGGGGGTCAATGCCCGGCGGATCTATTTCACGACCTCGGCAATCGGCGGCGGGCTCGCCGGGCTCGCCGCCTGCCTGCTGGTATTGCAGTACGATGTGCATCCGTTCATCGGCAATTCGTTCGGGCCGATCACCTTCATGATCTGCGTGCTCGGCGGGCTCGGCAACATGATCGGCGGGTTCATCGCCGCCTTCATCATGAGCCAAATCATCTCGATCGGCGGCTATTACTTCTCGATCGAGTTTTCCTATGTCCTCGCCTTTCTGCTGTTCATCGTGATGATCTTCGTGCGGCCTCAGGGGATCTTCGGACGGTGAGGGCGGCTTTCACCCCGGTGCGGCTGGCCGCGGCGGCGGCGCTGATCCTGCTGGCGCTGCTGCCGCTAGTCGCCTCCGATTATGTGCTGCACATCGCGATCCAGATCCTGATCTGGGGCTCGATCTACACCGCCTGGTCGATGATGGGCCGTTTCGGGCTGACCTCGTTCGGGCATGGCGCGTTCCTCGGGACCGGCGCGTATGCACCGGCGCTGCTCTGGAACTATTACGGAATCACCCCGTGGCTCGGCATTCCGGCAGCGATGCTGTTGGCGATGCTGCTCGGCGTGCTGATCGGCTACCCGTCGTTCCGGCTGCGCGTCGTCGGGCATTATTTCGCGCTGGTGACCTTGGCATTGAGCCAGGTCGTGCTGCTGAGCCTGATTGCCGCGCGCGAGATCACCGGTGGCTCGCTGGGCATGACCCTCACCGTTGTGCATTCCTGGCTGGCGCTGCAATTCGCCGAGAAACGCACCTATTACGGGCTCGCCCTGGTGCTTTGGCTGATCGCGCTGGCGGCGTGGCGGTGGATTGATACCGGCATCGGGCGGGTGGCGCTCGAGGCGATCTCCGAGGACGAAACCGCGGCCGCGTCGATCGGCATCGACATCATGCGCGAGAAGCTGCGGGTCACGATGCTCAGCGCGGCGTTGACGGCGCTGGGCGGCGCGTTACTGACCCAATATATTCAGTATGTGAACCCGGAGGTGGTCTCGGGCGTCGCAGTGTCGTTGCAGATCGTGTTTGCGGCGATTGCCGGCGGCATGCACACGGTGTTGGGGCCGACGGTCGGAGCGCTGTTTACGATCGTGCTCAATGAAGGGCTGCGCATCCTGTTCGGCACCCACTTCATCGGCGCCGCAAACACGATTTACGGGATTCTGCTGATTCTGTTCATCATCTTCATGCCGCAAGGGATCGTGGGCCTGATCGAGGGCATCTCGGCGCGCGCGATCCGCGGCGCCGACGCCACGGCGGGGGCACCCGCGGCGCGCGCCTGAGAAGCGGTTTACGCCGCTGCCGCGATCGCGACCTGCCCGCTGCGGAGAATCGCGCCGCTCTGCGGACCGTGGTTGAACAGCAGATCCGGCCCCGCCATGAACGGCTCGAACCCGGGCGAGACCTGCCGGTATTCGGGATGGCGGTAGTCGTGGAAAGCGAGACGGATGCCGGCGGCCGCAAAGGCGTCCGGGTCGAGATAGTCGCGCCCGAGCGGCCCCGACAGATAGGTCGTGGCGCCAACCGCGCGGCACAGCGCGAGAACAAGGTCGCCTTTGCGGCCTTGAACCCGTAATTCAGAGCTGCTGATCCGCGGCGTGGCGATGTCGAATGCGGCGCATAGCCGGCCGGTGATCTCGGTCTGCAGCGGCATCAGCAGCGGCCAGTCCCGTTCGTAGACCCCGCGGAAGAAATGCTGGTGGTCGCGGAAGAACGGCGCCTTGGCATAAGCGAAGCGCAGGCTGTCCCAATGCTTGCGGCGCCAGGCGGGCTCGGCGATTTCGACATTCATGATCGGCAGCTCGCCAAAGCGGCCGCCGGTGCGCACCGGCACCGTCAACCAGCACGGACCCGCAGCGGTGCGGATCTTGTTGCGGTTGGTGAAGCTGTTCTTCTCGAACTGCACATGGTCGAGCACGATGTGCAGATCGCTGGCGGCGATGCGGTGGAAATAGCCGAGCCAGGGCAGATAGGCCGGCTGGTTGATCGACACGATCACAGCACCTGCTCCATCTCGCTCCAGGGCCCGGCCGTCGTCAAACCGGTACCTGGCCGCGATAGAGGCATACCGCGAAGTCATGCGGCAGGTAGTCGTGCCGGAATCGCAGATAGGGCGTCAGCCCGCGGCAGAAATCGACCGTCCGCGACGGGTCGGCATGAAACTCGCCAGGCTGCTGCCGCGGCGCCCAGCTGCTCAAGGACGTGAATACGACGCCCTCTCGGCAAAGCGCGAACATTCGCCCTATCAGGGCCCGCATTCTGGCTTCCCCCTCGGCGCCGAGCAGGTAGAAGATGCCGTTTGCGACCACCACGTCGAATGGTCCGCCCGGGTCCTCGGCCAGGATGTCGAGGCGGCGCAAATCGAGGTCGGGGCGCCGGCGCCGGGCCTCGGCGAGCACCGATCGCGAGATATCGACCCCGACATAGCCGACCCCGGGAGATCGCTGGGCGAGGAAATCGGCGAGATCGGCAAAGCCGCAGCCGACATCCAGCACGCGCTTGCCGGCCAGCGCGAAGCTGTCGGCGATGATTTCGAAACGGACACGCTGGGTCTCGCGCCCGCCGTAATCGATGCCTTTCATGTCGGGGCCGAACCGCGCCACCAGCGCGTCGAAATAGCCGCCGATCCGGTCGATGGCAGCGGTCCAGCTTTCGCCTGGTGCAATCGGCCGCTGCGGCACGGTCATGCGAAATCGCCGGGCGCGAAGACATGAGCGGCGGCAACCGCCCGCACGAGCCGCCGCCCCGCCAGCCAGTCCAGGCCTTTCGGCGGCAGGCCATGGCCCGGGCGACAGAAGACCACATCCGCCGGCACGATGACGTGGCCGGCGGGCAGCTCCCGCCCCGCGGCACAGGACAACCGCGCCGTTTCGCGCATGCTGTCATCGGCATCCGCTCGCACAAGCCGCGAATGGCCAAGCGCCGCTTCGGCGTCGCGGATCGCGCGCACCAGGGTCGCCAACTCGCCGGGATCCGACGAGAACCAGTGATCGGGTCCGGGCAGGTTGCGGTCGAGCGTGAAATGCTTTTCGACCATCACCGCGCCCAAGGCTGCCGCCGCGGTAGCCGCGGTGACGCCGGCGGTGTGGTCGCTGAAGCCGACCGGGCAGTCGAAGGCGGCAGCCAAGGCCGGGATCTTGCGCAGATTGATGCTGGCGAGCGGCGCCGGATAAGCCGACACGCAATGCAACAGCACCAGATCATGCCCGCCGGCGCTGCGAAAGGCGCGCACCGCGTCGTCGATCTCCGCGAGGGTTGCCATGCCGGTGGACAGCACCGTCGTCAGCCCGGTGCCCGCCATTGCCCGGATCAGCGGCAGATGCGTCAGATAGTCCGAGCCGTTCTTCAGCACCCGAGCCCCGGCCGCAACCGCGTCGGCGATGCCGTCCTCGCCGGTCGGGGTGGTGAAGAAGGCGATGTCGAGCTCGGCGCAGTACCGCGCCAGCGCGATCAAAGCGTCGCGGCCGAGTTCACACCGCTTGAACAGCTCGAACTGCGATTCGGTGACCTCACTGCCGCGGCTTCGATAAGTGTAGGTCAGCGAGCGGTCGCGGACGAAATCCTCGGTGCGGTAGTTCTGGAACTTGACGGCGTCGGCTCCGGCGCTCTTGGCCGCCGCGATGCTGCGACGGGCAAGATCCAGATCACCGTTATGATTGATCCCGATCTCGGCGGCGATGAAGCAGGGCCGGCCCGGGCCGATCCGCGGAACCTCGCTCACGAGCATCTCCGTGCGCGGTTACGCCGGCCGGCTTGTGTCCGCCTGGCTTGTGTCCGCCTGACTTGGCCAGCGATGAAAGGTGAGCGCGTGCGCCACCGGCAGACCACCGGCGCCGCGATAGATCCGGTTGGCCGCGGCATGCTGGATCTGGGTTCCGATCTCGACGACATCGACGATGGTCGCGAACTCAGCACAGAATTGGTTAAAAAGGCGTTTGCCGACCCCTCTCCCCTTGTATCCGGGGGCGACAATGAACAGCCACAAATGGCCGAGGCTCCTGCCGGCAAGCCGCGAGCCCTCGGCCTCCGGCACGCCGATCGCGACCCCGGCCAGTTCGCGGTTCTCATGCACCGCCGCCGATAAAGCGCCGCGCGCGAGATGGTGCAACGAGGTCTTGAGGTAGAAGTCTTCGGCCTGCTCGCGCGCCACATGCGGCTCGGCGAACAGCCGGCCCCATTGCATGTCGCGCAGCGCCGTGCGCAGGAAGGCTTCGACATCGAGCACGCCGGGCTGCGGCAGCAGAGGCGACACGCCGCGCAGGTCCCGCAAATAGATCGACAGCGCATCGACGAGCCGGAAGCCGCCGGCTTCGAGCGCCTGCGCCAGCGCCAGCTCCTCGGCGTCGATCCGGGCATCGAGAAATACCAGTCCCATGTCGTCGGCGCGGCGCAGCAAGGCCGGAACCAGCGCCTCCCACGCCTCTCGCGCCGGCGCCGCCGGATCACGCCACAACAGTTCGAGGCGGCCGGCCGGCACGCCGAAAAATTCCGAATCCCAGTCGAGACGGCGCACCCGGCCGCCTGCTTTCGCCGTCCACACATCGCCGCGGTTCAAGCTCGCGATGGTTAAACGGTCGAGATCGGCCGACAAGTATCGGCGAAAATCGGCGCACCGGGCATGGCTCGGCGCCTGTCGCCAGCCGATTTCGGCACCGCTCGCGCTTGCAGCCGGCTCGCTCATCCGGAGTGCCGGATCCGGCGCGCCTTGAGCGAAATTGCGGGATAGGCCTGTGGCAAAGGGCTGCTTCGGCGGGGTCAAACGGCGCCCCGACCATGGACGCGGCTTCTTTAAGCAATGATGAATGCGACGCGCGCCGGTCCTCGGCGATCTTGGAACAGAAGCGGCTGAGCAGACGCGGGCTCGGCCGTGAGCCGGAGGGCACGTCTGCGGCGGACGGGGGCACCCGGGCTTGCCGTCATGCCATGTGGGCCCGCGCCACCCGCGGCCACCTCACCTGCCGGGCATTACGGTGCGGTTCGGCCGTCGTACCGACGCGAGCGCGAGGCCGCCGATCGCGCTTCGGATCAGGAGGCGGGCGGCGTCTTCTTGGCGGCTGCGGCTGCGACGCGCCGCTTCAAACGACGAACCTCGGGAGAGAGCTTGTGCGCGGCGGTTTCCCTCAGGAACGCGTCGATCCCGCCCTTATGCTCGATGGTACGGATCGCGGCAGCACTGATGCGCAGCCGAAACGGCCCGAGCGCGTCGGAAAGCACCGATATGGTCTGCAGGTTCGGCAGAAACCGACGCTTGGTCTTGTTGTTGGCGTGGCTGACATTGTTGCCGACCTGGACGCCTTTACCGGTGACGATGCATTTGCGGGCCATGCCGCACTTCCCCACAGGACCGAGAAAAAACGAAGCGCGGCCGCTCCCCGGCCGCGCTACCGGGTATCTATGCCGCGCGCGGAGCGCCCGTCAAGGTTTGCCGTCGCAATCGCAATGTCTTGCCGGCGCCCCGCCGAACGACCGCCTCGTCCCTGAGAGCGGCCACGCCGCGGGTTAAGGAATGCTTGCACAACGGCTACGCCTCGGCTTTGTTGCGCTCGACACGGCTTTCGAACGGAGCTGCACAATGCCGCGATCGGCTTGGCTCGCCCTCTCGGGCATCGCCCTTCTCGCACTTGCCGCCTGCGGCGAGTCGAATTCGGACATGCCTCCGCCCGCCGCACCGCCGCGAGTCGCGCCGCCCCCGAGCGAACCGCCGCCGGCCCCGCCGCCCGAGGCTCCGAGTGCAAGTTCCGACCAGCAATTCGTCGATGAGGCGGCCGCCGCCGGGATGACCGAGGTCGATCTCGGGCGGCTTGCCCGCGAGCATGCGGCGTCGCGCGAGGTCCGCGCCTTCGGGGCGCACATGGTGGCGGACCATACCCACGTCAACAACCGCCTGGCAGCGCTGGCGCGTCATCTGAAGCTGACCGCATCATCGCCGACGCCGGATCAGTCGATGCACGACCAGCTTGCCCAGGCGAGCGGCCACGACTTTGATCGGCAATACATCGACGGACAGGTCAAGGCCCATCAGGATGCGGTCCAGCTGTTCGAAAGCGAGGCGCAAAATGGCCAGGATGCGCGCCTCAAGCGGTTCGCGCGCGAGACGCTGCCGACCCTGCGGGCTCATCTGCACCGCGCCGAGGCCCTGGCCCGCCGGCTTGGCGGCGGCACCTGACCGGCGGGACGGGCGCAAACGGTTGCGCGTGTCCCAAGCCGGCAGGAACCGCCGCTTCCCGCGCGGCGTTACTCGATCGCGGAACCCGCCGCAGAGGGTCAGGAACTCCAGCCACCGCTGTCCAATCCTGTCATTTGCACTGCTGAGCTTCCCGGCGGCGGGGTTCGGCGGCGTCAGGGAGGCGATGGCTGGCTCTCAAGCGGCGGCAGGATCAGGATATGGCGGGCAACGGTGATTGATCCGAAGGCGGACGTCGCGGCGGTTGCCGTGCTGGGCGCGTTTGGAGCGGCGCGCGACGCCGGTTGTTCGGCGGTCGATTGTTACAAAGCCGGCGTCGAGGCCTGGCGTCGGACCCATCCGGATCAATCGCCCGAATACGCCGCGAAACAGGCGGTCGCCGTAATCCTGGCGGCAAATGTCAGTCTTCGGGTCGAGGAATGACGCCCCCGGCGCCGCGCCGCAATTCGCCTCGGCGATGAGCAAAACGCCCCCGCTCGGCGATGCCCAGGCCCCGAAGCGAGCGGCTCGCGCGGCCCGACTGGCACAGGCTTTGCGCGAAAATTTGCAAAAGCGCAAGGAACAGGCACGCGCCAAGGCCGAGGCCGACCCGGAACCGGCTACCTCCGGGGACGACCGGGCGCTTGAGCCGCGCCGCCGGCTCCAGTAGAAGCAGAGAGTGCTGGCGCGTTGCTGCCGCGGCCGGTGGTTTAGGTCCGGCGCGGCTGCCCGCCGGCGCTTGGAGCCGAGACGATGGACAAGATCCTGATCCGCGGAGGCGTGCCGCTCGCCGGGGCCATACCGATCGGGGGAGCCAAGAATGCGGCGCTGCCGCTGATGGCGGCAAGCCTGCTGACCGCGGACACTCTGGCCCTCGGTAATCTGCCCCACCTCGCCGACATCGCAACGATGGCGAATCTGCTGAGTCAGCATGGGGTTGCGGTCGATTTGAGCGGGCGCTGCGGCCGGGTGCTGGAATTGTCGGCGCACCACATCACCTCGACGACCGCGCCCTACGATCTCGTCCGCAAGATGCGCGCCTCGGTGCTGGTGCTGGGACCCCTCCTCGCCCGTTGCGGCCGCGCTCGCGTGTCGCTGCCGGGCGGCTGCGCCATCGGCACGCGGCCCGTCGATCTGCATATCAAGGGGTTGCAGCGGCTCGGCGCCGAGGTCGAGCTGCGCGAGGGCTATATCGAAGCGCGCGCTCCGAAGGGGCTCAAGGGGGCCGAAATCGTCTTTCCGAGCGTTTCGGTGGGCGCGACCGAGAACCTGCTGATGGCGGCGGCGCTGGCCGAGGGCGAGACGGTGCTGATCAACGCGGCCCGCGAGCCCGAGATCGGCGATCTGGCGAATTGCCTTGTTGCGATGGGAGCGCGCATCGACGGGATCGGCAGCGACCGGCTGTCCATCCGCGGCTCGCCCGAGCTGCACGGCGCGACCCATACCGTCATTCCCGATCGCATCGAGACCGGTACCTACGCGATGGCGGCGGCGGCGACCGGCGGTGAGCTTTTGCTGACCGGCACCCGGCTCGACCTCATCGAAGCGGTCGCGCGTATTCTGGACACTGCCGGGGTTCAGGTGACGGAGACCGCGGACGGGGTCTGCGTGCGTTGCCGCAATGGCCGCCCCGCCGGTGTCGACGTAATGACCGAGCCCTATCCGGGCTTTCCGACCGACCTGCAGGCGCAGGTCATGACGCTGCTTTCGGTCGCGAACGGGGCCTCGATGATCACCGAGACGATCTTCGAGAACCGCTTCATGCACGTGCCCGAACTGGTGCGCATGGGCGCAAACATCGCCGTGCACGGCGCCTCGGCGCTGGTGCGCGGGGTACCGCGGCTGATGGGCGCGCCGGTCATGGCGACCGATCTGAGGGCCTCGGTGTCGCTGGTGCTTGCCGGCCTCGTCGCCGACGGCGAAACCATCGTCAACCGGGTCTATCACCTCGATCGCGGCTATGAGCGGATCGAGGACAAGCTCGCCGCCTGCGGCGCGCGTATCGAAAGGGTGCAGGGTGGCGGCTGACACCCCATCTGCGGCGCCGCTTCGGCTGCGCGCCGAGGATGCCGAAGACCTTGCCGTCATCTCGGCCTGCCTGCAGGACGCGCTCGTGGCGATTCGCGACCTCGCCTACGACGCCGGCGAGCGGACCTTCATGCTCGTCGCCAACCGTTTCCGCTGGGAAAACGGCGCCGCCTTTCCCGAGCGGGTGCTGTGCGGCATCGCCTTCAGCGCGATCGAGGCGGTCTCCTACCGCGGATTTCGCCGTGCCGAGGAAGATCGCATTTTGTGCCTGCTGGCCGTGCGGTTCGATTCCGCCGCGACCGCGGAGCCGGGCCGGAACGCGATTCGGCTGGAATTCTCCGATGGCGCCGAGATCCGGCTGGCGAGCGTCGGTCTGCGCTGCCATGCCAGGGATCTCGGCGAACCCTGGCCGACGGCGTGGCAGCCCGATCATGTAATCGACGAGCCGGCATCAGGGTAACGGCAATGCATTCGATCTCGGACGAGCCCTTGGTCATGGCATTGCCGCGCGGCCGCATTCTCGACGAGATGGCGCCGGTGTTGCGGCGCAGCGGCATCGAGCCGGAACCGGCCTTCGCCGATCCGGATACGCGCCAGCTTCGCTTCAAGACCAGCGACCCCGGCCTGCAATTGATCCGGGTACGCAGCTTCGATGTCGCCACCTTTGTCGCGTTCGGCGCCGCACAGCTCGGAGTGACCGGCAACGATGTATTGATGGAGTTCGACTATTCCGAGATCTATGCCCCCCTTAATCTCGACATCGGACACTGCCGCATGGTGGTCGCCTCCCCGGCCGACTGGGTGGGGCGCGAGGATCCACGGCGTTGGAGCCATATCCGGGTCGCGACCAAGTACCCGGAGGTGACCCGCCGTCATTTTGCCGCCCGCGGGGTCCAGGCCGAGTGCATCAAGCTCAACGGCGCGATCGAGATCGCGCCGCGGCTCGGCTTGTGTCGTCACATCGTCGATCTGGTCGCGAGCGGGGCGACCTTGAAGGCGAACGGACTGGTCGAGATCGAGCGGATCGCCGAGGTCAGCGCCCGGCTAATCGTCAACCGGCCGGCGCTCAAGACCCGGCCGGAGGAAGTCAGAAACTGGATCGAGCGCTTGCGCGAGGCTACGGTTCCCGCCGCCAATGCAGCGGTCGGGTGATCGAGGCGCGATGCCGGTAACCTTGTCGACCCGCGATCCCGCTTTCGAGGCCGGGTTTCAGCGGCTGCTCGCGGCCAAGCGCGAAAGCGCCGCCGATGTCAATGCGACGGTGGCGGCGATCGTCGCCGATGTCGCCCGCCGCGGCGACCCGGCGCTGATCGAGTACACCAGGCGTTTCGATCGCCTGTCCCTCGCAGCCGGCGAGCTGCGCCTGTCGCAGGCGGACCTCGCGGCCGGGGCCGCCGCCGCTGCGCCCGAGACCGTCGCGGCGCTGCATCTCGCGGCCGAGCGGATCGAAAGCTATCATCGCCGCCAATTGCCGGAGGCGATCGATTACGTCGATGCTCTCGGCGTCAGGCTTGGGGCACGATGGCGGCCGGTGGCCGCGGTCGGTCTTTACGTGCCCGGCGGCACTGCCGCCTACCCTTCTTCGGTGCTGATGAACGCGATCCCGGCCAAGGTGGCGGGGGTCGAGCGCCTGGTCGTGGCGGTGCCGACGCCCGATGGTTCGTTGAACCCGCTGGTGCTGGCCGCCGCCGCGCTGGTCGGGGTCACCGAGATGTACCGCATCGGCGGTGCCCAGGCGGTCGCGGCATTGGCCTACGGCACCGCGACGATCGCGCCGGTGGACAAGATCGTCGGCCCGGGCAATGCCTATGTCGCGGCCGCGAAGCGGCACGTCTTCGGCCGCGTCGGCATCGACATGATCGCCGGGCCTTCCGAGATCCTGGTCGTTGCCGACAGCCACTGCGATCCCGCCTGGATTGCCGCCGACCTGCTGTCCCAGGCGGAGCACGACATGGCGGCGCAGGCGGTGCTGCTGACCGACGATCCCGCCTTCGCAGCGGCGGTGGAATGCGCCGTGGCACGCCATCTCGAGACGCTGCCGCGCGCCGATATCGCGCGTACCAGTTGGGAGCGCAACGGTGCGATCCTGCTCGTCGCCGATTGGGACGAGGCGCCGGCGCTGATCGACCGCATCGCGCCGGAGCATCTGGAATTGGCGCTGGACGCGGCTGATGCGTTGGCGGCGCGCGTCAATCATGCCGGGGCAATCTTTCTCGGCCGCCATACGCCGGAGGCGATCGGCGATTACATCGCCGGCCCCAATCACGTCTTGCCGACCGCGCGCAGCGCCCGGTTCGCCTCGGGCCTCGGAGTGCTCGATTTCATGAAGCGCAGTTCATTGATCCGCTGCGACGCGGCGAGCCTTGGCGCATTGGCCCCGGCCGCGATCCGCCTGGCCCGGGCCGAAGGCCTCGACGCCCATGCCTTGTCGCTTGCCCTCCGGCTCGGCGATGCCTGATCCCGCCCCGAGCATCGCCGAGATCACGCTCGACGAGCGCACCGTGGTCAGCCGCAGCGCCGAAATCGAGCACGAGCGCCAGACCGCGATCGCCGACCTGTTGCGCAATAACCGCTTCGTGCTGGCCTCCGGCCGCCCCGGTCCGTTTCATCTCCATCTGGCGGTCGAGGAGAACCGGCTGGCGATCGAGGTGCGTGCCATAGCGGAAGGTTCGCAGGAGACGATCATGCTGCCGCTCCGGCCCTTTGGCCGCATCGTGAAAGACTATTTCATGGTGTGCGAGAGCTACAACCGGGCGATCCGCAGCGGCAATCTGAGCCAGGTCGAAGCCATCGATATGGGCCGCCGCGGGTTGCATGACGAAGGCTCTGAGCTGCTGATGGAGCGGCTCGCCGACAAGGTCGAGATCGATCACGACACCGCCCGCCGGCTGTTCACGCTGATCTGCGTGCTGCATCTGAAGGGCTCGGCCCGGGCCTTGGGGCCGCATCAGCGGCTGTGAGCGCGCCTGTCCTGGTGCTCGCCTCGGCCTCGCCGCGTCGGCGCGAACTGCTGGCGCAGATCGGCCTGGTCCCGGACGCAATCGATCCCGCCGATCTCGACGAGACGCCGCACCGAAACGAGCTGCCGCCGCTCCATGCCGAGCGCCTGGCGACCGAAAAGGCACGGACGGTGCAGCCCCGCCACCCCGGCGCCTATATCCTCGCCGCCGATACCGTCGTGGCCTGCGGCCGCCGCATCCTGCCGAAGCCCGAGGACGAGGCTACCGCGCAGGCCTGTCTCAGGCTGCTGTCCGGGCGCCGTCACCGCGTTTATGGCGGCGTCGCTCTGATCGACCCCGACGGCGTACTGGCGGTGCGGCGGGTGTTAAGCCAGGTCGCGTTCAAGCGGCTCAGCGACATGGAATTGGCGGCCTATGTCGCAACCGGCGAATGGCATGGCAAGGCCGGCGGCTATGCCATCCAGGGCAGCGCCGCGGCGCTGATCCGCTGGATCGGCGGATCGTACTCGAATGTGGTCGGCCTGCCGCTGTTCGAGACGGCGCAGCTGCTGATCGGCCGCGGCTACCGATGGCGATGCGGCGCAAGCTGCTGATCGCGGCGGGTCCGGGCGAATGGCGCGCGGTGCTGCTCGAGAATGACGTGCCCGTCGAGCTTCACGTCGAGCGCGGCGATAGCGGCGCGGTCGGCAGCGCCCATCTCGGGCGGGTCGTGAAACGGGTGGATGCGCTCGGCGCCGTGCTCGTCGATATCGGCGACGAGCGCCCCGGTTTTCTGCCAAATCGCGACATCCTGCCCGAATTCGGCCGCCTCGATGAAGGCGGACGCGTGCTGGTTCAGGTCAGGCGCGAGGCCCAGCGCGGCAAGGCGGCGCGGCTGTCGACCCGCTTCCTGCGCCAGCCCGCCGCGGATGACGAGGCCGGTGAATGGCCCGCTGCGCGGCGCGCCGCCGCCATGCGACTGGAGCCGCCGATGCGGCTCGACCCGGCGACCGGGTTCGCCGCTGCGCTGGCGGCCCGTCTGCCGGGGGTCCCACAGCGCGTGCGCGCCGATGATGTCGCGATTATTCCGGAATTGCGCGCCGGCTTCCCCGAGAGCGGGGTCGAGCACGCCGCCGACTTGCCGGTCGATATCGATGCACTGTTCGAGACCGCGCTGGCGGGCACCTTGGCGCTTTCCGGCGGCGGGCTGGTGCATATCGAGGAGGCGCGTGCCGCCACCGTGATCGATATCGACTCCGGCAGCCCGGAAACCGGGTCGCCCGAGCGCGCCGGACTGGCGGTCAATCTCGCGGCCGCGCGCGTCATCGCGCAACAGCTCCGGCTGCGGCAGATCGGGGGCGGCGTCGTGATCGATTTCGTCGGGCTTGAAGGCCGCGGTCCGCGCGACCGGGTTCGCGCCGCTTTGGCCGAGGCCGCGGCGACCGACCCGGCGCGGCCCGAAATCCTCGGCTGGTCGCGGCTCGGCCATCTCGAGCTGGTGCGCCCGCGCCGCCTGCGTCCGCTCGCCGATGTGCTGCTCGAGCCGCCTCCCGGTGGCGGGTTGGCCAAGACGGCGGCGACCATCGCCTTCGAATCATTGCGGGCGCTGTGGCGGGAAGCGCGGCAAACGCCCTCCGCGAACTGGCGCCTGCTGGTCTCGCCGGTGGCGGCGGCCGCGTTGCGCGGCCCGGCGGCGGCGGCGCTGCGCGGGCTGGAAGGGCGGCTCGGCCGTGCCGTCGCCATCTCCGCCGAGCCGGGGCGCCCGCGCGACAACTTTGAAATCATCCCGGTCTGACTATATCTCGCGGATGTCATCGGATCCGGTCGTTCCCTTGCTAAACCGGCCGCGTTGCTGTCCGATCTGCGGCCGGCCGGCGCGAGCCGCGCATCTGCCGTTCTGCTCGGTGCGCTGCGCCCAGATCGATCTCGGACGCTGGCTCAATGGCGCCTACCGCGTCGAAACCGAGGAGCCCGCCGAGAACGATCCGGGCATACCCGCCGGCTGATCGCCGGCAGCAGGCTTTCGCTCCGTTCTCTCTTTCTCTCGCGCCTCTTGAGAGTTTGGCGTCGCCGCGGTTCGGGCTTCTGGCGGGGCCGCCTCAGCCCGCTTGCGTCTCGAAATTGACCCATCCCATTCCGAGCCGCGGCCGCTCGAACGACAGCCGATGCACGCCGCGCTCGTCACGCCATCCGATCCGGCCCTTGCGGCCCGAGGGATTGGCCTGCGTGGCGGCGCTGTCGATCGCGACCTCGTCGCCGAGAACCAGCAGCGTGGCGAAGGCGGCGCTCGGACCTTCGGCGCGCAGTGCGACCGCCCAATTCGGCACCAGACTGCCGGCGCGGTCCGAAAACCAGCCCTGGATGCGGGGTTCGTTGACGCCTTTTTCCGGTGCCAGCAGCCGTGTACCCGGCAATGCCGGGATTATCGACAGCCGCGTGCCGCGATGCGGATCGACGGCGCAGAACCGGTCGATGGCGGCTTCGACCTCGAACGCGGGGGCGAGGTGGAACCACTGGTCGAAGCGGTGGGATTGCGCCGAGCCTCCGGACAGCCAGTCGCAGACGAGCAGGAAGTGGCCGGGACGGAAGGCCAGCAACCGGGCATGCCGGATCGCATCGGCGTGGCTGACGTCGCATTCCGACCAGAACACGCCATCGGCGCCGCCCCAGCGCCGCAGCGCCGAGCCGAACGGCTTGACCGCCCGGCGCTGATAATCCTGCCCGTCAATCTCGACGCAGTTATGGGCACGAGTCGATTCGACGTACATGCGGTGGGGATCGCCATACCAATAGCCCTGCCGGTACTCGGGCGAGTCGGGCTCGGTCCGGTGCGAATAGAAATAACGCCCGGCATCGACGACCACCTCCTCCCCGGCATCGAACCATAAGAAGCTGAGGTGATCGGCATGCTTGTGGGTCCGCGAATGGAACCCGGCCCATTGCAGTAGATAGCTTTCTTCGGCGCACGAGGCAGTCGCGCGCGGCTTGGCGCGCACCGCCAGCCAGCCGCCTTCACCGAACACCTTCAGCCCGTATGGAATCGGTTCGCCGAGCCGGCCCTGGCTGAGGGCCCAGCGCATCAGAGGATCCGAGAAGCGCTGGGCCGGCTCATCGGCAGGGTCGAGGGTCCACGGGTCGGTGTCGCCGACCGCGGCGATGTTGCCGTTGGGCAGCACGAACCAGGCCAAGGCGCGTTCGGCGGCGGCGATCAACGTGCTGGTGTCGGGGTCTTCGACAATTCCCGAGCTCGTCGCGTTCTTGATTGTCGCCAGGGTTGCCAGATGATAGCCGGGCGAATGCTCGCGATGGGTCCCCTCGCGGAAATATTGCCGGTCCAGCATCGCCCGTACGCGCTGCATCGCCTGACGATAGGAGCCCGCGATCATCGCATCATCGCGATAGCGCCAGGTCGCCGCGAGCTGACCCAGCGCCTGGTAGAACCCATGATTGGTATGGGCGACGAGAAACGCCTCGTCCGCCAGCACCTCCAGGTGCAGCCGGAAGGAGTGCAGCAGACGCGCCACGATATCGTCCGGGACGTCGTCGAGCCGCGCCGCCGCGTCGAGCAGATAGCCGAGCCGGTACGAGCGCAGCCCGACTGCCATGTCGTACCAGGCAAAACTGCCCCCGCCTGCCTGCGGGTCAGAGCCTCGCGCGGCGAGTATCTCCGCCGCGCCGCGGCTGTCGTTGCCGCGATCGAGCCAGTCAAGCGCGACCGAGAGGCACGGCGCCAGAAACCGCCATTGGCCGGTCAGGGAATACGCCATCAGCAGGATCGCATGAGGATCCCAGGAATGCAGGTGGAAGCTCACCGATCGCGGCCCGCCCTGCCAGGCGATCGGCGCGCTCAAATCCTCGACCAGATGGCTGCCGCAGCGCCAGCCCGAACTGAGGATGCGCTCGGCCAGACGCTGATACCTCTCCGCACTTTGCCGCGGCGCCGTGTCGAGGCATTCGAACGGAAGCAGAGGCAGGCTTTGCCGCCAAACCCGAAAGCCCGCGACATCGCGCAGGCGCGAGGCGTCCGCGACCGCCGCAGCGCCGGCAGCCCGCGTCAAAGGCAGGGCCGCGATCGAATGACGGGAGCGAACGCCCGTATTCGGGCGCCGGCCACGATGGCTTCCGGCCCGCTGCCCGCCGGATCGCTCATCACGAGCCGTTGCTGTGCAGCGCCACCAAAACCCCGGCCCCGACCGCAATCTGATAGATGATCTGAGTCACGTCTTTGAGGATCGGGATCGTGTAGTCGTTGGTGCGCGGCAATACCATGACCTGATCGCCCGGCTGGATCGTCGGGTTTGCGCTGACGGTGGTCTCGCCGCTCTGCCGCTGCACCAGGATGCGGGATCGGTCGGCACGTTCGGTCCACCCGCCCGCCAGCTCGATATAATCCCGGATATCGGCATCCGGGACATAGACGATCGATTGCGGGATCGATACCTCGCCGCCGATCAGCACCAGATCCGTACGGGATGGGATCACGATCACGTCCTGGTCTTCGAGCCGTACATTGCCGACGACCCCGTCATGCGAGACGATGACACGGCCCTCAGGTTCGACATTCTTCGCCTGATCGACGAATTTATCGATCAGCGGCGCCTCCTGCGCCCGCATCGCGGCCTCACCCTCGGTGATCGTCGGCGAGGTTGCGACGCCGCGCTGCAGCCGTTCGAGCGCATCGAGGATCGCCTTTTTCTGGGCTTCAGCGATACTGACCCGGCGCAAATAGACCGATTTTGTTTCCGCGAAATTGGCGTCGACCGGGATATAGGAAAGCAACTCCAGCAAAGTCGCATCGCGACGCACGACGAAATTGGTCGGGCCCTGGACCCGGCCTTCGACCGAGACCGTAATAACGTCCGCCGGAAGATCCGGCCTGAATTCGATGATGTCGCTGTCCCGAACCTCGAAGGCGGCGAACTGGGCGGTGGTCAGGTAATAAGATTGCGGGATATGGTTGCGGATCCCGGTCAGCTCGACATGGGTGGTTTCGGGATAGGGACGCGCGAGTTCGCTGACTTCGGCGCCGACATAGGGCGCACTCAGCTCGTAGCGGAACGGCCCGCGCACAGTCCCCCGTACGATCACGGTCGGCCCCTGCCGGCCCACCAGGATGGTATCGCCGCCATGCAGCGGCTCCCTGGGCAGTTTTCCATGTAGCAGGAACTGGTACAGGTCGACGCGGGCGATCGGATGGCCGCCGCGCAGGATCTGGATGTCGCGATAGCTGCCGCGGACCGAATCGACGCCGCAGGCCTGGCGCAGAAAGGCGATCGGGCTGTCGGCGGGCGACCCGGAATACTGCCCGGGATTGAGCACCGCGCCGGTGACGAACACGTTGATCGGCGTCGCGGTGGCCAGCGTGGCGTACACGTTGACATCTTTCAGGTAGACCCGCCGCAGCTCCTCGGCGAGCTGGGTCTGCACCTGTCGCGACGGCAGCCCGGCGACATGGACGGCGCCGACCGAGGGAATGAAGACCTCACCATTGCCGTCGACCGTGAGCGTATCGTCGATCGTCACGGCGCCGAACACGTGCAAGGTGATCTTGTCGCCCGGCTGGATCAGATAGTCGGGGTTGACATCGTTGCGCGTGCTCTGTGGCCCGCTGCCGGCGGTGAATGGGATGCATCCGGCCGCCGCCGGGCTGCCGGCCCCGGCGTTGCCGGCAGAGGCGTTGCCGGCAGAGGCGTTCCCGGCCTGGGTATTCGTCCCCGTCCCGGCCGCGGCCGTTGCGGTCGGGTTCACGGTGGCGCCCTGCTGTTTGTTGGCTTCGGCGGTGACCGAGCCGGGAAACAGATTGGCGCCGAATGGCGGCGGGAGCCTGTCGCGGTCGGGCAGGCCGCGGATATCGGCGCCACCCAGCGGCACCGTTTTCTGGGTCGTCAGCGTGTCCTGCGCTCGCGCTGCCGGGCCTGCCCAGCAGAGGCCGAAGGCCAAGCCCAGCGCCAGAGCCCAATCGGCCGTTGCGGCGAGCAGGCGCAGTCTCATCCCGCCTCTCCTCATACGTGGGCGTGGTCGCGGACGGCACCGCCGATCATCAGCAGGACGCACCATGCCACCAGTGAGCCGACCAGCACGATCGCGACATCGCGGATGCGCTCGGGGCGCAATGCCTCTTGCGGCAGGGCCGGGTTGATGAAGCGCACGAGATAGAGATCGTGCCGCGCCGCTTCCGCCTGGGCCTGAACATAGGCGTTGTTGGCTGCCGCATAAGTCTGCAAGGCCAGGTTCAATTCGGCTGTCAGCGCCTCGTACTGGGCCAGCGTCGCGGTACGCACGGTGTCGGTCGAGGCGCCTTTCTGGGCGCTGCTGCCGCCCGGATTGTCGGCCAGCGCGCGGCGCTGCGTCTCGATTTGCGTGCGCAGCGAGGCGGCGCGCGTCTCGAGGCTGGCGATCCGGGCGTCCCCCGGCCTGATATAGCTGCGCAGCTGCGACAAATCAGCCTCGGTCTTGGCCAGCTCGGCTTCGAGGCTGCCGATGGTCTGCAGCGCCATGTCGCTCGATTTGACCGGGTCGACGAGCTCGTTGGCATTGCGGAATTGGGTGACCCGCCCGCGGACGTCGGCCAGCGCCTTGGCTGCGCTCTCCTTTTCGCCGCGGGTATGGGTCACCGCGTCTTCGCGCGCCTGCTCGGAGAGCTTGTGGACCAAGGACTCGGCCCGGTCGAGGATCAAGGTCGCCAGCTGATACGAGTCTTCCGGCGTGAAGCCTTCGACCTCGACATGGCTGATGCCGGTGACGGTGTCGAGCGTGACCGCGACGTGATCGCGCCAGTATCGCACCAGACCCTCGATGCTCGCATTGGGGTCGAGCCGCGACAGGAAATCCACGTCTGCCCGCGCGAACATGTGGCGCAAATCGACCGACTGCATCAGCGAATCGACCATAGATCGCGAGCGGATGTAATCGTGCACGATCTGGGCATCGCCGGAGGAGCCCTTTTTCTCCGGCAATTCCACGATGTTGCCGCCGACGCCGCCGGGGGTGGCCGCCGGCGCCTCTTCCGAGCGGATCTGATAAGCGCTCTCGGTCACGTAGCGCGGGCTCGCAATCGCGAAATAATAGACCGCGGCGAGAATGGTCGGTATCGCCACCATCACTGCGAAGCTGTAGCGCACCCACGGGCCGCCGCGAGCAAACGGCGTCGCCACGACCGGCACGGTCTCCGGCTCGCCTCGCCGCGGCGGCGGACGCAGCCGGGTCGGGACGAAGCCGGTGATGATCTGCTGCAGAATATCGCTGGCAATCAAGTCGCCACCTCGGAAAGGGAAGCCGTCATGTCGGGGAGCGCGGCGGGCCGTCTTTCGAGATGCGGCCGCCCGATGCGGAACGTCACCGTTCCAGGGCCGCCGAGCTCGAGGCGGACGCCGAGATGCAGATAACGCGTCTCGGCATGGGCGACGGCAAATTCCGCGCTCATCGGCTCGCCGCTCTCGATCGACCGAGGGTAGACCTCGGAGGCGAGAGAGGTCGCGCCGTAATCCCGCTCGACCGCGATAAGCCCGGTCCAGCGGGACACGATCATATCCCGATCCCCCACCAGGAAATCAGCGTCGCACTCGGCCCGCCAGATATCGTCGCGGCGCGCCGAGGTACCCGTCGAATTGCCCCAATAGGCGATGACCCGGCCCGGGCCGGTCGCGGTAAGCGCGACATCGAGCGTATCCTCGGTGTCGCCGGTCACGCGGGCCTGAACCGCGCCCGAAGTCTCGATCTTCCACAAATTCCGGAATGGTACCTTCTCGGTCGAGAACACCGCGGCGAACGCTTCCTGCGCCGCGGTCAGCTCCTCGAAAACCTGCAGCTTGCCGTTGTGCAGAAGGGCGTATCGGTTGCACAGCTCCTCGATGGTCGGCATGCTGTGGGACACGACGACGAAGTTGGAGCGTTCCTTTTTCGCCTCGATCGCCTCGCGGCAGCGCTCGTAGAACCGCATGTCGCCGGCGCCCAGCCCTTCATCGACCAGATAGGTGTCGAAGTCGATCGCCATGCTGACCGCGAAGGCGAGCCGACCCTTCATGCCGGAAGAATAGGTCCGCATCGGGAGGTGGAAGAACTTCCCGAGTTCGGAGAATTCCTCGGCAAAGGCGGCGACTTTTTTGACATCGGCGCCGAATATCTCGGCGATGAAGCGGACGTTCTGATAACCGGTGAGGCTGCTGTGAAAGCCGCCCCCGCCGACCGGCCACGACATGCGCCCGCGGCGGACGATGCGGCCGTGATCGGCCGAGATGGCGCCGCCGATGATCCCGATCAAGGTGGATTTGCCGGCGCCGTTGAGACCGCAAATGCCGAGCCGCTCGCCGGCGCGCATGACGAGATCGACACCCTTCAGTACCAGGTGGCGGCCGTGAGGCGTCGGATAGCTCTTGCGTATGCCTTCCAGCACCAGGAAGGGGACGGCGGTCATGTCAATGGCTTCGCGCTTCGGCGCGCGTCGCCCGCTCGGCCAGCAGGCCCGTGCACAGCATCGCGGTCAGCGTCAGGAACACGAGGTTCAGATTGAGGAATTCCCGGGACATGATCGGGAAATAGCTCGTCCGCACCCATTCGAGCGCCTGCGCGAAGGGACTCCAAAGCAGGATCCGGCGGTATTCGCCATTGACATTCTGGATCGTGAAGAAAACGCCGGAGGTCAGATAGATGAATCGGTTTATGTAGGGGATGACGCGCCCGAGCCAGGGCACGTAAAGCGACGCCGCCCCGGCCGCCAGCCCGACACCCAATCCCATCAGCCCCAGCGTTAAACATGCCAGGATGACGCCGAGCAGATCCGCGAATTCGAGTGCGCTGCCGAGCAGCCATTTGACGCCAAGCAGCCCGAAACACACAAAAAACAACACCCCCATTTCCAGCAGCGCGCGGGCGATCGCAAAATCGAGCGGCGTCACCTGGAGATAGACCAACAACGCCTTATTCGAATCGGTGGCGTGCAGCACCTGGTTGGCAGTACGCATGTAGATCAGCATCGGCAAGATGCCGGTCAGCATGAATTCTGCCGGATCGATGCCCGGAATCGGCGAACGCCGACGTAAAACTTCGAAAAGGACCACCAGCACGGCGCAATGCAGGATCGGCTCGAGCAATAACCAGACCCAGCTCAAATGACCCATTCTGGTGTTCATTTCGCGCTTGATCAAAGCGCTGATCACCTTGAACTGGATATAAAGCGCGCGCCGGGTAGTCCCTACCATAATTGACGTAATGGTTAACTGTTGCTGAGCAGGATAGGACGCAGTTTATACCATCCATCGGCACCGCGACAAAAGGCTAATATTCCGAACGCGCCGGGAGTGGTGCCTCTGCTGTCGGGTCGCCCGATCCGGCAAGTTAATCCCCGGGCCGAAACATAGGGCGGCCCCAGCGACAGCTGCCATTCGGCCCCGGTCTCGTCGCGATAGCGGAAACCGCTCTGCGTCGGACCATTAAGCGCAGCCACCGTGACAGGATCGGTGATCCGCTGCGAAAAGCGCGAGGGATCCGCCAACGAGGCCATCGATTGCGATGTCAGCACGTCCCTGCCGGAGTCATCGGAACACGCCGTCAGCAGCAAGGCCGCGACTGCGGCCGCGATCAGCGGATTAGCTCGGCGCCAAAACATGCTCGCCCGTCCCACCCGGTTGCCCGACGAACCGATGGCCGGCCCGAGCCGACCGGGCAGGCGCTGGCAGCGGTCATCGCAGCAATTCCCCTCCGCCTGGCTATGCTCGCCCTACCTTCAATATGTTGTGGCCTAATAAGCCCGATCCACTTTATATTGGAAAAACCCGACCTGTCAATATTGGATAATCGGAAGCGGTCCATTAAACCACCGCGGTCGACCCGACCGGACAACCGGTCGCTCCGGCCTCGATCGGCGCCGCGTCGCGAATTGGCTATGCCTGCTCACGGGAGGGTCCTCCCAGTACGTTCACGCCACCCGACAGACGAGGCGCGGTGAGCACATTCTCCGTGTCGTCGGCCGAACTTGCTGCGGCGATGCTCCCCGTCGCGCATCTCCAGCCCGACCCTTGCCGGGGGCGCCGCGGCGGCCGAACCGAAGGGTTTCCTCGCGCATTCGGGAACTCCTGACCAGACACGCGCCGGCGGCTTCACGAGCGACAGAGGCTCGCGAGACGACGACCGTTCTGCGACCATGATCACCGCAGCGCAAGCGGGAACCCGTCTGCCTGCGCCGCGATAAGGGTGGGTCGGGATGCGGGACGATCCTCAGCCGAGAGGAAATTCCGCCTCAAGGCAGCCCTCCGGCGCGACGTGGCGGACCATATCCGCCCCCGCGGCGCCGATCGTCACCACGGCGGCCTGCGGCAGCGGCGCCGGAAACGTCACGCGCGCGAACCCGCCGTGGTAATCGAGCGCGAGGTCATCGTGGGTAATCCGCCACCATTCGACGATGTCGCCCATCGTCGCGCGCCAGACCGCAGGGCCGGCAATGCCATCGAGCAGCTCGTAGAGTGCGGCGCGGTTGATGTCGGGATGGTTCATCGCGATCACCAGCGCGCCTCCGGCCAACGCTGCGGCGGCGCGCTGCCGCACATGCTCGAGCCGATGGGTCTGCGGCGTCGTGTCCACATCCAGGCTGTAATGGCTCGGGGTGCCCGTCAACGCGGAGCGCCGCAGCACTCCGGACGGCGCCTGGCGGTAGATCGGCGCGGGCAGGTGCTGCACCCGGAACAGCTCGGCATAACGCAGGCCGGCCGCCTCGAACCAGCCGTAGTGGATATCGCCGCGAAAGCCGATGTCGTTGCCGTGAATCGTCGCGCCGGCGACCGTCCCGCCGGCCAGCTCCGAGACTACAGCAAAACCGCTTGCGAAATCCTCCGGACCGGATTGGGCGGCGTGAATCTGGATCTCGTGTCCGCGGTCGCGGATGGCGCGGATCTGCTCCGGCGGCGCCCGCTCGGACAGAAAGCCGACCGAACATTTCAGGTCGCGCGTGTCATAGAAATCGAGCAGCTCTGCCAGTGAGGCGTCGGAAATCGGGCGGTCGTAATCATGGCGGACGCTGAGCGCACGCTCGTAGCCGACCGGCCAAGGCGCGATCCGCACCACCGGCATACCGCCGTCACCGGCGAGATGGGCGACGATCTGCTCCATCATCGTCGCGGTCAGCTCGTGCAAGCGGTTGCTGACGATGCGGTTGCGCCAGCGCGCCTGCATCGGCGGGAAGGTCAGCAATTCGACGCCGAGATCGAAGATCGGGAAGGCGCAGATCCAGAATTGGCCGCTGCGAAACACGGCGGGGGCCTCGCTGCCGTCATCGAGCGCGGCATTCAGCAGCACCTCGTCGAGCGGTCCGTCGAAGCGCTGAAAGGGCACCCGTCGCGGCACCCAGGCGCGCGGCTCTGCGACCGGAACCGGCGCGCCGTCCGGCGACGCCACCATTGTCTCGGATCGGCGTACCGTCCAGCGGTTCCGCCCATCCGGGGTTGCGAGGCCGAGTTGCCGCTCCAGCCTTGTCTCGCCGTGCAGCCCGAGATGCCGCAGCACGGCCGGAGCGAGCGGCCCTTCAAAGGCGCAGGGCCGGCGGGTGATCCGGCCGAGGCGGTCAGGCGAAGGCTGCGTCGCGCGGGTCAGCAGCGCCCGGCAGCGCGGGTCGACGAGGTCGAGTTTTTCGACCGACCGGGTCCGCGTGTTGATCAGGCCGTGCCGGCGCAGCAGCGACTCGGCGCCGAAGCTGAAATAAAGCGCCTGCTGATCGGCCTGGAGCTGCAGGATCGCGGTTTCGTCGGGAACCCCGATGACGATCATCGCGGTTCTTGCCCATCGGCTGCACGGCGGGCCCCGCGCCGGCTCCGTTGCGGACGGTTCACCCGTGCGCCGCGGCGCCCACAATCGCGTGTCCGGCGCTTCCTTGGCACAGCAACACCGCCCAGGAGCGAAACCCGACGCTGCGCTTGAACGCGTCGATCCCCGCCCGGCCGCTGTGAAGCGTCAGGTAATTGACCGCCCGGATCAGCGGATAGCGCGACACTCCATACTCGACGATGCCGCGGACCAGCAGGTTCATGATCCCGTGGCGGAGGTGGGCCCCATGCCCGAGGATTCGGTTGATGATCGCCAGCTCGCCAAGGATATGCAGGTTGCAATAGGCGACCAGTGTCTCCCCAATGAAACAGCCGATATTGGCGATGCCGTGACGGGCGCAGTGACGCTCGGGGGCGACCTCCATCGGGCGGGGGTATTGGCGATAGCTCGGCGGCATCGGGGTGCCGCCGCGCTCTTCCTTCGAGGTGTTGATCGCGAATATGTCGTCAAGGTAGCCGGCACTGACGAACGGGCGGACCGAATATCCGGCGCGCAGGGCCTTGCGGATCATGTTGCGCGATTTGTCGCCGATCTGCCGCAGATATCCGTCAAGCGTCTCGGGGATCGCGACGAGTGCAAGCGGCAGGTTGGCCAGCGCCGGGTGCGCCGATTTCGGCATCTCCGCCGGCCGGCTGCTGCCGTCGAAGGCCCGCTCGAACCAGCTCCACCACGTCTCGCAATGCGCCGCGCAGCCAGGCCCGCATTGTGGCGATACCGGAACCGAGTCGAGCGCGACAACGGCGCCGGCCCCCACTGCCTCCCGCAGGTAGCGATGGGCGGTCTGCGCCAGCGATGCCTGGGCAAAACACAGGATCGCGGCATCGTAACCCGGCGCCGTCGCGATCAGCGGCCGGCCAGCGACGGCTCCCGACATTGCTTCCTGCATTGCCCAGCGTAACCCGCAACCGACCCGATTGAAACCGGCGAGCTCAGCCAGAGCTACCGATCCGGCCTCGATCGGGGGCGAGGGCCATTGCGGAGCGAGGTGTTTTTCGATGCCCTCGTAGGCTCACCTCATTAGGTTCGCCTCATTCCGGGGGAGGGCTGGCGGCCAGGGCCGGCGGGCCGTCTCGAAGCACGCAAAACCCTTGTGCAGCCGCAAACCGAGACACTACCCGCCAGCTCCGCTCCTTGATCATCCGCGCAGATCGGCCGAGTATTTCGGACGATGATGCGTTTATGCCCGGCGTTTGCGGCCGAGTGTCGCTGATGGCGATCGCGATCGAGCGGCCGCGCGAGGCCGGGGCCCGACATATCGACCCTTCGGTCCCGGTGCTGGGCGTGGTGGCGCTGTTCCTGTGCGGGCTGGTGCTGCTGCCGCTTGGCTGGCTGGTGTGGTACAGCCTGACCGACGGCCAGGGGCGTCCGAGCCTTGCCAACTTCGTGCGATTGCTGTCGGACCCGAGCTTTCGCAACCCTTACGGGACCGCCTGCGAAATCGCCGCAGGGGTGGCCTGCGGCTCCATAGCCGCGGCAGTGCCGCTCGCCTGGCTGGTGGCGCGTACCGACCTGCCGTTGCGGCGGACGATCCGCGCCCTTGTCACCGCCTCGTTCGTGACCCCGCCCTTTCTGGGCGCGGTCGCCTGGGAGCTTCTGGCGGCGCCGAACAGCGGCCTCCTCAACCAGTGGGCCCGGGAGCTGTTCGGGCTCGGCCCCTACGAGCATTTGTTCGACATCTACACCGTTGGCGGGCTCGTCTTCGTGATGGCCTGCTACAGCTTTCCCTACGCGTTCGTGGTCGTCGCCAATGCGCTCGACAATATCCCGGCGGAGCTCGAAGAGGCCTCGGCGATCCTTGGCGGCACGCGGGCGCGCACCCTGCTGCGGGTGACGCTGCCGATGGTTTTGCCGGCCGTGCTCGCGGCCGCGCTCCTCGCCTTCGTGCAGGCCCTGACCCAGTTCGGGGCGCCCGCTATCCTGGCCTTGCCGGCCGGCTTTCACGTCATCACCACCAAGATCTGGAGCCTGTTCCAGTACCCGCCCAACCCGCACCTTGCGGCGGCGGCGGCGATGCCTTTGCTGGTGCTGACGATCCTGCTGTTGCGCGGACAGCAGCTGCTGCTCGGCCGCCGCGGCTATGTCGTTCTGGGCGGCAAGAGCGGCGCGCCGCGCCTGGCCGCGCTCGGCGCGTGGCGCTGGCCGGCCCTGGCGGCCGCGATGGCGATCCTGGCGATGCCGGTACTGCTGCCCTACATGGCGCTGATCAAGACCGCGATCGTGCGCACCCCGTCGGACCCGCTGCGCCTCTCGACCCTGACCCTGCACAATGTCCGCTTCGTGTTTCTCGATTTCTCGCAGACCCGCGAGGCGTTGTGGAACACGGTGGTGCTCGGGGTCGCGGCGGCGACCGCCGGCACCCTTCTCGCGCTGGTCGTCAGCTACGCGGCGACGCGGCGCCTCGTCGCGGGCCACCAGTTCCTTGGCTTCCTCGCCACCGCGCCAGTGGCGATCCCGGGCATCGTCCTGGGCGTCGGGCTGTTCCTCGCCTATACCCGGCCGCCATTGGTGCTTTACGGCACGTTGTGGATACTCTTCCTGGCCTTCCTGACGATCGAGTTGCCGGCCGGGTATCAGCAATTGCACGCCGCCCTCCGCGGCCTGCATCCCGAACTCGAGGAGGCCAGCCGGATCTTCGGCGCGACCCGGCTCAAATCGCTTTGGCAGATCGCCGCGCCGTTGCTGCGCACCAGCGTCGTCGCGACCTGGTGCTTCGTGTTCATCGGGGTCATCCGCGAATTGTCGGCGACGATCATGCTGACGACGGCGCAGACCAAGGTGGTCTCGGTCATCATCTACGACCTCAACGAGAGCGGGGATCTCGGCCCGATCGCGGTGCTCGGCATAACCCTGCTGCTGATCACCTTCGCGGTGGTGCTGCTCGCCAACCGGTTGCCGGTACTCGGCCGCGCCCCGCCGCGGCTCGTCTAACAGACGCGCCGGGACCGGCGCGCGGCGCTCGACAACCCTGCCGCTTTATCGCCATGCTCGCAACTGCAGGGGGAGACCGGCATGGCGAGGATCCTGATCGGCAATTGGTGGGCATTGGCGCTGCGGGGCGTGGTCGCGATCCTGTTCGCGGCGATCGCCTTTCTGTGGCCGGCGATCACCGACTGGACATTGATCCTGCTGTTCGCGGCCTACGCGTTGGTCGACGGCGTCTTCGCGATCGTCGCCGCGGTCCGAGCGGCGGCGCATCATGGCCGTTCCTGGCCGTTGCTGCTCGAAGGCATTGTCGATCTGGCGGCAGCGGCGGTCGCCTTCTTGTGGCCTGGTCTGACGCTGCTGATCCTGATCTATGTGATTGCGATCTGGGCAATCGTGACCGGCGTCGCGCTGATCGTCGCCGGGTTCACGCTGCGGAGACTGCACGGCGAATGGCTGCTGGTGCTGAGCGGGGTCGTTTCGGTGCTGTTCGGCGTGATGTTGGTGCTGCAGCCGATTACCGGCGCCGTGGTTTTGGCGTGGTGGATCGGCCTATATGCGCTGCTGTTCGGCATCACCCTGCTGGCCGTCGCGTTCCGGCTGCGCCGCATCGGCATGGCGTGATCGCGCGGAGACCTCGTCAGAACGGTGACGGATCGGCCGCTCGCCGCAATTTGGGAAAGCCGGGGTAGTGCTCGGCGTGCGAGCCGTCGTGGTTGGCCATGCCGGGCCGGGTCAGAACGCCCTTCGGGGCGATGAAGCTGACGATGCGGCGCTTCGGCCGTTCGTGCCAGCCGATGTTGAAGGCGGCGAGCTTCGGAAAGAACTGCAACTCGCTGTAGGGCAGATGGTCGTGGATCCACCACGCCAGGGCACGCCAGTCGGCGCCTTCGGCGAAGCGGTCGGCGAACCACGGCACGGCGACGCTGGTCACCGCCCCGATGCGGCCTTGGGCATCGCGGCGGTCCCAGATGTGCCGGGCGTAATTGTGCTCGTTGGTGGCGCAGCTGATGCCGTGCTCGCTGCCGAAGGCGTTGACCGCGGGGGCGCGATAGGCCGAGCGGATCGCCAGCCGCCCGAAGGTAGCCTGCAGCGGCTCCAGCAATTCCTCGCACAGATGCCGACCGGCCATGATCGCGAGGTCGGGATCGTCGGGGATGTTCGGGATGCCGTGCCGGTTGGCGATCTCGCTGTACAGGAAGTCGCGCATGTAGAACGAGGGCGACAGCCGCACCCGGCCAAGCGCTTCAAGGCTTCGCACCGTTTCCGGTCGACGCATCATAATGCAACGCGAGCGGCTGGGACGCGCACCTCTTTTCTCCTCCGGCTGGTTTCGGCCTATTATATCAGCCGGAGCGGCGTCGGGGCCGCGGGGAGCAATCATGTCGACACGGCAGCTCGAAGCCATGATGTGGGCCGAAGCCTGCGAGGCGATGGAACGCGCCGAGCGGCTGCAGCGGCAGTTCTTTCACCGCGCACCCGCAGCGCCGCATTGGGAGGCGCCGGTCGATGTCTACGAGACCGGCGACTCGGTGATCATCGTCATCGCGATGCCGGGGGTCGAGCTCGACAGCATCAAGGTTGGGCTGAGCGGCGGGGTGCTGTCGGTCGATGGCGACCGCCAGCTGCCGCCCGATCTGCGAGAGGCGCGCATTCTGCGCATGGAGATCCCGCACGGGCATTTCCAGCGCCGCATCGAACTGCCGCCCGAGCCGTTGGAGCTGTCCGGCCGCCATCTCGCCAATGGCTGCCTGATGCTGCGCCTGCGCCGGCTTTGAACGCGCGAGATGCGCGAGGCTTCTGGCCGGACCAGCCGTTAAAAATCTTCTCCGCCGCAGGCCGGGGGAGAAACGAGGGCGAGTGCGGCTCGGTGCCGGTCTCCACCGCGCCCCACCCTCAACCGCCGGCCGTTGACGGGCCCCGCTTCTCCGGTTCCCGCATTGCGCCGGAGGGATCATCGGCGCCAGCAATCTGAAGCCAGGGATGGCTTGGCCGCACGATCCCCGACAAAAGCACTGCTGAAAATCTCCCTGGCGCGCCCCAACTGGAGGACATGATGGCGCTATCGAACGACCCTCCTTCTGCGACCCCGGCTGCGACGGCTGGCAATACCGGGGCTGCTCCCGCAAGTCTCGAGGCGCTGCCGGCGGAGGCGCTGATCATGCTGCCGATGCGCAACCTGGTGCTGTTCCCGGGCGTCGTGTTCCCGGTGACCCTGGGCCGGCAGCGCTCGGTCGCGGCGGCGCAGGCCGCCGTGCGGCTCAACCGCCAGATCGGGCTCATTCTGCAGCGCGATCCTGCGACCGAGGACCCGATCGGCGGCGAATTGCACCGGGTCGGCACCGAGGCCAGCGTATTGCGCTACGTCACCAGCCCCGACGGCACCCATCACGTGATCTGCCAGGGCGAGCGGCGGGTCCGCATTCTCGAATTTCTCGACGGCTATCCGTTCCTGGTCGCGCGCGTCGAGCGCATCGAGGAAGCCGCCGCGAGCGGGCCCGATATCGAAGCGCGCATGCTGAACCTCCGCAACCAGGCGCTCGAAGTATTGCAATTGCTGCCGCAGACCCCGGCCGAGCTGGTCAACGCGGTGCAGGGCGTCGAGGCGGCGCCGGCGCTGGCCGACCTGATCGCCAGCTTTATGGACATCACCCCGCCCGAGAAGCAGGAAATTCTGGAAACCGTTGACATCGAGCGGCGATTGGCGCGGGTCTCGGAGTTCCTGTCCTATCGGCTCGAAGTGCTGCGCCTGTCGCGCCGCATCAGCGACCAGACCAAGGAGACGCTCGACAGCCGCCAGCGCGAATACCTGCTGCGCGAACAGATCAAGACCATCCAAAAGGAGTTGGGCGAAGGCGACGACGCCAAAACCCAGGAAATCGCCGAGCTGCGCCGCAAGATCGAGGCGGCGAAGATGCCGCCGGAAGTCGAGGACCACGCCAAGCGCGAACTCGGCCGGCTCGAACGCATGCCCGAGCAGGCCGGCGAGTATTCGATGGCGCGCACCTACATCGAATGGCTCGCCGAATTGCCGTGGTCGATAGAGGAGGGGCACGCGATCGATGTCGCCGAGGCCCGCGGCATTCTCGACGCCGACCATTACGGTCTGCGCAAGGTCAAGCGCCGCATCCTCGAATTCCTCGCGATCCATAAGCTGAACCCGAACGGACGCAGCCCGATCCTGTGCTTTGTCGGGCCGCCCGGGGTCGGCAAGACCTCGCTCGGCCAGAGCATCGCCCGCGCGACGGGGCGCAAGTTCGTCCGCGTCAGCCTCGGCGGCACCCATGACGAGGCCGAGATCCGCGGCCATCGCCGTACCTATATCGGCGCGCTGCCCGGCAATATCCTGCAGGGCATCCGCCGCGCCGGCAGCCGCGACTGCGTGATGATGCTGGACGAGATCGACAAGCTCGGCCGCGGCATCCAGGGCGACCCGGCCTCGGCCTTGCTCGAAGTGCTCGACCCGGAGCAGAACTCGACCTTCCGCGACAACTATCTCGGCGTGCCGTTCGATTTGTCGCGCGTGATGTTCATAACCACCGCCAACGTCATCGACAACGTGCCTGGCCCATTGCGCGACCGCATGGAGGTCATTGACCTTCCGGGCTACACCGAAGACGAGAAGTTCGAAATTGCCCGGCGCTATCTGGTCAAGCGCCAGCTCGCCGCCAACGGGCTCAAGCCCGAGCAGGCCGAGATCTCCGACGAGGCGTTGCGCGCGATCATCCGCGACTACACGCGCGAAGCCGGCGTCCGCAACCTCGAACGCGAGATCGGGTCGGTATTGCGCCATGTCGCGATGCGCATCGCCGAGGGCAGCGCCGAACACGTTGCGATTGCGCCCGAAGACCTGCAAGAAATTCTCGGAGCGCGGCGCTTCGAGGGCGAGGTCGCAATGCGCACCAGCGTGCCCGGGGTCGCAACCGGGCTCGCCTGGACCCCGGTTGGCGGCGATATCCTGTTTATCGAGGCAACGCGCATCCCCGGCAACGGACGGCTGATCCTGACCGGGCAGCTCGGCGACGTCATGAAGGAAAGCGCGCAGGCGGCCCTGTCGCTGGTCAAGGGCAAGGCGGTCAGCCTGGGCATCGACCCCCTCCTTTTCGAGAAGAGCGACATCCATGTCCATGTCCCGGCCGGCGCGATCCCGAAGGACGGGCCCAGCGCCGGAGTGGCGATGTTCGTGGCATTGGTGTCGCTGCTGACCAGCCGGCCGCCTCGCAGCGATACCGCCATGACCGGCGAGATCAGCCTGCGCGGCTTGGTTTTGCCGGTCGGCGGCATCAAGGAGAAAGTGGTCGCCGCGGCCCGCGCCGGGCTGAAGACGGTCATTCTGCCGGCGCGCAACCGCAAGGATTACGAGGACATTCCGGAAAGCGCCCGCAACAGCCTGCGCTTCATGTGGGCCGAACGGGTCGAGGACGCGATCGCAGGCGCCCTGGAACCGGCGCCACAGCCAGCCTTCGCGACGCAGCCCGCGGCGGAATGACCGCAGCCGGGCATGCGATCGACCGATCTGTCGCTTGGGGAATGCCGGACGGGAATCGAGAAAGCCGATCCGCGATGAGCGGATCGCATTCCGGGCGGCTCAGAGAGCGCGCGCCGCCTTAAGCACCTCGGCGACATGGCCGGGCACCTTGACCTTGCGCCAGGCGCCGCGCACCACCCCCTCGCGATCGATCAGAAAGGTGCTGCGGTCGATCCCCATGTATTTGCGGCCATACATGCTCTTTTCGACCCAGACGCCGTAACGCTCGCACACCTCGCCGCTCTGGTCGGAGGCGAGCACGAAAGGCAATTGGTGCTTGTTCTTGAACTTGTCGTGCGAGGCGACGGAATCCTTTGAGATCCCGACCACCACCGCGCCCGTCCCGGTATAATCCGGGTAGGCGTCGCGAAAACCGCAGGCCTGGGCGGTACAACCCGAGGTGTCGTCCTTCGGATAGAAATACAGTACCACCGGCTGACCGTGCAGCTGCGACAGCGTGAGGCTGCCGCCGCCATCGGTCGGCAACGTGAAATCGGGGGCCTTCTCGCCGATGTTGACGCTCATCGCGGCTCCTCTCCAGTGTTCTGCGCGGGGTGCGCCATTGCGCGGCGCCCAGGCTCGGGGACCAGCCGATCGTACCAGGCGCGCACCTGCGCGGTCGCCTCGCTGATATCCGCGTCGAGTCGGGCGAAGTCAATCGCGCCGGCGCACCGCGCCAGAGTCTCGCCCGCGGTGCCGGCAAGATCCGCGGATTGCGGCACATCATCGAACAGGACCGTGATCAGACCCTGCACATGGCGCAGCAGCCCGGCAGCGGCGTGAAGTTCGTGGGCCGCCTGGGGAGACAACGAGCCGGCGGCACCGAGCTCGGCGATCGCCTCGACGGTGTTGCGACCCAGGATCTCGGGGAAACGGGCGGCGTCGCGCAGCAGCAGCAGTTGCACCGTAAATTCGAGATCGATGAGGCCGCCGCGGCGATTGCGCAAATCCCAGGGCGAGGGGCGAGGGTTCTGCTCGGCGATGCGAGCGCGCATCTCGCCCACCTCGGCGGCGAGCCGAGCGGGGTCGCGGGGCATGCGCAATACGGCGATGATGGTCTCGGCCAGCCGGCCGCGCAACGACGCATCGCCGGCCACCGGGCGGGCCCGGGTCAGAGCCATGTGCTCCCAGGTCCAGGCGGATTCGCGCTGATACTGGGCGAAGCTCGCAAAACTCGACGCGATCGGCCCGGCCTCGCCGGACGGCCGCAGCCGCATGTCGACCTGATAGAGTCGTCCCTCCCCGGTCGGAGCCGTGATCGCGCCGATCAGCCTTTGGCTGAGCCGGGCATAGTAGGGCGGCACCGACAGGGGCCTGGCGCCGTCCGAACTCTCGCTCCCGGGCGGTACGTCGTAGATCAGCACCAGGTCCAGATCCGAGGCGAGGCTCATCTCGCGGCTGCCCAGCCGCCCCATCGCGACGACCGCGAAAGCACCCCCGGGCACGCGACCGTGCAGCCGTGCCAGATCCCGCTCGACCGCGGGAAGCAGCGCCGTGATAGCGGTTTCGGCGACATCGGCGAAGGCAGCACCGGCAGCAACACCGTCGAGGTCGCGGCGCAGCAGCTGGACGCCGATCTGGAAGCGCTTTTCGTCGGCCCAGCGCCGCAACAGATCGAGCGTATCCTGGAAATCTTGCGTGCCCGCGAGAATGCCCGCGACATCGGCCGCCAGCCCGGCCCGATCGGGAAGCGGCGAGGCAAACCCGGCGGTTAGCACGGCATCCAGCAACGCCGGCCGCATTGCCAGGCTTTCCGCGAGGCGGGGCGCTTCGGCCATGATGTCGGCGACGAGAGTGAGCAGCCCGGGATTCGCGTGGAATAGCGAGAACAGCTGCACCCCGGCCGGCAGCCGCGACAGGAACTGGTCGAAGCGGCGGAGCGCCGCATCGGGGTCGGCGGTCGCGCCGAACAGGCGCAGCAATTCGGGAACCAGTTCGGTCAGGATCTCGCGCGCCCGCTGGCTGCGAGTCGCGCGCATGCGGCCATGGTGCCACCCGCGCACCAGCCCCGCGACCGCGCGCGGGTCGGCAAAGCCCAATCCCGCCAGGGTGGCGAGCGTGTCGGGATCGTCCTCGGCACCGGTAAAGACGAGGTTGCCGGGGCCGGACAGGCTCGGCGCCTGCTCGAACAGCTCGGCATAGTGCTTCTCGACCGAGGCGAGATGCGCGCACAACTCGGCGACAAAGCGGTCCGGCTCGCGATAGCCGAGAAAGATTGCAAGCCGCTCGACCCCGGCGCGGTCGCGCGGCAGGCTGTGGGTCTGCGCATCCTCGACCATCTGCAGATGGTGCTCGACCCGGCGCAGGAACCGGTAATCCTCGGTCAGGGTCGCCGCGGTCGCGCCATCGATATGGCGGAGCTCGGCCAAGCGGTGCAAGGCTTCGCAGGTCGATCCGAGCCGCAGCTCGCGCTCCCGTCCGCCCCAGATCAACTGCTGCGTCTGGGCAAAAAACTCGATTTCGCGAATCCCGCCGCGTCCGGTCTTGATGTCGTGACCCTCGACGGCGATTCGGCTGCCGCCTTTGTAAGCGTTGATCTGGCGCTTGATCGAATGGATGTCCTGGATGGCGGCGAAGTCGAGGTTCTTGCGCCAGACGAACGGCTGCAGCTCGGCGAGGAAGCGCTCGCCGGCGGCGCGGTCGCCGGCGACCGGGCGCGCCTTGATCAGGGCCGCCCTTTCCCAGTTCTGGCCGACGCTCTCATAATAGGCCAGCGCCGCCGCGACCGACAGCGCTAGCGGCGTCGAGCGCGGGTCCGGGCGGAGGCGCAGGTCGGTACGGAAGACATAGCCATCCGACGTGCGCTCATCGAGGATGCGCACCAGCTCGCGCGCCAGCCGGACGAAGAAAGGCTGCATCATGTCCGTTGACAGCGGCGCCTGCGACGCGTCGTACAGAAGGATCAGGTCGATATCGCTCGAATAGTTCAGCTCGCGGCTGCCGAGCTTGCCCATCCCGAGTACGATGAGACCGCTGCCTTGCTCGGGCATTGCGGGCACGGCGGGCGCAATCTGGCCTTTTCCGGCCGCAGCCCACAGCAGGTGCCGCAGCCCCGCATCGACCGCGACCTCGGCAAAGCGGGTCAGCCCGGCCATCTGCTTGTCGAGCGACCAGGCTCCCGCCAGATCGGCCGCGGCGGTCAGAAGCGCCATCTGCCGCTTCGCGATCCGCAGGCGGCGCATCAGGGCCGCCCTATCTTCGCCACCTTGCTCTGTTTGCTGGACCGCCGTGATCAGCTCGGCGAAAAGCGGGTCCGGGCCGTCGCCGACGAGCCTGGTCAGGAACGCCCATTCCTTTATCGCGGCCCGGCTCAGGAACGGGCTGTTGCCGAAGATTGCCGCCAGCAGGCGTTTGCCGGCCGCGGTCTCGCTCCAGGCGCGGGCCGCGAGGCGCCGCGGCCCATCCGCAGCCTCGTCGAGGGCATCTCTCCAGGCCTCGAACCCGAGCGACAGGAGGTGCGCGTCGGCGGGCTGCGGCAGCCCTTCGGCAGCTGAGGAGAGGTGAGATAGGAGAGCCATCCCGAATACCCGGGCAACCCGGCGAAACTGACGCGCCCGCCGGGCCGGGTCAAGAACCGTTGCAGACCGTTCTGGCGGAAGCCGACGGCACCGCCAAGCCGCCGTCATCGCGCGGATGGCGGCACCATCGCCGCATCGCCGCGCGTCGGATGGGTCGCGGCGCTCATGACGTGCTGGTGCGGCTCGGCGAGCTGGCCGCGGCCGTCGCCCTGGTGCTCGCTTTCGCGCTGTGGCGGCTGTTGCAGGGGCCGGTCGAACTCGACCGCCTGGTTCCATACGTGCAGCGCGCCTTCGATCAATCCGGGGCGCCGGTCCGCATCGCGATCTCGGGGGTGCGCTTCGGGCTCGACCCGACCTCGCACCAGCTCGACCTCTGGGTCGAGGGGGTGCGCGTGTCATTGCCGGACGGGACACCCCTCGCGAACTTTCCCGAGATGGCGGCCAGCTTCAGCCTCGGCTCGCTATTGCGCGGACAGCTGGCGCCGACCCGGATAATCGTCGAGCGGCCGGTGCTGCGGCTGCAGCGAGACCAGAACGGGGCGATCACGTTCCATTTCGGCGCCCAGGACACCGACGCGCCGGCATTCGGTCCCGAGATTCTCGACCAGCTGGCCGCGGCGACGCAGCCGGGGTCGCCTTTCGCTTTGCTGCACCAGATCAGCATACGCGACGCGGCGCTGGTGCTCGACGATCAGCGCACCGGATTGAGCTGGCAGGCCAGCCGGGTCGATGCGGTGCTGGGGCGGGACGCGGACGGGCTCGAGGGCGATCTGTCGTTCGCCGCCGCGATCGGCGGCGCGATGCCGGAATTCCATGCCAATTACCGCTATGCGGCAGCTTCGCGCCGGCTCGATCTGAGACTGGCCGTCGCCGGTCTCGATCCCGCCGGGCTGGCGCCGCTGTCGCCGGAACTCGAACCGCTGTCGCTGGCGCATTTTCCGATTTCCGGCACCTTGCGCACCCGGTTCGACCTGGCCCAAGGGCGGTCCGAGGGCATCCGGCTCGATCTCGGATTCGGCAAGGGTTGGGTGCAGAGCGAGCTGTTGCCCGCGGGCGCGCTCAGTCTCGAACAGGGTGAGTTTCATGCCGTGTATGCGCCGGAAACCGAGCAGCTGCGTCTCGACAGCCTGGCGTTTGATCTCGGCGGCGGCTCGCGGGTGGCTTTCGATGGCCGCCTCGACGGGGTCACCCCCGAGCTGATCGCCGGAATGGGGCAGTTGCCGCCGACGCTCGCCGGCAAACTCGGCGTCGTCCTGTCCGATCTGCCGGTCGCGAAGTTCGAGACGATGTGGCCGCGCTGGCTGAGCCGCGGCGGCCGCCACTGGGTTCTTGGCAACATCCATGACGGCTCGCTGGACGAGGCCTCGGTCCAGCTCGACCTCGCGGTCGATGTTGCGGCGCGCGATGCCGAGGTGGTCGGCGTGCATGGCGCCATGCGCTACCATGATCTCAGCGTCGAGTACTTCAAGGGACTGCCGCCGGCGCAAAAGGTCAGCGGAACGGCAACTCTCGCCGAGCGGCGGCTCGACTTCACGCCGACCGGCGGGGCCGTCAGATCGGTGCAGGTGACGGGCGGCTCGGTGCAGCTGACCAATCTCGGCGATCCGGTCGAATGGGCCACAATCGACCTGACCCTGGCCGGCCCGCTGCAAAACATCCTCGAAATCCTCGATTCCAAGCCGCTGCGTTATGCCCATGATGTCGGGGTCGATCCCGCCGAGGTTGCCGGTACCGCGGATACCGCGCTGCATTTCAAGTTCCCGCTGATCGACAAACTCAAATTCGATGCGGTCGAGTACAACGCGAAGGCCACCCTGACCGGGGCTGCTTTCGCCAAGGCGGCTCTGGGCCGCGGCATCACCGATGGCAGTCTGGCCCTCGAGGTCGCGCGACCGGGTGTGCACGTACAGGGCAATGCGCGGTTCGACGGCGTACCGTCGACGCTCGAAGCGAACTGGTATTTCAACCCGAAGAACGGGCTGCGCGGCCGCTATCGCGTCGGTTTGACTCTGGGACAGGATGACCGGCGCCGGCTCGACATCAATTTCCTGCCCGATCATATCACCGGTCCAATAGGCCTTGATGCGACCTACTCCGTGTATGGCGGCGGCCGCGCCGAGGCAGCGCTGGCGCTCGATTTGCGCAAGGCGGTTTTGAAGATCGAAGAAGCCGGGTGGGAAAAGCCCTCGGACGCGCCGGCGACCGCGGCGGTGAGGCTCGATCTCGCCAACGACAAGATCGTTCGGATCTCTCGGATCGAGGTCAAGGCCGCCGGTCTCGATGGCCTCATGGCCGTACAGCTCGGTCCCGATCATCAGCGCATCGACCGGGTCGAGGTGCAGCACCTCGCGCTCGGCGACGACGACGTCCGCGGTGTGGTGGTGCGCCGGCCGGAGGGCGGGTGGCGGATCGAGATTCGCGGCTCCCGGCTTGATCTCGGCAAGGCGATGAAAAGCGCCGGCAAGGATGAGCCGGCAGCCGCTTCGCCGCCGCTGGTCATCGACGCGCAACTCGGCCGCCTGCTGCTCGGCCCCAATCGCGAGGTCCGTAATCTGTCCGCCCAGCTGTTGCGCGACGGCGCGCATTGGCAAAGCGCACGCCTCGACGGGACCTATCCCAGCGGCCGCAAGCTCGCGCTGCGCTTCGGCGCCGAGCCGGGCGGCTCGGGCTTTCTGTTCGTGTCCGACGATCTCGGCGCGACCCTGGGCCTGCTCGATATCAGCGACAATGTGGTCGGCGGCCGGGTCAGCATTAAAGGCCAGGTCCAGGACGAAGCCGGCAGGCGGGTGCTGCGGGGGCGCGTCGAGGGCCAGGATTTCAGCATCGTCCATGCCCCGATCATGACCCGCCTGCTGTCGCTCGCCTCCTGGAGCGGGCTGGTCGCCATGATGTCCGGCAACGGCATCCCGTTCACCAGTCTGCGCGGCGATTTCGTCTATTCCGAGGATCGCCTCGTGTTCGACAGTTTTCTGGCCAAGGGCGGCGCGCTCGGAGTCAACGCCAACGGCTCGTTCGACCTCGGCCGCGACCGGATCGACGTGCAGGGCACCGTCGTGCCGGCCTATACGCTGAACACGATCCTCGGCCGCGTGCCCGGGATCGGGGAACTGCTGCTGGGCGGCGAAGGGCAGGGCATGTTCGGGGCTAGCTTCCACGTCACCGGATCGGGCACCGAGCCGCAGGTCTCGGTCAACCCGCTCAGCGTCCTCGCCCCAGGATTCCTGCGCCGGCTGCTGCAGCCGAATTTCGGCCTGCCGCCGACGATTGGGGAGCCGGGAGAAGGCCGCTGATGCCGGCGAGTCAGACGGGCCGCACCAAGGCGTGCCGCTTGCGCCCGGCGCTGAGCTTGATGTTGCCCTGCGCATCGACATCGGCCAGCGAAATCGCCCGGGTTTCGCTGGCCACGACGGCGTCGTTGACGCGCGCTCCGCCGCCCTTGATCAGCCGGCGCGCATCGCTGTTGGACGCGGCGAGGCCGGCGCGGCTGAACGCCTCGAACGCCGGCAGCCCACGCTGCAGCACCTCGCGCGGCAGTTCGACCCGGGGCAATTCGCTGCCTTGGCCGCCTCCCTCGAACACCGCGCGGGCTGTACCGGCGGCGGCTTCGGCCGCCTCGCGACCATGACAGAGCGCCACGGCTTCGGTTGCGAGGATCTTTTTCGCCTCGTTGATGTCGCTGTCCTGGAGGCGTTCCAGGCGCTCGATCTCGGGCAACGGCAATTCGGTGAACAGGCGCAGGAAGCGGCCGACATCAGCGTCCTCGGTGTTGCGCCAGAATTGCCAGTATTCGTAGGGCGACAGCCTTTCGGGGTTCAGCCACACCGCGCCGTGGACGCTCTTGCCCATCTTGGCGCCGGATGCGGTGGTGACCAGCGGCGTCGTCAGGCCGAACAGGGTGCGCTCTTCGACGCGGCGCGCCAGGTCGGCGCCGGCGACGATGTTGCCCCACTGGTCCGACCCGCCCATCTGCAATTCGCAACCGGTGCGGCGGGCCAGTTCGAGAAAATCGTAAGCCTGCAGGATCGTGTAGTTGAATTCGAGGAACGACAGAGGCTGCTCGCGCTCGAGCCGCAGCCGGACGCTGTCCTGGGTCAGCATGCGGTTGACTGAGAAGTGCCGGCCGATATCGCGCAGCAGCGGGATATAACGCAGTTCGTCGAGCCAGTCGGCGTTGTTGACCATGACGGCGTCGGCACTCCCCTCGCCGAAGCTGAGGAACCTGCCGAAGACGCGGCGGATGCCGGCCATGTTGCGCGCGATCTCGTCATCGCTGAGCAGGCGTCTGGCCTCGTCCTTGCCGGAAGGATCGCCGATCCGGGTCGTGCCGCCGCCCATCAGCACGATCGGCTTGTGCCCGCTCTTCTGGAACAGCCGCAGCAGCATGATCGACAGCAGGTTGCCGATGTGCAGACTGTCGGCGGTGCAGTCGTAGCCGACATAGCCGATTATCCGACCCGCGGCGGCGCGCGCATCGAGCGCCGCGAGATCGGTGCACTGGTGCAGATAGCCGCGTTCGGTCGCGGCGCGCAGAAATTCGGAGCGCAGGGTCGACATGCACGCAGTTCCTAGCACGGAAGGGAGGCCAGGCACGACACCCGCGACGGAAGACATGGTACCCGCGCTGGGACTGATGAGCGGCACGTCGCTCGATGGCGTCGATGTCGCCTGGATCGCCACGGATGGCGAGCTCCGCATCGAACCCGGGCCGGCTTTTACACTGCCATACCCGCATGACTTTCGCGAAAGGCTGCGCTCCGTGCTCGGCGGCGCCGGCCCGGTCGCGGCCGTGGAAGCCGAGCTGACCCGGCTGCATGCCGAAGCGGTGATGCGGTTCCGCCAGCGTCATCCCGACCGGCGGTATTCGCTGGTCGGGTTTCACGGTCACACGATCCTGCATCGCCCGGCCGAGCGCCGCACCTGGCAGATCGGCGACGGCGCCCTGCTCGCCCGGCTCGTCGGCTGCGACGTCATCGCCGACTTCCGCGGCGCCGACATCGCCGCGGGCGGCCAAGGCGCGCCGTTGGCGCCGTTGTTCCACGCCGCGCTCGCCGCCCCGCTGGTCAAACCGCTGGCGGTGCTGAACATCGGCGGGGTCGCCAACCTCACCTGGATCGGGGCGCGCGAACACGAGATCCTCGCCTTCGACACCGGGCCGGGCAATGCCTTGATCGACGACTGGGCGCGGCAGCACACCGGCCGCGCCGCCGACATCGACGGCGCCCTCGCCGACACCGGACAGGCCGCCGATACGCTTATCAGCCGCTTCCTGGAACACCCGTTCTTTGCGCGCAAGCCGCCGAAATCGCTGGACCGCGATGACTTCCGCGATTTTGCGCCGCACAGTCTGACGCCGGCCGACGGCGCCGCAACCCTGACCGAGATGACAGCCGCCGCGATAGCCGCGGCGCGACGGCATTTCCCGGAAGCGGCGCGCGAGTGGCTGGTGTGCGGCGGCGGCCGCCACAACCCGGCGCTGATGGCCGCGCTGGCCCGCCGGCTTGCGGTTCCGGTGCGCCCGGTCGAGGCAGTCGGATGGAACGGGGACGCGCTCGAAGCGCAGGCTTTCGCCTATCTGGCGGTGCGCTCCACCCGGGGGCTCGCGCTGAGCCTGCCATCGACGACGGGCGCTCCCTTTCCCGTCCGCGGCGGCATTCTGTTCGCAAGCGAGAGCCCGCCGCGGCCGGAGGCGTGAAAGGGTCGCCGCCGCCGATCGGCATCGGCCGCCATACACCCGCAAAAAGGGAACCATGCCGTAGCCGTGCACCTCCGCTCTGATTTCACCCGACCTGATGCCGATGACTTGCCGAATTCCTTGCGCCTGGGCCGGTTCTCGAAATCAAGTATGGGTGCCCGGGATTGCAGCCGCGGCTCTGCGGCTTGACGCGCCGCCCGTCGGTCCCTACCTCGCCTGTCGCCCCTCCAATTTTCCAACGGTTCGCGATGGCCGCCTATCAGTACATCTATGTGATGAAGGGTCTGGGCAAGACCTATCCGGGCGGGCGCGAGGTGTTGAAGGACATCTGGCTGTCGTTTCTGCCCGGCGCCAAGATCGGCGTACTCGGGGCCAACGGCGCCGGCAAATCGACGCTGCTGCGCATCATGGCCGGCAGCGAGCGGGAGTTTTCCGGAGAGGCCTGGGCCGCCGAGGGGGTCCGGGTCGGCTATCTGGCGCAGGAGCCGGCGCTCGACCCGGAAAAGGACGTGTTCGGCAACGTCGTCGAAGGCCTGGCCGAGACCAAGGCCCTGGTAGACCGCTTCGAGGCGGTCAGCGCCCGCTTCGCCGAGGAACTCTCGCCCGAGGAGATGGAAGCCCTGATCGCCGAACAAGGCGAGTTGCAGGAGAGGATCGACCAGGCCGACGCCTGGGAGCTCGACCGCACCGTCGAGATCGCGATGGATGCGCTGCGATGCCCGCCAGGCGATACGCCGGTCACCAGCCTGTCGGGCGGCGAACGGCGCCGCGTCGCACTATGCCGGCTGCTGTTGCAGCGCCCCGACCTGCTGCTGCTCGACGAGCCGACCAACCATCTCGACGCCGAATCGGTCGCCTGGCTGCAGCGCTTCCTGAAGGACTATCCCGGCACCGTCGTGACCGTGACCCACGACCGCTATTTCCTCGACGAAGTGGCGGGCTGGATTCTCGAACTCGACCGCGGCCGCGGCATTCCGTTCGAGGGCAATTATTCCGGCTGGCTCGAACAGAAGCAGGCGCGCCTCACGCAGGAGGGGCGTCAGGAAGAAGCCCGGCGCCGCACGCTGGAGCGCGAGCTCGAATGGGTCAGGCAGAGCCCGCGCGCCCGCCAGGCCAAGAGCAAGGCGCGGCTGTCGGCGTACGATTCGCTGGTCGCGCAAAGCCGCGAAAAGGCGCCCGAAACGGCGCAGATCGTATTGCCGCCCGGGCCGCGCCTGGGCGATATCGTGATCGAGGCCGAGCATGTCCGCAAAGGCTTCGGCGACCGGCTGTTGATCGAGGATCTGGATTTCCGGCTGCCGCCGGGCGGCATCGTCGGCGTGATCGGGCCGAACGGGGCCGGCAAGACCACCCTCTTTCGCATGATCACCGGGCAGGAGGAGCCGGATACCGGACGTTTCCGGGTCGGCGAGACGGTCAGGCCCGGTTATGTCGATCAGTCGCGCGACACGCTCGCCGGCGGCAGCACGGTGTGGCAGGAAATCTCCGGCGGGCAGGACGAAATCGATCTCGGCCGCCGCAAGATCGCCAGCCGCGCCTATTGCGCGCTGTTCAATTTCCGCGGCCCCGACCAGCAGAAGAAGGTCGGGCAATTGTCCGGCGGCGAGCGCAACCGCGTTCACCTCGCCAAGATGCTGAAGGAAGGCGCCAACCTGTTATTGCTCGACGAGCCCACCAATGATCTCGATGTCGATACATTGCGGGCGCTCGAGGAGGCGCTGCTCGATTACCCCGGCTGCGCCGTCGTGATCACCCACGACCGCTGGTTTCTCGACCGCATCGCCACCCATATCCTGGCCTTCGAAGGCGACAGCCAGGTGGTGTGGTTCGAGGGCAATTATGCGGATTACGAAGCCGACCGCCGGCGCCGGCTGGGCGCCGCCGCCGAGCAGCCGCACCGCATCCGCTACAAGCCCCTGGTGCGCGCCTGAGGCGTGTACCAGGGGACGCTCGCTCCGAAGGCTCCGCCGCAGGGAGCGGCACGGCGGAGGCCGCTTCCCGGTCCCTCCGCTTACGGCACCGCCGGCTTACGGCACCGCCGCGAGCTTCTGCCGCAATTGGGCGAGCAGCCCGTCGATCTGGCCGCCATTGCGCTGGATCACCGCGGCGAACTCGTCGCGCTGCGTCGCCTTCATGCTGATCCCGCCGACATAGACGTCGGTGATCTTGTACCCCCCCGGACCGCCGACCAGGTACCAATCGACCTGGACGGGGCCGCTCGGGCGCAGGATCTGGCTGTTGACGACGGTTTCCTCGGCGCCGGGGCGGGTGCCGGTGACGCGGAAGGGTTCGCCGCCATATTGGCCGAGCCGGGCGCTGTAGGCCTGCACGATGTACTCCTGGAACAGGCGCAGGAACTCCTGCTGCTGCTGCGGAGTAGCGACATTCCAATAGCGGCCGAGCACAAACCGGGCGATGCCGGCGACATCGAAATCGGCGCTGAACAATTCGCGAAACCGGGCGACGCGAGCCGCCGGTGACACGCTGGGACCCAGAACCTGGATGGCCTGGGTCCCGAGGTTGCCGACGAAGGCGGCGGCGTCCTGGGCGTTTGCGGCGCGCGGCAGGCCCGCAGCGGCACCGAACAGCAGCAGGAAGGCATAAAGCGGCAGGGAACGACGCGTCATCTTGGGGGAACCTCGGGTAAACGGGGCATTTCAGCGATTGAATAGGCCATCGCCGGGTCGGCGCCGGGGGCCGCACTGGCGCCCTGTACCGGCGAGGGATTCGGCAGGTTCCGCTCCTCGTGCCGGATCTGCGCTTCGCGGCGCTGCCGATAGAGCGAGCGGATCGTGGCATAGTAATCGAGCGAGGTGCGCTCGATATCGTTCAGCCCCTCGATGTTGCGCGACAGCTCGTCGATGCCGCTCACGGCAGAGCGCAGCACCGGGGCCCACAGCCGATGATGCTCCGAGGCGATGATGTTCCACGGGTCGGCGAAGCCGTCGCCGACCTGGCCGGCCAGGTCGCGCGGATTGGAGGGGCCGAGCACCGGGACCACGACGTAGGGACCGTCGGGGAGGCCCCAGACCGCCAGGGTAATGCCGAAATCGTTCTCGTGATACGGGATCCCGATTCGGGTCGCGACGTCGAACATCCCGCCGGCGCCGACGCTGGTATTGATCGCGAACCGGGCGAGCGTGCGCCCGGCCAGGCCCAATTGGGCCTGCAGCACGTCGTTGGCAAAGATCACCGGCCCGTTCAGGTTCTGCAGGAAATCGTGAAACGACTGCCGCATCGGATCCGGCAGCACGGTGCGGTAGGTCTTGGCGATCGGGATCAGCACCGTGTGGTTGACCCCCTGATTGAAGGCGAAGACCGCGCGGTTGGTGTTCTCGAACGGATCGTTGAAGCTGACGTCTGGAGCCGTTGCCGCGGGGCCGGCGCCCCCAGGGCCGGCACAGCCATTGAGCAGCGCGGCAGCAGCGAGGATCAAACCCGACAAGGCGAACGCAGACGGACGAAGGTTCATCTCGGTCTCGTGGCTTGTGGCTGATGCCGTGTGCGGCGCAGCGATTTGCCGTCCAGGGCGCTTGGATAATGGCGAAGAATTCGGCGTGGCGGCAAGCGATCGTTGCTGAAGGGCAGTTTCCGGCGCGATCCGGCCGGCTCGCCGAGGCGGCATGCGACAGGGAGGCAACCCGGCGGTCGAGTCAACGGCCCCGTGCGCGAATCATCCCGTGACCGGACCGGCCGTCGACGACCGTATATTGACGATATAAAGATATGTTTATATGTTGGTGGTCATGGAGGGGGCTGCGAAAAACGGGTCGATGGAGGAGCTGCTCGGGGCATTGCGCGCAGTGGCCGAGCCGACGCGGCTGCGTCTGCTGGTGCTGTGCGCGCGCGGCGAGTTGACCGTCACCGAATTGACCCAGATCCTCGGCCAGAGCCAGCCCCGAGTATCGCGCCATCTGAAGCTGTTGTGCGAGGCGGGGCTGCTCGACCGTTTCCGCGAGGGCAGCTGGGTATTCTACCGCCTGAGCGCCGGCACCGCCATGAGCCGTTTGGCGCGCCACCTTGTCGCCGCTTGCGGCGAGGCCGACCCGACGATCGTGCTCGACCATCAGCGTCTGACCGCGATCAAGCAGCAGCGGGCCGAGCTTGCCAACGCCTATTTTCGCGAGAATGCCGCGCAATGGCACCGCATCCGTTCGCTCTATATCGACGAGCGCGAGGTCGAGGCGGCGCTGCTCGACATCGTCGAGCGTGCCCGGCCGCGCGATCTGCTCGACATCGGCACCGGCACCGGCCGCATGATCGAGATCCTGGCGCCTCGGGTCGAGCACGCCCTCGGCATCGACCAGTCGCGCGAGATGCTGGCCGTGGCGCGCGTCAACCTCGAACGCGCCGGGCTCGAAAACGCGCTGGTGCGGCTCGGCGACATGTATCGGCTGCCGCTGCCCGATTGCTGCTTTGACGCGGTCGTGATCCATCAGGTGCTGCACTACGCCGACCGGCCCGCCGCCGCGATCGCCGAGGCGGCGCGGGTGCTGCGCCCCAACGGCGTCCTGCTGCTGGTCGATTTTGCTCCGCATGCGCTCGAATTCCTGCGCGACGAGCACGCCCATCGCCGGCTCGGTTTTGCCGAGGGCGAAGTCGCGGGATGGTGCCGCGGCGCCGGGCTCGAGCCGGCGCCGTCGCGCCCGTTGCTGGGCGATCCGCTGACCGTCGTGATCTGGACCGCACGCCGTCCCGCGACGGGGCCGCACCTCGAAACCCTGCCGCGCTCCGACGCGGCAGTCGCACGCGAACGGGAGCTGCTGCAATGAACCAAACGGTATCGCGCCCAGGCCTGCTCGCCTCCGATCCGGTCAGCGATTTCGACGCCGGGCCGCCGCGCATCTCCTTCGAATTCTTCCCGCCGAAAACGCCGGAGATGGAGGCGCGGCTGTGGGAGGTGGTCAAGCGGCTGGAACCGCTGGCACCCCGCTTCGTGTCGGTCACCTACGGCGCCGGCGGCTCGACCCGCGAGCGCACCCATGCGACGGTGCGGCGCATCCGGCAGGAGACCGGGCTCGAACCCGCCGCGCATCTGACCTGCGTCGCCGCGACCCGCGCCGAGATCGACCGGGTGGCGCAGGATTACTGGGAGGCCGGTATCCGCCACATCGTGGCGCTGCGCGGCGATCCGCCGGGCGGCTTGTCCGGGGGCGCCCCCTATGCGCCGCATCCCGGCGGCTACGCCTATGCCGCCGACCTGGTCGCCGGCCTCAAGCGGGTCGCCGATTTCGAGATCAGCGTCGCGGCCTACCCCGAGACCCATCCCGAGGCGCACAGCGCCGACCACGACCTCGACAATCTGAAGGCAAAGCTCGATGCCGGCGCCAGCCGCGCCATCACCCAGTTCTTTTTCGACGTCGATTTGTTCCTGCATTTCCGAGACCGCGCCGCGGCGGCCGGCATCGGCGTGCCGATCGTGCCGGGGATCTTGCCGGTCACCAATTTCGCGCAGCTGAAGAAGATGGCCGGCGCCTGCGGCGCCGCGATCCCGGCCTGGATGGCGGGGCATTTCGAGGGGCTCGACGACGACCCCGACACCCGCCGGCTCGTCGCCACCTCGATTGCCGCCGAGCAGTGCCGCCGGCTGCATGCCAACGGCGTTCACGAATTCCATTTCTACACGCTCAACCGCGCCGATCTGACCGTCGCGATCTGCCACCTGCTCGGCGTCCGCGCCCCGAAATCGGCGGCCGCGACGGTGGCTTGATGGCCGGCGGCAAGCATAGGAGCTCGTCTCCAAACCGCTTCACCGGTCCCGCCCAGGCGTCCGGCTCTCGGGCCGAATCAGATCGGGGCCGACACATGACCGAGCCCGGATCCCAGGCCCCCTTGCCCGGGCTTGACTCGGGCATCCACGCGTCCTCTGAGACCGCACCAGCTTTGCCGGTCGCGCTTCGTGGGTGGCCGGGTCAAGCCCGGCCAAGGGGGTTTTTTGCTGAGAAGTGAGGCGGGCGGCCTCTGTTGCCGGCCGGTTGCGATGTCACGGCAAGCCCGGCGATCTCGCGCGGATCAGAAAGAAACGCCGGATAAAGGTGTGTCAAATCGATGACCCATTTGCTCGATTACCTCGCCGATCGCGTGCTGCTGTGCGACGGCGCGATGGGAACGCAGGTGCAGGCGCGCAATCTCGATATCGAGCGCGACTTTCACGGCCATGAAAACTGCACCGAGATCCTGACCGAGAGCCGCCCTGATCTGGTTCGCGAGATCCATTGCTGCTATCTCGCCGCGGGTGCCGATGCGGTGCAGACCAACAGTTTCGGCGGCTCGCCGATCACCCTTGGCGAGTTTGGTATCGCCGATAAAGCCTTTGCATTGAACCGCGGTGCCGCCGAGCTGGCGCGCGAGGCGATCGCCGAATTCGCCCAAGACGGCCGCACCCGCTTCGTGATCGGCTCGCTCGGCCCTGGCACCCGGCTGCCGACCCTGGGTCACATCCCGTACCAGGATCTCGAAGACGCGCTGACCGTGCAATGCGACGGCCTGATCGCTGGCGGGGTCGATGCCATCCTGATCGAGACCTGCCAGGACCCGCTGCAGATAAAGGCCGCGGTCAACGGCGCCAAGCGGGCGCGCGAAGCGGCCGGTAAGGACACGCCGATCCTGGTGCAGGTCACGGTCGAGACCACCGGCACCCTATTGGTCGGCGCCGATATCGCTGCCGCCGCGACGATCATTCATGCGCTCGACGTCCCGGTCGTCGGCCTCAACTGCGCGACCGGGCCGCGCGAGATGGCCGAGCACGTCAAATGGCTTGGCGAGAACTGGCCCGGGCGGATTTCGGTGCAGCCGAATGCCGGCTTGCCCGAGCTGGTCGCCGGCCGCACCCATTATCCGCTGACGCCGAAGGAGCTGGCGCAATGGCTCGAGCGCTTCGTGCTCGAGGACGGGGTCGGCATGATCGGCGGCTGCTGCGGCACCGAGGCGCCCCATATCGCCGCACTCGACCAGATGCTCCGGCGAATCGGCCGCGCCCATGGATCGAATCGCGTCCGCCCGGCTGCGAAGGCGCGCCGGCCGGTGTGGGTCCCGTCGGTTGCCTCGCTGTACGGCCAGGTGCCTCTGCGGCAGGAGAACGCCTATCTGTCGATCGGCGAGCGCTGCAATGCCAACGGCTCGCGCGCCTTCCGCCGGCTGCAGGAGCAGGGTGATTGGGACGGCTGCGTCGAGATGGGGCGCGAGCAGGTCAAGGAAGGCTCGCACACGCTCGATCTGTGCACCGCCTTTGTCGGCCGCGACGAAGTGGCCGAAATGTCCGAGATGGTCGCCCGCATGCGCGGCGCGGTCAACGCACCCCTGGTGATCGACTCGACCGAATACCCCGTGCTCGAAGCCGCCCTCAAGCTTTACGGCGGCAAGCCGATCCTCAATTCGATCAATTTCGAGGATGGCGAGGAGGCGGCCGAAAAGCGCCTGAAGCTGGCGCGCCGCTTCGGCACCGCGGTCATCGCGCTGACCATCGACGAAAGCGGCATGGCCAAGGAGGTCGAGCACAAGATCGCCATCGCCAAGCGGCTTCACCATTTCGCCTGCGTCAGGCACGGACTGCCGCCCTCGGACCTGCTGTTCGACCCGCTGACCTTTACGATCTGCACGGGCAACGAGGATGACCGCCGGCTCGGTCTCAATACCCTCGACGCGATCGAGCGCATCGCCAGGGAATTACCCGAGTGCCAGATCATCCTCGGCCTGTCGAACATCTCGTTCGGGCTGAACCCGCTGTCGCGGCAGGTGCTGAACTCGGTGTTTCTCGACCATGCGCTGCGCCGCGGCCTGACCGGCGCGATCGTGCATTTCTCGAAGATTCTGCCGCTGCACCGCATCCCGGAACAGGAGGTGCGGGTTGCCGAGGATCTGATCTTCGACCGCCGGGCCGAGGGTTATGACCCGCTGCAGGCGTTTATCGCGCTGTTCGAGGGACGCACCGGCGAGAAGGCCGAAAAGAAGGGGCGGCCGGAGAAGCTCGAAGACCGGCTGGCGCAGCGCATCGTCGATGGCGACCGCCTCGATCTCGAAGGCGATCTCGACCTCGCGATGCAGAATTACAAGCCGCTCGACATCATCAACAACATTTTGCTCGGCGGCATGAAGACGGTCGGCGACCTGTTCGGCGCCGGCAAGATGCAATTGCCGTTCGTATTGCAATCGGCCGAGACGATGAAGGCCGCGGTCAAGTACCTCGAACCATACATGGAGCGGGTCGAGGGCCAGGAGAAAGGCACGATCGTGCTCGCCACGGTGCGCGGCGACGTCCATGACATCGGCAAGAACCTGGTCGATATCATCCTGACCAACAACGGCTACCGGGTCGTCAATCTGGGCATCAAGCAGCCGATCGCCGCGATCCTTGAAGCGGCCGCCGCGCACAAGGCGGATGCGGTCGGCATGTCCGGGCTTTTGGTCAAATCGACCGTCGTGATGCGCGAGAATCTCGAGGAAATGAGCCGGCAGGGGCTCGACCTCCCGGTCATGCTCGGCGGCGCCGCCCTGACCCGCCGCTATGTCGAAGAGGATTGCGTCCAGGCCTACGCCGCCGGCCGCGTCGCCTATGCCCGCGACGCCTTCGACGGGCTCGGGCTGATGGAGCACATCGTCGGCAAGCGCTTCGACGAGCACCTGGCCGACATCCGGCGCAAGAACGAGGGCCGCGTCGTCAACGAGAAGCGCAAGCTCGGCCGCGCCGCCGATGCGAAGCCCCTGCGCCCGCTCGACCTCGACGAGATCCGGCTGCGCCGCGCCGAATTGCACCGCGATGTGGCGGTGCCGCAGCCGCCCTTCTGGGGGCCCTGCACGATCGCGCGCGTGCCGGTCAAGGCGATCGTGCCCTACCTCAACGAGCGCATGCTGTATCAATTTCAGTGGGGCTACCGCAAGGACGGCCGCTCGCTCGACGAGTTCAAGGCGTGGGCGCGCCGCGAATTGCGGCCGGTCCTGCGGCGCATGGTCGAGACCGCGATCCAGCAGGACATCCTGGTGCCGCAGGCCGCCTATGGCTATTGGAAATGCGCCGCCGACGGCAATGACGTGATCCTGTTCGATGAGAGCGGCGAACGCGAGCTGACCCGCTTCACGTTCCCGCGCCAGAACAAGGATGGCGGCCTCTGCATCAGCGATTTCTTCCGCGATGTCGGCGATCGGGAACGCGACGTCATCGGCTTGCAGGTCGTGACGATGGGACGGCGCGCCTCCGAAGTCGCGCGCGAATGGTTCGCCGACAACCGCTACCAGGATTATCTGTACCTGCACGGCCTCTCGGTCGAGATGGCGGAGGCCTTCGCCGAATACCTGCACAAGCGTATCCGCGGCGAGCTGGGCTTTGCCTCCGAGGAGGCGCGCGATCACGACGAAATGCTGCAGCAGGGCTATCGCGGCAGCCGCTACTCCTTCGGCTATCCGGCCTGCCCCAACCTCGCCGACCAGGCCCAACTGCTAACGCTGCTACGCGCCGAGGAGATCGGCATCGAAATGAGCGACGAAGACCAGCTCGACCCGGAGCAGTCGACCTCCGCCATCGTGGTGCATCATCCGCAGGCCAAGTATTTTTCGGTGTAGGGCCCGCAGGCCCGGCGAAAGCCGGGCCGCAGCAAAACCTTCCCTCTTCCCCGATCCCGGCTACGCCTCTCACATCGGCTTGGGATAGCCCGGGTCGATGCGATCGGCGGTGATGTCGTAGCGGATGTACCGATTGTCCTTCAGGAACAGAAATGCCTTGCGGCCGTCGAGGTTGAACGTGCCGGCGAGCAGGTCCTTGTAGGGCTCGAGGCCAGGCCAGGTCTTGTCGTCGACGGGCTGTGGGTAGCCGGGATCGACATGGTCCGCGGCGATGTCGTAGCGCAGATAACGACCGTCGGACAGGAAGAACTGGAGCTTGCCGTCCTTCCAGTCGAGAGCCGAGGACAGGGCCGCGGCATAGGGGCCGAGACCGGGCCAGGTCTGGTCGTTCACCGGCTTCGGGTAGCCGGGCTCGGCATGGTCGCCGGTGACGTCATAGCGCACATAGCGTCCGTCGGAGATGAAGAAATACGCGGCGCCAGCCGGCCCGTCGCAGGCTGCGACGATGTCACGGGCATAGGCACCCAGCCCCGGCCAGGTCTGGTCGGTCACCGGCTTGGGATAGCCGGCTTCGACGGTACCCGTTTCGAGGTCGATACGCTCGTAGCTCCCGTCGCTGAAGAACAGCTGCGCCTTCGAGCCCTGCCATTTGATCGCGCCGACAACATAGGGCTGGTCCGCGGCCTGCGCCGGCGATCCGAGGGCTGGCAGCCCCGCCATGCCCAATCCGGCCGCCGCGGCACCTCCGGTAAGAACAACTCTCCGATCGAGGAGCCGAGCTTGATCCTTGCCTCCGATGCTCGTGCGTTTCATGTTTAAGCCCTTCCATTACCGGTGAGAGCTCGAAACCGCCGGCCCGGTCAACCGACGGTTGACGCATGGTTCTAGCACAATCGCCCTTCCGGCGCGCATCACGTGTTCGGCATCCTGGTCCGGGCCGATGGGCGGCACGACTGCGCGGTCGGGGGGCGAGCGGTTTGCCGATAACTGCTACCAGGATCACCTCTACCTGCATGGGCGCTCGGTCGAGATCGCCGAGGTCTTCGCCGCGGTCAATGAGCGGATCGTCGAGGAGATGAAGACCCCTGGGGTTCCGGAAGAGGCAGCCCGCTTATTCGTGTCCCGCCGAGAACAGGGATAGGCTCCCGCTTCCTCCAGCTACTTCAAGGCTCCTGGCTGACCCTCCCGTTGCCGATTACCTCCAGTAGCGTCCCGAGTTTGCCGCCGGGGGTTTTGACGAGCGAGATCTTCCCTTGATCCGGCACACAGCCGAGCGACAGCTTGCCGCTGAATTCGTGAATCTTGTTCCCCGTTGGGTATTTGGCGCTGACCGAGATCAGTGCCTGATCCTTCACGTCACCATACAGTTCGAGGCGTTCGGTGCCCGTTAGCTCGATCGGGTGCTTCAGAACGACCTTCCCCGTCGCCGACCCGTCTCCTTCGCAGGTTTCTGCGAACGTCGCCGCGATGGTGCCTTTCTCGGGATCGACGAGCTCCGCCCTTCCCTTGAACATGATCGCCTCCGCCAAGCTGGCCGATATCGCCTACGCGCTATGAGCGTATACCGGGCTCGAAATGCTCGGAAGGGACCCCGCGCCCTTTTCGTGGGCAACTCTTTACCGGCGAGGGGTTCACCGGCTGGCTTCGACGGATGCAGACAGGACACAACCGGGACACCGGTTGCCGCGTAAGCCTATAATCAATTGGTTGGTTGGCGTCCCCAAGGGGATTCGAACCCCTGTTACCGCCGTGAAAGGGCGGTGTCCTGGGCCTCTAGACGATGGGGACACGAGATCGGCGCCGCCTCGATCTAGAGTGAATGCGGTCAGAAATCAACCGCGCCTCGACAACATCGGTCTTGCGGTCGAGCCATCTGCCCTATGGCCGCACGGCCGTCATTGCGCCGCGAGCGGAACGGGACTACCTCGGATGGCGATGACCGCCAGCCCCGAGTTCGATGCCACGTTTCGCCATAAGCTGCACCTATTGCTGGCCTGGCGGCGCGATGTGCGCGGGTTTCGCCGCGACCCGCTACCCGATGGAACGATCGAAAGGCTGCTCACGCTCGCCTGTCTTGCCCCCTCGGTCGGGCTGAGCCAGCCCTGGCGCTTCGTGTCGGTCGAAAGTGCCGCGCAGCGCGGCGCGGTGCGGGCCAATTTCGCCAACGCCAATGCCGCGGCGCTCGCGGCAGAGACGCCGTCGCGCGCGGCTCTTTATGCGCGCTTGAAACTCGCCGGCCTTGACGACGCTCCGGTCCAGCTCGCCATTTTCGCGGACCTCGCAACCGCTCAGGGGCATTGCCTCGGGCGGCGCACGATGCCCGAGATGACCGAGTATTCCGTAGTCGCCGCGGCGCACACCCTTTGGCTTGCCGCGCGCTCCGAAGGCATCGGGGTGGGATGGGTGTCGATCCTTGATCCCGTCGCGCTTGCCGGGGCTCTCAAGGTTCCCGCCGATTGGAAATTGATTGGCTATTTCTGTCTGGGCTATCCCGAGGAGGAGAACGATGTGCCGCAGCTCGAACGCGCCGGCTGGGAAGCCCGCCGCCCCGCCGCGTCCTTCCTGATCCGGCGATGAGCGCGAGCGCCCCGGTTCGCGTCGGGATCGGCGGATGGGTGTTCCCGCCGTGGCGCGGCACCTTCTACCCGCCAAAGCTGCCGCAGGCGCGCGAGCTGGCGCATGCCAGCCGCCAGGTCACCGCGATCGAGATCAACGGCACCTTTTACGGCGCGCAGAAACCCGCGAGCTTCCGCCGCTGGCACGACGATACACCCGAGGATTTCGTCTTTTCGGTGAAGGGTCCGCGCTACGCGACCCATCGCAACGACCTTGCCGCCGCGGGACCCTCGATCGACCGCTTTTTCGGCAGCGGCGTGCTTGAATTGCGCGACAAGCTCGGGCCGATCCTGTGGCAGTTCCCGCCCTTCGCGAAGTTCGACGAGGGCGGGTTCGCGGCCTTTTTCGAGCTGCTGCCGCGCGCTCTCGACAACCGCAAGATCCGCCACGTTGTCGAGGTAAGGCACGACAGCTTCCGCGCACCCGCCTTTACGGAGCTGCTGAGGCGAGAGGGGATCGCGGTGGCGCAGGTCGATGATGACAAATACCCGGCCATCGCCGAGGACACCGCCGATTTTTGCTATCTTCGCCTGCGCCGGTGCCGCGAGGCGGAGGCGACAGGCTATGCTGCGGCGGAAATCGAGGGCTGGGCGGAGCATTGCCGCGGCCACGCCAAACGCGAGCGCGACGTTTTTGTCTATTTCATCAATGGCGCCAAGGTGCGCGCCCCGGCAGCGGCGCAAGCCTTGCTGCAGCGCCTGGGGGGCTGACAAGGAACCGGTCGGGCCGATCGGATCAAGAAAAGAACCGGTTTTTCGGACGCGGCAGTCCGAGGTTCTCCCGCAAGGTCCGGCCTTCATATTTGCGGCGGAACAGGCCGCGGCGCTGCAATTCGGGCACCACCCGGTCGACGAACTCGTCGAGCCCGCCCGGCACCCACGGGAACATGATGTTGAAGCCGTCGCAGGCCGCGCCGAAAAACCATTCCTCCATCTGATCGACGACCGCCTTCGGGGTGCCCACCATCGCAAGCCCGCCATAGCTGCCGGCGATCTGGGCCAGCTGACGCACCGTCAGGTTGTCGCGGCGGGCGCGGTCGACAACGCGTTGGCGCCCGCTCTTGCTGGCGTTGCTCTCCGGGATGTCGGGCAAGGGCGCATCGAGATCGAAGCCCGACGCGTCATACCCGAGCGCGATCGACAATGAGGCGATGCCGCTGTCGGGATGAACGCAGCTGTCGAGCAATGCCCGTTTGGCGCGCGCCTCCTCGGCCGTGTCGCCGACCACCACGAGGCAGCCCGGCAGGATCTTGACGTGATCCGGGTCGCGTCCGGCTGCCGCGGCGCGACCCTTGATGTCGGCGTAAAGGCGCTTGCCGTCTGGCAGGTTGCCGCCGCTGGCAAACACCATCTCGGCGGTCTCGGCGGCGAGCTGGCGGCCGGCGTCGGAGGCCCCGGCCTGAACGATCACCGGCCAGCCCTGGATCGGGCGGGCGATGTTGAGCGGCCCGCGCACCGACAGGAACTCGCCCTGATGGTCGAGCACATGCATTCGGTCGGGATCGAAATAGATCCCCTCCTCGACATCGCGGACAAAGGCGTCCTCTGCCCAGCTATCCCACAGCCCGGTCACGATCTCGTAGAATTCGCGGGCGCGGCGATAGCGCTCGCCATGCTCCATATGTTCGGTCAGGCCGAAATTGAGCGCCGCGTCGGGGTTCGAGGTCGTGACCAGGTTCCACCCGGCGCGGCCGCCGCTGATATGATCGAGCGAGGCGAAACGCCGGGCGATCATGTAAGCCGGCTCGAAGGTGGTCGAAGCGGTGGCGATCAGGCCGATATGCTCGGTCACCATCGCCAGCGCCGGCAACAGGGTCAGCGGGTCGAACGAGGTCACCGTCGCGCTGCGCTTCAGCGCCGCCATCGGCATGTTGAGCACCGCGAGGTGATCGGCCATGAACCACGCGTCGAAGCGGCCCTGTTCGAGCTTTTGCGCGAACCGGATCAGGTGTTTCAGGTTGAAATTGGCGTCGGGCCAGGCGCCGGGATAGCGCCACCACCCGGTGTGGATGCCGACCGGCCGCATAAAGGCGCCGAGGCGCAATTGACGCGATGGCATGGTCTTCCCGGCCCGTGTGCAAAGAACCCGATGTTAGCCGCTGGATGCGCCGCTGCCTACGCGTGTGCACGCCACGGAAGGGTCAGCGCGGGCCGAGATAGCGCAGTTGCGGCAGGTAGAGCTGGGCCCAACGCGGCGAGATCTGCCGCTCGTAAAAGGTTGTCGGCGGCACGCAATCGTAGGGCGCGAAGCCGGCCAGAGACTGGGTTTCGAGATAGATTTCGATCCCGGGGACCAGCTGCAATGTGGCCGCCTGATTGGTGTCCTGTCCGCAGGATTGCACCGAGAACGTGTACGTCCCGGGCGGGAAATCCCGATAGAACGCGGTCCCTGCCGCGTCGGTCGTGAACTGCTGGCCGTTTATATACAGCCAGGGCGACCAGCCGATGAACTCGCCGGGCTCGAACTGGCGCAGAAACCACACCCGCGCAGCCCCGCTTGGCGGCGGCAGCTGTGCCTGCGCTTGTGCGCCGCTGGTCGTCGGCGCGCAGCCAGACATCAGGACAAAGCACAAGGAGAGCAGGGCCGAAGCTGCCGCCGCGCGGTTTCGCATCATCTCGTCTTTCGCCTGAGAGGGATCTCGGGAAACACCGGGACAGTCGGGCTTATCCGGGGCATTTTGCGATCGCGTCGATTCACGGCAAGATTGCCGCTGTCGGACCGAAGGAGGCCCGCGATGAAGGTGCTGCGAGGCGGACGGCTGATCGACGGCACCGGGTCACGTCCGGTGACGGATACCGCGATCGCGATTGAAGACGGCCGCATCGCGGCGGTGGCGACGGCGGCAGCGGGCATCAGGGATTGGCCGGAAGAGGCCGAGATCATCAACGTCACCGGGCTGACCGTGCTGCCGGGGCTGATCGACTGCCACGACCATATGGCCAATCATCGCTACGACCTGTCGCACCGCTGGGGCATCGACGAGCCCGACAGCACGCGGCATCTGCGCACGGCCGCGGTGCTGCAGAAAACGCTGGCCTCCGGCTATACGACGATCCGCGACGCGGCCGGGCTCGATACCGGGTTCAAGCGCGCGATCGAGGAGGGCCTGATCGCCGGGCCGCGGCTGATCTTGTCGGTGTCGATCATCTCGCCGATCGGCGGCATCGGCGATCCGATGAGCCCGTCGGGCGCCAGTCCGCTCGGCGGTCCTGACGGCGATTGCTGCTGCGTTCCGCGCGACCCTCTATTGCCGAGCGGCATTGTCGAGACGCTTGCCGATGTGCGGCCGGTGGTACGCCGCATGGTGCGGGCCGGAGCCGATGTCATCAAATGCGCGACAACAGGCGGGGCCAGTTCACGACCCGGTCACGGCCCCAAGGACGGCGCCTTCAACCTCGACGAGATGCAGGCTCTGGTCGAGGAGGCGCATGCGCTCGATCGCCGCGTCATGTGCCACGCTCTGGGCGGGCGCGGGCTGCGCATCGCGATCGAGGCCGGGGTGAATTCGATCGAACATGGCTGCTATCTCGCCGAACAACCGGCCCTGCTCGACGACATGGCGCAGCGCGGCATTTTCTTCACGCCGACCCTGCTCGTCTACGAGTACCACCGCAAATCGCCGCTTCCGCATGTCCGCGAACGCGCCCGCGACCTGCACGAGCACCATGTCGCCAGCGTGCGCCGGGCGCTCGCGGCCGGCGTGAGGATAGTCGCCGGGACCGACGCCGGAGGTCACGGTCATCCCGCCAATGCCGGCGAGCTCGAATGCCTGGTCGGCGCTGGGCTGACCCCGATGCAGGCGCTGCAGGCAGCCACGTCGTGGGCGGCCGAATGCATCGGGCGTGGCGCCGAGCTCGGCTCGGTCGAGCCCGGCAAACTTGCGGATTTGATCGTCATCGATGGCGACCCGCTCGCCGATATCGCCCTGCTGCGGGACCCCAAGCGCGTGCGCCTCGTGATCAAAGGCGGTGAAATCGCGGCCACCCGCCTCTCGGGCGCGGCCCCCCGCCCGCTTTAGGCCGCCCCTGCCGGATCAGCGGTCGCCGGAGCGGCGGGCATAAAGCAGAAATTCGCGGTTGCCTTGCGGACCCTGGATCGGGCTCTCGGTCAAGCCGACCACCCGCCATCCGGGCTGCGTCTCGACCCAGGCGGATGCGCGCTCGCAGATCTCGCGGTGCACACGGGGATCGCGCACTACACCTCCTTTGCCGACCCGATCTGGACCGGCCTCAAACTGCGGCTTGACGAGACCGATCAGTTCGGCCTGTTCGCGAGTCAGCGCCAGCGCGGCCGGCAACACCGTCGCCAGCCCAATGAAACTCGCGTCGCAGGTGACGAGATCGACCGGCTCGGGGATTTCGGCGCGGCCGAGGTAGCGGGCGTTGACCCGCTCGCGGACAACGACGCGGGGGTCCTGGCGCAGCTTCCAGGCGAGCTGACCGTGGCCGACATCGACGGCATAGACGCGCACCGCGCCGCGCGTCAGCAGCACGTCGGTGAAGCCGCCGGTCGAGGCCCCGATGTCGAGCGCGATCCGGCCGCGCGGATCGATCGCGAAATGGTCGAGCGCGTGCGCCAGCTTGACCCCGCCGCGCGACACCCAGGGATGGTCGCGCCCGCGCAATTCGATCGTGGCGTCTTCAGCGATCTCCAGTCCGGGTTTGTCGAGCCGGCGCTCGCCGGCGAACACCAGGCCGGCGAGGATCAGCGCCTGCGCCTTGGCGCGGCTTTCGGCCAGCCCGCGGTCGACAATAAGCTGATCGACCCGCCGCCCTTTGGGCACCCGCCCTCAGGCGCGCGCCGGCTGCGCCGCAATCTCGCGGCCCAGCGCTGACAGCGCCGTCGCCACGATATGGCGGGCGTTGAGGCCGGCGGTCTCGTATTGCGCATTCGGCGAATCATGCTCGAGAAAGACGTCCGGCAGGATCATCGGGCGAATCTTCAGCCCGTGGTCGAGCAACCCCGCCCTCGCCAGATGCTGCAATACATGGCTGCCGAAGCCGCCGATCGCGCCTTCCTCGATCGTGATCACGACTTCGTGCTCGCGGGCCAGCCGGGTGATCAGATCGGCGTCGAGCGGCTTCGCAAAACGGGCATCGGCGACCGTCGTCGACAGCCCGTAAGCCCCCAATTCCTGCGCCGCCTTCAGACACTCGGCCAGCCGGGCGCCGAGGTTGATGATCGCGATCGTGGTGCCTTCGCGGACGATGCGGCCGCGCCCGATCTCGAGCGGCACACCCTTGTCCGGCAAGGGAACGCCGATGCCGTCGCCGCGTGGGAAGCGCACCGCCGACGGCGCGTCGTCGATCGCGGCGCAGGTCGCAACCATGTGCACGAGCTCGGCCTCGTCGGCCGCCGCCATGATCACAAATCCCGGCAGAGAGCCGAGATAGCCCAGGTCGAAGGAGCCGGCATGGGTCTGGCCGTCATTGCCGACCAGCCCGGCGCGGTCGATCGCGAAGCGCACCGGCAATTTCTGGATCGCCACATCGTGCACGACCTGATCGTAGGCGCGCTGCAGGAAGGTCGAATAGATCGCCGCAAACGGCTTCATGCCTTCGGAGGCCAGCCCGGCAGCGAAGGTGACGGCGTGCTGTTCGGCGATGCCGACATCGAAGCAGCGCTTCGGAAAACGGTCGCCGAACAGGTTGAGGCCGGTGCCGGACGGCATCGCGGCGGTGATCGCGACGATGCGCTCGTCGGCCTCGGCCTCCTTGATCAGCGATTTGGCAAAGACGCTGGTGTAGGACGGCGCCGCCGACTTCGACTTGACCTGGGCACCGGTGATTACGTCGAACTTGGCGACGCTGTGATACTTGTCGTCGGACTGCTCGGCCGAGAGATAGCCGCGGCCCTTCTGCGTCACCGCATGGATCAGCACCGGCCCGCTCTCGCCGCTGTCGCGCACATTCTTCAGCACCGGCAGCAGGTGGTCCATATTGTGCCCGTCGATCGGGCCGACATAGTAGAAGCCCATTTCCTCGAACAGAGTGCCGCCGGTGACGAAGCTGCGCGCCAGCTCCTCGGCGCGCCGGGCCGCGCTTTCCAGCCGCTTCGGCAGATGCCGCGCCACTTCCCCGGCGAGATGGCGCAGCGACAGGAAGGATTTGGACGACAACAGCCGCGACAGGTAGGCGCTCATCGCGCCGACCGGCGGCGCAATCGACATGTCGTTGTCGTTGAGGATCACGATCAGCCGGCAATCCATCGATCCGGAATTGTTCATCGCCTCGTACGCCATGCCGGCGCTCATCGCGCCGTCGCCGATCACGGCGATGACGTTGCGCTTCTCGCCGCGAAAATCGCGCGCCACCGCCATGCCGAGCCCGGCCGAGATCGAGGTCGAGCTATGCGCCGCGCCGAACGGATCGTACTCGCTTTCCGAGCGCTTGGTGAAACCCGACAACCCGCCGCCCTGCCGAATCGTGCGGATGCGGTCGCGCCGTCCGGTCAGGATCTTGTGGGGATAGGCCTGATGACCGACATCCCAGATCAGCCGATCATGCGGCGTGGCGAAGACATAATGCAAAGCGACGGTCAGCTCGACGACGCCGAGCCCGGCGCCGAAATGGCCGCCGGTGATCGACACCGCGTCGATCAATTCGGTGCGCAACTCATCGGCGAGCTGCCGCAGATCCGATTCCGGCAGCTGGCGCAGATCGGCCGGCACATTGACGCGGTCGAGCAGCGGCGTCCGGTTCGAGATCCGGGGGCTCGGAGGCTTCTCCATCGTCACGCTCCTCACGTCCGACGATTAACGACGAACCGGGCTACTTGTCGCAGAAGTTCCGCCCTTTGCTCGAACAAATCAAGATGGGCAGCAGCTTGGTCGACCAGAAGCTCGGCCTGGGCGCGGGCCCGTTCGGCCCCGAGAATCGAGACGAAGGTGGCCTTGCCCGCAGCCGCATCGGCCCCGACCGGCTTGCCGGTCTCGGCCGCCGAACCCTCGACATCGAGCAGGTCGTCGGCAATCTGAAATGCGAGACCGAGATCATGGGCGTAACCGCGCAAGGCGAGACGCGGCTCCGCCGGAGCCTTGGCCAGCACCGCACCGGCCTCGCAGGCGAACGCGATCAGGGCGCCGGTCTTCATGCGCTGCAATCGGGTGATCGCGCCGATGTCGAGCGGCTGTCTCTCGGCGAGCAGATCGATCATCTGGCCGCCGACCATGCCGGCCGCACCGGCGGCGGCGGCCAGGCTCGCGACGAGTTCGCATCGCACGGCCGGGTCGCCATGGGTATCGGCATGCGACAGAACCTCGAAAGCCAGGGTCAGCAGACCATCGCCGGCGAGCACCGCGGTGGCCTCGTCGAACTGCTTGTGGCAGGTCGGCCGCCCCCTCCGCAGGTCACTGTTGTCCATGGCCGGCAGATCGTCATGGATCAGGGAATAGGCGTGGACCATCTCGATTGCCGCCGCGACCTGCAGGGCGCTGCGGCGTGCCACCGCGAACAGGCGGGAGCTCGCCAGCACCAGCAGCGGCCGCAACCGTTTGCCGGGCGCCAGCGCGGCATAGCGCATTGCTTCGTAAACCCGCGCTTCGAGGCCCGGCGGCACTGCCAGCAGCCGCTCGATGGCGGCATCGGTCAGCTTTGCCGCCAATACCGACGCGTCGCCAACGGACACCGAATCCGCCCACAGCGTTTCAGTCACCACTCACCCGGTTCGTCGAATCGCCACGCACGCCGGCGTCAAGGTCTAGTCGAGCTTGGCCGGCTCGATCCCCACAGTCCCCTCCGGGCCGACGACGATGCGATCGACCCGCTGTTGCGCCTCGTTCAGCTTGCCTTCGCAATGCCGCTTCAGCTGCGCCCCCCGTTCGTAGCACACAATCGCATCGTCGAGCTTGACCTGCCCCCCTTCCAGCCGTCTGACGATCTGCTCAAGTTCCGCCAACGCGTCCTCGAAGCTCATCGCTGCGATGTCGGCCGGCGCCTCCGCAAAGTCCATCTGCACTCTTCTCAGGAAAGGGTAGTTATCTCCAGGGTTGCCGCGCCAACGGCACGCGAAAGCCATCGCGCGTGGCTAAATTGCAACGAAATCGGGCAGCGTCAAGCGGCCATGAGGGCCCTGACGTGAGCTGCCGCGCCGGCCCCAAGTGCGGCGAGATCGTACCCGCCTTCCAAAGCGGAAACCGCCCGACCGCCGCAGTGGCGCCCGGCGATTTGCACCAGCTGCTCCGTGATCCAGGTGAAGTCGGCGTCTTCGAGCAGCAATTGCGCGAGCGGATCGGCGCGATGCGCATCGAAACCGGCCGAGATCAGCAGCAATTCGGGGCGGAATGCTTCCAGTGCCGGGAGTACCTCGCGGGTCATGCCGAGGCGGAATTCGCGCGAACCGGACATCGGACGCAGCGGCAGGTTGACGATGTTGCCGACGCCGGTCTCGCTCGCGGCGCCGGTCCCGGGATAAAGCGGCGATTGATGGGTCGAGCCGTAGAAAAGGCCGGCGTCGGCCTCGAATGCCGCCTGCGTGCCGTTGCCGTGATGGACGTCGAAGTCGATCACCGCGATCCGCTCGATTCCATGCACGGCGCGCGCCCGCAAGGCGCCGACGGCAATGCTGTTGAACAGGCAGAAGCCCATCGGCCGGTTCGGCTCGGCATGATGGCCGGGCGGCCGCACCGCGCAGAATGCGTTGCGCGCCTCGCCCGCGATCACCGCATCAACCGCGGCCGTAACCGCTCCGGCAGCATGCAGCGCGGCCGCGCCCGACCCGGGCGACATGACGGTGTCGGCATCGATCGCGACCCGGCCCGTTTCCGGCACCGCGCCAAGCAAGGCGTTGACCAACTGGCGCGGATGCACCCGGACCAGGTCTTCGACCGTCGCTGCCGGCGCTGCGCGCCGGTCCAGGGCAGCGAATTCCGGCGTCTCCAAAGCCTGCAGCACCGCCTGCAACCGCGCCGGCGACTCGGGATGGAAGCTGCCGGGATCATGGCTCAAGCAGGCGGGGTGGGTATAAAGAACCGTCGTCATCGCCGCAGTCTGGCACAGGTCAACCGCTTCTGCACCTTCCCGGGCCTTGTGCAGCAGGCCGGCGCACGGCGCGCGCTTTACCTGATGCCGGGGCCGCCCCATAGTTATGACATGACCCTGTTGAAGATTGCCCGCATGGGGCACCCGGTGCTGCGTGCCCGCGCCGCCGACATCGAGGATCCGACGGCATCCTGGGTGCGCCGCCTCGTCGAGGACATGATCGAGACCATGGAGGATGCCGGCGGCACCGGCATTGCCGCGCCGCAGGTCCACATGCCCTGCCGGGTGGTCGTGTTCCGCGTCGGCGGCGAGCGCTTGAGCGGGCTGCCCGGCGATGTCGAGCAGGATCTGACGGCGCTGGTCAATCCGGTTGTCGAGCCGCTCGGCGAGGAGCGCACGCTCGGCTGGGAGGGGTGCCTGTCAGTGCCTGGGCTGCGCGGGGTGGTGCCGCGTCATCTCCGCATCCGGTATCGCGGTTTCGGGCTCGACGGCAAGTCGATCGCACGCGAGGTCGAGGGTTTCCATGCCCGCGTCGTGCAGCATGAATGCGATCATCTCGACGGCATCCTTTATCCGCAGCGCATTACCGATCACCGCCTGCTGGCCTTTGTCGAGGAATTGCAGCGGCATCCGCTCGATGTTGCGGCGCTTCTCGCCGGGGAAGCGGCATGAAGAGCCCATTGGCCGACAGCGAACGCGACGCGCTGATCACGGCGATATTGCCGGACGTCGCCTTTGACGGCTGGTCCCGGGCGGCCTTGCGCGCAGCCGCGCGTCGCGCCGGGATCGGTCACGCGGAAGCCTCTGCGTTGTTCCCGCGCGGCGCTCCCGATCTGGTGGCGGCCTTCAGCCGCTGGGTCGATCGCCGCATGCTCGACCGGATCGAGACCAGCCCGCTCGAAGGACTGGCCACCGGCGAGCGCATCGGCTTGGCGCTGCGGCTGCGCTTCGAAATCCTGGCGCCTTGGCGCGAAGCGGTCCGGCGCAGTCTCGCGGTGCTGATGATGCCGCACAACGCGCTGCTCGGCGGCCGCCTGCTATACGAGACCGTGGACGGCATCTGGTATGCGGCCGGCGACGCCGCGACCGATCTGAGCTTTTATACGAAACGCGCGACGCTGGCCGGGATCGTCGCCGCGGCCACCCTGTATTGGCTCGACGACCGCTCCGGAGGTTCCGCCGACACAGAGGCCTTTATCGAGCGCCGCCTCGCGGATATCGGTCGCGTCGCCCGCGCCCGCCACCGTTTTGATACAGCCGCCGGCCATCTGCCCAACCCGTTCCAGGTACTGCGCCCCGGCCGCTGACGGCCTCAGCGGCCCGGTTCGGCGATAGCGGCCGACCAGGGCGACATCACGTCGGAAATGCCGTGATGGGTGCCGTCGGTGTCGCGCAGTACCAGATTGGGGCAAGAGAAGCGGTTCGGCCAGGCCGCATGCTCGACGATGTCGGCGCCGCAGCGGGCGGTGAGCCGATCGAGGATCTCGCGCGGCATCCGGCAATCGATCGCGGCACCGTGCTCGCCGCTGACATCGACTCGCGGATGGTGCCCGGCCTCCTCGGCGCTCATGCCGAAATCGATCACGAAACTGGCGAGCTGCAATACCGATCCCATGATGCGGCGACCGCCGGAGGCGCCGGCCCCGAACCAGCCGCGCCCGTCGCGGGCCACGATCACCGGACACATATTGGTCAACGCGCGCTTGCCCGGGCCGAGCGAGTTCGGCCGGCCCGGCTGCGGGTCGAACCACATGACCCCGTTATTCATCAGAATGCCGGTTCGCGGCAGCACATAACGGCTGCCGAAGCTGGACAGCAGCGTCGTGGTCAACGCGGCGATGCCGCCATCGCGATCGACCGCGGTGATGTGGGTGGTGCAGGTTTCGCCGTCGCGCCCGGTGTCCCCGAGGCCGGTGTCCCCGAGGCCGGTATCCCCGAGGCCCGTGTCCCCGAGGCCGGTATCCCCGAGGCCCGAAAGCCGCGCCGCATAAGCCTGCTGCAACGCCGCGATCACCGCCTCGAAATAGGCCGCATCCGGGGCCGGGCCAAAACGCTGGCCGGCAAGCCTGCCGAGAACATCGGCGAGGGTCGGAGCGGCGGTCAATCCGCGCGCCGCCTGCATCGTCACACCGCGGTAGGGGATGTCGAGCGCCGGTACGATCCGGGCCTGGCATTGCGCGAGGTCGGCGGCCGACAGGCTGCCGCCGCCGGCGCGGGCATCGGCGGCGATCGCCTGCGCGATCTCGCCGGTATAGAAATCCTCTGCACCGCAGGTTGCCAGCCGCTCCAATGTCTCCGCCAGCGGGCCGAGCCGCAGGCGCGGCGGCTCGCCATTAGCCGGGCAATGCGGCGGCAGCCCGTCGGGCAGCCAGATCCTCCGGCTTTCCTCATAACGGCGCAGATCGGCCGCGGCGCTGGCAGTCTTGACCGTGACCCACCAATCGACCGGCAGCCCGGCTTCGGCGAGTCTTACTGCTGGCATCACCAACTCGCGCCACGGCAGCCGGCCGAAACGCCGATGCGCCAGCCCGTAGCCGCGCACCGCGCCCGGCACTGCGAAGGAGAGCGGCCCGTGCATGTTGCGGTCGTCGCGCACGCGGGCCCAGGTGAACAGCTCGGTCGCGGTCTCGCCGGTCAGCGGATAGTCGGCGGGATCGAGACCGCGCGGCGCGACCGGCCCGAAATCGACGACCTCGGCGCGGACGGCGCCGGCGGGCTGCACGACCATGAAGCCGATGCCGCCGAGGCCGCTGTTCCACGGCTCGACCGCGGCCAGCGCGAACGCCGTCGCCAGCGCCGCGTCGACCGCGCTGCCGCCGGCAGCAAGCGCCTCGGCGCCGATCCGCGCGGCGCCTTCATGCTGAGCGGCCACAATCCCGTAGCGCGAGCGCGCCGCCGGCTTGCGGACTGTCCAGTTCTGGATCACGGCCTGCATCGGACGGGGCGGCTTCGTCACCGGTCAGCTCGCTTCAATCGCGTCCACCCGATTGGGGTAGAAAGCGTAATGACCGGCGAGCCGCTGCATCTCGTCGAACGGGGTCCGGTAGCCCCAAACCGCGTTTTCGGCGCGGCGTGCCTCGCCGGCATCGGCCAACTCGATAGTCCAATACGAGGCATCGCCCTTGAAAGGGCAGTGCGTATGGTGGTCGGTCGGCCGCAGCAGATCGGTACGCACGTCCTTCTCCGGGATATAGAAGACCGGCCCGTGGCCGGTCTCCTCGCAGCGCAGGGCCTGCTTCGTGTCGGCGATCACG
>Ga0213875_10000125_pt1 | contig 85515 bp, 72 predicted proteins | sample BarmaccomBMRX_R8_FD_160105 | JGI IMG/M metagenome (GOLD analysis project Ga0213875, IMG submission 160105) | Root-associated microbial communities from Barbacenia macrantha in rupestrian grasslands, the National Park of Serra do Cipo, Brazil - RX_R8 | ecosystem: Host-associated > Plants > Roots...
CGCCAGCGGTGGACCAACCGGTGGAAGGCCGCCCTGAACGCCTTCGACATCACCTTCGACGGCCGCCTCAGCGCGGGACGCAAGTAACAACAGAGGAAGAAGTTACACCGTTAAGTTGACAGACCCTCAGCATGTTCAGCGCCGGGCAACATCCATCGCGTGGAAGGTGTTGCCGTGCCACAGGAAGTGCTTGGCCCGCTCCAGGTCACGGTCGGCCTGCCCGGGGTCGGGGATCCACGGCGCGTCGTCGTCATCGTCGTAACGGGCGGGCCGCGCCGGCAGGGACCGGGTCATCTGGCGCAGGACGGTCAGGCGCATGGTGATGTGGAACCAGTCGATGTAGTGCTCGGCCTGGGGGTTGAGGTAGCGAGGGATGTCGCGGACGTCCTCGCCGCCGTCGGTGAGGAACACGACCTGCTGGTTGTCCTGCAGCCCCTGGGAGCGCAGCAGTTCGTACAGCCGCCGCTTGGGCTTTTCGTCGTAGGTCTGGACCCAGGCGAACGTCTTGGCGGGCCCGCCGCCCGTCGGGGTGCTGGTGCCGGTGACGGCCTCGAACCAGCCGTCCTTGCGGGAGGTCTGCCGGCTGGAGTGGACGTAGCCGCCGTCCAGGGTGACGACCAGGGGTAAGTCGGGCCGGGGCAGTTCCTCCCATTCGGCGGGGCAGGTGTCGATGAAGCTGAACCGCTCCTCGCCGAGCTCGTTCTCCAGTCGCGTTGCCGTGTGCTCGACGTGCTGGCGGACCGCGGTGGGCTGCAGGGCGCGGCCAAGCGGGAAAGACTCGCCTAGCAGCGTGGCGGCGGCGCCGTAGGAGGTCAGCGCCGCGTACTTCGCCTCCTGCAGCAGCAGCTCGGGCGTGGTCCGCTCAGGCAGCAGGGCCGCCAGCGGGCTGACGGTCGACGGGCCGCCTGCGGCGCAGGGACACGCCTTGTACCGGGGGCTTTCCAGCCGCAGCGTGCCGAACAGGGTGCGCAGCACGATGTGCCGGGTGTCCTTGCGTCCGCGGGGCCGGCCGCAGCTCGCGCAGTCCCGCCCGGCGACGGCGGCGTCGGCGGCCTGGGCGGTGAGGAGGTGGTGCTGTATCCCGGACAGCACCTTGTGCGCCTCGGCTAGGGCCAGGCCCGCGCTGGCCATGGTCAGGTCGTCGCGTGCGATCGCGGCGACCTGCTCGACGGCCGGCGGCGTGCCGTCCTGGGCATCGATGACGATCTGAACGGTGACCTTCACTGCTTCCTCCCGTCGCTGACGGACTCGGGGATGCTGTCCAGGGCCTGCAGAGCGCTGTTGAGGGCGGCCCGGTCGAGCTTGTCGAGGCGGGCCAGGTCCAGCAGCCGGGCCAGCTCATCGCGGCGCTCGCCGATCACCTCGGCGGCGGGCGCGTCGCCGTCGGCGTCCATCAGGTCGGAGATGATCTCCGCCATCCGGATGGCGATAAGCGCGGGCGGCCAGCGCTGCAGCAGCGCCAGGAACTCCTCCGGGCTGCCGAAGTGCTCGGGCGGCGCCTGCCTGGCACCCCCCGAGCAGGCGGGATAGCGGCGGCGCGCCGAGCGGGGCAGGATCTCCTCAACCCTTATGTCGTGGCGCCACCCGGCGGTGAAGTCGTACTCGTAGGTGAACCGCTCGCCGCGCCGCAGGCCGAAGCTGTCGAGGCGGACCTGGCGGGCGTCGCGGCTGAACCCTGCCGAACCGGGCCGCCACAGCCCGTACTCCACCGCGTGGATCGTGAACCTGTGCAGGTGCTCGTCACTCCACCCGAACGCCGTCTGCAGGATCTCGTGCAGGCCAGCGATAGAGGTCTCGGCGGCCACCAGCAGCCGGCGCCACACCAGCGGGCTGATCCCGGCCAGCACCACCCGCAGCTGGTACACCTCGCCCGTCACCGCCACGCCACGCTGGGCCACAAGGCTGATTGTCCCGGTACCGGCCGATGCCCGTGCGGGTTCCCGCCGATTGCCCGACCGCTCCGCCGGCCTCGGCGGGTCTAGCCGGTCACGTACGCGGCGGGCTGGCTGGTGTAGCAGCGGGGGCAGCTGACGGTGGCCAGGTCGCCGCGGCGGATGACGGTAAGCGAAGAGGTCAGCGTCGGCGCGTCGCTGACGGTGCCGCACCGGGCGCATCGGATGTAGACGGGTCGCCTTGCAGGTCGCGGTTGAGGGCGATGGAGATCAGCATCCTGATCATCGCGGCGTCCCGCTTCTCTCAGGACGCGCCGGGGTCGTGCTGGTGCTCGCTGAGCACTCGGCGCTCGGTCTCGCGCCATTCCCTGCCGAGCCGACGGCGGACGCACAGCTCCCGCCACTCGGCGCGCAGGCCGCGCAGGTCGGCGCGGATCTCGGCCCCGGGCGCCTCTGGTGGCCGCGGCGCGGTTTCGGGGTCCAGTTCCGCGTGTCCCGCAGTGAACCACCCGGCGTCGGTGCGGGGCACCCCGTCGAGGGGCTTGCCCGAGAACCACCGCCAGGCGAAGGCGCCCGGTGCCCGCAAGGCCCTGTGCATCCAGTCCGGCATGCCTCCCACGGTAAGCCGGCCGGCCGGCGTCCGGGGCGCCGCGCGCCAAAGCCTCTTGGCGGCATGTGACACAGAATTTAGATTATGTGCCACACTTGGCACGACGGCAGCCGACTCGCCCTGCTCACCATGCACCGGGTCGGCTCCGAGTCGGCGACGTTATGTGTCACATCAGCGGAGGTGCCCGTGGCCGTCGTCCCGTTCCCGGCCGCGCCCGGAGGCCAGCAACTTGACTGCGATGGCTCTGCAGCATGCCGGGCAGGAACCCCGACTGAAATTGCCTGATGAAAGCGGCGCCCGCCTCAAAGCCCACGTAGTTGAGGTAGGTCGGGGAGACGACTCCCCGGTATTTGTCCCACCAGCCCCGCTCGCGCGCCCCGGTTGAGGAGCTGGAGTCGCTCACGGGTGCTCTCTGAGGTGACTCCGTACTTGGTCAGCAAGGCGTCAAGATCAACCTCGGTGATCGAGCTCTTTCCGCCCTCGACCCAGATCAGCTTGGACGGCGACCACTCCATGGCCATGCGACCTTGCTAGACTTGGCTAAGCCTCGATCCACCGCCTTATAGCATGGGCCAGCGCTGATGCCGCTTGGTGTTCATGATCGTGAAAATGGGCGTGACCGGCTCACCGCTCACCGGTTCTGCGGCTTGTCCGATGTCCCTAATTCGCTGGGCTGGGTTTGTGCGGCCATCTGGCCGTGCGAGTTTCGGTGACCGGGTCCGGGCGGGTCAGGCCGCTGCTGCTGGCGGCCCGCAGGCAGCGGTGAACAGGGTCATCCATTCGTGCTCGCGGTGCCAGCCGGCGGGGAGGTGGAGGGTGATGTGGCCGCGGCCGTGCCGGGCGGTGCGGGCGGCGACGTCGATGAGGTCGCGGCGGATGGTGGCGCCGCGGGCCTTGCCGTAGGCGAGGCTGGCCAGGGATCCGGCGGCGCGCAGCAGGTTATGCGCGATCGCGGCGCAGGCCAGCCACGCGGCGTTGGCGGGGAAGAATCCCGATGGCAGATGCGCCAGCGGTCCGTCGGTCCAGTCGGCGAAGACCTGCTCCACGACGGCGTGGTCGCGGTGCTGTGCTTCGGCTTGGACCAGTTCGACCGGGGAGTCGGTGAAGACAGCGTGGTAGCGCCAGGCGGGGAACAGCTCGTCCTGCCCGGCCTGCTTGTTCAGGTCGCGGACCCGGCGCACGATCAGCCGGGCGGTGATCGCCTTCCCCTTCTTCGAAGTGAACGCGGTATAGGGCACCTCGGCGACCTGCGCGTCGGAGACCCAGCAGCGGAGCTGGTCATCCCAGATCGCGTGCGGATACCGGATCGCCGTCCACGCCGTCTCGGGGATGGCGGCGACCGCCGCACTGACCTTGGGGTCCATGGTCACCGTGACGGAGAACCGGGCGCCGCCCCGGCGGACCGCGCCGCAGAACGCAGCCGAGTAATACGCCGAGTCCGCCCGCACGATGAGCAGGCCGCCGCACCCGATGCCGCGGGCGGCGCTGATCGCCTCGGTGGCGAACGGGGCGGCTCCGCGGGCCGAGTTCGCGGTCCCGCCGCGCAGCCGGGTTGCGGCGATGACCGGCGCGCCCAGCGGGGTGGAAATGGTGGCGGCGAGCGCGTTCAGGCCGCGGACCAGCAGGCTCTTACCCTGGATCTTCGTATGGCCGAACCCGGCGCCCTGCTTGCGGTGCCCGTAGACCCGCTTTTGCATCGCGTCGATATCGATGAACGCCAGCACGTCCTTGCCGGGCAGCAGCGGCGCCCGCCGCGCAAGCTCGCCCAGCAGCAGGCGGTTCACCATTTCCAGCTGGCGGACATTCCCCCAGGTGAATGACCGCAAGTGCGACCCCAGCGTGGACGGCGCCCGGATCCCGCCGAACAGGCCGGGCATCGCGCCGTGCCGCAGCAGGTCCATGTCATCGATGCTGTCCGCCCCGGCCGCCATGCCCGCGACCAGGCACGGGATCTTCAGGTGCGCGTTCACTCCGCACGGCCCGCCGGGCCGGACATACGCCGCGACCAGCCGGGCGAGCCCGGCCCGCTGTGCCAGGGCCATCACCGGGACCAGCCCAGCCCGAGACACGAGATTCGGGTCATCGAACGACGCGTACGTCCTGCCCAGGGCATGCAACAATTGCACTTACAAGGTGTCCTTTCGAACCGGGTGCTGGAAGCGTCAGACACTCCCATCGTCCCAGTTCAGAGGGCACCTTTCACGTTGACACGCCCGGAATCACACCGATATGCCCGGTGGATCGAGGCTAAGTCAAGGGCCTCCTGCCCACTCAGTCGCGAAACGTCGCCGGTAGTTCGATCACCTCTTCGGTGATCTTTATGATCCGCTCGACCAGTCTCCAGATAGAGTCACCATGCGCGCTCATTACACTCCTACGCCGGAATTCCTGAGTGACCGGCCCGGCGTCCCGGCCAGCTGCCCCGGCCCGTAAGGGTCGGCTATTCATCCGGTGAAGCTGTGCAATGAGCTGCTCCGCTAGTTTAGCGGATTACCTCCTTCCTGCACGGCTGTGCGCCGACCTGAGTAGTACCAAAGGTTGGGATGGCGCAGATAGACAGGTAGCAGATTGCGGCGTTTGATCCCTTAGTCACGTACGCCCGGTCGGGATGATCACCGCCGGGCCGCAGGTTGACCGCCGAGGGATACTCGCTGGTGTACAGGTGGGTCAGCCAGTCGGCGCACTGGCAGATCCAGTCCACCTCACCAGGCACAGGCCGCGCCCGGCGCGGACTTGCGGCGGGCGCAGTCGGGACCCTGAACCCATAGCTCATGCTCGCACTGCAAAGCGGCGCTACCGGAACGGGACACATCGAGGCCTTCATCGTCCTGATCGTGATCTTCATCGCGATCTTCTGGCGGGATGTCATCAAGATCCTGCTCATGGCAACCGGAACCAGGAACGAAAACGAACCTTCCTGACCAGGGGTTTCTCACTCAGCGAGCAATCCTGCCCCCCGCGATCCATCCCGGGGAGGCGCGGGGCGCGCCCCGGTGCCGGCGCGCCCCGCGCTCAGGGAAGGGTCCTTGACTGGCTTCGCCGGTACTTCCAGCCCGGACACAGCCGGCCCTCCGCCGCGGCCGGACCAGGGCGACGCCCGGCCGCCCGAGCGTGAGCCCGGCACCGGATTCCGCCCGCCCGCGGTCAGCTTCTGGGACGCGCTCGACCCGGCCGAACGGGAGGCACTGGCTGCGGTGGCCGTAAGCCAGATGTTCGCGGCCGCCGAGGTTCTCATGCGCGAAGGCGACCTGGCGGACCACGTGATGGTGATCATCGAAGGCCACGCCGAGGTATGCGTCGATGAGAAAGGCTGGGAGCGCGTACTGGCCGAACGCGGGCCCGGCGAGCTGGTCGGCGAGCGCGGCGGGCTCCAGCTGCGGCGGATACGTTCCGCCAGCGTGATCGCGCTGGACGCGATGCGGGTGCTGACCGTGCAGACGGGGGACTTCCACGCCTTCGTCAACGGCCATCCGAAGGTGTTCGACATCGTGGAGCAGCAGCTCTACGACCGGCTTACCGAGGCGCCGGCCGGACACCAGGACGGCTTCCGGCTCAGGGACCCGAGCGTCACGCCGGCATTACCCGGCCGAGGATCATCCGCCCCGTTCACCGCCCGGTCGCGGGAGGCGCGATACCGTCGCTGCCCCCGCTGAACGGCGAGAACTGCGCCATCGAGTACTCTGACGTGGTCGGATTCAGCTCAGCGGGCCGCAACGACGCCGACCGCGTCGCCATCAGGATGGCGCTGTTCGGCATCACGCGCCGGATCCTGCAGGGCATACCTCCCCTTGGCGTCAATACCCGGACGGATCGCCGGCTCATCAGATCAGTCCTCGAACATAGGCAAATATCTATTTGGCGGTGCGCTGGGCGTTTCTTACTAACGCCCCGCCTGGGCGCAGCGCAATGAGATCCTGGTCACGAACCCCGCCCGGCGGCTGGAGCGCCGCAAGCCCGCCCGCCGCGGCGACCGGTCGATCCCGCGCGCCCGGCTCGAGAAGCTGCTCGCCGACGGCCGGCACGGGCTGCGGGAGCGGGTCCTGTGGCGGATGCTCTACGAGACCGCCGCCCGGGCGGAGGAGATCCTCGCCCTCAACATCGGGGACCTCGACCCGGAGTTCCGGCGTGCCCGCGTCACCTCCAAGGGGGGCGCCGTCGAGTACGTCCACTGGGCTACCGGCACCGCCCGCCTGCTGCCCCGGCTGCTGCGCGGACGCACCGCCGGCCCGGTGTTCCTCGCCGGCCGGCGTGCCCCGCATCCGGACGCCGCGCGCCCGCCGCCGAAGACGTGTGCGCGGCCACCGGGCGGGGCAGGCTGTCGTACCCGCGCGCCGAGTACCTGTTCAAGCAGGCGAGCGCTGCGCTCGACCCGCACAAGACGGGGTGGACCCTGCACCAGCTGCGCCACTCGGCTCTCCAGCACCTGGCCGCCGACGGCCGCACCGCTCCCGAGCTCCAGGCCAAGTCCCGCCACCAGCACCTGGCCAGCCTTGGCCGCTACGTCCGGCTCAGCGAGCAGACCTCCGCCCGCGTCACCGCCGAGGCTGACCCAGCCGGCCGCCGCCGTTTCCGCTGACCGGCCGCGGCCACCTCCCAGGTTTCTGCCGGTCTCCTACCATGGGTCGGAGATCCTGCCATCTGCTTCCAGGCCGTATCTGAGCAGTTGCCGCCACCGCGGATCCTCGGGCCTGGTACGTGCAAGGTCTGCCAGCGCTCGTGTGTCCCCGGCGTCAGCGGCCCGCCGGGCCAGGCGTTCGGCGCCTTCGCGGTCCCCGGTCTCCTCGCATATCCCGGCCAGGATCACCAGAGCGTGAAGGCTGCCGGCGTCAGCGGCGAGCTGGCCCAGGCGCGCGGCTTCCTGCCGGTCCCCGGTAATCAGCCGGGCCTCGGCGAGCTTTGCCAGCGCTCGCGGGTCCCCGGCGTCGGCGCCCTGCCGGGCTAGACGTTCGGCGCCTTCCTGGTCCCCGGCCATGTCCCGTCCGAAGGCCACCATCCGCAGGGCCCAGGTGTCGCCGGCATCAAGGGCCTGGCGCGCAAGCTGCCCGGCGACAGCGGGATCGCGGGCCGCGTCCATAAGCCCCCGGCCCTCGTCGCGAGTACCCATCAGCCCCTCAAGAAGGCGCTCGGCGCCGAACTGGTCACCGTACGCCTCTCGCATCTCGGCCAGGTCCCACAGAGCCTCGGGGCAGCCGGCATCGGCTGCCTGGCGGGCGAGTAGTTCCGCGCCTTCACGGTCTCCGGCGGTCTCCCGCATCTGAGCCAGGGCGGACAGGGCGAAAAGGTCGCCGCAGACGGGGGCCTGCCGGATGACATGCAGAGCGCCTTCGTGGTCCCTGGCGACTTCCAGCCTGAAAGCCAGGAGCCACATCGCCGTGGCGTGGCCGGCGCTGGCGGCCTTCTCGGTAAGGCGGTCAGCTTGCTTGCGGTGTCCAGCCGTCGCCTGTATCTGGGCCAGGAGCCATAGTGCTGCGGCATGGCCGGTGCCGGCGGCCTGCTGGGCGAGTCGCCCAGCATGGCGTGCCCGGAGACGGCCGGAGGCGGCGTGGGCGAGAGCTGCCAGGTCGTCGGGGGTGCGGGCATGGCGGGTGGCGGCGTCCCAGAATGCCTGGCCGGGTATGTCGAAGCGGCGGGCGCGGCGGGCGTGCTGGTCGAGGTAGCTGGCGGGATGATAGCCGTCGGCTGGCCCGATGTCTGGAGCTGAGCGGTCTGCGATCAGGGGAGTCAGCGCGCCGTGGACACGGCGGGCCGGGTCGTGGCACAAGGCGTGCAGCACGTCGTCGATCCAGTTCAGGTCGGCGGTGACCCGCTGCGTACTGTCAAGGGTCGCCGCGGCGGCCTCGGCCAGGAAGGCGGCCGGGATGGCCGTGGCGTGGCCGAGCCGGCGCGCGTCCAAAGCGGCGGTGATAACGGCCATCTCCAGGGCGGTGAACGCGCCTTCGTCGTAGCGGGCCACCAGGGCCGGACCGCCGGTCAGGTGCTGGATGACCGCACCATCCGTTTCTGCGGCGGCAACTGCGGCACGCAGGCGGGGATCCCGGCACGCGAGATCCCGCATCATGTTCACCTGGCCGGCGTCGAGGCGCTCGGGTACCCGGATGCATGGCCGGTAGGGCTCGATGAGGATCCGGGCGCTGACATACGGGACCTCTCCCTGGCCGCCGGGACCGGGCGAGGAGTCCAGCGGGTCCCAGTAGCCGGGCCACATCCCTCCGATCACTGCCAGGGGGCGCGTCCTCTCCAGCAGGGTGACCAGCGCGGCGGCGGCTGCCGGGAGGTACCGCTGGGCCTCGTCCAGCCACAGCATCGTGCCTGCGTCGATCGCCTCCTGCGCGACCCAGTCCTGCAGTTCGCGGGCGCTGGCGGGCACCAGCACCGGCCAGGCCGGCAAGATCGCAGTGACCGCCTCATACATGGAGCGGGTCTTGCCGGTGGATGATCCGCCGACCAGTACCGCGATCGACGCTGCCCCGTCCCGGGCCTGGGCTAGGCGCGTACGTAGCTGACGGTCATGCTCACGCAACAGGTAAGGCGTTAGCCCCGGGTCGCCCTGGCCATTGTCGCTGTCGTGTCCGGGGACCCCGATGGCCGGGTGGATCCCGAGCCGGACCGGATTCCATTCCGCCGCCGTGCGCAACGGCTCAGCCGGATGCAGCCGGGCCTGGACCCAGGACTCCCGGATCCGGCGAGCCGCATCGTCTGGATCCCACCGCGCCCGGCGGGCAAGCACGGTAGCGACCGCGACCGCGTCGGCCTGGCTGGCGGGCAAGCCCGCACCGCTGATGCAGCGCCGGACGGTATCCCTGGCAGGCGCCCCCGCGAGCTCATCGTCGCCGGCGACGAGCGCGGCGATCTCATCCAGAGTGGGTGTCCCGGCCTCTAGGTACAGGCGGTACAGCAATGCCTTCAGCTCATGTAGCGGCCCCGGTGCCACCCGGGCACGGCACAGAGGCCGCGGACGCCCCAGCCGGTCACGGGCGCCGTCGCCGTCGCCACTCATCGCATCATCATCCCGCACCCTCCATGCCCGGGCCGCCCTGAACAGCCCGGCTGCCCGCACTGGCAGCCCTCTCGTCGCAGTCCGGGTGATGGTCCCGCGCCGGGCCGAACATGGAGCTCAGCGGCCGGCCCGTTCACCGCTGACCAACGACCCACGGAGGACACGATGTCCCGTACCACAACCGACCCCGCACGCCGCGAACGTCTGGCCCTCGCCCGCGCAACCCTTGCCGGCATCACCGCTGGCGCCACCCGTATCTTCCTCGGCTGGCTCATCGACCAGCTCCACTGCTAGCAGCCCAGCATGAAGGTGGGGCCGACCTTGACCGGCCCCACCTTGCTGACGGCCATGCATGCTCAGCCGGCCGTCACCCCCGTTGCACATGACCACCGCGCTGACCTGCAAGTTTGCCCGGGCCCGGTATGCAAAAGCACATGGCCCGCTGCATCGACGGAGACGAGAGCGGGACAAAGCGGAAAGATGCGCTGGTCACCTCGCGGCGCCCGCCTGCTCCTGCAGATCCGCATCCGCGTCCTCAACAACGACCTCGCCGACGACTCCTCCCCGCTGGTACCCCGGACTCACCAGCTCAGATCAGCCTCTCGACATCGATGCCTGACCCATCCCACGGTTTCTCCCGGTCTCGGAGACGGTGAGGTAACGAGATGCCGGGGCTCCTTGTTTTCGCGGTCGCGTAGGCCTGCGCCTGCGCCTGCGCCTATCTCACGCTGCGCCGGGTACCTGTCACCGCCACGGGCTCGGCCGCCCTGCGGGAGCGCCTTCGCGCCCGGGCGCCGTCCTGCTGCTGCTCGCCCTCGGGCTGTCGGCCTTCAGGTCGGATGACGCCCGGCCGAGGCGCGCCCTCGTCGAGGTGCTCGTCGTCGGCCTCGTCGTTGTACTCGCGCCCCGGATGGCCGCGAAGATCGCACCGTTCTGCCTGCTGTACATCGGGCTCTACGGTCTCGTGCTCGCCGGCTACCTGGTGCCCCCGGGTGAGGACTGGCTGGTCTACGGGCCGACCGGCCCCGGAACGTCGCTCGGTCTCGACCACCTGCTGCTGCCCGAGGCGCTGCTCATCGTCGCGGCGGGGCTGTGGCTGCTGGTGCGGACGGACGCGCCGGGCGCCGGCCTGGTCAGGGCGCTGCCCGGCCAGCTGTAGAGCAGGACCGGGCCCATCCCGCCGCTGATCGTGCCGCTGCTGGCCGTGATGACCGCCAACCTCGTCGGGCGGCACGACAAGTGGTCCGGCAAATACGTCCTGGGAATGCTGATTCTCGCGGCCGTCGCCGCCTTCGCCGCGGTCGCGATACCGCGGATCACGGGCATCCTCGCGGTGCTCGGGCTCGTGGTCATCGGGGCGTACGGGGTCCTGCTCCCGGTGTTCTGGCCGGCCGCCCCGCCGTCCCGGATGTACGGGCTGGTCACCCTCACCGACACGGCCGGGGCCTGCTGGCCGCGGCGCAGGGCGTCGTGCTGCTCCTGCTGGCGCGGCTGGCGCCGCGCCTCGCCATCGCGCCGGACGCGGAGCTCGCCCAGCGGGCGCAGCGGCTGACCCAGCGGGTGCAGCGGCTGACGCAGACCCGCAGCGACGCGACCGGCACGGCGGCGGCCGAGCTGCGCCGGATCGAGCGCGGTATCTACCCGCCGGTGCTCGCCGACCGCGGGCTCGGCGACGCGGTGCACGCGCTCGCGCTGGACACGCCGCTGCCGGCCGAGGTCGACGTGGACCTCCCCGGTGAGGTCGAGATGCCGGTGGCGGCGGCCGTGTACTTCGCGATCGCCGAGGCGCTCACCAACGCGGTGCGGCATTCCGGCGCCCGCAAGGTACAGATCCGGGTGTTCCACGCCTCCGGGCAGCTGCGCGCCGAGATCACCGGCGACGGCGACGGCGGCGCCGACCCGGCGGCGGGGACCGGGCTGGCCGGAGTCGAGCGCAGGCTCGCCACGTTCGATGGCATCCTTGCGGTGAGCAGCCCGCCTGGCGGGCCGACCATCGTCATCATCGAGGTGCCGTGCGCGTTGTCATCGCCGAAGACCTCTTTCTCCTGAGGGACGGGCTGACCCGGCTGCTCGAGGCGCACGGGTTCGAGATCGCGGCCGCGGTCGCCAGCGCGCCCGAGCTGCTGCGGGCGCTGACCGGCACGCGGCCGGACATGGCGATCGTGGACGTGCTCGACCCCGAGGTCGTCGGCAGGCTGATGGCCCGCCGCTCCCGCGACGAGCCGATCGCGCGGCTGACTCCGCGGGAGCGCGAGGTGCTGGCGCTGATGGCCGAGGGCCGGTCCAACGCCGCCATCGCCCAGCGGCTGTTCATCACCGACAAGGCGGTGAGCAAGCACGCCGCGGGCATCTTCGCCAAGCTGGGCCTGGCTCCCTCCGACGACGACAACCGCCGTGTGCTGGCGGTGCTCGCCTACCTCGACTCCTGACAGCTACGGCGGGTCGCGGGTCAGCGGTCGCGCGCGGGCAGGATGTCCGGCGGCTCGAGGCGCATCAGGTCGTCCTTGCTCCAGTGCCGCTCCGGATCGGCGGCGAGACGGTACGCGTGCCGGAGCCGGGCGCTTTCCAGCTCGTTCCGGACGCTGCGGGCGTTGGCGAACCGGGGCTCCTTCATCCGCAGCGCCAGGTGGTCGCGAAACGCCGCCACCGCCTCGGCCGACAGGTAGTAGGACGACCGGTCCAGCATCAGCCCCCCGATCGCGAGCAGCTCGCCGACCTCGTACTCGGCGAAGTCCAGGTGATGCGCGATGCGCGAACTCATACCGGGGTTGCATTCGAAGAAGTGATCCATGCGGTCCTTGTATCCGGCGAGGATCACCACGAGCTTGTCCCGCTCGTTCTCCATCACCTGCATGAGGATGTCGAGGCATTCCTGGCCGTAGTCCTTCGAGTCCTCGGCGCGGTACAGGGTGTAGGCCTCGTCGATGAACAGCACGCCGCCCATCGCGCGCCCGAGCACCTGCTTGGTCTTCGGCGCGGTGTGCCCGATGTACTCACCCACCAGGTCATCGCGCATGGCGTGCACGAGATGACCTTTCTCCAGATAGCCAAGCCGGTGGAGCAGGTCGGCCATCATCAGCGCGACCGTGGTCTTCCCGGTTCCCGGCGCCCCGGTGAAGCACATGTGCAGGTTCGGCCGGGACGCGGAGAGCCCGAACCGCTGCCGCGCCCGGTCGACAAGCAGCAGCGAACCGATTTCCTCCACCTTCTTCTTCACCGGGACGAGCCCGATCAGTTCGCTGTCCAGCGAGGCGAACAGGCCGTCGATGCCCGCTGCCAGCCGTTCGCCGGACAAGGTGATGGTGGCATCCGGCTGGAGCGTCTCGTTCCGCCGCCGAGTCTGTCCGCCCCGCGTGGCCCTTGCCGTGGCGGCTGCCGTGGCCCTTGCCGTGGCGGCTGCCGCCCCCTCCGGCCGCCAGGCCGGAGAGGGCGCCGGGCGCCGGGTTCGGGCGCCGGACGTCCGCCTCGTGACAGCGGCCGGGATGATGGGCCCTATCTCCCGGCGCAGGCCCGGGTCCATCCCGCCGAAAGCCTGGCCGGAGTCCGGAAAGATACCGCGTGAGGTGAGGCTTTGCGGGCTCGTCTGCCGCCACCCGTTGCGAGTGATCGCGAACACCGCCAAGGAGGCGGCGGTGAAACCGGCGACGATCCCGAACAGCACATGGCTCAGCCGCAGCCACGCCATCAGCAGGGCAGCTGTGACCCCGAGCAGGAGTATGCCCAGTCCGGAATGCCGCGGCCGGGTGCCCCACATAGGCACGATGCTATAAGGCGGAATGTCGGCGGCCAGAGGTAGCGTGTCAGGGTGCTCGATTCGTTTCACCCCGCTGTGCGAGCCTGGTTCGAACGCCGGTTCCCGGCCGGCCCGACCGAGCCGCAGGAGGCGGGCTGGCGGGAGGTCGCGGCCGGCAGCCACACGCTGATCGCCGCGCCCACCGGCTCGGGCAAGACCCTGGCCGCGTTCTTGGTCTGCATCGACCGTCTCTGGAAGGGGGAACTTGGCGCCGGGCCGCAGGTGGTCTACGTGTCGCCGCTGAAGGCGCTGGCCGCCGACATCCACCAGAACCTCGAGGCGCCGCTGCGCGAGATCGCCGGCGTGGCCGCCGAGCTCGGGCTCTCCGCGCCGGACATCCGGGTGGCGGTCCGCACCGGCGACACCGCCGCCGCCGAGCGCGCCGCGATGCTGAAGAGCCCCCCGGACATCCTCATCACGACGCCGGAGTCGCTGTACCTGCTGGTGACCGCGGAGCGCAGCAGGTCCATGCTGCGCGGCGCCCGGACGGTCATCGTGGACGAGATCCACGCCGTGGCCGGGAACAAGCGCGGCTCGCACCTCGCCCTGACGCTGGAGCGGCTGGCTCACGTCGCCGCGCAGCCCGTGCAGCGGGTGGGCCTGTCGGCGACCCAGCGCCCCATCGAGACGATCGCCCGGCTCCTGGTGGGCGCCGGGCCGGACCGCGACAACCCGGACGGGTCACCGCGGTGCGCGATCGTCGACACCGGGCACCGCAGGGAGCTGGATCTCGCGCTGGAGATACCGGACGACGAGCTCGGGGCGGTGGCGACCGCGGAGCAGATGGCGCAGATCCTGGACATGATCGCCGGGCACGTGCGCCAGCACCGGACCACGCTGGTGTTCGTCAACACCCGGCGGATGGCCGAGCGCGTCGCCCACCTGCTCGGCGAGCGGCTAGGGGAAGAGATGGGCGCATACGTCGCAGCCCATCACGGGTCGCTGTCCAGGGCGCGGCGGCAGCGGGTGGAGGCCAGGCTGCGCGCCGGGGACCTGCGGGCGCTGGTGGCGACGGCCTCGCTGGAGCTCGGCATCGACATCGGCCCGGTCGAGATGGTCTGCCAGATCGGCTCCCCCCGGAACTTCGCCACGTTCCTGCAGCGGGTGGGCCGGTCGAACCACACCCGCACCGGGACGCCCCGCGGGCGGCTGTACCCGACGTCACGGGATGAGCTGGTCGAGTGCGCGGCGCTGCTGCGCGGCGTCCGCCGCGGGCGGCTGGACGCCATCGTCGTGCCGGAACGCCCGCTCGACATCCTGGCTCAGCAGATCGTCGCCGAGTCCGCGGCCGAGCAGTGGCCCGAGGGCGACCTGTTCGACGCGTTCAGGCACGCGGCGCCGTTCCATGACCTGCCCCGCGAGGACTTCGACGACGTGGCGGAGCTGCTGTCCGAGGGCATCCGCACCGGGCGCGGCCGCCGCGCGTACTACCTGCACCGCGACCAGGTGAACGGGACCGTCAAGGCCCGGCGCGGCGCCAGGCTGGCGGCGCTCACCTCCGGCGGGGCCATCCCCGAGCTCGGCGACTTCCGGGTCATCGCCGAGCCCGACGAGGTCCAGGTCGGCACCGTCAACGAGGACTGGGCCGTCGAGAGCATGGCGGGCGACGTCTTCCTGCTCGGCACCCACTCCTGGCGCATCCGCCGGGTGGAGCCCGGCACCGTCCGGGTGGTGGACGCGCAGGGCGCGCCGCCCTCGGTGCCGTTCTGGCGCGGCGAGGCCCCCGGGCGCACCAGGGAGCTTTCCGAGGAGGTCTCCACGCTGCGCAGGGCGGTCGCGGACCGGCAGCCCGCCGAGGCCCGCCGCTGGCTGGAGACCGAGTGCGGGATCGGCAGGGCCGCCGCGGAAACGGTCGCCGGGTACCTGCACGCGGGGCTGGCCGCGCTGGGGGCGCTGCCGACGATGGACACGATCATCCTGGAGCGGTTCTTCGACGAGGCCGGCGGCATGCAGCTCGTCGGCCACGCGCCGTTCGGCGCCCGGGTGAACCGGGCGTTCGGGCTCGCGCTGCGCAAGCGGTTCTGCGTGACGTTCGACTTCGAGCTGCAGGCGGCGGCCAGCGACAACGCGATCCTGCTGTCCCTGGGCCCGCAGCACAGCTTCCCCCTCGACCGGGTGCCGAAGTTCCTGGCGTCGAAGACGGTCGAGCAGGTGGTCAGGCAGGCGGTGCTCACCTCGCCGCTGTTCGCCGCGCGCTGGCGGTGGAACCTCAACACCAGCCTCACCGTGCTGCGGATGCGCGGCAGCCGCAAGAACCCGCCGGCGATCCAGCGGATGGAGGCCGACGACCTGATGGCGGCGGTGTTCCCGACGCTCGCGGCCTGCCAGGAGAACGTGGCGCCGGGCCCGCTGGAGATCCCCGACCACACGCTGGTCCGGCAGACGCTGGAGGACTGCCTGCACGAGGCGATGGACATCGACGGGCTGCGCGAGCTGATCGCCGGGGTGGAGGCCGGGCGGATAACGGTCATCACCCGGGACACCACCGAGCCTTCGGTGCTCGCCCACGAGATTCTGAACGGAGCTCCTTTCACCTATCTGGATGACGCTCCCCTCGAGGAGCGGCGAAGCCGGCAGGTGCAGCTTCCGCGCGGGCTTCCGGTGGCCGCCCGCGACCTGGCCCGGCTCGATCCCGGCGCGATCGAGCGGGTCCGTGAGCAGGTCCGGCCCGACCCGCGCGACGCGGACGAGCTGCACGACCTGCTGATGACGCTGTACGTGATGCGGCCGGAAAACGCCTGGCAGGACTGGTTCGGCGAGCTGGCAGCGGCCGGCCGCACCGCGGTGATCAGCGTGCCGGGCGGCGCGCTGTGGTGCGCGGCGGAGCGCCTCGCCGCCGTGGCGGAGCTGTTCCCGGGGGGTGGCACACCGTCCGTTCCGTATCAGATGAACGCCAAGCCGGCGCCCGATCCGGAGGCTATCGCGGCCGAGATGCTGCGCGGCCATCTTGACGTGCGGGGGCCGTCGACGGTCGCTGACCTTTCGACCGCGACCGCGCTGGGCGAACCGGACGTCACGCTCGCGCTCATCCGGCTGGAGAACGAGGGGTTCGCGCTGCGCGGCCGGTTCTCCGACCCGGGCGGGGCGGAGGAGTTCTGCGCCCGGCGGGTGCTGACCCGGATCCACGCGTACACCCGGCAGCGGCAGCGGCGCGAGATCGAGCCGGTGACCGCGCAGGACTTCATGCGGTTCCTGCTGCGCTGGCAGCACGTCACGCCGGACACCAGGCGCGAGGGCAGCCGCGGCGTGCTCGCGGTCGTCGAGCAGCTGCAGGGCTTCGAGCTGGCCGCCGGCGCCTGGGAAAGCGCCGTTCTCGCGGCCCGGGTGACCGGTTACCGGAGGGAATGGCTGGACGAGGTCTGCCTGGCCGGCGACATCGCCTGGGGGCGGCTGTCGGTGCGCGGCGACCCCGCCGAGCCGCAGCGCCGCAGCGGTCTCACCCCGTCCAGGGCGACCCCGGTCACGCTGACGATCCGCGACGACCTGCCCTGGCTGCTGCGGGCGGCGCGCGGCGACAACAGCCCGGTGGAGCCGGAGGCCGGCCGCACCCGCGAGGTGCTCGACGCGCTGGCCGAGCGCGGCGCGCTGTTCCAGCCGGACCTGGCGGCGCTGACCCGCCGGCTGCCCAGCGAGATCGAGGAGGCGCTGTGGGACGGCGTGGCCAGGGGCCTGGTCACGGCGGACGGTTTCCGCGCCGTGCGGTCCCTGTTCGGCCGGCGTATCGCCGACAGCACCCCCGGCGTGCGGCGGCTGCGCCGCGGCAGCCAGCTCACCTCGCGGACCGCCGGCCGCTGGTCGCTGCTCCCCGGGCCCGCCTCCGGCTGTGACCCGGACGAGCTGGCCGAGGCCGTCGCCGAGCAGCTCGCCGTCCGCTGGGGGGTGGTGTTCCGCGACCTGCTGGCCAGGGAGAACCTCGCCGTGCCCTGGCGTGAGGTGCTGTGGGCGTTCCGCCGCATGGAGGCCCGCGGCACGGTCAGGGGCGGCAGGTTCGTCGCCGGGTTCAGCGGCGAGCAGTTCGCGCATCCCGACGCGGTGGACATGCTGCGGGAGACCAGGAAGCGGCCACGCAACGGCGAGCAGGTCCGGCTGTCGGCCGTGGATCCCCTGAACCTGGCCGGCATCGTGCTGCCGGGCCCCCGGATCCCGGCCCTCCTGACGAACTCCGTCAGCTACACCGACGGCGTGCTCACCTCCGCCGACGTCGCGCCCGGCGGAACGCGCCCGGTCCTGACGGCGTGACCGCTGCGCGCCTGGGCTACCGGGGTGAGCAGGAGACAACGGTAGACGGGCGGCCCGCTCCCTCTATTCCCCTGGAGCAACCCCGAATGCCGCCGTGGGACCCGCCAGCGGCAGCCGCGCGGTCTCCCCCGCGAGGTGCACCGTGTAGGTGTCGGGCGCCATCCCGTCGGCCATCCCGACGCAATGCTCTTCGAGATGCCCGATCCCGTCTCCGGTTATCTCGAAAGAACCGGTCCAGGAGCACGCCGTGCTACCGCGGGTGCGCCCTCCGGGCGCCTGCGGGCCCCGGTGCCGCTTGCCCCCGGTTATTACGTTGAGCTGCAAGCTGTACGAACCAGGGGTCAGCTTGCTGGGGGCGGGGCCGGTGAAGGCGATCCAGTTGGCCGAGGCCTTGCGGCTCGACGATATCAGCGCCTCGGCCCAGTCCACGAAAGCGAAGAAAGGCTGGAATGGCTTCCCGGGGGACGCCTGGTCCTGATATTTGCCGAAACCCAGCCACGTCAGCTCCGACCGCCACCCGCCATCGGCCTTTGTGAGAGTTCCGTCCATTCCCAGGATGACGGCATCCTCCGCTCCCTGATTCGCCAGGACCACGCATGCCCACAGGGTAATTCCTCCATAATTGGGCCCGTAAGAGAGCGAGAGGCTGTCGCCCAGCACGAGCGATAGTACGGGCCTCTTCCAGTATTGTTCATACGTGGTGAAAAAGAGGGTCGCCAGAGAAACTACAATAGCGATAATGGAGAATACGTCTGACAGGCTCATTGTCCCCCATATGCGGTCACGCCGACGGTACCCGGCGGCGGGAATTCAGCTGGATGGCGATCGAGGTTCGCGTGCGCCCGATCGTAGCGCATGGCGGCGGGGCCGCTGGCGCATCCGGCCCCGCCCAGTGGGGCCGCTGGCGCATTTGGCCCCGCGCTGGGGGGCGGCTGCCGGGTGGCCCCCGCCGCCGGGCCAGCGCCGGCTAACGCGGCTACCGGCCAGTCGTGCACGGGCTGGTTGGTGTGCATGTGCTCGATGTAGCGCTGGGTCATCTCCTGCAGCGCCTGGTCGCGGCCGGATCCGCGCCCGGCCAGGGCGTCGGTCGTCGCGATCTGCCAGGCGGCGCCGGTCTGGCCGGTGAGACAGCGCCGCTCGACGATGCCGAGCAGCCGGTCCGCCTGAGCGGCGCTGACGCCCCAGCGGGCGAGCCCGTCGTACGCGAGCGGAAGCAGGCGGCGGAGCACGAGCTCGGCCGCGGGGACCTCGCCCAGGCCCGGCCAGTAAAGCCGGGCGTCCAGCCCGTTGCGCGCCGCCTCGCGCAGGTTCTCGGCCGCGGCGACGAACGACATCTGGGTCCAGATCGGGCGCTGCGACTCGGCGAGGGCACGCACGAGGCCGTAGTAGAACGCGGCGTTCGCGACGACGTCCACGACCGAGGGGCCGGCCGGGAGCACCCGGTTCTCGACCCGCAGGTGCGGCCTGCCGTCCACGACGGCGTAGACGGGGCGGTTCCAGCGGTAGATCGTCCCGTTGTGCAGGCTCATCTCGGCCAGTTGCGGGGCTTCTCCGCGGCCGAGCACGGCGAGCGGGTCCTCGTCCTCACAGATCGGCAGCAGCGCCGGGAAGTAGCGGATGTTCTCCTCGAAGAGGTCGAACACGGACGTGATCCAGCGCTCGCCGAACCACACACGGGGCCGCACGCCCTGCTGCTTCAGCTCGTCCGGACGCGTGTCGGTGGCCTGCTCGAACAGCGTGATCCGGGTCTCCTGCCAGAGCTTTCTGCCGAACAGGTAAGGGGAATTGGCCGCCACCGCGGTCTGCGCGCCCGCGATCGCCTGGGCGGCGTTCCAGTACTTCGCGAAGTCGTCCGGGCTTACCTGGACGTGAAGCTGCACGCTCGTGCAGGCCGCCTCGGGGGTGATGCTGTCCGCGTGGGTGAGGAGCCGCTCGGTTCCGTCGATCGCGATCTGCATGTCCTCACCGCGGGCGGCGAAGATCTGCTCGTTGATCAGCCGGTACCGTGCGTTGGCCGACAGCGTCCCCTCGTGGGTGTGGTGTTCCCGCAGCGTCGGCAGGATGCCGATCATGACCAGGCGGCTGCCCGTGGTTCTCGCCTTGGCGTCCGCGGTGTTGAGGCTGTCGCGGACCTCCCGCTCCAGGCCGGCCGCCGCGTCTCCGGCGAGCTGCCGGGGCGGCACGTTGATCTCGATGTTGAACTGGCCGAGCTCGGTCGCCCAGGCCGGATCGGCGATCGCGCTGAGCACGTCCGCGTTGCGCATGGACGGCGCCCCCTGCTCGTCCACGAGGTTCAGCTCGATCTCCAGGCCCACCCGCGGTTTTGACTCGAAAAGATGTTCGCGAAGCATCCGCGCGAACACGTCCAGCGACCGCCGCACCTTCTCGCGGTACCTGCGCCGGTCCTCACCGCTTATCTTGATCGCCTGAACGTCTCGCCCCATGAGGCCTCCACACAGATCGGGCAGCCAGACCCGTACCCGCTGGGCGCCTTCCCTACCACGTTCCCACGTCAGCGGCCCCTGGCGCCAGTCCGCCCACCGTCGCGGCGCGGTACGGCCGCTGGATCCGGCGTCGCGCCACGGCCCGGTCACGGCAGGCGACGGGCCCTTTGCCCCGTGAGCGGAACCAGGGCGCGCCTGCTGACATGACGGCAGCTCAGCCGGGTAGGTTGGGTGCCTCCAGAAAGGGACCGGCAGACCGGGAGGGATCCATGAGCGGCCCAGAGGCCGAAGGCGGTATTCCGGAGATCGACGGCAGCACGCCGGCTCTCCAGGAGGCGGCGCGTGAACTGCAGGCGGCGGAGCATGACGCCCGGGTGGCGTTCGACTGCATCGCTCTCGGGGAACTCGACCGCGCCCACACCAGCGCGGTGACGGCGAGGGTGGCGGTCGAGGCGGCGCTGACCGCGCTGCAGGCGGCCCTGGCGCAGGGCGGCCCGGCTCCCGCCGCCGAGGTACAGCCTCCGCACATGATCTGAACACCGGCCGGCCGGGCCGTCCAGCCAGGCTCGCCCGGCGCTAAGGTGCCTGGGTGGACGGAGTTGACGCCGGGCTGATCCGGGCCGCCGAGGCCGCCGAGGGGTTCATGCCGGCCGCCGAGGGCCTGGCCCTGTGCGAGACCGCCGCGGCGTACGGGCGCCTCGGGCCGGTGCTGGAGATCGGCAGCTACTGCGGCAAGTCGGCGATCTACCTGGCCGCCGGTGCCCGCGCCGCTGGTCAGCTCGTGGTCACCGTCGACCACCACCGCGGGTCCGAAGAGCATCAGCCCGGCTGGGAGTACCACGACCCGGGGCTGGTGGACCCGGTGACCGGCCGCATCGACACGCTGCCCCGGCTGCGGGCCGCGCTGGCCGCCGCCGGGGTGGAGGATGACGTGGTCGCGGTCGTCGGCCGGTCCGCCGACGTGGCGAGGCTGTGGCGGACCCCGCTCGGCATGCTCTTCATCGACGGCGGGCACACCGAGGCCGCCGCCCGGCAGGACTACGAGGGCTGGGCACCCTGGGTGACCCGCGGCGGCGCGCTCGCGATCCATGACGTGTTCGCCGACCCCGCGGACGGCGGGCAGGCGCCGTACCGGATCTACCAGCGCGCGCTGCGGTCCGGCGCGTTCACCGAGGTGCGGCGCGCCGGCTCGCTGCGGGTGCTGGAGCGGACCGGCGAAGGCATCGGCTGAGGCGCCCCGTCCGCGCCGCCCGCCCCGTTCGCGCCGTAACAGCCGCAGGCAGCGCGATCAGGATTTACCGAACGGGCCGTGGCTTCGCCCGCCACCTCCAGCTGCGCCCACGCGTCCCGGAACAGCGCGGCGCCCGGGCTGAGGCCCGTCAGCGCGTCGGCGGCGAGGACCACGGCGGCGGCGGTCCAGCTGCTGCGCTCCGCCGGGAAATGCTCGCCGTTGGCGAACTGCCAGCCCGTCCAGTACGAGCCGTCCTCGTGGCGCAGCCGGTGCACCGTGGCGAACAGCTCGGCCGCCGCTTCGCGCAGCCCGCACGCCTCCATCGCCAGCACCAGCTCGCACGTCTCGGCCACGGTCACCCAGGGCTCGTCGCTGACGCAGCGCACGCCGAGCCCCGGCACCACGAACCGGCCCCATCCGGCCGCGAGCCGCCGGATCGCGTCGCCGCCGCGGACGGCGCCGCCGAGCACCGGGTAATACCAGTCCATCGCGAACCGGCTCTTGTCGGCGAACGCCTCGGGATGCCAGGCCAGCACGTGGCCGAGCTGCTCGGCGGCCAGCTCCCAGTCCGGCTGCGGCTCGCCGGCGAGGCCGGCGAGCGCAACCGCGCAGCGCAGTCCCTGCAGGATGCTCGAGCAGCCGGACAGCAGCGCGTACCGCCCGGGGACGCCGGCCGCGTCGCGTTCCCAGGCGATCTCGCCGCGCGGCGCCTGCAGGCCGAGCACCCAGCCGATCGCGCGGCGGACCACCGGCAGCATGTCCGCGGCGAAGCCGGCGTCGCCGGTCACCAGGAACTCGTGCCACACACCGACGGCGACGTACGCGGCGTGATGACTTTCGGCGGCCCGGTCGGTCACCACGGTCCCCGTCGTCGAGCGGGGCCACGACCCGTCGGCTCGCTGCGTGTCGCGCAGCCACCGGTAGGCGCGCCTGGCGGGGGCCGCCAGCCCGCACGCGCTCAGCGCCATCGCGCATTCCACGTGATCCCACGCGTCGACGTGCCCGTCGGGCCAGCCGATCGCGCCGGACGGATGCTGTGCGGCCGCGATGGACCGGCCGGTCTGGAGAATGTCACCGGCCGAGACACGCACCTCAGCCCCTGGCATGGGCCGGCCCCGGCTGTCGTGACCGGCGGGCCGGGGCGGGTACCCGGCGCTCGTTCGGTATCCCGATTTTCCGCACGTAAATGACGAGGCTCTTTCCGATCAGCGGGTTCAGCGCGCGTTCGGGCAGCCGGGTGGCGGCGGGGCCGCGCATGATGTCCCAGACCAGCAGGCGGTGGTAACCCCGAACCAGCGGGTGTTCGTCGTTGTGCACGCCGACCGCGCACTTGAGCCACCAGAAGGGCGAGTGCAGGCCGTGCGCGTGATGCCGCCCGGTGACGGCGAGCCCGGCGCGGGCCAGCTTCGCCTCGAGCTCCGCCCGCGAGTAGATGCGCACGTGGCCGCCGGGCACCTCGTGATACTCCCGGGACAGCGCCCAGCAGAGGCGTTCGGGCAGCCAGCTCGGCACCGTCACCGCCGCGAACCCGCCCGGGCGCAGCACCCGCGCGATCTCGTTCATGGCGCTCCGGTCGTCCGGCACGTGCTCGAGAATCTCGGCCGCTATGACCCGGTCGAAGGCGCCGTCAGGGAACGGCATCGCGGTGGCGTCGCCGGTGATCGTGGCCGCGGCGGCGGGCGGCCCGGCCTCACCCTCGGCGCGCATGGCCGCGAACATGCCGCTGACCAGGGCAAGCTCCGCGGCGTGGTGGTCGAACGCGACGACGTGCGCGCCGCGCCGGTACACCTCGAAGGCGTGCCGGCCGCCGCCGCAGCCGACGTCGAGCACGCGGTTACCGGGGCCGACGGGAAACCGGCGGAAGTCGACCGTCAGCACCGCGCCTGCCCTGTCCCCGCGATCGCCGCCTGGTACAGCCGCGCCGTCGCCGCGGCCACGGCGGGCCATGCGAAGCGCTCGCTCACGCGCAGCAGCGCCCGGCCGGACAGCCTGGCACGCTCGGCCGGCGAGTCGTGCAGCCGGCGCAGCGCCGCCGCCAGCTCCTCCACGTCACCGGGGGAGACCAGCACGGCGGCGTCACCCGTCACCTCGGGCAGCGCGCCGGCCCGGCTCGCCACCAGCGGTGTGCCGGACGCCATGTGCTCCACCGCGGGCAGCGAGAAGCCCTCGTACATCGACGGCACCACGGCGATCTCGGCGGAGGCGAGCAGCGCGGCGAACTGCCGGTCGGCGAGGCCGTGGGTGAACGTGACGCGGGTGCCCAGCGAGAGCTGGGCGGCCTGCCGTTCGGTGGCCTCGGACGGCTTGCCGATGACGACGAGGTGCACGTCCCGTTCGGTGAGCAGCTTGGCGACCGCCCGCAGCAGGGTGGGCAGCCCCTTCAGCGGGGAGTCGGCGCTGGCCACGGTGACGATCCGTCCCGGCACGCGCCCGTGCTGGGCGGCCCCGCCCTGGCCGGGCGAGAAGACCCGGGTGTCCACGCCGAGCGGCACGATGTGCACGAGCTCGCGCCTGACCCGGAAGTCCCGGCATATGTCGCGTTTCGACGACTCCGACACGGTGATCAGCGGGCCCGCGCGCCTGGCGACCCTGGCCTGCATCCGCACGAACCCGTACCAGCGCCGCCGGGACAGCGCCTCCAGCCAGCCAAGGGACGCCATGTCGATTCGCTTGTCCACGCTGATCGGGTGGTGGATGCTGGTCACCAGCGGCAGCCCCAGGCGGCGCACGCCCAGCATCCCGTAGCCGAGCCCCTGGTTGTCGTGCACGACGTCGAACTCGTGCGCGCGCGCGGCGAGCGCGCGCAGTGCCCTGATGCTGAACGTCAGCGGCTCGGGGAACGCGCCGCCCCACATCATGACGGTCTCCAGCACGTCGGTCCAGTCCCGGTACTCGCCCAGCCGGGGCGTGCGGAACGGGTCGCCGTCGCGGTACAGGTCCAGGCTGGGAACCTCGCGGAGCACCGGGCCCGGGTCCAGGCCTGGATACGGCTGGCCGGAGAACACCTCGACCCGGTGGCCGAGCGCGCTGAGTTCCCGGCTGAGATGGCGAACGTAAACTCCCTGGCCGCCGCAGTGCGGCTTGCTGCGATAGGAGAGCAGCGCGATCCGGAGCGGACGGGTCATCAAGCTCACGGGGCACCTTACCACTCAGTAGTGACAGGCTGCGGGGCAGGACGTAGCCTCGTGACCATGACCCTGACCGCGCGGCCAGCCGGCGGCCGCGCCGTCGCGGGGGCGGCCGGCCGCGGCGTGTTCAGCGGGTACGCCGTGGCCTGGGTTTACCTGGGCTGCTTTATCGCGGTGCAGATCGGCTACGCGGTTCTCAGCCCGCACGCGCGGGACGCGCTGACGTCGTGGGCGAGCACGAACGTGGCGAACCTCGAGCACGACCCGGTGGGCTGCCTGGTCGTCTCGGCCTTCGTCGCCGGCGGCACCGCCTTCGCGTGGCCGGCCCTGATCGCGCTCGCGCTGTTCGGCGCGAACCGGGCGCTCGGTAACCTGCGCACGGCCGTGGTCTGCGCGGCGGGGCACGTGATCGGCACGCTGGTCAGCGAGGGCATCGTCGCCTACCGGGTGGGCGCGGGCGACCTGCCGCCGGGCTTCCGGCACATCACGGACGTGGGCCCCTCCTACGTGGTGGTGTCCGCGATCGTGGTAGCTCTGCTGTGCGGGTCGTGGCCGGCCCGGGCGGCGGCGGCGGCCGGTTTCGCGATCCTCGTGTTCGGCGGCCAGATCTTCGCGGGCCTGAGCCACCTGGACGTGGCGGCCGTCGGTCACCTCACCGCGATGATCACCGCGGCGGCGTGCGTGGCGGCGATGCTGGCGCGCCGCGGGTCCCGGGGCGCCGCCTGACATTCCGGGGGGGGGGCTGTGTGTTCGACGCGGCCGGCGGCGAGGTGCTCGCCCAGTCGGCCTTGGGATCATGCCTGGCCGATTCGGGTGCGATCCGCGCTGCTATCACAACGCGGATCGCACCCAGAATCCCTGGTGCGGCGGAATGGCCCGGGCTAGGAGGCGACGTGGCCGACGGCCATTCCTATCGCGTAGGTGATTCCAGCGGCGAGGGCGCCCAGTACCAGCTGGCGCACCGCGCCCAGCCAGAACGGCCTGCCAGTCAGCCGCGCGACGATGCCGCCGCCGACGATCGCCGCGGCCGCGGCCAGTCCCAGCGCGACGCCCAGGACGTGCAGGCCGAAGAGATAGGGGAGCAGCGGGACGAGCGCGCCGGCCGCGAAGGAGGCCAGCGACGCGCCGGCGGCCACCACCGGCGACGGCAGCTCGCCCGGGTTGACGCCCAGCTCTTCCATGGCGTGCACCTGGAGCGCCTTCTCCGGGTGCGCCGAGATCTCCGCCGCGGCCTGCCGTGCGGTCGCCGCGCTGATGCCGCGCGCCCGGAGCATGGTCGCCAGCTCGGCCTGCTCGGCGGCGGCGTTGCTCTCCAGCTCCCGGCGCTCCTTGTCGACCTCGGCGTAGACGAGCTCGTTCTGCGAGGTGACCGAGACGTACTCACCGGCGGCCATCGAGAAGGCGCCCGCGGCCAGGCCTGCCAGGCCGGTGAGGATGATCGTGTGCGGCGAGCCGCCGCCGCCCCCGACGCCGGCGATCAGCGACACGTTCGTGACAAGCCCGTCCATCGCGCCGAACACGGCCGGGCGCAGCCAGCCACCGGACACATCCCTGTGCTGGTGGCCGTGCTGCTCGGCGCGTACCCGGTTGTCGGCCGTCATGCGGATTACCTTCCCTGTTCGCCCGGCGCGAGCCGCGGGCGCGGCTCAGCCCGGCGTTCGCGTTGGTGAAGAGGCTGGTAGAGAACAGGTGCCCAACCGACGGTCCAACAACCCGGTGATACCGGTCATTCCTCGAGCGCGCCGCGTACCGGGTGTCCCCGCTGGCTCCGCGCGCCAAAAGCCACCGGGACGGTCATCGGAGGCGTCCCGGCCAGGGATGTGTGAGCTCAGCCCTTCGTCGCGCTGGTCAGGAACAGGTGGCCGATCGCCGTCGGGTAGACGCCGCTCACGTTCTTCGCCGTCGCGGTCAGGTAGTTGTAGAAGTAGCCGTAGATGACCGGCGTCTGGTCGAGCAGCAGCGTCTGGATCTGCCCCGCGATGCTGCGCTGCGTGGACAGGTCGATCGCCCCGACGTACTGCGAGACGAGCTTGTCGTACTGGCTGTTGCTGAAGTGCGCCGCGTTCCACGCGCCGGTGCCGGTCTTGGCGTTGATGCTCTCCAGCGGGGCGCCGAGGAACACGTTCGGCACACCGCGGTGCCCGTAGTCGACGAGGCTCATCGTCGCGTCGAGCCAGTCGGAGTTGCCGAACGTGGCCTTGCCGTAGTACGCGGCCGAGCTCTCCACCTTCAGGCTGACTTTCACGCCGATGGCCGCGGCCTCCTGCACGACGATCTGGGCGTACTGGGGGATCTCCTGGGCCTGCTCGGTGATGAGCTGGGTGCTGAACCCCGAGCCGTGACCCGCCGCCGACAGCAGCGACTTCGCCTTGGCCAGGTCCTGGGCGCGCTGCGCGACGCCGCTGTTCGTCGACGGGAAGACCGGCGCGAACGGGCTGTCGTTCCCGACGTCGGCGTAGCCCTTGAACAGGGCCTGGATGATCCCGGGCCGGTTGAGCGCGAGCGCGATCGCCTGCCGCACCCGCGGGTCGGTGAACGGCGCCTGGTCGCAGCGCATCGACAGCTCGCGGTGGGCGCTCGACTTGAGCCGGATGATGTTGTACCCGCCGGTGAGCAGCTGTTCCGCGCCGGCCACGGAGAACTGCCCGACCACGTCGATGGTGCCCGCGGTCAGCGCGAGAATCGACGGCGTCTGCGTGTCGTAGAACGTGAACTGGGTCGCTGAGGGAAGCGCCTTGGTGCCCCAGTACGACTCGTTGCGTTTGAACGAGGCGCCAACCTTCGGCGTGTACGAGTTCAGCACGAACGGTCCGGTGCCGATGAACGAGCTCTGCCACTTGGTCGGGTCGTAGCCGTTCGGCAGGATGATCATGTTGTAGTTGTCCGAAGACGTCAGGTACGGGAAGTTCCCGTTCGGTGCCTCCAGGTGGAAGGCGACCGTGTGGTCGTCGACCTTCTTCACGCCGGCCGGGGTGAGCACGCCGCCGAACACGGACAGCGCGTTCGAGCTGCCTGACGGGTTCGACTGCAGCTTGTAGGTGTACACCACGTCGTCGGCGGTGAGCGGCGCGCCGTTATGGAACTTGACTCCCTGCCGGATCTTGAACGTCCAGACGTCGGCCTTGGAGTTGGCCGACCAGCTCGTGGCGAGCACCGGCTTGAGGGTCAGGGTCTGGTCGGACAGGCACAGGTACTCGCCGGTCTGGCCGAGCATGTCCAGGCCGCCCTGGTCCGGGACGGTCACGGGGTTGATCTGTCCGGTCGGCGTGACGATGCCCGCCTTGATGATCGCGCCGGCCTTGCCCGCCGGGGCGCCCGATGACGACGACGTGGCGGGCGCCGTCGAAGACGACGACGAGCAGGCGGAGATGATCGCCCCGAGCAGCGGCATCGAGATGCCTATGACGCTGCCGCGCCGGATGAACTCGCGGCGGGAGATCCGCCCGGCGGCGAACTCGTCGATGACGTGGTTAGCTATCTCACCCTGGCCCTGCCGGAGCTGGCCGAGCCGTCTGTTGCTGATTCTCACGGGGACTCTCCCTGGAGTGAAACGGTCTCGCCGGTCTGCAGGCCGCGCAGTTCGGCGAGCGGGATATGGCAGCGAATGAGATGACCGGGCTCGCCTTCGAGCAGCTCGGGCTCGGTGGACTCGCAGATGCCGGAAGGCAGCCGGCGCGGGCACCGGGTGTGGAAGACGCAGCCGCTGGGCGGGCTGGCCGCGGACGGGATCTCGCCCTCCAGCTTGATCCGCTGGGTGCGCTGCCCGTCGATGCTCGGCACCGCGGAAAGCAGCGCCTCCGTGTACGGGTGGTGGGGAGCCGAGAAGACGGCCCCGGCCGGCCCCACCTCCATCACACGGCCCAGGTACAGCACCACGATCCGGTCCGACAGGTACCTGACGAGGCCGAGATCGTGCGAGATGAACAGGTAACTGGCCTGTTCCCTGGCCTGCAGGTCGGCCAGCAGGTTGAGGATGGCCGCCTGCACGGACACGTCGAGCGCCGAGGTCGGCTCGTCGCAGACCACCACCCGCGGCCCGCCGCCGAACGCGCGGGCGATCGCCACCCGCTGTTTGAGGCCGCCGGACAGCTGGCCGGGCCGCAGCGGCAGGTGACGATCCTCCAGCCGGACCGAGGTGATGAGCTCCTCCAGGCGGGCGCGCAGCCGCGCGCCGGACAGGCCCGCCAGCCGGGACAGCGGCCGGCTGATCAGGCTGCGCACCGTGTGGCGGCGGTTCAGCGCCGAGTCCGGGTTCTGGAACACGATCTGCAGCGCGCGCAGCACGTCGCGGGGACGCCGCCGCGCGTCGGGACTCAGGCGCGCGCCGTCGAGCGTGACGACGGATCCCTCGTCCGGCGCGGTGAGCCCGAGCAGCACCCGCGCGAGCGTGGTCTTGCCGCTGCCGGACTCGCCGACCAGCCCGAGCGTCTCGCCGCGCCGCAGGCTGAGCGAGACGGAATGCAGCGCCCGCACGCTGGAGCCGCGCGCGGTGAACGTCTTCGACAGCTCCTCGATCCCGACGAGCGGCTCGGTGTCCGTGGCCGGAGCCGCCGGGGCGGCCGGCAGGCTGGCCGGGGTGCTGCGCGGCATGTCCGGCGCCGCCTCGTGGTAGAAGCAGCGGGATGCCCGGCCCGGTCCGACGGGATAAGCCGGCGGCGCCTCCGCCCGGCAGCGGTCGGTGGCCAGGGCGCAGCGCGGGGCGAATACGCACCCCGCCGGCTCCTCTCCCGGCGCTGGCAGGAAGCCGGGTATGGTGTCGAGCCGGTCACGGTCCTTGCGCTGCCCGCGCCGCGGGATGCAGCGCAGCAGCCCGACGGTGTACGGGTGCCTCGGCTGGTCGAACACCGCGCGGGCCGGGCCCTCCTCGACAAGCTCCCCGGCGTACAGCACGCCGACCCGGTCGCACATCTTGGCGATCACCGCGAGGTTGTGGCTGATGAACAGCACGGAGGTGCGGAACTCCTCGCGCAGCGGAGGGAGCAGGTCGAGCACCTCAGCCTCGACGGTCGCGTCCAGCGCGGTCGTGGGCTCGTCGAGGATGAGCAGCGACGGCGAGGCGGCGAGCGCCATGGCGATGACCACGCGCTGCGCCATGCCACCGGAAAGCTCATGCGGGTACCGGTCCATGACCCCGCGCGGGTCGGATATCTGCACCTTGCGGAGCATTTCCTCGGACGCGGCGCGGGCCGCCGCGCGGTCCTGCCCGGCCAGTTCGTACACCTCGGCGATCTGGCGCCCGACCCGGATGGACGGGTTCAGCGCCCGGCCGGGCTCCTGGTAGACCATCGAGACCGTGCGGGCCCGCAGGTCGCGCAGCGCGGCCTTGCCCATCGACAGCGGATCCTGCCCGCTGATGGTGATCGTCCCCGCGCTCACCCGGCCGTTGCGCGGGAGGTACCGGACCAGTGCCAGCGCGGCCGTGGACTTGCCGGACCCGGACTCGCCGACCAGCCCGTAGGTCTCGCCGCGGGCTATCGTAAACGACACGTCGCGCAGCGCGAGCCGGTCCTGGCCGCGCACCCGGTAGGCCACGTCCAGGTGCGAGACCGCCAGCGTTGACGCCGGATCTGACGGTTCGGCCCCGCCGGAGGCGGCGGCGCCGGAGGCGGCGGCAGCGTTCATGAGCTGAGCACCTGCTCAATCGAGTCCGTGACCAGGATGATCGCGGTCACCAGCGAGGCGATGGCGAGCGCCGGGAACAGCGTCTCCCACCAGTAGCCGGCGGGAAGGACCCCGTAGTTGGCCGCGATGTCCGCTCCCCAGTCGGGCGTCGGTGGCTGCACGCCGAAGCCGAGGAACGACAGCGTGGCCACCGTGAAGACCGCGTAGCCGAGCCGCACCGTGAACTCGACGAGGATCGCGGGCATGACGTTGGGCAGAACCTCCCTGAACATGATGTACGCCGGCCGCTCGCCGAGAAGCCGCGCGGCGGACAGGTAGTCCATGTGCCGTTCGGCGAGAACCGCGGCGCGCACCGTGCGCGCGATCAGCGGCGTGAAGATGAGGCCGATGAGAACCACGAGCGTCACCGTGGACGGGCCGAGGGCGACGACGAACAGGAACGCGATGATCACGGCGGGCAGGGCCAGCACCGCCTCGACGATCCGCCCGGTCACCAGGTCGAACGCGCCGCCGAAGTATCCCATGGCCAGCCCGAGGACGGTGCCGAGCACGGTGCCGAGCAGGGTGGCGAGCAGCGTGATGAGGAGGATGTCCCTGGCGCCCGCCAGAATGCGGGAGAGCACGTCCCTGCCGAGCTGATCGGTGCCGAGCCAGTGCGCCCCCGATGGCCCGGTGTTCGGCGACAGCAGGTTCTGCGCCAGCGGGTTGTCCGGCGCGATGAGGTGACCGAACATCGCGCAGACGATCCAGAACAGCAGTATCACCGCGCCGACGATGAACGTCGGCCTGCGCACCAGCAGCCGCCATCGCGGCAGGGCGCCGCCCCGGGTCCCGCGCGCGACCGCCACCGTCGCCGCGGGCGCGGCAGGCGCCGCCGTGACCTGGGCGCCCCCCTCGCTGTCGCTCACGTGCTGGCCCCGATGCGAAGCCGTGGATTGAAGGCCGTCAGGAGCAGGTCCGCGGCGAGCGTGGCGAGCACGTATACGACGCCGATCGTGAGCACCCCGGCTTCGAGCATCGGAAAGTCCTTCGCCTGCGCGGCCTTGTAGATGAGGTTCCCGATCCCCTGGTAGTTGAACAGCGTCTCCACGACGACCAGCCCGCCGATCAGGTAGCCGGTCTGGGTGGCGATGACGGTTATCGTCGGCAGCAGGGAGTTCCGCAGGATGTGCCGCCTGATGAACGTGGCGCGCGGCAGCCCCTTCAGCGTCGCCGTCCGCGCGTAGTCCGAGTTCAGCGCCTCGATCGTGCCGGCCCTTGCCATACGCGCAATGTAGCCGAACAGAATGAAGACGAGCGGAATTGTCGGCAATATCAGGTGATCAAGCTGGCTCAGTGCCGAGGCACCCGCGCCCGCCGAGGCGCTGACGGGCAGCACCTTCAGGCTGACGCCGAAGATCACGATGACCACGATCCCGGACACGAACTCGGGCACCGTCGCCAGGGACAGGCCGGTGACCGAGATGACCCGGTCCGGGAAGCGCCCCTCGTTCAGCGCGGCGATCACGCCGCCGAGGATGCCGAGGGGCACCACGATCACGAACGCCAGCACCCCGAGCTTGACCGAGTTGATCAGGGCCGCCCTGACGAACGGCTCGACCGGGGTCCGGTACGCGTAGGACACCCCCATGTCACCGTGAAAGAGGCCGCCGACCCAGCTCAGGTACCGGGTGAGCAGCGGCCGGTTCACGCCGAGCTGCTGGTCGAGGGCGTGCACGGAGGTCTGCGACGCGAGGTTGCCGAGGATCGCGCGGCCGGGGTCACCAGGCAGAATCTGCCCTGCGAAGAATACGATCAAGCTCAGGATCCATAGCGTGAGGATCATCAGCCCAAGGCGTCTCAGAAGGAACGTTGCCATCACTGGCCTCCTTGTGCTGAGCCGCCACATGCGGAACGCCTTCGACGAGCCCACCAGCCTAATTCAGTTATAGACAGGTGATCAACAGATGACGGTCGTCGTCAATGGAAGTGACCTCACCGTTACCGACGTCATCGCGGTCGCGCGGCACGGCGCGAAGGTCCGCCTCGACCCGCGCGCCCATGACCGGATGCGGGACGCGCGGGCGGTGGTCGACGAGGTGCTGGCGCGCGGTGATCCGGTCTACGGGCTCACCACCGGGGTGGCCGAGCGCAAGCGAGTGCTGCTCGACCCCGGCGACCGGCAGGGCTTCAACTGGCGCCTGGTGCGCAGCCACCGGATCGCGCAGGGCGCGGCGGCGCCGCCCGACGTCGTCCGCGGCGCCATGCTCTGCCTCGCCAACAGCTACGCCAAGGGTGTCACCGGTGTCCGGCCCGCGCTCTGCGAGATGATCATCTCCCTGCTGAACGAGGGCTTCGTGCCGCGGGTGCGCACGCTCGGCTCGGTGGGCCAGGGGGATCTCGGCCCGATGGCGGACCTCGCCCACGGCCTCATCGAGCGCAGCGGCTACGCCGTGGCGGAGAACGAGGGACTCGCCCTGGTCAACAGCAACGCCTTCACGACCGCGTGGGCCGCGCTCGCGCTGGCCGACACCGGCAGCCTGCTGTCGGTTCTCGACGTCGCCGCCGCGCTCGACCTGGAGGCGTTCGGCGCCAACCTCACCAGCCTGCACCCGGTCATCGGCGAGACGCGGCCGTTCCCCGGGCTGCTCGCCACGCTGAGCCGGCTCCGGTCGCTGCTGGCCGGGAGCTACCTGTGGCTGCCGGGCGCGGCCCGGTTCCTGCAGGATCCGCTGACGTTCCGCTGCATCCCGCACATCCACGGGGCCGCCAGGGACGCGGTCGACTACGCGCTGGGCGTGCTGCGTCTCGAGCTCAACTCCTCCCAGGGGAACCCGGTCGTGGTCCTGGACGGCCGGCAGATCGTCTCGGTCGGCAACTTCGACATCGGCCCCGTCGCCGCGGCCCTCGACTTCGTGCGCATCGCGCTCGCGCCGGTGGTGACCAGCGCCAACGAGCGGGCGGTCAAGCTGCTGCAGGCTCCGTTCTCCGGGCTGCCGGCGGGCCTGGCGGCGGAGCTGGAGTCCGGCGAGGACGCGCTGGCCGAGCTGGCGGTGGCCGTCCAGGCGATCACCGTCGAGGCGCGCACGCTGGCTCACCCCGTCTCCTATGAGCTGGCCAGCTCGGTGAAGGGGGAGGGCATCGAGGACCGCGCGACGAACGCGCCGCTGTCGGCGCGCCGCGTCTCCCAGATGATCGAGCTCAGCGCCCGGGTAGCGGCGATCGAGCTGGTCGTCGCCGCACAGGCCATCGACCTGCGGGCGCCGGGCCAGCTCGGGCGCGGGACCGAGCGCGCGTACCGGCTGATCCGCGAGCTCGTTCCGTTCATCCGCGCGGGCGAGACGCTGCCCGCGGACCTCGAGCCCGTCGTCGGCCTCGTCACCCGCGGAGACCCCGCCCTGGCGGGTATCGGCGGATGACGGGCAGCCCCGCCCCTACGACCTGGATAGGCTGGGAACCCGGCCTGTGACGGCACCACCGTCACAGGAAACCGGACGCCTCCGTGTCCCCGAAGGGTTGCATGACTCGCACCACTCCGCCGCGGCCGGCCGACGTCGCAGCCGTGCTCCCTGCTCTGGCACCATTGGCCCGCATCGCGACCCGGCTGCACCCCCGCCCCGGAAACCCCTCGCCGCGGGACAGTTCGGTCGGCGGGCCGCTGCTGTGGCCGGCCTCCGAGCCGTGGCCGCATTGCGACGGCCCTCATGCACTGGACGGGCTGAACCCGGCCAGGTCCCTGGCGGACGTGAGGCTGGAACGGCGGATCCGTGCCGCCGCGCACGGCAGGAGCATGACCCCGCAGGAGTTGGAGACTCTCCGCCGGATCCATCCCCTGCCCGGTCCGGTGACGAAGGCTCCGGTCGCCCAGCCGTATGACGGTTCGATAGCGATGCTGGCGGTCGCGCAGCTGTACGCGCGCGACGTGCCCGGTTTGCGCGCGTCCGCAGGGGCGGACCTGCTGCAGGTGCTGTGGTGCCCGTTCGACCATCCCGGGGACGAAGAATTCATGCCCAAGACCGCGCTGTTCTGGCGGTCCGCGGACACGGTCGCCGACATCCTCACCGTCCCCCCGGAACCGGCGGAAGTGCAGTACGAGGGCTACGTGCCCGAGCCGTGCCTGCTCGACCCGGAGCAGATCACCGAGTACCCCAGCCTCCCGGAGCTGAGCGAGGACCTGCGGGAGCCGCTGGGGCGGTGGAGCACGTGGCAGGCGGCAGGCGTCACTCCGGACAGCTCCTACGCGATCGCCCCGCAGGAGTTCTATGACAACGAGTTGTCCGCCGCTCCCGGCTGGAAGGCCGGCGGCTGGATCCGCTGGGGTCTCACCGACCCCTACGATCAGCCGTGTCCCGTCTGCGGCACGCCGGCAGAGCCGCTGCTGACGATCGCCTGGACCGAATGGGACGACAGCACCCACAGCTGGATCCCGCATGAGGACCGGGCCGCCGGCATCTCCAGCTCCGCGTACCCGGCGCAACCGAGCGGAATCCAAATCGCCCGCGGTTACGGCCAGATCGTCCGCGTCTGCCCGGCATCGCCCGGCCACCCACACGTCCAGCTAATGCAATGACCGGCGCCCCGCGGGCCAGGATGAGGCCGGCGGCCAGCCCGCACCGAGCGTGACCGCTCCCCATGAAGCGCTCCAGAGCCACATCTCGGGACGGTCACGGCCGGCGTGGGCCGTGCTCCGGCGGCCGCGCGGGATTCGCCGCGCCATCGCGGCGAATTGTCCCTGTTCGCCCTGATTCCTGCCGGCGTCAGCGCTCCCCACCCGGCCGCCTGCTAACCGGACAAAAGGGGCAGTCGTCATGATCGCGGAAACGGCGGGCCGAATACGGCACCTACGATTCCACGATCATGGAGTGTGGTGCTGATGGGGCGTCTGTGGCTGGTGCAGGTTTCCGCTTGCGGGTCTGGCGCTGCTGCCGCGGCTGACGTTGCTGTTGTGAAAGCGGCGAGGCGGGCCGTCCCCGGAGGGGTGGAGTGGTGAAGATGGGCGGGAGTCGCGTTGCTCGTTGCCGATGAGGTAGATAATGCGGTAGATGACGGCATCGACTGACACGGGTACCGCAGTGCCCGCTCCGGATCGCAAGCGGGTTGGTTTCATCGGGCTCGGGCACATGGGCTCGCCCATGGCCCGGCGGCTCATCGACGCAGGCTACGACGTCACGGTCTGGAGCCGGACGGCCGCCCACGCCGACGACCTGGTCGCGTCCGGCGCGACCCGGGCGGACTCACCGGGCGACGCGGTAGCCACCGGCCACCTGTTCTCGATGCTCGCCAGCGAGGACGTGCTGCGGGCGGTCCTCCCGGCCGGGCTGCTGCGCCAGGCTCCCCCCGGCTTCATCCACGTCAACCACGCCACGATCAGCGCCCGGGCGGCGGAGGAGTTCGCCGCCGGCGCCGCGGACGGCGGCTACGGCTACGTGGCCGCCCCGGTGCTCGGCCGGCCGGGGGTGGCCGCCGAGGGCGCGCTGACCATCCTGGCCGCGGGCGCCCCCGGCGCGATGGCGGCCTCGATGCCGATGCTCGAGGTCATGGGGCGGCGGGTGTGGCTGTACGGTGACGCTCCATCGGCGGCGAACCTGGCCAAGATCGCGGTGAACTACCTCATCGCGCACGCCCTGCAGGCGCTGGCGGAATCGGTCACGCTGCTGGAGCGCAACGGCCTGGACACCGGCCAGTTCGTCCAGATGATCAACGACAGCGCCTTCCCGGGCAGGGTCTATGGCGGCTACGGCGAGGCGATCGCCCGCCGAAGCTACACCCCGCCCGGGTTCACCACCGTGCTGGGCCTGAAGGACGTGATGCTCGCCGTCGGCGCCGCCGCCGACGCCGGCGTTGACCTGCCCACCGCCCCGGTCCTGCGGGAGATCTTCCAGACCGCGGTGTCGGAGGTCGGCGAGGACCTCGACTGGGCCGCGATCGCGGAGATCACCCGGCGCCGCGCCGGGACCTGAGCGGCACCGGCTTCGCGGCCACGCGTGCCGGAGCGCCCGCCGGGCAGGCGGCGGCCGCGGGGCCGGAGTTCGCTGACCCGAAACGGTTATGATCGCCCCATGCAGCAACAAAACGGCACGTCGCGGGTGCTCATCGGGGAGAGCTACGCCGGCGGCGGCGCCGAGGCCGCGCACGTCAACACCGTGCTGGGGGACCGTGACGGGCCGGCGGGCGCCGCCTGGATGGCCGCGCTGGCGATGCCGAGGGCCGGTCACATCCCGTTCATCACGGTGCTGCGGCCCGGCCTGCCGGTCAAGCCGCTGACCCTGTTCGTGAACAAGGCGCCGATCGCCGGCGGCGAGCACGGCAACCTGACCTGGGGTGCCGCCCAGGCGGGCGTGGCAGGCGGGGTGGCGGACGCGGTGGCCGACGGGATCGTCAGCGCCGGCGACGCCGACCGCATGCTGCTGATCGCCGCCGTCTGGGTGGACCCCTCGGCGAGCGACGCGGGCCTGGTCTACGCGAACAACCGCGCCGCGACCCGCGCCGCGCTGGAGGCCGGCGCGTCGGGCGCGCCAAGCGTCGCGGACGTGCTCGCGGCCCGGCACGCTCCGGCCAACCCGTTCTTCACGCCCGCGCCCGCCACGTGAAGATCACCGCGATCCGGCTGGACCGGATGCGGCTGCCGCTCGACCCGCCGTTCCGCGCGGCCTGGGACCCGGTGCCGCGCCGTCACTTCGACGCGACCCTGGTCCGGGTGGAGACCGACGCCGGCGTGACCGGGTACGGATCGGGCGACACGATGAACGGCTTCGAGGCGTTCACCGGCCTGTTCCTCGGCGGCGACCCGCTGCGGATCGCCGGGCACGTCCGGACGATCGAGTCGGCCGGCTTTCACGCGGGCCGCTACTGGCCGCTGGAGGCGGCGCTGTGGGACATCGCCGGCAAGGTGACCGGGCAGCCCGTGTCGGTGCTGTTCGGCGGCGCCCGCGACCGGCTGCCCGCGTACGCCTCGTTCGGCGAGGCGAAATCCCCCGGGGAGAGGGCGGAGGCGGCGGTGGCGGCAAAGGCTGCCGGCTTTCGTGCGCTGAAAATACGGATATGCCGAACGGACGTGGGCTCCTCCCTGGCGGCGCTGCGCGCGACTCGCGAGGCGGTGGGGGAGGACGTCGAGATCATCGCGGACCTCAACCAGTGGTGGCGGATGCCCGGCGACGACTCGGCGGCGCTCGACGTGGCCGCCGTGCGGCGAATCGCCGCCGAGGCGGCCGACCTGGGCGTGCTCTGGCTGGAGGAGCCGCTGCCCGGTAGCGACCTGGCCGGCATGCGGTCGCTGCGGCGGCAGGTGCGGGTCGCGGGGGGCGAGATGGCGCGCACGCCGCGCGAGCTGCTGGACGCGATGGCCGCGGGCGCGCTCGACGTGGTGCAGCCCGACGCGGTCCTCGCGGTCGGCATGCTCCGCGCCCGGACGATCGCCGAGCTCGCCCTGCTCGGGAACCGGTGGTTCTCGCCGCACACCTGGACCAACGGGCTCGGCCTGCTGGCCAACCTGCACGTGGTGGCGGGGGTGGGCGGCGGCCCGTACGTCGAGTTCCCCTGGGACCCGCCCGGCTGGACCGAGGAGCGGCGCGACTTCTTCCTTGACGCCCCCGTGCGCGTGGACTCCGGCGGGTACCTTCCGGTGCCCGCCACCCCGGGCCTCGGAGCGGCGATCGACGAGGAGGCCGTGGCCCGGTGGGCCCTCCGCTGACCGCCATGTAACGGAGTGATCATGAAAGTTGGCTTTATCGGGCTCGGGCACATGGGCGGCCCCATGAGCCGCAACGTGCTGGCCGCCGGTCACGACCTGGTGGTCCACGACCTGCGCAGGGACGCGGCCGCGGACCTGGAGGCGGCCGGCGCGGCGTGGGCGGCGTCGCCGCGCTCGGCCGGCGCGGGCCGGGAGGTCGCGATCACGATGCTGCCCACGCCCGCCCACGTCGAGATGGTGCTGCTCGGCCCGGACGGCCTGCTCGCCGGGCTGCCCGACGGCGCGGTGTGGATCGACATGTCCACCAGCGTCCCCACGGTGGCCGACCGGGTCCGCGTGCTCGCCGCGCCGCGCGGGATCGCGGTTCTGGACGCCCCGGTCAGCGGCATGGCGGCCGGCGCGAAGGCCGGCACGCTGCAGATCTTCGCGGGCGGCGACGCGGATGTGTTCGCCGCCGCCCGGCCGCTGCTCGAGGTGATGGGAGATGCGGAGCGGATCTTGCACGTGGGCGGCCACGGCGCCGGCTACACGGTCAAGCTGATGATCAACCTGCTCTGGTTCGCGCAGCTCACGGCGACCGCCGAGGTGCTCACGATCGGAACGCAGGCCGGCGTGGACCTCGCGACGCTGCGGCGCTGCCTGCTCGCGTCGCCCGCCGCCAGCAACTTCCTGGAGCGCGACGTGCTGTCGGTGCTCTACGACGGCGACTACGACAGCTCGTTCTCGCTCGCCCTCGCGTGCAAGGACCTCGGCCTCGCCGTCGACCTGGCCAGGAACGCCGGCGTTCCCGCCGAGATGAGCGCGCTCGTCGAGCAGGTCTACCGGCGCGCCCGCGCCCAGTACGGCGACGAAGGCGGCGAGATGCTCCCGGTCAGGCTGCTCGAGGACCTCACCGGAACCGAGTTGCGGCTGCCCGCCCGGGCGCCGGAGCCGTACTCGCCCTACCCTCCGGACTGACCGCCGCCGCTCCGCCTCTCCCCTCTCCCCTCTCCCCTCTCCCCTCTCCCCTCTCCGCCTCTCCGTCCGAGGAGCCGCCATGCTGTCCGGCCTCGCCGCCTTCGACATCCCGCGTGGCCCGGCCGCGCACTTCGGCGCCGGGAGCATTGCCCGGCTGCCCGCCGTCATCCGCGAGACCGGCGCGAACGCCGTCCTCGTGGTCACCGACGCCGGGCTCGCCGCCACCCCCGTCGCGGACACGGTCACCGCGGCCCTGGCCGCCGCCGGGATCCCGGCGTCGGTGTTCCCCGGCGTGCACCCCAACCCGACGACGGACGACCTGGCGGCCGGCGCCACAGCCGCCGCCGCCGCCGGCCGCGGCGGGCGTATCGCCCTGGTCGCGCTCGGCGGCGGGTCGCCCATCGACGCCGCCAAGGGCATCGCGCTCGCCGCCGTCAACCCGCAGCGCGGGCGCGACCTCGGCTACTCCGGCGATTTCGCCGCGCCGGCGCTGCCGATCGTGGCCATACCGACGACCGCGGGCACCGGCGCCGAGACCAACGCGTTCGGCGTGGTGACCGACCCCGCGGCGCGCCGCAAGTTCTACGTGGGCCACGCGAGCTCGCTGCCCGCCGCCGTCATCCTCGATCCCGCCCTGACGGTCGGCCTGCCGCCCGCGGTGACCGCCGCCACCGGCATGGACGCGCTGACGCACGCGCTGGAGTCCTATCTGTCGGCCCGCCCGAACCCGTGGTCGGACGGGATCGCGCTGCAGGCCATGCGGATGGTCGCCGGTCACCTGCCGCGCGCCTGCGCGGACGGCCGCGACCTGGAGGCGCGGTCACAGATGCTGCTGGCCGCGCACATGGCGGGCCTCGCGATGGCCGGCACGGGCCTGGGGCTGTGTCACGCGATCGCCCACGCGCTCGGCGGCCGCTGGAACATCGCGCACGGCGTCGCACTCACCATGGTGCTGCCGGACGTGCTCCGCTTCAGCCTGCCGTCCCGCGCCGGGCGGCTGGCCAGCGCGGCGTTCGCGCTCGGCGCCGGCGACACCGGCGCGGGCACCGAGCGCAACGCGGCCGCCGCCATCGAGGCGATCGCGGCGCTGCGCGAGACCGTCGGCCTGACCCAGCGGATCGGCGACTTCGGCGTGACCACCGCCGACTTCGCGCAGATCGCCGCCGACGCCCTCGACGACGAGGTGCTGGCGAACACCCCCCGTGTCCCCTCGGAGTCCGACATCGCCGGCATCCTTTCCGCCAGCTCGCGCGCTCCCGCGTGACGGCAGCCGTGAAACCGCCGGGCGCCCGTAACCGCGCACGGGCTCCGGCCGAACGAGCCTGGTGTTACCAGCCGCCGCCTAACTGTCGCCGCCGACGGGCTCGTCACTCGAGCCCTTGGCGGTCACGATGCGCACGGTTCCTTCGCTGTCGCCCCCGACCGGCTTGGCGACACCCTCGAAGACCTGCGCGACGAAGCGGACGCGACTGGGCAGCCGGGGAAGGTCGAGCATCTTCAGGAACGGCACCGCGGCGATGAACACCCCGAGGGGCGGCTCGATCAGCCCGGCTCCGACGGCGACCGCGATGCCGCCGAAAAATCCCAGCGACCGCGGCCAGTCGATCTCCACCGCGCCGATGCGGCTGACCAGCTGGCCCTGGCCCTGGTCATGGCCCTGGCCCTGGCCCGGCGGCCTGGCCTGAGCGTCGTATACCGCTCGCATCTCTGACGTATCTGACATGGGGAAGCACCTCCCGTCGCGGTCATCTACCCGGCGGGGGCCCGCGGACACCCGCCGGCGGCAACCTATTGGCGGATCGCGCGTTTAGTGCCTGTGAAGTCAGACGAGACGCGCTATCCGGATGTGGTGGATACGTCGGGGCCGGGTGAGCCGGAGGCGAGGCGGCCGGTGCCGGGCGGACATGCCGAGGTCGTCGAGATGTTCCGCGCACGGCACCTGGAGCTGGTCCGCCTCGCCGTACTGCTCGTCGGTGACCGGGCGACCGCCGAGGACGTGGTCCAGGACGTGTACGCCAGGGTGTGCGCGAGATCGGCGCGGCTCGCCGGGAACGGGCTGGCCGTGTCGTACTTCCGTACGGCGGTGGTGAACGGATGCCGGTCGGTGCACCGGCGCCGCACCGTCCTGTGGCGGCTCGGCCGTACGGTGCCGCCGCTGCTGCGGGACGAGCCCGAGCCGTCCGCGGAATCGGCGGCCCTGCTGGCTGAGGACCGCAGGCGGGTGCTGCGCGCGCTCGCGGGATTGCCCAGGCGACAGCGGGAGGCGCTCGTCCTGCGCTACTACCAGCGGCTGACCGAGCCGGAAATCGCCGAAGCAATGGGAATAAGCCGGGGCACCGTCAAGTCCACGCTCTCCCGCGGACTGGCCGCCCTCGGCAGCAGACTCACCACGGGAGAAAGCTGATGAACACCATCGAAGAGGCGCTGACCGCCGCGCTCGACGCGGCGGCGGAGGCGGTGCGGCCTGGAACGATCGCCCCGCTGCCCGAGCCAGGCGGCAGCACCGTGCCCAGGCGCCGGGCGCGGGCGAGCTGGTTCGCGCCGGTCTGCGCGGCGGCCGCCGTGGTCATCGCGATCGCCGGGGCGCTTCTCGTGCCGCGCCTCGTCGGCGCGGCCGGCACGCCGGCCGGAGACCGGAACATCCCGGCATCGCCGGGCGCGGGCGGGCCGCCCGCCTTCTACGCCGAGGCGGCGGACACCGCCTGCGCGGCGGGCACCGCCTGCGTCGCGATCCGGGCCACCACCACCGGGGCGGTGGTGGCCACCGTGCCCAGCCCGGCCGGCGGCAACGGCCGGAAACTGTCCGCGATCGGTGTGACCACGTACGACGACCGCACGTTCTATGCCCTCTACAGCGAGGAAAATCCCGTCGGCGCCGGTACCACGTCCACGTCCACGGGCGACGGCGAGCTGCTGATCTACCGTTTCACGCTGTCCGCCCGCGGCGCGCTCACCGGGCTCGCCCCGGTGCGTGGCGGGATGATCCCCGGCCAGCGGCATCTGCTGTTCGACGGTGCCGCCGCCGTCTCGCCCGACGGCACCCGGCTCGCGGTCGCGGCCTCGGCCGGTGGCGCCTTCCTGCAGCAGATCGTGGTGATCGACCTCCGGACGGGCGGGCACGCGGTATGGCGCGGCGGCCTGGAGCGAACCGCCCGGTCCATGAGCATCGCCGACGTGAGCTGGACCGGTGACGGCAGGTCGCTCGTCTACCTGGCGCAGTGGTGCCCCGCTTCGGTGCGGCAGCCGACGGTGAGCGGGCCCCTCGCGTGCCCGCGACCGGGATCCGGCGCCGCGCAGGTGCGGGAGCTCGCCATCACCGCGGCGGGCGGCCGGCTGACCGATGGCACCGTGCTGCTCGGCGAGGGCGCCGCCTACCCGGAGATCGGCCAGGCGGTGATCAGCCCGGATGGCACGGAGCTGACCGCCCTGGTAAGGCACGGAGGCCGGGCCGAGGTGGTCACCATAGCGGCCGCCACCGGGGCCGAGCGGCGCGTGCTGTACAGCGCCCCGCTGGGCGCCGGGCTGTCCGTCGAGGGGTACGGCGCGCTGCTGAGAACGGACAGCTCCGGGCGCTACGTCCTGTTCGCCGGGTGGTACTTCCTCGCCGGGAACCCAGCCATGCACGGCTGGCTGTCCGGCGGCAGGCCGCACACGCTGGCGCCCTCCCAGCTTCTGGGGGTCCCGGTCGCCTGGTGACAGCCGCCTGGTGACAGCCGCCTGGTGACAGCCGCGGGTCCCGGTCGCCTGGTGACGCCGCCCCGCGGGCGGACTCGAGTCATCGCCCGGCGCCCGGCGGCCGCGGCACCGTCACCCGCGTCCGCGAAGACGCCGGGCTGCGCGGAGGCGAGGGCGCGTTCGCGCTCGCCGGGCCGCAACGGCATGATGAGCTTGTGACTGTTATCCGCGCGCCCCGTGGCGCGGCGCTGACCTGCAAGGGCTGGCCGCAGGAGGCCGCCATGCGGATGCTCATGAACAACCTCGACCCGGAGGTGGCGGAGCACCCCGATCAGCTCATCGTGTACGGCGGGTCGGGCCGCGCCGCCCGGAGCTGGCCCGCGTACGAGGCCATCGTGGCGACGCTGCGGCAGCTCGGGGACGACGAGACCCTGCTCGTCCAGTCCGGCAAGCCGGCCGGCGTGCTCCGGACGCACAAGTGGGCGCCGCGGGTGCTGATCGCGAACTCCAACCTGGTACCGCAGTGGGCCACCTGGGAGGAGTTCCGGCGGCTCGAGCACCTCGGGCTCACCATGTACGGGCAGATGACCGCCGGCTCGTGGATCTACATCGGCACGCAGGGCATCCTCCAGGGCACCTACGAGACCTTCGCCGCGATCGCCGCCAAGCGATTCGGCGGATCGCTCAAGAACACGATCACGCTGACGGCCGGGCTGGGCGGGATGGGCGGCGCGCAGCCGCTCGCGATCACCATGAACGGCGGCGTGGCATTGTGCGTGGAGTGCGACCCGTCCAGGGTCGCCCGCCGGATCGAGCAGGGTTACCTCGACGAGCTGGCCGACGGCCCGGACGACGCCGTGCGCAAGGCGGTGGCCGCGCGTGACGCGGGAACGGCGCGCTCGTTCGGAATCATCGCAAACGCGGCGGACCTGCTGCCGGAACTGCTTGCAATGGGCGCGCCGATCGACATCGTCACCGACCAGACCTCCGCGCACGACCCGATGACCTACCTGCCGCACGGGGTCGCGTTCGGGGACATGGCGGCGCTGCGGGCGGAGGACCCGGCGGGCTTCGTGGCGCGGGCGCGCGAGTCGATGGCCGCGCACGTGCGCGCGATGGTCGGCTTCCTCGACGCGGGCGCCGAGGTGTTCGACTACGGCAACTCGATCCGCGGCGAGGCGCAGCTGGCCGGCTACGACCGGGCGTTCGCGTTCCCCGGGTTCGTGCCCGCGTACATCAGGCCGCTGTTCTGCGAGGGCAAGGGGCCGTTCCGGTGGGCGGCGCTGTCCGGTGACCCGAAGGACATCGCCGCCACCGACGCGGCGATACTCGAGCTGTTCCCCGGCAACGAGGCACTGGCCCGCTGGATCCGGCTGGCGGGAGCCAAGGTGCACTTCCAGGGCCTGCCGGCCAGGATCTGCTGGCTCGGCTACGGCGAACGGCACCTGGCGGGGCTGCGGTTCAACGAGATGGTCGCGCGCGGCGACCTCGCGGCGCCGATCGTGCTCGGCCGCGATCACCTGGACACCGGATCGGTCGCCTCACCGTACCGCGAGACCGAGGGCATGGCCGACGGCTCCGACGCGATCGCCGACTGGCCACTGCTGAACGCGCTGGTCAACACCGCCTCCGGCGCGTCCTGGGTGTCGATCCATCACGGCGGCGGCGTGGGGATCGGGCGGTCCATACACGCCGGGCAGGTGTGCGTCGCCGACGGCAGCGAGCTCGCCGGCCAGAAGCTGGAACGGGTGCTGACCAACGACCCAGCGACCGGCGTGATCCGGCACGCGGACGCGGGCTACGACACCGCGGTACGGGTCGCCGACGCCGCGGGCCTGCGCGTTCGCGTCCCGCCAGCACGATGACCGCGGGACATCCGGGGGGCCCTGGCCCCCCCGGGGGGGATCCGGGGGGATGGGTGCGTCCCAGGGGGGTCCGGGGGGAGGGGCTTCCCGGTCCAGAGGGACAGCGGGGGGTCACCGGGGGGTCATCCCCCGGGGGAAAGCAGCGGCGGTGGCACGCGGAGCTGGCCTGGCTCGCGCGGGGAGCGCGGGTCGCGGAGGGCAGGATCGGGGGACTGCGGGCGGACGTGCTCATCGAGGCGTCCGGCGAGCGGTTCGCAGCGGTCACCCCCGGGGTGCCGCGCGGCGCGCTGCCGCCGGGCACGGTGCGGCTGCCGGGACTGACCCTGCCCGGCCTGGCGAACGCCCATTCGCACGCCTTCCACCGCGCGCTGCGCGGCACCGCGGAGGCGGACGAGGGCACGTTCTGGACCTGGCGCGAGCGCATGTACCGGGTGGCGGAGCGGCTGGACCCGGACAGCTACCACGCGCTCGCCCGCGCCCTGTACGCCGAGATGGCGCTGGCCGGCGTGACCTGCGTCGGCGAGTTCCACTACGTGCACCACGCCGCGGGCGGCGTTCCCTACGCCGACCCGAACGAGCTGGGCAGGTGCCTGCTGCAGGCCGCGTCCGACGCGGGCCTGCGGATCACCCTGCTCGACACCTGCTACCTGTCCGGCGGCCTGTCCCGGGACGGGAGGCCGCAGCCGCTGGACGGCGTGCGGCTGCGGTTCGGCGACGGCTCGCCCGAGGCCTGGGCGTCCCGGCTCGGCGCGTTCGGCGGCGACCAGCTCGGCATGCTGGGCCCGCACGCCCGGCTGGGCGCGGCGGTCCATTCGGTGCGCGCGGTGCCCCCTGACGCCATGCCGGAGATCATGACCTGGGCGCACAAGCACGGAGCGCCGGTGCACGCGCACCTGTCGGAGCAGCCGCTGGAGAACGCCGAATGCCAGGCGGCCTACGGCCGCACCCCGGCCGAGGTCATGTACGAGGCGGGCGTGCTGACCCCCCGGTCCACGATGGTGCACGCGACGCACCTGTCCCGCGGGGACATCGAGCTGCTCGGCGGCTGCCAGACGTTCTGCTGCATCTGCCCGACCACCGAGGCCGACCTCGCCGACGGGATCGGCCCGGCGCCGGCGCTCGCCGCGGCGGGCAGCCCGCTGTCGCTCGGCAGCGACGGCCACACGGTCGTGGACCTGCTGGCCGAGGCGCGCTGGCTGGAGCTGTCCCAGCGGCTGGCGACGCGCCGCCGGGTGCACTTCACCGCCGACGAGCTCGCCGTGGCCGCCACCGTCACCGGGCACGCCTGCCTGGGCTGGCCCGACGCCGGCGAGATCGTGCCAGGCGCCTACGCCGACCTGGTGACGGTGAGCCTGGACAGTCCGCGGCTCGCGGGATCGCGGGCGTCGCCGGACAGCGTGCTGGCGGCTGTGTTCCTCACCGGGACCGCCGCCGACGTGCGGCACGTGGTGATCAGCGGCCGGGACGTGGTCCGCGACGGCCGCCACCTCCTGGTGGACGACGTGCCCGGTGAGCTCGCCACCGCCATCTCCGCCGTCCTCCCGTAACCAGAGTCCTGCGGACGATTTGAGTGCAATCCGCGCCGCGATCCGCGAGGGCGTCAAAACGTCTTGCCTGGTGCAGGCCGAAGGCGGGCGGCTTGCCTGTCAAGGTTGCGGACCTGCGCCGACTCTGGCCCGTAGGCGGCAGCAAGCAGCGGCCGGATGGCTCGCAGTTCCGTGATCGCCGACTCGATCTCGCCGATGCTCGCCAGCAACTGGGCGATGACGAACCGGGACTCCATGACCTTGGCCGCCTCATCCGCGTCCCGTGCCGCTAGCGGTACGGCGTTCATCACGTAGTAGCGAAGCTGGGGCAGTGCCTTGCCGGGTTTCCCGGCCTGTGCGTAGGCGTGCCCGGCTTGGTAGGCGCAGTCAAGTGCCCACGGATCAGCGGCTCCCAGGTGCTGCCGGTAGGCCGTCCCGGCCTGCTCGAAAAGCTGCGCGGCGCGACGGTACTGGCCGCCGATCAGAAGCGCGGCGGCCAGTGTGCGCCGGATCTGCAGCTCGAGCGCGGAGCCGGGGACGGCACGGCCCAGTCCCGCTTCGAGCAGTCTGATCGCATCGGACGGGTTCTCGCCATCAAGGAGCACCTGGACGTCAGCGCGCAGCCGTATGGCCTCGTCCTCGGTGAGCGGGCGGGTGGTTCCGGTACCGGACCCGCCGTCGGCGGCCTTTCCGCCGGCAGGCACCCGGAACGGGTCGCGGCCCATCGGGCCGAGCAGCGGCTGCCGGAACGGCCTTACCGGATCCCGCCTTTCCTCACCTCCCGGCAACGGGCCATCCGCGACCGCGACGGTCCCGGCCGCGATCGGAAGCAGCGCCCGGTACACCGCCTCGGCGGCAGGCCGCGCGGCCGGGTCCTTGGCAAGCATCGCCGCCACCAGCTTGTCAACCGCAGGCGGCACCGACTTACGCGCGGCCGCGGCGGAAGGCACCGCACACTCCTGGTGCGCGACCCGCAGCGGCATCCGCGACGACCCATGGAACGGCATGTCACCGGTGAGCAGCTCAAACAACAGGCAGCCGAGGGAGTACACGTCCGACGCGGGTGTGACCAGCTGTCCGGCCCACTGTTCCGGCGACATGTAGGCAGGCGTGCCGACGGTACGGTCGACCTGAGTAAGCCTGGGCAGCGCCCCCGCCCCGCGCAGAATCGCGATGCCGAAGTCGAGCACCTTCACCAGGCCGCCGTCGGTCACCATGACGTTGGCCGCCTTGATGTCGCGGTGCACGATGTCCACCCGGTGGACGTCAGCAAGAACCGCCGCGATCTGCGCGGCGACTGCCACCGCCCACGCGACGCCCGGCGTGTCTGAACCAGAGAAAGACGCGCCGTCAAGCAGCGTCTCCAGAGTCGATCCGCGCAGCAGTTGCATGACGAGCCAGAGCTGCCGCGTCCCGTCCGGCAAGTCGTCCACGCCAGTGTCATAGACGGCGGGGACGCCGACCAGCTCCAGCCGCGCGCTCATCCGGATCTCGCGCAGGAACCGCCTTTGGTCCCGGTCGAGCGCGTCGAGGATCTCCACCGCCTCCGGCGAGTCCGGCGACCCAGGCACGTAGGAAGGAGGCCGGAGCAGCTTGACCGCGACCGGCCGGTCAAGCCGCTCGTCGTAGCCGAAGTAGACCTCGCTCATGCCGCCCCGGCCCAGCAGCCCGTCGATCCGGTACCGCCCGGCGAGCCGCCGTTTCCCGTCCGTCATCCGCCACCACCGCTCAACAGGCCGAACTTAACGCGCCAGACCCGCCGGTCTCCCGTTCCATCTCGGCGCGCAGCCGCGCCAGTGCCTCCTCGCGCAACGGGTCGGTGATGATCCGGTAAGCGCGACGCCGGGCCGCTTCCTTGACCGCCTTGCGGAACTCGTCGTTGTCGAAGTACAGCTTCATGAACTCGGTGTTCCGCTCCGTGTTCTCGGCGACGATGTCGTCGAGACGGTCGTCGGCCACCTGGCCGAACCGCGCCTCGTCGTTCATCAGCCCGACCTGCTGCATCTCGGTGTCCGACACCAGCCCAACCACCTGCTGGTACACGAGGATCTCGTCCCCGGTGCCGAGATCGAGCCCGAACCGCTCGTTCAGCTCCCTGATCACCTCCGCCAGGTGCTTGACCTCGGGCTCGCGCAGGCCGCTCCCGTCGGCCGAGTGCCCGCGAACCACGCCGTCCTCGCCCGAGGAAGACAGCGACACGCTGTGCGCTCCGGTGAACTCGAGCCGGAAGTGTGACAAGTCCGCGTCCCCGATGTCGACCGACGTGGTGGGCCGTCCCGGCAGCCGCAGCAGCAGCACCCGCCCGTACTGGTACAGCCGCTCAAGCTCCTCGTCGCCCCAGGCGACGATCTGCGCTATCAGCGCGTACGCCCGCGTGTAATCACGAAGCGCCTTCCGGAACCCCTCCCGCTGCTCGTCATCCTCAAGGGCAAGAAATCGGTCGATCGCCGGCTGCAGGTACCCGTGCAGCCGCGCGTGCAGCGCCCGTTCGGCCGCGTCCGGCAACCGCCCTGGCCCGCCCTCGGTCAGCACCCGGACGAACGCCTCCATCTCTGGGACGGCGAGCACTGCGTACGCCATCACCTCCCGCTGCTTGTCATACAGCAGGTTCGGATCCTCGGGCTTGGCGATCGTCGTCTCGAACCACGGTTTGAACGCTGTCTGAATGTCGTCAGCCGAGTTCACGAAGTCGAGCACCCGCACGTCATCCTGCGACTTGAGCGGGTGGATCCGGTTCAGCCGAGATAGCGTTTGCACCGCCGCGACCCCGGTGAGCGGCTTGTCCACGTACATCGCGCACAGTAGCGGCTGGTCGAACCCGGTCTGGTATTTCTCCGCGGCGACAAGCAGCCGGTACTCCCGCTTGCCGCTGGTCTGGGCGTGCGGGTCGTCGGCCCGCGTGTAGTCGAACATCTTCGGTAGCTGCCCCTCGGGAAACCCGTTGAGCTGCGCTTCGGTGACCGTGACCCCGGGCGTCGGCTCAAGCGACCCGGAGAATGCCACCAGCGTCCCGTAGCCGAGGGCGTCCGCGTACGTCTGCATCGCCTGGTACATGGCGAGCGCGTCCGCGCGGCTGCTGGTGACCACCATGGCCTTCGCCCGCCCGCCAAGCCGCCGCGCGACGTTGTCCCGGAAGTCATCGATGATCAGCTTCGCCCGCTGGTCGACTGACGTGGGATGCCGCACCGCGAACCTGACCAGTTCCCGCTTGGCCTTACGCTCATCCACCTCCGGGTTGGCGGAAGCGGACTCCTGCTGCTCAACCGCGAGGTTCCGCAGCCGCCACTTCAGGTCGTAGGTGAGGTAGTTGGCCAGCACGTCGAGGATGTACCCCTCCTCGATCGCCTGCCGCATCGAGTACACGTGGAACGGCACGTTCATGCCGGTCTCGCCGGGCTTGTCGGGGTTCGTCCGGCCCGGGTCGAAGCGGCCGAACAGGTTCAGCGTCCGAGACGTCGGCGTCGCGGTGAACGCGAAGTACGAAAGGTTCGGCTGCTTGCGCCGCATCCGGCCCAGGTACTCGAGCGGCGTCTCGTCCGGCCGCCCCTCGCTGTCCGCGCCGATCGCTTGCCGCAGCCGCGCCGCCGCGTCTCCGCCCTGGGAGGAGTGCGCCTCGTCGACGATGACGGCGTACCGCTTGCCGCCTAGCTTGGCGCCGGCGATCTTTGCCAGGACGTAGGGGAACTTCTGCAACGTCGAGATGATGATCTTCGACGTCGAGTCCTCGAGCGCCGCGGCGAGTTGCGCGGCGTCCTCGTCGATTCGCATCACCACGCCCGGCGTGTGGTCGAACTGGTAGATCGTCCGCTGCAACTGCCGGTCGAGCACGGTCCGGTCGGTGATCACGATGACCTTATGGAACACCTGCTCATTAGCATCGGAGAACAGCGTGGACAGCCGGTGCGCGAGCCACCCGATCGTATTGGATTTCCCCGACCCAGCCGAATGCTCGATCAGGTAGTCCTGCCCCGCCCCGCGGGTCCGCGCGTCCGCGACCATCCGCTGCACCGCGTCCCACTGGTGGTAGCGCGGGAAGATCCGCCGTGCCGCATGCGGATTGTCCTTAGGCCCGGCCGTCTGGACGTGCAGGTAGCGGTGCAGGATCTCCAGCCAGTTATCCCGCTGCCAGATGTTGTCCCAGAGATAAGAAACAGAATAATCATCCCGAACGGGCGCTGGGTTTCCCGCCCCGCCCGAATACCCCGCCCCGGCGGAGCCGACGTTAAACGGCAGGAACTCGGTATCGCCGCCGCTCAACCGGGTCGTGACGAATGCCCGGTCCGGATCCACCGCGAAATGCACGAGCGTCCGCTTGGCGAAGTAGAGTTCATTTGGATCCCGCCGCCGGTACTGTGCGACCGCATCATCCGCGTCTTGCCTGGTCATCGGGTTCTTCAGCTCCACCGATGCCACCGGCAGCCCGTTTACGAAGAACGCCAGGTCCACCGACTGCGTCCCATCTCGCGCGGAGAAATGCAGCTGCCGGGCCACCGACAGCACGTTCGCGTCGTACTCCTTCAGCGCGTCGACGGCAAGCGTATGCCCCGGACGGAAGTAGCACAGGTCCACTGGCACCCCGCGGTCCTTCACCCCGTGCCGCAGCACATCGAGAACCCCGCGCGCGTCGATCTCGTTGGCGACGCGGATCGCGAACGCCCGCATAGCGGCGGTCTGATCCCCGCCATGCAGCTCGATCAACTTCTCGAACCGTTTAACCTGCGTCTTCCCGACAAACTCCCACATCTCCGCGGTAGCGAGCCCGAGCTCCGCGTCATAAAGGCGAGGTCCCCGGATCCACCCCCGCCGTAGCAGTTCATACTCGACCCGTTCCTCAAACGCGAACTCGGTATGCACCCCAGGACTCATACCGTGATCCCTCCCGTGACCGCCGCTGTGATAAGCGCCTGCCGCCGCTCAGCAAGCAGAGCGCGCTGGAGCGTCAAGACCGCCTGCACCTTGGTAACTTCCTCCAGCCAGGACTCGGTTTCGCGAACCACCCGGGCCTGATCCGTTAGGTCGATTAGGGGAATCCTGAAATCACGGATCTTGCTACTGCTCGTGGACGCTAGGTTGGTTGTCTTCGTTCCCGTGCTCTCGAAGTAAGACCGTGCGTATGCGGTGCGCGTAATTAGCGCGAGATATTCTGGTGCGAGTTTCGTCTGATCCGACCGTACAGCGAACACGTGGTTTTGATGCAGGCAGTTCTCGATCTCGCCGTTCCAGACGGTGCCTCGCCCGAGCTTGTCCAGGTCCCCGCCCTCCGTCATGAGTACATCTCCGCGACACAGCGTTGACGATCGGGCCGCTATTCTGGGCACCGTAATATCGTAGATCGATTCAAGGTCAAGGTGCCCGTCCTGGACGTTTGCCACCCGCAGATAGGGCAAAGTTACCGAGTCAGCGCCGGGATCACGGCCGCCGTCTACTGTTAGACCCAACTGAATGACGGACAAGTAGCCCAACCGAACGAAAGACACGTCCGAAGGGCTGGGAACGATCGCCGAAACGCTGCTCGCGATCAACTCGTCTAGGGCAGTAAGTTGACGATCACGCGTACCTTGCAGTCCGTCCATCCGGGCCGTCTCGGCGTCGAGGAAGTCGGCGATCCGCCGCTGCTCGTCGAGTGGTGGAACTGGAACCCTAATGCCGGAGAGGTCTCCCGGGTTGATAGCGGGATAGCTTACGCCCACGGATCGCGCTACCACTTCGTTGATGAAGGGCTGAGACCGACAGACGTAAGCAAGGAACCTGTCATCGATACTCGGTTTTGCTTCGAGAACGGCGAATCCCGTCGAGAAAACCAAGGTCTCATCAGTAGATGGAACTTGGGCGATCGCGCACAGATATGTGCGCACAGTGGAAACCACGGTGCTGCCTGCCGGAGCGATACGACGCGCTCGCGACGGTGCCTGGCCGAACAGCGTGAGTTGGTCGGGAATCGCAATTATCCCTAGATCACCCACAGACGCTATGTCGATGTACCTGAATGAGTAGTTAGGATCGGTCGTCTCTGGCAGCACGCGGCGGTTGATATAGGCGATGTCCTTGAGTCTCATCCTGTCACCTCGCCGAGCAGCTTCTGGATCTGGCTTTCCAGATCGCGGAGTTCCGCGTCGATCTCGGCGAGCGGGCGCGGCGGTGTGTAGACGTAGAAGTGGCGGGTGAAGGGGATCTCGTAGCCGATCTTGGTCTTGTCGTGGTCGATCCAGGCGTCGGGGACGTGAGGGAGTACCTCGCGGGCGAAGTACACGTTTACGTCTTCATCCAGGGGCACGTTCTCGTAGTCGCGCAGGTCCGGGTCTGGCAGAGGAGTGCCCTTGGCCGTCTGGACCTCGCCGTCGGGGTCGGAGACTGATACCGCTGCCCAGATGCCCTTGACCGCCGGCGTCGAGCTGGGCCAGAGCGCTCCACCTGTCTTGGCTGCTGCCAGCAGCCCCGCCTCGGCGTCCTTCTTCGTCAACCACACCGAGCCGAGCGCCCCCCGAAACGCCGTGATGAGCGCGTCCCGCCCGTCCCACTTGGCCAGGGCCTTTGACGACTCCAGGGCCGCAACGGTGTCGTCGGTGAGCTCGAACCTCTGCTTCAGCGGGCGCTGCACGGTGATCCGCTGGTAGCCGAAGTCCCGCGTCGAGAACACCTTCACCCGCCCGTGATCCGGATGCTCCGGATCGGCGGCGATCCGGAGCGCGTCCATGTAGACTTCGGTGACGTACTCGATCTGCTCCTCGCCGATCTCCTTGCGCTTGTCACCCTTGGACTTGCGCATCTTCTCCCACTGGTCCCGGGCATCGAGGAGTACCACCTTGCCCTTGAGCGCCGCTGTCTTTCTGTTGGACAGAATCCAGAAGTATGTGGAGATCCCGGTGTTGTAGAAGAGTTGGTCGGGCAGAGCGACGATGCCTTCCAGCCAGTCGTTCTCCAGAATCCACCGCCGGATCTCCGATTCACCCGACCCTGCCCCTCCTGTGAAAAGCGGAGAACCGTTGAAGACAATGGCCAGCCGACATCCCTTTCCAGTCGGCTCGGGCGGCTCCATCTTGGAGATCATGTGCTGCAGAAACAGCAGCGACCCATCGTTTATGCGGGGAAGCCCCGCGCCGAATCGCCCCGCAAAGCCGATGGCCGCCTCGTCCTGTACTTCCAGCTGCACCTTCCTCCATTCGACGCCGAATGGAGGGTTAGAAAGCATGTAGTCGAATTTCCGGTCCAAATAGCCATCATTGCTAAAGGAGTTACCGAAGTAGATCTTGCCGGGGTTGCCGCCGAGCAGCATCTCCGCCTCGCACGTCGCCCATGACTCGGCGTTGAACTCCTGTCCGAAGAGATAGACCCTTGCGGTCGGGTTGATCTCGTTGATCTTTTCCTTTGCGGACGCGAGCATGCCGCCGGTACCGCAGGCCGGGTCGAAGATATTGATCACCTGGCCATCGCTGGTGATCGTGTCCTTGTCTGGCGCGATCACCAGGTTCGCCATCAGCCGGATGATCTCGCGCGGGGTGAAGTGGTCGCCCGCCTCAGCGTTCGCGTCCTCGTAGAACTTTCTGATGATGTGCTCGAAAACGTAACCCATGTCGTGCGTAGACAGCTTGTCCAGGTCACACATCGCGGCAAACCGCCCAACGACCTGGTACAGCAGCTTGCCCTCATGCAGGCGGGCGATCTGGTTGTTCAACTCGAATCGATCCGTGATCAGCTTGACGTTCGGCGAGAACCCGGCGATGTACACATTCAGGTTCTTCGCCACATGGTTTGGGTCGGCGGCGATCGAGTGGAAGTCCAGCTTTGACGTGTTGTAGAAGGGCAATTTCGCCGCTCGCTCCAGCAGGATCTGCTTGTTCTCAATATTCTGCAGTGCCGCATCCCGGTCCCAGACAGCCTGCCGGGTCGGTGCCATGACTGCGTCGAGTCGACGCAGCACCGTGAATGGCAGGATCACATGGCCATACTCGTGCCGCCGGTAGTCGCCTCGCAAAAGGTCGGCAACCGACCAGATGTGCGCCGCCATCTGCTCGTGCTTTGGCCCCGATGCCCCCGATTCTGATGCCACTGGGCCCGTTGTCACTGACGCCACCCCTTCTCGTCCTTGTCCCTCTTATGCGTCCGGCTCGCGGCCGGAAGTTCGTACTCGGGCGCGACCGCGCCGGTGGTCAGTGCGTAGATCGTCTCCCCGATGACCTTCGCACTGAGGTCTGACACTGCTGCCAGGGCCTGCTCAAGCTCGCTCAGGCGCCGGAATGCATCGCCGTACCGCCGCTGCTCGGCTAGGGGCAGCCGGGGGATGCGGCACCGGCGTAGGTCATCCCGGTTGATGGCTCCGAGCGTATTGGCGACGGGCAGTGCGGCGACGTCGCTTCGCAGGAACAGCGCGACGAAGTAGGGATCGAGCCGGGTGCCGTCGATCTCGACGACCTGCGCGATGCCGCTGACCTCGACGAACCGCCCGATCGCGTCCTCGTCGCCGGCCTTCTCGGCGGTCGCCACGACTGGTGGTCTGCCATGGGTGCGCAGCAGCACATCTCCCGCCCGGGGCGTGTCATCCCGCGCGCGGATCGTCAGCGCCCCTACGCGCTCAAGCTCCGCGAGGGTGACGCTGGAGCGGCGGCTCGTCGTCTTGGGTGCCGCGAACCGCGGCAGTCCGCGTCCCACCGTCGCATAAATCTCGGCGAGCCGCTTTGTCACATGGGCAAGGTCCGTGGCTGACGCTTGGCCGCGCGCAACCAGATGGCGAGACGGCAGCAGGTAGGCGCCCTCATCGAGGAGCTCAAGGCGCTCCACTGCACGGGAAACAGCGGGGTCGCCGCCATCGAACAGCTGCTGCCAGGCGCCGAACTCGAGCGGCACGTCAGCCGGGTCACCGAGTCCGGACAGGTCGATCATGCGCACCGGCACGCGATCAGACGTGTAGGCGGACCGCTGCAATACCCATAGGCAGATATCGATTCCGGGTAGGGTACCCATCCCCTTCGGCAGCGCGATCACCGCGCGGAGCACGCCGGTTCGCACCAGCGCCGCCCGGATGTGCTCGCCGGATGGCTGTGTGCAGCTCCGTCGCGACATCGCGACGACCGCGACCCCATACGTCCGCAGGTGTGCGTAGCAGTGCTGCACCCAAGCAAGTTCCCCGTCACGCGGCGCCGGGATACCGAACTCCCAGCGCCGGTCCGTGGTCAGCTCGGCGGCCGGCCAGTCCGGCCGGTCGAACGGTGGCTCGCACACCACGGCGGCGGCCTTGCCCAGGTAGGCACCGAGCTGGCTGTCGGTGAACGAGTCTCCGGCATGTACCTCATACGGTGCCCCGTAGGAGTTCCCCGAAAGGTTGAAGGCCGCGATCCGGGCTGCCTTCTCATCGATGTCCTGCCCAGCGAGCCGGATCCGCGCGCCGAACCGGTCCGCCACCGCCATCAGCGCCGCAGCCGTCCCACACGCTGGATCAATGACCGCCGGCAGTTCCGGGTCGTCGTTCGCGTCACCGCGATACGGCCCTCCTCCGGCGAATTCCGCGTCCCGCTCATATGGGCGATCCGGCCAGGCGCCATCGTCGTCGGCTGTCCGGTCCGGCGCGATCGACCGGGGCAGCAGCGCCACCATCGTCCGAGCCAGCAGATCACTGGGGAGCAGGTCGCTGATGGATCGCTCCGGCAGCCGCTTCCATGCCTCCGCGAACACCGTGCCGAAGGTCTCGCTGAAGCTCTTGTCCATGGCCCCCGTGCCAGGCGCGCCAACCCGGATCGTCCCGCCGTCTGTACGCCCCGCCGTTGCAAGCTGATCCGCCTTCCCTGTCTCCTTCAGCCAGGTCAGGACCTCGACCCGGTCGAAGGTCGGGCTGTTCGGCGATCCGCCCGCCGGCTTTGGAAACTCCGGGTACCGCTTCCGCCAGTTGGACACGGCAGCCCGGCCGACCCCGGCCAGCCGCGCGATGGCAGACGCAGTGATCAGCTCCTGCCCCTCAGGCTCCATGCCTCCACCGTACTGGCGCGATCATCAGTACACAAGGATTTGTGAACTCTGGCGACAGCGTTCACAAATCCTGTATGCTGAGCTTAGGCCCAGGTGAGCTATGGCGAATCGCTCGAAGATGCCCCCGCGCGCCGAACGCAGCCAGTCGTCATCCCTTTTCGGCCGTGGAGTGCGCCTAAAGCAGCTTGGCAGGAAGGTCGTCGTTGGTATGATAAGTAGTATGACACGGCAGAAAATCGCGATTACCCTGCCGGAAGAACAGGTCGCTGCCGCGCGGCAGGCGGTGGCTGAGGGCCGCGCGGCCTCGGTTTCCGCGTATATCTCCAAGGCGCTCGCCCGACGTACCGCCGAAGAGGAAATGGCCGAGATCATTGCGGAGATCTACGCGCAAGCGGGCGAGCCCACTGACGAGGACCGGACATGGGCCCGCCGGGTGCTTGGCGTTGAGCCGTGACCGGCCTGACTCTCGATACAGGGGCGCTGATCGCGATCGAGGCCGGCAGCCCTCGCATGGCGCTGCTGGTCGAGCAGGCGATAGCCGCAGGCGCCGAGTTGGCGATACCGGCCGGAGTCGTCGCCCAGGCATGGCGAGGGGGCGCCCGACAGGTGAGGCTCGCAAAGCTGCTGCAGCTTCAGGTGACTTCGATTGTTGCTCTCGACGCCAAGCTTGCCCTACGCGTTGGCGCCAGGTGTGCATCCACTGGCTCAACGGACGTGGTGGATGTGAGCGTGGCCATCTGCGCGAGTGACCGCGGACATCCCGTCATCACCAGCGACCCAGCCGATATCGCCGCGATCGACCCGGCGCTGACGATCGTCCGGCCGACATGACGCCGGAGCCGCCTAAGCCTACGGCCGCACCTCGGCCAAGGTTATGTACGCGGCGGGCGTGCTGACCCGCGCTCCACGATGGTGCACGCGACCCAACTGACCGGCGGGGATATCGAGCTGCTCGGCGGCAGCCAGACGTTCTGCTGCATCTGCCGACCACCGCGGCCGACCTCGTCGACGGGATCGGGCCAGCGTCGGCGCTCGCCGCCGCGGGCAGCGCACTGGCGGTCATCCTCACCAGGACTGCCGCCGACGTGCGGCACGTGGTGATCAGCGGCCGGGACGTGGTCCGCGACGGCCGCCACCTCCTGGTGGACGACGTGCCCGGTGAGCTCGCCGCCGCCATCTCCGCCGTCCTCCCTTAGCATCCCCGGAGCCGTCCTCCCATACGATCTCCGGAGCCGTCCTCCCCATAGATCCCCGGAGCCGTCCTCCCCATAGGATCCCCGGATTTGGGTGCGATTCGCGTCGTCATGGCAGCGCAGAATGCACCCAAATCCGGTCGGCCGCGGTTGCCGGCGGCGCTCAGGGGGCGCCGGCCACGAGACGGCCCGATCGCCAGATGGCGCGGACGAGGGGAACGCCCGGGCGGTACGCCAGGTACGCGTGCGACGGCGCGTCAAGCATGATCAGGTCCGCCCGCGCGCCCGGCGCGAGATGACCGACGTCGGTACGCAGCAGCGCGCGGGCGCCTCCCGCGGTCGCCGCCCACACGGCCTCCTCCGTCGTCATGCGCATCTCGCGGACCGCGAGCGCGACACAGAACGCCATGCTGGACGTGAACGATGATCCGGGGTTGCAGTCGGTGGCCAGCGCGACGGTCACCCCCGCGTTGAGCAGCGGGCGCGCGTCCGGGTACCGCTGCCTGGTGCCGAACTCCGCGCCGGGCAGCAGCGTGGCGACCGTCCCGGACGAGGCGAGCGCGTCCACGTCGGCGGCTGTGAGAAACGTGCAGTGGTCGGCCGAGGCGGCACCGGCCTCGACGGCGACCTGGACGCCGGGCCCCCGCCCGAGCTGATTCGCGTGCACCCGGGGCCGCAGCCCGCGCGATCTGCCGGCGGCGAGGACGGCGCGCGCCTCGCCGGCGCCGAACGCGCCCCGCTCGCAGAACACGTCGACCCACCGCGCGTGCGGCGCGCACGCGTCGAGCATCGCTCCGCACACCAGCGCCACGTACCCGTCGGCGTCGCCGCCGAACTCCGGCGGCACCACGTGCGCGCCGAGGTATGTCACCTCCGGGGTGAGTTCGGCGGCAAGCGTCACCAGCCGCGCCTCGTCGGCCACGGTCAGGCCGTACCCGGACTTGCACTCGAACGTGGTCGTGCCCTGGCGGAGCATCTCGTCGGCGAGCCTGCGCAGCCCGGCCCGCAGCGTGGCGTCGGTCGCGGCCCTGGTGGCCGCGACCGTGGTCAGGATGCCGCCCGCCTGGTACGGCATGCCGGCCATCCTGGCGGCGAACTCGGCGCCGCGCTCCCCGGCGAACACGAGGTGCGCGTGCGAGTCGACGAACCCGGGCAGCACGGCCCGGCCACCCGCGTCGATCACCGCGTCGGCGGCCGGCGCCTGGGACGCCAGCCCGGTCCAGGCGACCGTGACGCCGTCGATGACCAGCGCCGCGTCCGGGATCGCCGCGAACCCGGCCGGCCGGGAATCCCGGTGGCACCCCCCGCGGCCGGGGTACCCGGCGGAGCCGCCTCCCTCGGGCGCGTTCGTCACCAGCTCGCCGATGCGCGTGATCAGCGTGCTCTTGGCTTGTGTCACGCCATTAGCTTCCCGCAGGAGCGGGCAGCCTACACACGGGCTCGACTGTTGTCGCGACTACAAGATAATGTAGTCGCGACAACAAGCTGATGAGAGGGGCAGGCATGTACGTCTTTGGCGCAGAGCAGAGCATCAGCGGCGACCTGGCGGCGGTCTGGTCCGTCTGGACGGACCTGCCGCGCTTTCCCGGATGGGACCCGCGCGAGGCGGGAAGCGGCCAAGCGTGACTGACGTTCCCGGGCCCAGGGGCCCTCTGATGAGCCCCGGATTCTGGCTGCATCACGCGGCGCTCGCCTGGCGTAACGCCCTCGATTCCGGGCTCAGGCCACTGGGCCTGACCCATACGCAGTTCAGCCTTCTGGGCGCGGTGAGCTGGCTGACCAGCCAGGACGGGCCGCCCACCCAGCAGCAGGCGGCGGAGCTGTCCGGGTCGGACCGGATGATGGCCTCCAAGGTGGCCGGCACCCTGGAGCGGCGCGGGCTGGTGGCCCGGGCGCCCGACCCCCGCGACGCGCGGAGCAAGCGGCTGGTGATCACCGCCGGCGGCCAGGCCCTGATCCGCCAGGCGGTCGCCGTCGCGGCGGAGGTGGACGCCGCGTTCTTCGGCACCGGGTCAGCCCGCGAGAGAATGCGGCTGGAACTGCGCGAGATGGCCGAACGCGGGCAGGCCCGGTTATGCCTTCCGCGCCACGCCGTTCCGCGCCGGCGACGGCCTGGCCCCGTCGAGCTCGCTGTCCGGCCGCTCGTTGTACCGCTGTATCGACTCACCCCGCCTCCGCACACGAACCGCTGCGTAAGCACTGACGGAAGCAAATCGCATCATCAAGATGAGCCGCCTATGGCTCGCGCCCTCCTCCGCGTCCCTTCCCACCAGGGGTGCGCCTGTCCCGCGCGCGATGCCGGCGAGGCTGCGCACCTGGCTGGTAAGACTTCCGTCAATCTACGCGTAACGGCCGCGGAAGCGGACCAGCGGAGTGCCCGACTCGGCCACGTACGCGACCCCCGTCACGCCGGCGATCACCAGCAGGTGATCGCCGGCCGGCACCCGGCGCGCCACCGTGCACTCGATGGCGGCGAGGGCGCCGTCGGGGATCAGCGCGCTGGACGCCTGGCCGCGCCGGTGCGGCACGTCGCCGAGCATCAGCCGCGCGCCCGGGCGTCCGGCGGCGGAGAACCGCCCGGCCAGCATGCGCTGCCCCGAGCCGAGCAGGGTCACCGCGAACGCCTGCGCGGGCAGCGACGGCCTGCCGAACACCTCCGCCAGGTACGAATCCGCCTGCAGCGACACCAGGACGAGCGGCGGGTCCAGCGACACCGGGCAGAACGCGCTCACGATCGTCCCGACGTCGTCGCGGCCGTCGGAGAGCGTGACCAGGGTGATCCCCGCCGCCCAGGCCGACAGCGCCGCGGCGAGTTCCGCTGCCGGCGCTGGCACCACGGATCGTTCCGTCAACTGATTCTCCAGATACCCGGCAGCATCAGCGGTCCGTACGGCGGCAGGCCGGCGCGGGCAGCGAGCTGCCAGGCCGGCCCCCAGCCGTCCGTGAACAGCGCCTCGGACAGCAGTGCCCGCGCCAGCGAACCGTCAGCCCCGTCGCCGGGCAGCGCGCCGGTGAGCCCGCCGCCCAGCCGCCGTCCGGCCAGCGCCGCGGGGCGGGACTCGCTGGACTCGGCCGGCCGCAGCTGGTCGAGCGGAGTGACCCGGGGGAACACGCGTACCGGCGCGTCGCCGGGCAGGCCGGCCCGGCGGCGGGCGATCGCCATCGCGTCGTGCAGCCCGCCGGTCTCGTCGGCGAGGCCGTTCGCGACCGCGTCCGCGCCCGTCCAGACCCGGCCGCGCGCGAGCTCGTGCACCCGCTCCTTCGGCATCCGCCGTCCCGCCGCGACCTTGCCGGTGAAATCGGCGTAGATCTCGTCGAGCCAGCCGTTGATCCGTTCCCACTCCTCGTCGGTGAACGGGTGCGACGCGGAGAACATCGTGGCGTGCGCCCCCTCGGTCACGGTGTCGGTGGCCACCCCCGCCCGCCCGAACATGTCCCGCAGCACCGGCTTGCCCATGATGACGCCGATGGACCCGGTGAGCGTGCCGGGCTGTGCGACGATCACGTCGGCCGCCATCGAGATGAAGTACCCGCCGGACGCCGCCACGTCGCCCATGGACACGACGACCGGCTTGCCGGTGGCCCGCACCCGTACCACCTCGCGCCAGATCGTGTCCGACGCGGTGTATGAGCCGCCGGGGCTGTTCACCCGCAGCAGGATCGCGCGCGCCCGGTCGTCGCCGCCGGCCGCGCGCAGCGCGGCGGCCACCGTGTCCGAGCCCATCGCGCCGCCGGACAGCGGCCCGCGCCCGCTGCGCCCGTGCCGGATCGGCCCCTGCGCGTAGATCATGGCGACGAAGCGCTCCCGCGGGTTCGGCAGGTGACGGGCCCGCTGGGCGAGCGTGTGCGCCCGCTGGTAGCGGTGAACATACTGCAGCACCGCGTCGGCGCCCGCTTCCTTGCGGACCGCGTCGTACACCTCGTCGCGGTAGCCGAGCGCGTCGACCAGGCCCTCGTCGAGCGCCTGCTGCGCGAGGAACGGCCCGCGATCGAGGAGCTCGCGCGCCTGCTCCTCGGTCTTGCCGCGGCGTTCGGCGATCGCGGTCGTGAGCTGGCCCGCGATCGACTCGGCGAGGCGCTGTGCCGCTTCGCGCGCCGGGCCCGTGAAGCCGCGCTCGGTCAGCGGGTCGGCCGCCGTCTTGTACTCGTGGCGCTTGGCGCTCTGGAAGTCCACGCCGATCTTCGCCAGCGCGTCGTGCACGAAGACCTGCTCGACGGCGACGCCGGTGAGCCCCAGCGTGCCGGAGGGCTGCAGGTAGATCCGGTCGAACGCGGTCGCCAGGTAGTAGGGCAGGTTGCCGCGGACGAAGTCGCCGAACGTCTCGGCCCACGCCACCGTGAGCTTTCCCGTCTCGCGGAACGCGGCGACCGCCTCGCGCAGTTCCTGGCTCTTGGCCAGGCCGATCCTGCCGCCGCCGACCTTGACGACCAGCGCGCGGACCCGGTCGTCACGGCCGGCCCGCCTGAGGCCCTCGAGCACGTCGAGCAGCCGCATGCGGCGCATCGTGAGCAGCGCGGAGACGGGGTCCGGCGGCGGTCCCTCGGCGAGCCCGTCGGTCAGGTCGAGTTCGAGGATCAGCGGGGCCGTCCTGCGCTGGCGTAGCCTGGTGACCTGCGCGGTGAGTTGTGATCCAAGCTGGCTGCCGGGCTTGCCGTTGAGCGTCGCGTCTGCCATGCGGCCAGCTTACGCGCGGGGCCGCCACGGGCCGTCGGCCGTGCGCGGAGGATTGTCCGGACGACCAAGGGGTGCTGCGATCAGCGACAGTGGGCTCACGGTGGTTGTCGACGTGGCCAACGTCATGGGCGCGCGGGCCGACGGCTGGTGGCGCGACCGTTCCGCGGCCGCGCTGCGGCTCTACCGCGAGATCGCCGCGCTGGCCGCGCGCGGTGTCGAGCCGGGCGTGCTGCCGGATGGTGTCGAGCCGGGCGTGCTGCCGGATGCGGTGCGCCCGGCCACGCGGCCCGCGCGCTGCTTTCCCGAGTATGTCCTCGTGCTCGAGGGCAGGAGCAGGGACGCCGCCGCGCAGATGGCAGCGGCCCCCGGTCCACGAGTGCGGGTCGTCGCGGCACCGGGGGCGGGCGACGACGCGATCGCCGAAGTGGCACATGACCTGCCCGGGCCGCGCCTCGTGGTGACCGCGGACCGGGAGCTTCGCCGTCGTGTCGCGGCGGCCGGCGCCGCGGTGACCGGCCCCGGGTGGCTCCTCGGCCTGCTGTAGGCGTTCATCCGCCCGGGCGTCCGCTGGCGTCCCCCGGACGCACGCCGCCGTCCCCCGGGGCGGTCAATGCCCCCCGCAGGGCTGCATAGCATGGAGGGAGCCAAGCCATCTGGCGTACCGACCGCTATTGACCGGAACCTGATGCGCATGTACGTGCTTCTCCCTGTCGCAGTGATCCTCCTGGCATGCCTGCTGTACGCCGCCGACCGGGGCCTCAAGGCGGTCCGGCAGGGCCTCCGCCGCCGTGAGGCCGGCATCCGGCTGCTGGCGGCCGCGGCCCAGGCCGAGGAAGAGGAGAGACAGCGAAGAGAGACCAAAGAGGCGAGCGGAGCGCTCACCAGCGTGCTTCCGGCGATCCACGACCGGGGGCCCCGCAGCGTCGCCTGACCTGAGGGATCGCAAGGGGAGCTCATGAAGGTCGTGGTGCTCGCCGACACGCACGCGCCGCGCAGGTGGCGATCATGCCCGCCGCGCGTCGCGCGGTACCTGCGCGGCGCCGACCTGATCCTGCACGCGGGCGACGTGTGCACCGCAGCCGCCCTCGATGAGATCTCCGGCTATGCCCCGGTCGTCGCGGTCGCCGGCAACAACGACGGCCAGGACGTGGCCGACTGGGGAGCCGCGGAGACCGCGGAGCTGGACCTGGGAGGGCTGCGGGTCGCGATGATCCACGACAGCGGCCCCGCCGCCGGCCGGATCGCCCGGATGCGCCGCCGGTTTCCCGGGGCGGACCTGGTCGTGTTCGGGCACTCCCATATACCGCTGGACCAGTCGGGGGGCGGGCTGCGTATCTTCAACCCGGGGTCGCCGACGGACCGCAGGCGCCAGCCGCACGGCACGCTGGGAGTGCTGCGGATCGACGGCGGCAGGCTCGCCGAGGCGCGGATCGTCCCGGTCACCTGACGCCTGCGCTCACCCTGACGCCTGGGCGCTCACCTGACGCGTGGGCGCTGACCTGACGCGTGGGCGCTCACCACCGCTCGCGGTGCACGACCTCCCCGAACGGGCGGCGGTTCGGGCGGCGGATCAGCGTCAGGGGGCGGCCGGCAGGGTAACCGAGCGCGATCAGGAAGGCGCAGAACCGGTCGCCGGGGAAGCCGAGCGCCTCGCGCGCAACGTCCTGGTCGAACACGCCCGCGTGACCGCTGCCGATGCCCAGTCCCGCCGCCGCCAGCATCATGCTCATCGTCGCCTGGCCCAGGTCGTAGTACACCCGGGTACGCTCGGCCTCCCCGGGAACCGGGGCGACCAGCGCGATCGCGGCCGCGGCGGCCGCCACGTAGCCGCCGCCGGGCGACACGCGCGACAGCTGTTCCAGCCGCTCGCGCTCCTTCACCAGGACGAAGTCCCAGGGCTGCCAGTTGCGCGACGACGGCGACCTGCGGCCGGACTCGAGGATCTCGTCAAGATGATCGTCAGCGACCGGCCGGTCCTCGAACTGCCTGACGTTCCGCCGCGACCGTATGGCCTCCCACGTCTGCATTGCCGTAGCCTAACCGACCGCTGGCCGCCCGCCCGCGGGCCCGTTGCCGCGGGCCCGTTGCCGCGGGGCCGGTGGCGTACTCGACGGCCCGGCCGCGGGGCCGTTGGCGCATCTGGCCCCGTCCAGTGGGGCCGATTACGCCAGCGGCCCCACTCGCCGCCGCCGTAATCGACGGCGCGGCACCCGTAGCAGCACCAAAGTTTCCGCAATTCTGCCCGGAGATGCCCGCAGCAACCCGTGGCGGAAACGCGTGGCCAGGATGCAGGCCCCTAGTTTCCGTAATCGCGTTCGAGGCTCGCGTGTCCTGGAAACGCCGGGTCGTATATGGCACCCGAAGTTCCACGATACGGTTTGTGCCCGGCACATCACTCGGGGACGAGCCAGAGGACGCCGAGTGGGGGGAGGGTGAGCCGCGCCGACGCGGGCCTGCCGTGGCAGGGTTCCGGGACCGCCTCGACCATGCCCAGGTTGCCCACCCCGCTGCCGCCGTAGACGTCGGCGTCGGTGTTGAGCGCCTCCCGCCACCGGCCCGCCCGCGGCAGGCCTATCCGGTAGTTGTAGTGCGGCGTCGCGGAGAAGTTGGCGACACACGCGATCACCCCGCCAGGCCCCGCGTCCCCGCCCTCGCCAGGCCCCGCAAGACCGCCCGCGCCAGGCCCCGCAAGACCGCCCGCGCCCAAGCCCGCGTCCGCAACCCCGCCCGCGTCCGCAACCCCGCCCGCGTCCGCAACCCTGCCCGCGTCCGCGACCCCGCCCGCGCCCAAGCTCCCGGAACCGCCCAAGCCCGCACTCGCGCCCGCGCCCGCGCCGTCGTCCCCGGCGAACCGAAGGAACGAGAGCACGTTGCCCTGCGCATCGTTCGCGTCGATCCAGGCGAACCCGTCGGGCGTCGTGTCCCGGCACCACAGCGCCGGAGTCCGGCGGTAGAGCGCGTTGATGTCACGGACCAGCCGCTGCACGCCGGCGTGCACGTCGAACTGCAGCACCCACCAGTCGAGCCCGTTGGTCTCGGACCACTCGTTGCCCTGGCCGAACTCCGACCCCATGAACAGCAGCTGCTTACCCGGATGCGCCCACATGTAGCCGAACAGGGCGCGCAGCCCGGCGAAGCGCCGCCATTCGTCGCCGGGCATCTTGGCCAGCAGCGATCCCTTGCCGTGCACCACCTCGTCGTGCGACAGGGGCAGCACGAAGTTCTCCGAGAACGCGTACACGAGCGAGAACGTCAGCTCGTTGTGGTGGTACTGGCGGTGGACCGGGTCGTGCCGCATGTACTCGAGCGTGTCGTTCATCCAGCCCATGTTCCACTTGAAGCCGAACCCGAGCCCGCCCAGGTGCACCGGCCGCGACACCCCGGGCCACGCGGTCGACTCCTCGGCGATCATCATGATGCCGGGCACCCGCTTGTAGCAGGTCGCGTTGACCTCCTGCAGGAACGAGATCGCGTCCAGGTTCTCCCGGCCGCCGAAGGCGTTCGGCGTCCACTCGCCCGGCCGGCGTGAGTAGTCCAGGTACAGCATGGACGCGACCGCGTCCACCCGGAGCCCGTCGACGTGGAACTCCTCCAGCCAGTAGATGGCGTTGGCGACGAGGAAGTTGCGCACCTCGGACCGCCCGTAGTTGAACACGAGCGTTCCCCAGTCGGGGTGCGACCCCATCCGCGGGTCCGCGTGCTCGTACAGCGCGGTGCCGTCGAACTGCGCGAGCGCCCACGAGTCCCGGGGGAAGTGCGCGGGCACCCAGTCGACGATCACCCCGATGCCCGCCTGGTGCAGCGTGTCGACGAGGAACCTGAAGTCGTCCGGTGAGCCGTAGCGGGCGGTCGGCGCGTAGTACGAGGTCACCTGGTATCCCCAGGACCCGCCGAACGGGTGCTCGGCGACCGGCAGGAACTCCACGTGCGTGAAACCGAGGCCGGTGACGTAGGCCGCGAGCTCGGTCGCGAGCTCCCGGTACGACAGCCCGGGCCGCCACGAGCCGATGTGCACCTCGTACACGCTCATCGGCTCGCGGACCGGCTGGCGCTGCGCCCGCTCCGCGAGCCACGCCTGGTCGCCCCACTCGTAGCCCGACGCGTACACCACCGAGGCGGTGGCCGGCGGCTTCTCGGCGAGCTGCGCCATCGGGTCGGCCTTCTCCCGCCACACGCCGTCCGGCCCGCAGATGGAGAACTTGTAGCGCGCGCCGGGGCCGGCGCCGGGCACGAACAGCTCCCAGACCCCGGCGCCGCCGAGGGACCGCATGGGGTGCCCGCGGCCGTCCCAGTAGTTGAAGTCGCCGACGACGCGGACTCCGTGAGCGTTTGGTGCCCAGACTGCAAAGGCTGTCCCAGTGATTTTTCCGAAATTTTGTCCGAACGAATCGCTGGTTCCCCCGGCCGGCGCGGCTTCGCCGCCGGTCCCCCCGGTCACGGCCGCGTCCCATCCGTAGCTGCGCACGTGCGCGCCGAGCACCCGCCACAGTTCCTCGTGCCTGCCCTCGGCGATCAGGTGCAGGTCGACCTCGCCCAGCGTGGGCAGGTGGCGGTAGGGGTCATCCTGGAGCGGGACCTCCCGGGGCGCCCCGCGTTCCCCGCCGTCGGCGGGGGCCACCGCCGGGGAAGCCGCTGCCCCGGGGGCGGCGCCACCGCCCGTTCGGCCGGAATCATCGTCGTAAGTGACGGCGAGCCGGTAGTCGGGTACGGCGGGGACCGGCAGGGTGACCTCGAAAACGCCCTGGTGGACGTGGGCCATGGGGAAGCGGCGGCCGTCGGCGAGCACCACGGCGACGCCGGCGGCCATCGGGCGCAGGGCGCGGATCGTGACGCCGCCCGGCGACGGGTGCGCGCCGAGGACCGAGTGCGGGTCGTGATGCTGGCCGGCGACGACCCGCTCGATCTCGCCCAGCGTGGGGACGCCTGTCGAAGTCGCCATCAGAACTCGGCGAGGGACTCGAGCGGGATCGGGAGCCAGGAGGGGCGGTGCCTGGCCTCGTACAGCACCTCATACACCGCCTTGTCGAGCTGCAGCGCGCGGAGCAGCACGTCGCTGCCCGCCGGGTCGATGCCGCCGGCCTCGGCGTAGCCGGCGCAGAACGCGTCGCCGTTCCTGTGCACCCAGTCCCGCGCCGCGCCGGACAGCCGCTCGCGGTCCGGATGCGTGAGCAGCTGGTGGCGCGCGGCGTAGTCGAAGGAGCGGAGTATGCCGGCCACGTCCCGCAGCGGTGACGAACGGGCCCTGCGCTGGGCGAGCGGGGTGGCGGGCTCGCCCTCGAAGTCCAGGATGACCCAGCCCGTCTCGGTCCGCATGACCTGGCCGAGGTGGTAGTCGCCGTGCACGCGCTGGACCGGGAACGGGCCCTTGAGCTTGGCGAGGCTGGAGTAGGCGTCGCCGATCATGTCGGCGTAACGGCCCAGTTCCGGAACCGCGGCGGTGGCGATGTCCAGCTTCCGGAACATCTGCTCGGTCACCTCGGTGACCGCGTCGGCCGGCAGCTCGTCGGTGCCGAACGCGTGCGCGAGGTCGGCGTGCACGCTCGCCGTGGCGGCGCCGAGGCGGCGCGCCTCTCCGGCGAAGTCGCCGCCGGCTTCGGCGGCCACGCCCGCGAAGTTGGACAGCGCCTCGCTCGCGTAGAGGTCGCGCACGCTGGTCGCGGCGAGAGACCAGCCGTCGGAGGCGAGCCGCAGGTATCTCGACAGGATCGCCAGGATCGTGGGTACTCCGTCCATCCTGGTCTCGATCCAGCCGAACGGCTCGGCGATGTGCGGCGACCCGAGCTCGTGCAGCGCGGCGGTCACCTCGAGGTCGGGGTTCGGGCCCGGGGACAGCCTGCGGAACACCTTGAGGATGGCTTCCTCGCCGTAGACGAGGCTGGTGTTGGTCTGCTCGGTGGTGAGCACGAGGCTGTCCAGGTCCGTGTCGAACACGGCGCCGGGGATGCGGTGCATCTGGAGGGAGCCGACCGAGTCTTCGGCGGCGATGGCGGCGAGCAGCGGGCGCGTGAGGTCGGAGTCGTGCAGCGCGTCATAGGCCTGCCGGCCGTCGTCCGCCTCGCCGATCCTGGCGTGCCGCAGGCTGTCAGGCAGGCTCCGCCGCAGGCCGGCCAGCACCTGGTAGTAGTCCACCGTGGTGCCGTGTGAGACCGTGACGATCAGGTGATGCAGCGCCGGATCGCCCGCGACCATCTCGGCGTCGGCCAGCACCGCGAGATCGCGGAGCTTGCGGCCCTTGCCCGCGAACCATCGTTGCTTCAGCAGCCATGTCGCTAGTGCGTCCTCGAAAGCCATCGACCTCGCTCATCCCGTTGTTCTCATGCCCTCATCGTTCAAGATCCTCCCTCGGGGGCGGGAGCTGAAACCAGTAGAAGCCATGTCCCGGAAGGGTCAGCAGGTAGGGGAGCTCACCGATCCGCGGGAACGTCACGCCGCCCATGCACTCCACCGGGGTGACGCCCATGAACCGGCGCAGGTCGAGTTCGACCGGCTGCGGGAACCTGGACAGGTTGTTCACGCAGAGGACCCGGTCGGTGCCGTCGCCGTCGCGGAAGCCAGGGTAGGCGCGGGAATCCTGGCCGCCCTGCGCCTCGTGCTCGCGGACGAACGCGAGCACGCTCGGGTTGGAGGAGGTCAGCTCCTCGTACGCGCCGGTCCCGAACACCGGGTGCCGCTTCCTGATCTCGATCATCCGCCTGGTCCAGTGCAGCAGCGACCCCGGGATGCGCTGCTGCGCCTCGACGTTGAGCGACTGGTAGCCGTAGATCGGGTCCATGATCGGCGGCAGGTACAGCCGCTGCGGATCGCAGCTGGAGAAGCCGCCGTTGCGGTCGGGCGTCCACTGCATGGGCGTCCGCACGCCGTCCCGGTCGCCGAGCCAGATGTTGTCGCCCATGCCGATCTCGTCCCCGTAGTACATGACCGGGGAGCCCGGCAGCGACAGCAGCAGCGCGGTGAACAGCTCGAGCTGGTTGCGGTCGTTGTCGAGCAGGGGCGCGAGCCGCCGCCGGATCCCGATGTTCGCCTTCATGCGGGGGTCCTTGGCGTATTCGGCGTACATGTAGTCCCGCTCGTCGTCGGCGACCATCTCCAGCGTCAGCTCGTCGTGGTTGCGCAGGAAGATGCCCCACTGGCAGCCCGAAGGGATCTTCGGGGTCTGGGCGAGGATCTCCGAGACCGGGTAGCGCTGCTCCCGCCGCACGGCCATGAAGATGCGCGGCATCAGCGGGAAGTGGAACGCCATGTGGCACTCGTTGCCGCCGGTTTCCGGGTCGCCGAAGTACTCCACCACGTCGGCCGGCCACTGGTTCGCCTCCGCCAGCAGCACCCGGTCCGGGTACAGCTTGTCCACCTCCGCCCGGATCCGCTTCAGGTACTCGTGCGTCTCCTTCAGGTTCTCGCAGTTGGTGCCCTCCCGCTCGTACAGGTAGGGCACGGCGTCCAGCCGGAAGCCGTCGATGCCGAGGTCCAGCCAGAACCGCAGCACCTCGATCATCGCGTCCTGGACCCTCGGGTTCTCGAAGTTGAGGTCCGGCTGGTGGGAGAAGAACCTGTGCCAGTAGTACTGGCCGCGCACCGGGTCGAAGGTCCAGTTGGAGGTCTCGGTGTCGACGAAGATGATCCGCGCACCCGGGTACTTGTCGTTGGTGTCCGACCACACGTAGAAGTCGCCGAACGGCCCGTCCGGGTCGGTCCGCGACGCCTGGAACCACGGATGCTGGTCGCTGGTGTGGTTCATGACCAGGTCGGCGATCACGCGGATGCCGCGCTTGTGCGCCTCCTCGACGAGCTCGATGAAGTCGCCGATGTTGCCGTAGTCGCCGAGCACCCGCATGTAATCCGAGATGTCGTAGCCGCCGTCCTTGAGCGGCGACTCGTATATCGGCAACAGCCAGATGCAGTCGATGCCCAGCCACTGCAGGTAGTCAAGACGCGACGTGAGACCGCGGATGTCGCCGGTACCGTCCCCGCTGGCGTCGGCGAACCCGCGGACCAGCACCTCGTAGAAGACCGCGCGCCGGTACCACTCCGGATCCCGCGGCCGGTCGAACGAGAAGGAATCCGGGACAGGCTCGCCCGGTGCGGTGGCGAAGTCCGTGTTCTGCGGTGCCTGGGCCGGCCGGCCGGCTGCCGGCTGCTGCTCTGTCACTGCTGGCGTCTCCTCCAGATTGCGCGACCATCACGTTCGGCGGCTGGTTCGGCGGCTGCCCGCCCGCTCTAGATGCCCTGGCCGTGCGTGACGGCAAAGATGTGTGCCGGCTGCACGGCCGGGTCCAGGCGCACGTAGTTGGCCTGTCCCCACCGGTAGGACTCACCGGTGAGCTCGTCCGTGACGGTGAACTCGGCCGGCGGGTCTATGCCTAGCGCGGGCAGGTCCAGCCAGACCGTCGCCTCTCTGGTCTGGTGCGGGTCAACGTTCACTACCACCAGGACGGTGTCGGAGACCGTACCGCCTGGTCCCCCCTCTGTCGGCGCCGCTGCCGCGGAGGTTCTCCCCGCGATGTTACCTCCTGCGAGCGCACTTCCCGTACCGGCTGAGCGGGCGGTTTTCTCCCGCCCGGCCAGGCGCTTCGAGAAGCAGATCAGCTCCGGCTGATCGACGTGATGGAACTGTAGGTTACGCAGCCAGTGGAGTGCCGGGTGGGATTTCCGGATTCTATTGAGACTCGTAATAAATGGCGCGATCCCGAGCCCGTCGCGCGCCGCGGCCGCCCAGTCCCGCGGCCTGTACTGGAATTTCTCGGAATCCAGGTACTCTTCGCTGCCGGGCCGCAGCGGAGTGTTCTCGCAGAGCTCGTATCCGGAGTAGATGCCCCACGACGGGCTCAGCATCGCCGCCAGGACGGCGCGGATGCGGAACGCGGGCGGCCCGCCGTGCTGCAGGTACTCGTTCAGGATGTCCGGGGTGTTGGCGAAGAAGTTCGGCCGCATGTAAGCGGCGGCGGGACCGGACAGCTCCCGCATGTAACCGGTGAGCTCCCCGACGCTGTTGCGCCAGGTGAAGTACGTGTAGGACTGGTGGAAGCCGATCTTCGCCAGGGTCGCCATCATGGCCGGGCGGGTGAACGCCTCGGCGAGGAACACCACGTCGGGGTCGGTGCGGCGGACGTCGGCCAGCAGCCGCTCCCAGAACCGCAGCGGCTTGGTGTGCGGGTTGTCGACGCGGAAGACGCGGACGCCGTGCGCTGTCCACAGCCGTACGATCCGCAGCATCTCCCGGTAGATGCCCTCGGGGTCGTTGTCGAAGTTGAGCGGGTAGATGTCCTGGTACTTCTTCGGCGGGTTCTCCGCGTAGGCGATGGAGCCGTCGGCCCTGGTGGTGAACCACTCCGGGTGCTCCTTCACCCAGGGGTGGTCCGGCGAGGCCTGCAGCGCGAGGTCGAGCGCCACCTCCATGCCCAGCTCGCGCGCGCGGCCGGCGAACGCGTCGAAATCCTCGAACGTCCCGAGGTCCGGGTGGATCGAGTCGTGGCCGCCGTCGACCGAGCCGATGGCCCACGGCGAGCCCGGGTCACCGGGCTGGGCGCCGAGCGTGTTGTTGCGGCCCTTGCGGAACGTGGTGCCGATCGGGTGGACCGGCGGCAGGTAGACGACGTCGAAGCCCATCTCCGCGATCGCGTCGAGCCGCCGCGCCGCGGTGCGCAGCGTGCCCGACACCGGCTCCCGGCGGCCCATCGGGTCGATCTGCACGCCCTCCGAGCGCGGGAAGAACTCATACCAGGAGCCGTACAGCGCGCGCTGCCTGTCCACCTGCACCGGCAGCCGCGCGGACCTCGTGACGAGCTCCCGGTAGGGGTACGCGGCCAGAGTCCTCGCCACCGCCGGGTCCTCGGTGGCGGCCAGCCGGTCCCACGGCGGGATACTGCGGTCACCGAGCCGCCGGGCCAGCGCGGCGAGCAGCGTGCGGGCCGCCGCCGGGCGGCTCGCGCCGGGCGGCTGCCTGACCGCCCGCGCCGCCCGCTCGAACAGCAGGGCGCCCTCGGCCAGCATCAGCTCGACGTCCTGGCCACGGGGAATCTTGATCGCCGCGTCATGGTGCCAGTGGGTGATCGGATCGCTCCACGCCTCCACGTGGAACTGCCACATGCCCTCGCGCGTCACGGTCACGTCCGCGCCGTACCTGTCCGTTCCCGGCGCGAGCTCGCGCATGAGGGCCAGCGGCCCCGGTTCGCCGGCCGGGTCGCGGAGCACGACGGCCGCCCCGAGCGCGCCATGGCCCTCGATGATGACGGTGGCGCTCACCTGAAAGGTCTCGCCGGCCACGGCCTTGGCGGGGCGGCGGCCGCACTCCACCGCGGGCTCGATGCCGAGAATAGGGATTCGTCCGATCACGCGGGTCACGGTACCCACTCGACGGCCTGCTACGCGACCCGCCGGGCCATCGGATCGCCGGCTTTTCCCGCCCCGCTTCGGGTCCGCCGCCTCGCGGTTATCGGCGACACCGTCAATGTCGCTGCCGGTGTCAATTACTGACAATGTCAATGATGCCTGCGGCGTCTGGCAGCGCCCCTATGATGACTCCCCGTGAGAGCCATCCGCCGTTTCACCGTCCGCGTCAGCCTGCCGCCGCCGCTCGAGCCGCTGCACGAGCTGATGCTCAACCTCCGCTGGTCCTGGCACCCCGCCGCGGTCGAGCTTTTCGCCTCGATCGACCCGGAAGGGTGGGCCGCGTCGGGAGGCGACCCCGTCGCGATGCTCAGCTCCATGCGGCCCGGGCAGCTCGCGGCCCTCGCCGCCGACCAGGACTTCCTTGGCAGGCTGGACACGGCGCTGCGGGACCTGCGCGAGTACGTGTCGGGCCCGCGCTGGTACCAGGAGCAGGCGAACGGGGACGGTGGCCAGGCCGCGGCGCAGCGGCTGCCGGCCGCCATCGCCTACTTCTCGCCCGAGTACGGCATCACCGCCGTCCTGCCGCAGTACTCGGGCGGCCTCGGGATTCTGGCCGGCGATCACCTGAAGTCAGCGAGCGACCTGGGAGTGCCGGTCATCGGGGTCGGGCTGCTGTACCGGCACGGGTACTTCACGCAGTCGCTGTCCGCGGACGGCTGGCAGAACGAGCGCTACCCCGCCGACGACCCGAACGGGCTGCCGCTGACCCTGCTGCGCGAGGGCCGCGATCCGGTGCGGATCGCGGTCACCCTGGCCGGCGGCCGGCGGCTGGCCGCGCAGGTGTGGCTGGCCCAGGTGGGCCGGGTCCCGCTGCTGCTGCTCGACTCCTACGTGGAGGAGAACGAGCCCGCCCTGCACGAGGTCACCGACCGGCTCTACGGGGGCGGCAGCGAGCACCGGCTGCGCCAGGAACTGCTGCTGGGCATCGGCGGCGTCCGGGCGGTGCGGGCGTTCTGCTCGATCACCGGGCACCCGGAGCCGGAGGTGTTCCACACCAACGAGGGGCACGCCGGGTTCCTCGGCCTCGAGCGCATCCGCGAGTACTGCGCCAGGGGCCTCGGCTTCGACGAGGCGCTCGAGCTGTGCCGGGCGGGCACGGTTTTCACCACGCACACCCCGGTCCCGGCGGGCATCGACAGGTTCCCGCGCGACCTGATAGAGCGGTACTTCGGCGGCGACGCGGCCGACCCGGCGCTGCCGCCCGAGCGGGTGCTCGCGCTGGGCGCGGAGACCTACCCCGGCGGGGACCCGCACGTCTTCAACATGGCCGTGATGGGCATGCGGCTGGCTCAGCGTGTCAACGGCGTCAGCCGCCTGCACGGCGAGGTCAGCCGGGAGATGTTCGCCGGGCTGTGGCCGGGATTCGACACCGCCGAGGTGCCGATCGGCTCCATCACCAACGGCGTGCACGCGCCCACCTGGGTCGCCGGCGAGGTCTTCGGCCTGGGCGATTCGGCCGACGCGGCCGCCGCCCCCGCCGGGCAGCTGTGGGGCATCAGGCGGGCGCTGCGCGGCCGCCTGGTCGCCGAGACCCGGCGGCGGCTGCGCGCCTCCTGGCGGCAGCGCGGGGCGTCGGACGCGGAGCTGACCTGGATCAACGACGTGCTCGACGAGAACGTGCTCACGATCGGGTTCGCCCGCCGGGTGCCGTCCTACAAGCGGCTCACGCTGATGCTCAGCGACCCGGCGCGGCTCGCGTCCCTGCTCCTCGACCCCGCGCACCCCATCCAGATCGTGATCGCCGGGAAGGCGCACCCGGCGGACGAGGGCGGCAAGCGGCTCATCCAGCAGATGGTGCGCTTCGCGGACGCCGACGCCGTCCGGCGCCGGATCGTCTTCCTGCCCGACTACGACATGGCGATGGCGCACAGCCTGGTGCAGGGATGCGACGTCTGGCTCAACAACCCGCTGCGGCCGCTGGAGGCGTGCGGGACGTCCGGGATGAAGGCGGCGCTCAACGGCGGCCTGAACGTCTCGGTGCGCGACGGCTGGTGGGACGAGTGGTACGACGGGGAGAACGGCTGGGAGATCCCGACGGCGGACGGGGTGACCGATCCCGCGCGCCGCGACGAACTCGAGGCCACCGCCCTGTATGACCTGCTCGCGAAGTCCGTTGCGCCGCTGTTCTACGACGCCGGCGCCGACGGGATACCCGCCGGCTGGGTCGAGATGATCAGGCACACGCTGCGCGGCCTCGGCCCGCGGGTGCGGGCGGAGCGCATGGTCCGCGATTACGTGACCGAGCTGTACGCCCCGGCCACCGGGGCGTCGCGGGCGCTGGCCGCCGGCCAGTTCACGGCGGCGCGCCAGCTCGCCGCCTGGAAGGCCCGGGTCCGCGAGGCGTGGCCCGACGTCCACATCGAGCACGCCGAGGCCGACGGGGTGGAGCCGAACCTCGGGTCGGTGCTCACCGTGCGGGTGAGCGCCGCGCTCGGCAGCCTGACGCCGGACGACGTGTGCGTGGAGGTTGTCTACGGCCGTCCCGGCGACGACGACGAGATCGCCGAGCCGGTCTACGCGCCGCTGACCGCGGAGGACTCGGGGCTGGCCGGGCAGCCGGGGCTCATGCGGTTCTCCGGCGCCGTCGAGCTCGGCAGGCCCGGACCGTTCGGGTACACCGTCCGGATCCTGCCACGGCATCCACTGCTGGCCAGCCGGGGCGAACTCGGCCTCGTGACGTACCCGGACGCGCCGGCCGGCATGACGAACGGTGATCTGCGCTAAGTTAGCGGCGGGCTGTCGGCGCGAGGAGGAGCCGGAAATGGGCGATTACGTGCGGGTCGAGGTGGCGGAGAGCATCGCCGTCATCCGGCTGGACCGGCCGCCGATGAACGCGCTGAACGCGCAGCTCACCGCCGAGCTCGCGGCGGCGGCGGCGCAGGTGACGCGGGACCCGGAGATCCGCGCCGTGATCATCTACGGCGGCGAGAAGGTCTTCGCGGCCGGCGCGGACATCAAGGAGATGGCCGAGGCGGGCTACGCGTTCATGGTGGAGCGGTCCGGCAGGCTCCAGGCGGCGCTCAGCGACCTGGCGGCGATTCCCAAGCCCGTGGTGGCCGCCATCGCCGGCTACGCGCTGGGCGGCGGCCTCGAGCTGGCGCTGTGCGCGGATTTCCGGGTCGTCGGCGAGAACGCCAGGCTCGGGCAGCCGGAGATCCTGCTGGGCGTCATCCCCGGCGCCGGCGGGACGCAGCGGCTGCCCCGGCTCGTCGGCCCGGCCAGGGCCAAGGACATGATCTTCACCGGCCGGCAGGTGGCCGCCCCCGAGGCCCTCGCGATCGGCCTGGCCGACCGGGTGGTGCCGGACACGGAGGTGTACCAGGCGGCGAGGGAGCTGGTGACTCGCTACGCCGGCGGTCCCGCGCTGGCGCTGCGTGCCGCCAAGCGCGCGATCGACACCGGGCTGGACGTCGATCTCGCGTCCGGCCTCGAGCTCGAGCGAGCCCAGTTCGCCGCCCTGTTCGCGACCGAGGACCAGCGGGCCGGCATGCGCGCCTTCACCGAGAAGACCAAGCCCGCCTTCCGGGGTCGTTAGGGTCTGGCGGCGCATAGCGCGGCGCAGCCGCGCTGCCACGGCGAGTACCACAGCGGCCCCGCGCAGGCGGCACGCTGGAAATCCGAGCCGGTAATAACCGGCACGATGGAGCATCGAGCCGGTTAGCTAGCATTGACTGGCACGACCACCACGACTTGTGGGGCGACAGGGCATGACTGAACGTGACGACGCGGTGCCTGAGGAGGCGCCGTCGCTGGACATGGTGACCGCGGCACTGCGCGCTGACAGCGCCGACGTCGCCATATACGCGCGCGTCCTCACCCAGTCGCTGAGCGAGGCGCTGCCGCCCGACTACGTGTCGGTGGAGCGGGAGAGGTCGATGTCCGACCGGATGCGAGGCCGCCCTGGCGAGGTCTCCAAGGTCGCGGTGCGGCTTGGCGACCAGCTCATGACGCTGGCGATACGGAACGGGCGGCCCTCGGCCGAGGTCTGCCGCGAGGTCCGCGGCGTGGTGCTGTCCAGGGAGACGGTGCCGCTGCACGACTGGGCGAGCGCGCTGGCGAAGGCGCTGGTCGTGCACGCCGAGAACAACGCCCAGGCCGCGCAGGCGCTGCGTCGCCTGGTCGCGGGTACGTAGCGCGGCGGCCGCGCCGCCGGCGGGGAGGTGGTGCTCATGCTGAGCGAGCGAGGGACACGTGCGGGGCTCATGGCATTCCCGGCGTTTGCCGCATAACGGCCACGTAACGCGTGAGCCGTTTCGTACTCTGGTAAGCACGATGCCTGCACAGGAAGCGTTCCCGGGCAAGCTGGGGCCGTACCGCCTCGTGGAACTGATCGGCCAGGGCGGCATGGGCGTGGTCTACCTCGGCCGCGACCCGGAAGGGCGGCCGGTCGCGGTCAAGGTCCTCGGGCCCGCGGTGATCGGGGATCCCACCGCGCGCCGCCGCCTGGTGCGCGAGGTGGAGACGATGCGGCGGGTGCGCAGCCCGTACGTGGCCGAGATCGTCGACGCCGACGTGACGGGCCCGTCGCCGTACATCGTGACGCGGTTCGTGCCCGGGCGGACGCTCGACGACGTGGTGCGGCAGGACGGGCCGCTGCGCGGGCCGGCGCTGGAGCGGCTCGCGGCCGGCCTCGCCCACGCCCTCGCCGCGATCCATTCGGCGGGTGTGGTGCACCGGGACCTGAAACCCGGCAACGTCATGATGGTCGACGGTCGCCCGGTGGTCATCGACTTCGGCATCGCCCACATCGGCGACGCCACCAGGCTCACCCAGACCGGTATGGTCATGGGCACTCCCGGCTACCTGGCGCCGGAGGTCATCGAGGGCCAGCCGAGCAGCGGCGCGTCCGACGTGCACTCGTGGGGCGCGACCGTGGCGTTCGCCGCCACCGGGCGCTCGCCCTACGGCGGCGGGTCATTCCAGACCATCTTCTTCCGCGTCATCCAGGGGCGCGCCGACCTGGACGGGGTACCGGCGGCGCTGCTGCCGCTGCTGTCCGCCGCGCTCAGCCCGGACCCGCGCGCCCGGCCGCCGGCCGCGTTGCTGGCTGACCGGTGCGCCGGCCTGGATCTGGCGGTTCCCGCCGCGGCATACGCCGCTCCCACTGTTGCCGCAGCCGCGCCGGTGGCGGCGCCCCCACCGTTTCCCGCGCCGGCGCCCCCGTCGTACTTCCCGCCGGGGCGCAACGGTGCGGGGCTGGCCCCCGCCGGGTACGCGGACCAGGCGCGCCCGCGCCTGTCACCCGGCGAGGCGGCGGCGGGGGTGGCCGATCTGCTGCCGCCGGTGGACTACGCGCCGGCGCCGCAGGCGCCGCCGGCCGGACCGCAGCCGGGGATGTCCTCACGCCCGCCCGCCGCCCGCAAGGACGCCGCGGAAGGCGCGGCGGGCGCCCGGCCGGCCGGGGCCGGCGGCTCTCCCTCCCGGCGCCCGGCGTCTTACTGGCTGCTCAGCCTCGCGGTGATGGTCGGCGCCGTGGCGCTGTCCATCATCCTGCCGGTGGCGGGAACGCTCGTGTCGCTCGCGGTGATCACCCTGCTCCGGGCCGCCGACCGGGCGCAGTCGGCGCTGGCCGTGCGCCGGTCGGTCCGCGGCGCGAGGCCGAGCGACGTGCTCATCGTCGTCGTCACCGCGCCGCTGACCGTGGCCCGCGCGCTGCTGACGACCGCGCTGCTGGCGCCGCTCGCGCTGGCCGTGGCCGCGGTCGCGGCGGCGGCCGCGATCGTGGTTACGCGGATGAACGCGATGCCGGAGCCCATCAGCTGGGCGGCGGGCGCCCTCGTCGCCTGGTACGGCATAGGGCCGGGATCACGGCGGCCGCGCCGTCAGCTCAGCCGGATGTTCGCCACCGTGGTCAGGAAGCCCGGGTCGATGGCGGTCGCCGCGATCGTGCTGTGGGCGCTGGCCGGGGCGGCGGTGAGTTCAGCGCTGTCGCAGCCGCCGCTGTTCTGGCCGCTGCTGAACGGGATGCTTCCGCACCTGCCGTCACTGAGCAGCACGCTGCACACCGTCCAGCACTGGCTGCTGGGGCACACCACCGGGATGCTGCACCTGCCCTGACTGCTGCTCCTGCCCTGACTGCTGCTCCTGCCCTGACTGCTGCGCCTGCCCGGATTGTTGTGCCTGCCCTGACTGCTGCGCCTGCCCGGATTGCTGCTCCTGCGCTGACCGCTGTGCCCGTCCTGGCCGCTGCGCGTGCCCGGGCCGCTGTGGCTGCTCCAGGTTGGCGGCTGGCGGGGGCTCGGCGAGCGGGCGTACCAGCCCGAGCGCTATCACCTCGTTGGCCAGCCTGGTGCGCCGGTTGGCCCCCTCGGGAATGCGGAACTTCTGGTAGAGCCGGAGCAGGTGCTGCTTGACCGCGGCCTCCGTCACGACCAGGTCGGCGGCGATCTCGCGGGCGGTGGCCGGCGTGACGAACGCCTCGTCGGACAGCGCGGGCCTGCACAGTGCCGTGAGCACGTCCAGCTCCCGGCGGGTCAGCTCGGGAGCGGAGGACCGGCGTACCTCGGCGTCGGCGGTGATCTCCTCGCGCGTGATGCCGCCGACCCGGCAGCGGGCCGTGCCGAACGTCAGCACGTCCCCGTCATCGAGTACCCGGCGGGCGACCGGCCGCCCGTTTACCCGGGTACCGTTCCGTGATAATCCGAGATCAGCCACGTAGACGTACGGCCCGCGGCGGACGAGTTCGGCGTGCAGCCTGGACACGCTCGGATCCTCCAGGCGGATGTCGGCGCCGTTGCCGCGCCCGATGGTCGTCACGTCGCCGTGCAGGGGAAACACTTCACCGGTGTCCTCAATGCGAATGTAGGGCGTGTCCACGCCAGACCCTCCCGTCTACCGAAGTCGTGACGCCTGTCTCACTCTTGGGTTACCCCCACGGCCGGCCGGCCTACCGTGGATAGTTGAAGAAGCTACGACATGTGGTGCCCCCGGGTGGCCCTCTTCGCCGGACTCGGCCCCGCTGGTACGCCTGAAGCCGCCCTGGCCGCGGGCGGTACCGGCGCATGTCCGGAAATGTCCCGCTGAAATGCGAATAGTGACAAAGCGGCGGGAGTGTCCCGCGCCCATGACGGCGGCCGGATGGCCCTCGGCCATACGCACAACTGCCCGCCAGGGCGGCGTGTCCGCTTTGCCCGGTTCCCGCCCGGGGGTGGCCCTGGCGCTTCGGCCGCCCGAACGGCCTTGCTCCCGAAGTTCCCGGCGACACCTGTTATGGAGGGATTATCAGAGTTCTAGACTGATTAGCCCCAGCCTTCTACGATGTGGGCGAGGGGAGGGGGCAAAGGGGTCATTCCGCTTACGGGGCTTGAGTTTGCGGCGTCCTGCGAGGTAACACTCGGTCATCATGCTTGCCATGGCTGGTGCACGCCTGCGCTGGCCTCCGCGACCGGGCCGCTGGCGGCTGTCACATCCCCGAACGTAACCGCTGAGGGCACCAGCTCGTACTCAGCGAAGACGTGCCGAGTCTGCCGGGAGAAAGGAACAGTGGTCCACCCGTTACGAGCTCAGACAATAGGGGATCTTATGTACAAACGCGTCATAACCGCTCTAGCGGTGGCGGCGGTTCCGCTCGCGATGACAGCGGGCCAGATGGCCGCCGCGTCGCCATCACCGTCATCCCCGGCGGGAGCCGGGACTGCGGGCATCACCCATGCTTCGCGCGCGGCGAGCGCACGGCCTGCGTTGCCGCGGCAGCTGCGGCTCGGCTACTTCCAGCCGAAGGCTTCCGGGCTGACAGCGGCCGCCCGGACCGTTCCTTTCTACGCCGACAAGTTCGTCTATAAAAGGGTCACCTACCACTACACCTCGGTGGGTACCAACCCGCGAACCAGCATCGCGACCACCACGGTCCCGGTGACCTTCATCCCGGTCAGGATCAACGAGGCCGACGGCGGCTTCAGCTACCCGACGGGGGCCGTCGGCAGCACCACCGGTTCCGCGCTGTTCCGCAATTCCGCGGCGACCGGCGGCACCCAGTACGGCGCCGCGACCTTGCGCGCCAGCTACTGGCGCTATGTCGCGGCCCACAAAGGCAGATGGCATGTGCTCCTTGGCAAGCCTGTCACCACCGCGCTGCTGACCATAAACGTGCCCAGCAACCAGGGCGCCACGGCCCAGGACTCATCTGGCGACTTCGTCCCGCTCGTCAACGTGAACTGGTATGCCGGCATGCTGAACGGTATCGCGGCCAGGTACGCGCCCAACCGCCTGGTGGTGTTCCTGACCTACAACACGGTGGGGTGCTCCGACTTCACCAACACCAGCACCTGCGGTATCGGCGGGTTCCACACCGCCGTGGGCACCTCGACCGGAAATCACACGTACTCGTGGGCGTCCTGGGTGAGCCCCGGGGTGTTCGGGGCGGGCTCGGCGGACACCGCGGCGATGAGCCACGAGGTCGCCGAGTGGCTGAACGACCCGTTCGTCAACGACATCGTCCCCAGGTGGTCGGTGCCCAGCGAGCCGCAGTACGGCTGCTCGAACGCATTTGAGGTGGGCGACCCGCTGGTTGGCCACACCTTCACGATCGGCGCTCTGCACTACCAGGACGAGACGAACTTCTCCTGGTTCGCGCGGCAGAAGCCATCCGTCGGCTTCAACGGCTGGTACTCCTACAAGGGGACGTTCAGGACGTTCTCACCGTCCTGCTGACACGCTGTTCCGGCTCAGGCCGTGTGCGTGCGGGTGCGGGCACCTGGTGCCCGCACCCGCACGGGTTTCCGTGGGGAACCGCCGCGACCGGCACGGCCGTCTAACCGGCATGAAGAGCCTCGTGATGGGTGGGGTACTGGCCGCGGCGCTGGCCGTAACGGCGGGTTGCGGGCAGGCTCCCGGGGCGGCCGGCGCCCAGGGCCCGTCAGCCGCCCCAGGGGTGGCAACTGGCGGCCCAATGCACTCGGCGCCTTCCCCCGCACCGGTGGTGCGGGAGGAATGGCTGCCCGTGCTCAGCGCCGGCCAGGTGGCCGCGGGTCACCTGCTTCCCCGAAACTGGACGCTGCTCCGGCTCGGCCAGGGCGGCACGGCCGCCGAGATCCGCTACCCCTACGGCGGCTGCCTGCCCAAGCCCGAGGGCGTGCTCCTGACCCAGTCCGGCGGCGCCGTCCTGATGTCACTGGAGGCACCCCGCCCGAGCCTGGCCGCGGACTGCGCGCCGGTGGTCGCGACCGAGGCGGCGTGGGTCCATATCCCCGCCCTCGCCGGCCGGGTACTTCGCCACACGTAGCTTCCGGGCTGACGCACCACCGCGCCCAGGTCTCGTCCTGGTGCTCACCGACCCGCGACCCCGGCGGTAAACTGCGCAGCGGGCGGATGGCCAGAAGGCAGGTGCCCGGGAGGCAGGTTGATGGCGGACAAGCCGGCCAGGAGACTGGCGGACGCGGTCGCGGCGCCGACGGCGCTCAGCGACATCGACGGCCGGCCCGGCCGCTTGTTCTACCGGGGTTACGACGTCGATGGTCTGGCGGGCAACGCCACCTCCGGGGACGTCGCCTGCCTGCTTCGGCGGGGCGTGCCGCCGGACCGTGACCGGCTCGCGGCGGCCGCCGCCGGGGTTGGCCCGGGAAGACCCGCTTGCGAGTACAGAGGCGAGCGCGGGCTCTCCTGCGTCCGGTTGGCCGCCAGATGACGCCACATACCGGGCGGGCGGAGCGCGAGCCGGCCGGGACCAGGCAGCCGGAGGCCCGGCAGGCGCGGGCACGGCGCGCGCCGCGCCGCGAGGCGCCGCCCCTCTCCGCGGTGCCCTATCTGGCCGTGCTGGCATGCACGGCGATCGGGCTGCTGCTGGCGTGGCGCGTGCCGAGCACCACCGGTGATCCGGCCGGCGTCATGGCCGGCCTGCTCGTGGCGGGCGGCGGGCTGCTCGCCGCCGCGGTCGCCAGGCTGATCCTGCCCCAGGACCGGGCCGGGCTGCTCGCGTGCCGGCGCCGGTACCTGGATGTGCTCACGCTCGCCCTGTTTGGCATCAGCCTCGTGGTCATGGGGCTCGTGCTGCCGCGCTTACCGGCCGCCAGCCTACAGGAGGGATGATGGCCGGCCGGGTTTAGGAAGGGAACAACACAACATGTCCAAGATCAAGGTTGCGAACCCCGTGGTGGAGCTCGACGGGGACGAGATGACGCGAATCATCTGGCAGTACATCAAAGACCTGCTGATACTGCCCTACCTGGATATCGAGCTGGAGTATTACGACCTTTCCGTCACCCATCGTGACGCCACCGGCGACCAGGTGACGGTCGACGCGGCGCACGCCATCCAGCGCCACGGCGTGGGCGTGAAGTGCGCCACGATCACGCCGGATGAGGCGAGGGTCGCCGAGTTCGGGCTGAAGAAAATGTGGCGCTCACCCAACGGCACGATCAGGAACATCCTCGGTGGCGTCATCTTCCGCGAGCCGATCGTGATCTCCAGCATTCCGCGGCTGGTCCCGAGCTGGACCAAGCCGATCATCATCGGCAGGCACGCGCACGCCGACCAGTACAAGGCGTCCGATTTCGTCGTGCCGGGACCTGGCACGGTGACGATCTCCTACGTGCCGGACGGGCAGGACAGGCCGATCGAGATGGAGGTCGCCCGGTTCACCGGCGGCGGCGTCGCGATGGCCATGTACAACTTCGACGACTCGATCCGCGACTTCGCCCGCGCGACGATGCGGTACGCGCTGGACCGGCGCTTCCCGCTGTACCTGTCGACCAAGAACACCATCCTCAAGGCGTACGACGGGCGTTTCAAGGACATCTTCGCAGAGACTTTCGAGTCCGAGTTCAAGGCTGACTTCGAGGCCGCCGGCATCACCTACGAGCACCGGCTGATCGACGATATGGTGGCGCAGGTGCTCAAGTGGGAGGGCGGCATCGTATGGGCCTGCAAGAACTATGACGGGGACGTGCAGTCCGACGTCGTCGCGCAGGGATACGGGTCGCTCGGCCTGATGACCAGCGTGCTGATGACGCCGGACGGCCGCACCGTGGAGGCCGAGGCCGCGCACGGCACCGTGACCAGGCATTTTCGGCAGCACCAGCAGGGCAAGCCGACGTCGACGAACCCGGTGGCGTCGATCTTCGCCTGGACCCGGGGCCTGGCGCACCGCGGCAAGCTCGACGGCACCCCGGCGGTCTCGAAGTTCGCCGGCACGCTCGAGCAGGTATGCGTGCAAACCATCGAGTCCGGCCAGATGACCAAGGACCTGGCGCTGCTGGCCGGGGGCGGCACGCCGTACCTGACCACGCAGGACTTCCTCGCCGCGCTCGACGGGAACCTGCGCGCCGCGATGGCGCGGCAGGCGGGCTGACCAAAGGAGAATCCACGACATGTCACAACCTGACACGCCCCGCCGGGGGAAAGTCGCCGTCATCGGGGCCGGCTTCTACGGCTCGACCACGGCGCAGCGGCTTGCCGAGTACGACATCTTCGAGGAGGTCGTGCTCACCGACATCATCGACGGCAAGCCGGAAGGCCTGGCGCTGGACATGAACCAGTCGCGGCCGATCGAGGGGTTCGAGACCCGGGTCACCGGCCAGACCACCGGCCGGTCCGGCGACGGCTACGAGGCGGTCGCCGGATCCGGCATCGTGGTCATCACGGCGGGGCTGCCGCGCAAGCCGGGCATGTCCAGGATGGACCTGATCGAGGTCAACGCCAAGATCGTCCGGGATGTGGTGGAGAACGTGGTCAAGCACGCGCCGGAGGCCGTGCTGATCGTGGTGTCCAACCCGCTGGACGAGATGACCGCGCTGGCCGCCAAGGTGTCCGGCTTCCCCTCCAGCCGTGTGATGGGGCAGGCCGGCATGCTGGACACCGCCCGGTTCTCGTACTTCGTCGCGGAGAAGCTGGGCGTGCCCGCTGGCTCGGTCCGGACGCTGACGCTGGGGTCACACGGCGACACGATGGTGCCGGTTCCCTCCGCGTGCTCGGTCTCCGGGCGGCCGCTCGGTGAGCTGCTGCCGGCCGAGGAGATCGACAAGCTCGTCACGCGCACGAGGAACGGCGGCGGTGAGATCGTTGGCCTGCTGAAGACCGGCTCGGCCTACTACGCCCCGTCGGCGGCCGCCGCCCGGATGGCTCGCGCCGTCGCCGCCGACTCGGGCGACGTCATGCCGGTGTGCGCGTGGGTGGACGGCGAGTACGGGATCTCCGGTGTCTATCTGGGGGTCGAGGCCGAGATCGGCTCCGCCGGCGTGCGCCGCGTGGTGCAGCGCGATCTGTCGGACACCGAGCTGGCCGCGCTGCGCGAGGCCGCCGAGGCCGTCCGCGCCAAGCAGGCGGACGTGGCGGCCTTGTTACGGGCCGGCGACGCGGCGCTCAGCCGCTTTGCGTCAGCCAAGGCGGCGCTCAGCCGCTCTTGCGCCAGCCAAGGCGGCGCAGGGCCAGCTCGGCGTAGAGGGCCGCGCCATCGGCGAGGGCGGCGTCATCGAACGCGGCGATCACGGAGTGATTGGATGGCGCGGTCGCCGGGTCCGCGGCCAGCGGGCAGGCGCCGAGCATGACGAACGCCCCGGGCACCTGCTCGAGCACGAACGAGAAGTCCTCGGCTCCGGTGAGCGGGTGCTCGGCGGCGATCGCGCGGTGGGCGCCGAAGACGTCGGCCGCGGTGTGCGCCGCGAACGTCGCCTCGGCGGCGTCGTTGACCGTGACCGGATACTCCTCGGCGTATTCGGCCTCCGCGGCCAGCCCGTGCGCCTGGGCGATGTCCCGGACGAGCCGCGTCGTCGTATCGCGGAGCCTGGACCGCGCCTCGGCGCTGTAGGACCGGGCGGTGGCGAGGAACGTGGCCTCGTCCGGTATCACGTTGTCGGCGGTACCCGCGTGGAAGCTGCCCACCGTGATCACGACCGGGTCGAACACGTCGAAGCGGCGGGTGACCAGCGTCTGCAGCGCCGTCACCATCTCGCAGGCGGCCGGGATCGGATCAGCGCCGCGGTGCGGCTGCGACGCGTGCCCGCCGCGGCCGCGTACGGTGACCCTGATCACGTCGGCCGCCGCGAGCATGGGCCCCGGCCTGGTCGCGAGCACGCCGCACGCGAGCTGGTTGGCGATGACGTGCAGCGCGTACGCGGCGACCGGGCGCTCGCCGGCCGCGTCGAGGACGCCCTCGTCGATCATGTGCTTGGCGCCCGCGTAGCCCTCCTCACCCGGCTGGAACATGAAGATGACGTTCCCCGGCACCTCCGCCCGCCTGGCCGACAGCAGGCGCGCGGCCCCGGCCAGCATGGCGGTGTGCAGGTCATGGCCACAGGCGTGCATCACGCCGGTCACCTCGGACGCGTACGGCAGCCCGGTCGCCTCGGTGACAGGCAGCGCGTCCATGTCGGCGCGCAGCAGCACAGTTGGGCCGGGCCGGCCGCCGCGCAGCACGGCCGTCACCGAGCTGAGCCGCTTGCCCGTGGTTGTCTCCAGCGGGAGCCCGTCCAGCGCCGCGAGCACCTTCCGCTGCGTCCTCGGCAGGTCCAGGCCGATCTCGGGCTCACGGTGGATGGCATGCCGCAGCCCCGCGATGTCAGCGGCGATCGCCACCGCGTCCTCACGTAGCGTCACTTACTCCTCCTCCTCCTCCTCCTCCTCCTCCTGCCGCCCGCTCCGCCGCTCCGCCGTCGCCCGCCGCGCTGCCGGCCCTGCGCCCCCGCCCGCCGCGTCCCTGCTCCGCCGCGCCGCCGCCGCGCCGCC
>Ga0213875_10000126_pt1 | contig 84171 bp, 83 predicted proteins | sample BarmaccomBMRX_R8_FD_160105 | JGI IMG/M metagenome (GOLD analysis project Ga0213875, IMG submission 160105) | Root-associated microbial communities from Barbacenia macrantha in rupestrian grasslands, the National Park of Serra do Cipo, Brazil - RX_R8 | ecosystem: Host-associated > Plants > Roots...
CGGCACCGCCGGCGCTCGCAACTCCGCCGGCGCTCGCAACTCCGCCGGCGCTCGCGGCTCCGCCCGCGCCCGCGCTGCCCGCGCCCGCGGCGAGCGAGCCGCCGCCGGCCGCGCCGAGCCCGCCGGCGATCGCGCCGCCGTGCAGCGCCGAGTGCAGGACGGTGGCCTTCAGCGCGCCGGTGAGCGGCACGGGGAGGACGAGGGCGAGCGCGGCCCGCTGGCGGCGGACCTCCTTCTCGTAGGCGGCGCAGCCGGGGCAGCGCTCGATGTGCGCGCGGGTCAGGCTGCGCGCGCGGATCGCGTCGCGCGTCGTGGCCAGGCGGGTGCGGACATCGGCGCAGGAGTGGCCGCGCGCGGAGCGCCCGCGCGACAGTCCCTCGCGGGCTTGGAAGATGAGCGCCTTGACCTTGCCGGGCCGGACGCCGAGGACCGAGGCGATCTCGCGGTGCGACTGGTCGCCGAGCTCGAAGAGCACGAGCGCGGCGCGCTGATCCTCGGGGAGCCGGCCCATGTCCTCGAGCATCTCGGCGAGCTGCTCGCGGCGCTCGACGACATCGGTGAGCCCGTCGGACGCGGCCCGCTCGGAGGCGATCTCGTCCGCGTCGGCGTCGACCGTCTCGTGGCCGGAGCGCAGCTCCGAGAGGCATCGGTTACGCGCGATCGTGTACAGCCACGGACGGAGCATGATCTCGTTGTCGTTATCGCGCAGGGCCCGATAGGCCGAGACGAAGGTCAACTGCAGCGCGTCCTCGGCTCCCTCGGGGCTGCGCAGCATGTGCGTGCAGAAGGAGAACAGCCCCCGGGCGTAGCGGTCGTAGATCTCCTCGAAGGCGGTGTCGTCCCCGGCGCGCACCCGAGAGACGAGGTCGGCGTCCGTCCGCCCGATGACCGATCGGGTCTCCAGCGTCCGGCGGAACCCCACGGCTGGCGCAGTCGCCCCCATTCGGCCCATAGTGTCCGCGATCTTCACGCAAGAGTCCAGCGCGGTAGCGAGAAAATCATCCCCGACCAGGGGCGCCGCACCGGGGGCGCGCCCCCCCATGGCGCGTCCCCGGAGACTGGCGCCCAGGGGGCCTGCTTGCCCCCTGGGCGATATGCGCCCCCGCCGAGCGCCCCGGCGCGATCGAACGAGCCAGCTCGGTCGACTCAGTCAGACTCACGCCAACCTGGTCCCCACACGTACTGGAACGCGGGCCGGTGGCGAAGGTTGGTCAAGCCGGCGGGAAAGTTCGCCCGACCGCTGCGATCACGAGCAGGACAGCGACACCGTGTCGGCGCGCAGGCCGACGCGGAGCGTCTCGAGCGAGATCACCTGATCGGTCGCGACGTTGCCGAGGTTGACGTCGGGACCGAGGCGGCCGATGAGGACCGCCTGCTGCTCGCGACGGGGCGCCTCGAAGATGACCCGCTCACCCCCGACGGCGGCGAGGATCTCCGCGAGCAGCGGCTGCCGGATCGTTCCCGCCTCGTCGTAGAGGCCGACGCTGCCGCTCTCGCGCCCCTCGGCGACGACCCAGCTTGCGCCGGCGTCGAGGTCGGCGGTCATCTCGGCGATCCACTCCGAAGCGCTCGGGGTCACCGGTCGCTTGGAGCCGACCTCGGCGAGCACCGTGAAGTCGGCGCTCAGCTGCGCGACGAGCTCGAGCTTGCGCTGCGCCGGCATGCCGAGGGCACCGTTGGAGATCTCCACGCAGTCGACGCCGAGCTCGCGGACCCAGGCCACGAGCTGCCGCGTCCGGCCCTGCGCCTCGGCGATCTCGAGCAGGGTGCCGCCGAGGCACACGCGCACCCGGTGGCGGCGGCAGCAGGCGACCTTCTCAGCGATCGTCGGGCTGACGTAGGCGGTGCCCCAGCCGAACTTGACGATGTCGACGAACGGGCCCGCCTGTCCGAGCATCGATTCGAGCTCGCCGACGCCGAGCCCGCGATCGAGCGCGTGGGTGATGCCGACCCGACGGGGCTTGGCCGCGCGCGCCGGGAGATCGAGGAAGTCGGCGCCGGCGGGTCCGGCGGTCACAGGGCTTTCTCCGCCTGGCGGGCGGCGAGCAGCAGCGGATCCCAGACGGGGGCGAAGGGGGGCGCGTAGCTGAGATCGAAGCCGGCCACGTCGTCAACGGTAGCCGCACCGTGCAGCGCGGCGGCGATCACGTCGAGGCGCTTGGCCACCCCCTCGCCGCCGGCCAGCTGCGCTCCGAGGAGCCGGCCGGTCCCGCGCTCGGCAACGATCTTGACCGTGATCGGCCGCCCGCCGGGGTAGTAGGCCGCGCGGCTCTTGTGCTCGACGGTGCCGGCGGCGGCGTCGAGCCCGGCCGCCTGCGCCTGGCGCAGGGTCAGCCCGGTGCGGCCGACCTCGAGGTCGCAGACCTTCAGCACGCTCGTGCCGACGACGCCGCCGAACTCCTCGTGCAGCCCGCCGATGTTCGCGCCGGCGATCCGGCCCTGCTTGTTGGCGGTCGTCCCGAGCGGGATGTAGGCCGGCCCGTCGTGCAGGAGGTGGCGCGTCTGGACGCAGTCGCCCGCCGCCCAGACGCCGTCGACGCCCGTGCGCATCCGCGGGTCGACGCTGATCGCGCCGAGCGGGCCGATCGGGATCCCGGCCGCCCGCGGGACGGCGACGTCGGGCCGGACGCCGATCCCCATGATCACGATCTCCGCGGCCCACGCCTGGCCGCCGGCGCGCACCGCCGTGACGCGGCCGTCGCCCTCGACCTCCTCGACGGCGGCGCCGGTCACGACCTCGACCCCGTGGCGCCGCAGCTCGGCGACGACCTCGGCCGCCACGTCGGGATCGACGAGCGGGAGGATGTCGGCCTCGCGCTCGAGGATCGTGGTGGCGATCCCGCGCGCCCCGAGCGCCTCGGCCATCTCCAGGCCGATGTATCCGCCGCCGACGATCACGCCCCGCCGCGGTCGCCGCGAGGCGATCCAGGCGTCGATCGCCAGGGCGTCCTCGATCGTGCGCACGGTGAACGATCCGTCGCGCCCGGTGCCGGGGACCGGCGCGATCGGCGATGCGCCGGTGGCGATCACGAGCTCGTCGTAGCCGACCGTCGACTCGGATCCCGACTCGAGGTCCGAGACGCGGATCCGGCGGTTGGCGGTGTCGATCTCTGAGACCTCGTGCCGGACGCGGACGTCGACGCCCTCGCGGGCCAGCTCCTGGGGCGTGCGCATGACCAGGTCGGCGTGATCGCCGATGACGTGCGAGATGTAGTACGGCAGGCCGCACGCGGTGTAGGAGCAGAAGCCGGTCCGTTCGAAGACCGTCACCTCGAGGTCGCGCTGCAGCCGGCGCGCGCGACCGGCCGCGCTGAGCCCGGCGGCGACGCCCCCGACGACGACGAGTCGGCGAGCCACGGGGGCGCGCTCAGCGGCCGGGCAGGGGGATGACGAGCAGGCGCGGCTCGGTCATCTCGCGGATCGCCGCCGTCACGCCCTCGCGTCCGTGGCCCGAGTCCCCGAGCCCGCCGTAGGGCATCTGGACGGCGCGGTAGAAGGGCGCGTCGTTGACGATGATGCCGCCGGCGCGGATCGTCTCGTGCGCGCGCATCGCCTTGTCCAGCGACTGCGTGAACACCGCCGCCTGAAGGCCGTAGCGCGTGCCGTTGGCGAGCGCCAGCGCCTCGTCGAAGTCGCCGTAGCGGCTGATCGAGACCACCGGGCCGAAGATCTCCTCCCCCCAGCAGCGCGCGCCGTGGGGCAGCTCGGTGAGGACGGTGGGGCTGAACAGGGCCTCGGTGCGGCTGCCGCCGCACTGGACGGTGGCGCCCATGTCGCGCGCCTCGTCGACCCACTCCTGTACGCGGCCGGCCGCATCGGCGGTGATCATCGGTCCGACGTCGGTGCTCTCGTCGAGGGGGTCGCCGACGACCAGGGCCTGCACGCCGGCCACGTAACGCGCCACGAACTCGTCGTAGATCTCGTCGGCGACGAGGATGCGCTGGGTGGAGAGGCAGACCTGGCCGGCGTAGGCGAATGCCCCGAACACGAGCCGGGCGAGCGCGAACTCCAGATCGGCGTCGGGCTCGACGATGACCGCCGAGTTGCCGCCGAGCTCGAGCGTGATCTTCTTCTTCGGGTTGGCGGCCTTCAGCTCCCAGCCGACGCGGTCAGAGCCCGTGAAGCTGATCGCTGCGATCCGCGGGTCGCCGGCGACGCGCGACGTGATCTCGCCGCCGACCGCCAGCACCGTGATCGCGCCCTCCGGCCAGTCGCCGCCGGCGGACACCGCTTCGGCGAGACCGACCGCCGACAGCGGGGTGCGGGTCGACGGCTTGACGATCACCGGGTTGCCGGCGGCGAGCGCGGGGGCCAGCTTGTGCGCCACCAGGTTGAGCGGGAAGTTGAACGGCGCCACCGCCAGCAGCGGCCCGACCGGGAAGCGGCGGACGAGGCCGCCCCGGCGCCCGAGCCCCGCCTCGGTGTCGAGCGGCAGCCACTCGCCGGCGATCCGCTTGGTCTCCTCGGCCGCCCAGCGGAAGACGTACTTGGCCCGGGAGGCCTCGGCGCGCGCCTCGCGGATCGGCTTGCCGGCCTCGCGGGCGATTGTCACCGCGAGCTCGTCGGTGCGCTCGGCGATCCGCTGGGAGGCGGCGTAGAGCAGCTCCGAGCGCTCGTCGGCGGTCAGCGCCGCCATCGCCGGGGCGGCCGCGGCGGCGCCCGCGACGGCCCGCTGCACCGCGTCGGCGTCGGGGGCCTCGAGCGTGGAGATGAGCGCTCCGTCGTAAGGGCTGCGGACCTCGAGCCCGGCGGCGGATGCGGTGGTGCTCATGCGCGTTCTCTCCTTGTGGTTGTCAGGCCAGCGCCGCCGTCGGCAGCTGACCCTGGGAGACCTCTTCGCGGACGATCGCCACCCCGTCGACCAGCGCGCGCAGCTTGCCGAGGCAGATCATCCTCGGCAGGTTGATCATCCCGCAGTCGGTGGTCAGCCCCAGGCGCTCGGCGGGGACGACCTTCAGGTACTCGCGCACCCGGCCGGCCACCTCCGCGGCGGTTTCGGTGATCGTCGACTTGACGTCGATGACGCCGGCGACGAACGGGCGGTCCCAGTGGTTGTCGAGCAACGGGCGCAGGTCGTCGGTGCCGGTGCGGCCGAGCTCGTAGTTGAGCACGTGCATGTGCGCGTCCGAGGCCTTGGGGAAGATCCCGTGGGCACGCTCGGGGGCGGGCGCGTCGGGGGGCCGGCGGTCCAGCAGCCAGGCGCCGTTCTCCTTGTCGCCGTCGTCGGGGAAGTAGCCGGGCGTTCCGGAGTAGTTGCCCCAGCAGGTGTGGGTCCAGAACTGCACGCCGGGCACGCCGTCGACGGCCAGGTTGTAGACCTCGACCTCCCAGTCCGACATCCCGTATGGCCAGACGAACTCGTCGAGCTGGATGATGTCGACCCCCTCCTCGGCGAGGCGCAGAAAGTCCTCGTGGTAGGCCGTGGCGATCTGCCGGGCGAGCGCGGCGGTGTCCTTGTAGTACTCGTCGTTGGCGGCCAGCGCCAGGACCTGGATGCCGGTGTAGGAGATCTTGATCGGCTTGCGCGTGGCCTTGCGCATCGCCCGCAGGTGCGCGAGGTGGAACGGCGCGATCCGCTGCACCTCGCCGACGATCGTCGGCGCGAACAGCGTCGAGTAGATCGGCAGGCCGATCGGTGGCCCGGTCAGCCGGTTGCCGCTCATCCGCTTCCAGTAGTAATAGACGATCTCGCCGTAGGGGCTGTCGCCCCCGTACACCTTGCCGTCGGCGATGATGTCCAGCCCGGCTTCCTCCTGGTCTTTGACGATCGCGCCCACTGCGTCGTCGAAGGCCTCCTTGTGCGTGCCATCGTACGAGAACTCGCCGATCGGCATCTCCGAGAAGTCGCGACCGTCGTACCAGCGCGGGTTGGGATAGTTGCCCACCATCGTCGTGGGGAGCAGGATCTCCTGGTCTGCGACGAGCATGCCTTCACCTCCGGGTACGGCGGGATTGAATGCGGCGACCGTACGGCCACCGTCCGGCGCGCGCATTAGCTCCGAGCGAGCAAATCCGTTTCGGCATTGCGCCGTGTCGCGCCGGCGCCGATGACCCGCAGATCGACGGCCACGGCGCCGTCGGGACGGGCGATGATCGGGTTGAGGTCGAGCTCTGAGATCTCGGGCACGGCGGCCAGCAGCCGCGACGCCGCGGCGACGGTCTCGGCGAGCGCGTCGAGGTCGACGCCCGCGGCGCCGCGAACCCCCTCGAGCACGGCGAAGCCGCGCAGCGACCGCAGCGCCGCCTGGGCCTGCGGCGGGGTCAGCGGCGCGAGGCGGAAGGCGACGTCGGCGAGCACCTCGACGAGGATGCCGCCGAGCCCGACGGCAACCACCGGCCCGAACTGGGGGTCGCGGAAGCCGCCGATGATCACCTCGGTGCCCGACACCATCGGCTGGACCATCACCGCGGCGTCGTCGGCGAGGCCGAGCAGCTGCGCGGCGGCGTCGCGGACCGCGTCGGCGCCGGCGAGGTCGACGTGCACCCCGCCGACCTCGGACTTGTGGATCTGGGTCCGGCTGACGAGCTTGGCCACGACCGGGAAGCCAATCCGTTCGGCGGCCCGCGCCGCCGCCTCGGCGTCGCTCGCGATCGCCTGCGGCGCGACGTCAATGCCGAACGCCCGCGCGAGCTCGGCCGCCGCCGCCCCGTCAAGCGGCCCCTCGCCGACCTCGGGCAGTCCCTCGGGCGCCGGGGCGGCCTGGGCCCGCTCGTCGCGCGAGTGGCGCACGCGACCGTAGCGATGCGCGAGCGAGGCGGCCCGGGCGGCCCGCACCGGCCACTCATAGCAGGGCACGCCCGCGGCCTGCAGCAGCTCCAGGTTGGGTCGCGCGTCGGCGGGCGCGACCCAGCAGATGTAGAGCGGCACCTCGATCCCGTCGGTGGCGAGCCGCCGCGAGACCTCGCGCATGCCCTCGGCGACCGCCCGGTCCTGGGCCGAGCGCGCGAGCAGGACGGTGACGACGATGTCGACCTCGCCCGACCGCGCGAGTCGATCGCTTGCGTACGGATACAGCTCGGCGAACTTCGCCCACGCGGTCGTCACGTCGACGGGGTTGCGCGGGCTGCCGACCGCCGGCAGCCGGTCGGCGAGGTCGGCCTGCAGCTCGGAGGAGAGCTCGGGCACCGTCAGGCCGCCCTCGGTGAGCAGGTCGGTCAGCTCGACCCCGACGCCGCCGGAGTTCGTCACGACGCCGACCCGGCCGCCGCGGGGCACCGGCTGCCAGTCGAGCGCCCGGGCGAGGTCGAGCATCTCGAGGCCGCTGTCGGCGACGATCGCGCCTGACTGCTCGAGCGCGGCGCGCCAGAGCTCGGCGTTGCCGGCGAGCGCCGCGGTGTGCGACGCCGCCGCACGCAGGCCGGCGGCGGTGCGCCCCGTCTTGGTGACGATGACCGGCTTGCGGGGCGCGATCTCGCGGACCGCCTCGCAGAAGTCGCGGCCGTCGGGCATCGACTCGATGAGGAAGCACAGGACCTCGGACTCCGCGTCGCCGCCGAGGTACTCGAGCACCTCGGCGTCGCGGATATCGCAGCGGTTGCCCGCGGCGTAGAGCTTGGCGAAGTTCATCTGCTGCTCCTGGCCGAGCATGTAGATCGCCATCCCGTAGGCGCCCGATTGGGTCGCGAGCGTGATCGCGCCCGCGGTCGCGCCGGTCCCCAGCGCCATCGTGGCGTTGAGACCGAGGTGGGCGTTCTGGACCCCGAGACAGTTGGGGCCGACGATCCGCACCCCGCCCGCGCGGCCGGCCTGCACCACCCGGCGCTGCAGCTCGGCCCCGGCGTCGCCGGTCTCGGCGAAGCCGCCGGAGACGACGACCAGCGCCCCGACGTCGGCCGCCGCGGCGTCGGCGACGACTTCGAGGATCGCCTTGGCGGGCACGATCGCGACCGCGAGGTCGATCCGATCCGGCGCATCGGCGAGCCGGGCGTAGGCGCGATGGCCGAGGACCTCGTCGCGCGACGGGTTGATCGGTACGACCTCGCCGGTGAAGCCCTCGAGGTTGCGCATGAACGACGTGCCGACCTTGCCATCCTGGTCCGAGGCCCCGACGACCGCGACGCGCCGGGGCGCGAAGACCCGCTCCAGACCGCTCACGCGACCGCGACCTCGCCGTGCAGGGTGTAGGCGCGCGCGAGGTCGGCGGAGCCGAACTCCGATCGCCGGACGCCCGTCGGGTCGACCTCGCGGACCGTCCGCAGCTCGGCCTCGGTCGGCGGCGTCATCGTCTGCACCCGATCGGCGACCTCGAGCTCGAAGCCGGTGGCGCCGCGCACCGCCTCGACGTCGACGTCGGGATACAGGCGGGTCAGCCGGGCGCGGCCCTCGGGGAAGTCGAAGGCGCCAAGGTCGGTGATCATCGCCTCGGGCCCGCCGCCGGGAAAGCCGAGCTCGGTGCGCGATCCCGCGGGGGTGCGATGACCCATGTCGGTGATGAAGTCACAGCGCTGCACGAGGGTCCGCCCCGAGCCGTGGCGGGTCGTCCAGATCGTCAGCGCGCCCACGGTGGCCGACAGGTTGCAGCCGCCGCCCCCGCCCCCGAGCTTGACCTTGGGCCGGTCCCGGGGCCCGATCATCGACACGTTCGTGTTGCCATAGGGGTCGATCTGGCCACCGGAGAGGAACATCCGATCGAGATCCCCGCGCGCGCCAAGGTCGAAGAGCTCCTCGAAGCGAAGGACGTGGGGCGCGCCGGTCAGCAGCGACCAGTCGTTGGAGGTCGGCGGGAGAAACGCCGGCACCGGGTCCAGCGCGTAGGTGGCGCCCTCGATCAGGACCATGTGCGGCGCATGGGTGCGCTTGGCGACGTGCATCGCCACCTGCGCGCACGGACTGCCGAAGCCGTGAAAGACGATCTCGCCGTCGCCGATCGTGCGCGCGAGCTCGACGCACATCCACTCGTCGAGGGTGAAACGTGGATTCATGCCATCAGCTCCTGCCAGCGCTCGGGGGACTCGTCGAAGGTCCGCAGGCGCGCGAGCGCCGCCTCGCCGATCTGGTCGCGGTAGTGGCACTCGTCGGGTGCCAGGTAGGTCTCGAAGTACTCGCGGATCCCCTCGTCGCCGGCGGCGGCCGCGATCCAGGCGGCGATGTGCTCGCGGTCGTAGGTGTAGTGCGGGTAGCACGAGGTCGGGTGTGCCCCGTAGGGGGCCTCGACGACCGCGTCGACGAGGAAATAGGGGATCGTCACCCCGGCGGCCGAGACCTCCTGCGAGCTCGCCAGCCGCTCGACGGTGACCACGACCCGCCGCGACGCGAACGCGAAGCGCTCGTCGAGCACGAGCGGGCGGCGCACGTGGACGTTGCCGTGCTGGTCGGCGAGCAGGCCGTGGATGAGGGCGACGTCGGGGGCGAGCGGGGGGACCGCGATCAGCCGCTGGCCGGTGAACGGGCAGGTGATCTCGGAGTACTCGGGGTGCAGATGCAGGACGTCGGAGCCGATGATCCCGCGCACCGGGATGAACGGCAGCCCGTACTCCGCCGCCCGCAGCTGCTGCAGAATCGTGTAGCAGCAGCTCTCGCGCAGCTGGACGGCGCCCTGCCCGGCGGCGCGCCGGTACGCCGGGGCGAGCCCGAAGTCCTGCTCGAACCCGACGTAGCTCTGCTCGACGACGCCGATCGCCTCGGCTCCGATCAGCTGGTCGACATCGATGCCGTGGGCGGAGCCGACGACGTGCAGGTCGCGGCGACCCTGTCGGATGAGCTCGCGCACGAGCGCCATCGGCTCGCGGTGCGACAGCCCGCCGCCGATCGCCACCACGTCGCCGTCGGCGACGAGGCCGGCGGCCTCGGGCAGTCCGCAGCGCTTGTCGTCGGCGGTCCGGCGGCGCACGGTCATTGCGCGGTCATCCCTCCATCGACGGGGTGGACGGAGCCGGTCACGAACGCCGCCTCGTCGGAGAGCAGGAACAGGGCCGCGGCGGCGATGTCCTCGGGCTCGCCGAGGCGCCCGATCGGGTACTTCTCGATCGTCAGGTCCAGCCCGCGCTGCATGTCGCCCTCGCCGCGCTCGCGCAGCATCGGCTCCATCAACGGCGTGTACACGGTCCCCGGGCACAGGCAGTTGACGCGGATGCCCCTGGGCGCGAGGTCCACCGCCATCGACCGGGTCAGCGCCACGACCGCGCCCTTGGCCGCGCAGTAGGCGGCGAAGTTCCGGATCCCGACGAGCGCGGCCACCGACCCCTGGTTGAGGATCGCCCCGCCGCCGCCCGCCTCCAGGTGCGCGATGACCGCGCGCGAGCACAGGAACGTCCCCGTCACGTTGACCGCGAAGCAGCGCTCCCAGTCCTCGAGCGTGGCCCGGTCGACGGCGCCATCCGAGTTGACCCCGGCGTTGTTGTAGAGCAGGTGGATCGCCCCGAAGCGCTCGGCCGCCGCGTCGACCATCGCCGTCACGGACCCCTGATCGGCGACGTCGACGGCCGCCGCGAGCGCGCGCTCGCTCCCGATCTCCCGGGCAACCTCCGCGGCCCGACCGGCGTCGAGGTCGGCGACGACGACGCGGGCACCGTGGGCGGCGAACAGCGTCGCGGAGGCCCGGCCGATGCCCCGTCCGGCGCCGGTGACGATCGCGACCTTGCCCTCGAGCCGGCCGCCGCCCTGGACAGCGTCAACTGACACGGCGGCAAGCTAACCGCAGGGGAGCGCGCTTGTGACCTGCGCGCGGGGCCAAGGCGAGACGCCGATTTGTGCGCCGTCCGACAATGACGCCCGCCGCCGCCGGGACTACCGTGCTCCCATGACCGATCACTATCTCGACAACGCGGAGTGGCAAGCGGCGATCGCCGACGCCCTCGAGCGTCCCGACTCCGAGCCGATGTTCAATCTCCGGGACGACGGCGACGTCGTCTACGACGCGATCTGGGTCGGCGGCGGGGCCGCCGGTCGCTTCGGGAGCGCGTACCTGCGCGCGATGGGCAAGCGCCCGCTGGTGATCGATCGCTGGCCGTTCTTGGGAGGCAGCTGCCCCCACCAGGCGTGCGTGCCCCATCACCTCTTCTCCGAGGCGGCGGCGCTGCTCGATCGGTCGCGCTGGTTCTCGGGGGAGCTGTTCTTCCCCGAGTTCGACGAGTCCAGGGCGAGCATCCTCGACCTCGTCAAGCTCTTCCGGGCCGGACGCGGCTCCGCCCACGCGTTCATGAACTGGCAGACTCAGTCTCAGCTTGAGGTTGAGTTCATCCTGAACGCCACCGCCGAGGTCGTCGATCGCAACACCGTGCGCGCCGCCGGGCGGACGTTCACCGCGGAGAACCTCGTGCTCGGGATCGGCGCCTATCAGAAGCCGTTGACCTGCCCAGGCGCCGAGCTGCCCGGGGTCCTCGACTGGGCCACGCTCGTCGAGGACCTCGACGAGGAGCCGACGCGGTGCGTGATCATCGGCGGCGGCAAGGTCGCGGTCGAGTACGGCTCGTTCTTCCAGGCCACCGGGTGCCACACGACGATCGTCTCCCGCTCGCCGATCCTGCGCACGCCGAGCCTGCACCACGTCGACGAGGGGATCCGCCGGTACCTGCTCGAGGGGATGCGTCTGCGCGGGATGACGCTGATGGAGGGCACGTCGCTGATCGCGGTCGAGGGCGACGATCGGGTGACCGGCGCCCGGGTTCGCGATCCGGACGGCCGTGAGATCACGCTCGAGTGCGATCTCGTGTTCAACGCGACGGGCGAGCGCGCCAACAGCGACGCTGTCGTCGCCGCGCTGGGCCTTCAGACCGGCTCGGCCGGCGAGATCCTCGTCGACTCGCGGATGCGCACCAACGTCGAGGGCGTGTACGCGGTCGGCGACCTCATCGGCCCGCCGATGGAGATGTTCAAGGCGCGCAAGTGCGGCATGGCCGCCGCGCGCAACATCGCCGGGGAGCCGTGGGAGTTTGACTTCTCCGAGTATCCGGACTTCCTGCATTCGACCTACGAGGTGACCTGGGTCGGCCTCAGCGAGGAGGAGGCGCGCGAGCGCTACGACGACGTGACCGTCATCCAGATGCCGCCGAAGGGCATCGAGCACGAGATCCCGCTGCCGTGCGCGGAGGGGACGATGCTCTACGCCTTCGCCCGCCCCGAGCTGACCGGCCTGCTCAAGTGCGTCATCGACGGCGAGTCGCGTCGGGTGCTCGGCTTCCACCACATCGGCTACGGCGCCAAGGACGCCTTCCAGTACCTCGACTACCTGCTGCGGCGGCCCGAGGGCCTGACCATCGACGAGCTCGGCGAGATGAACGAGCTGTTCCTCAACCCCGAGCACTTCATCCAGCTGTCCCGGCTGCGCGCCGGACGGCGCGAGCTGGTCGACCTCTGAGCCGGGGCCGGCTGGGACGGGAGGACGTCGAGTTTGCGTCGCGCGGCGCGACGCTGCGCGGCTGGCTGTACCGGCCGGCTGCGGGCGGCGCCGCGCCGGCGGTCGTGCTCGCGCATGGTCTCAGCGCGGTGCGCGAGATGTTCCTCGACGAGTACGCGCGGGCGTTCGCCGACGCGGGCTTCGCGGCGCTCGCCTACGACCACTTCGGGTTCGGGGCCTCGGACGGCGAGCCGCGCCAGTGGCCCGAACCGGGCCTGCAGCTGCAGGGTTACCGCGACGCGATCGCGTGGCTCGCCGACCGGCCGGGGATCGAGCCCGGCCGGATCGGCGTCTGGGGGTCGAGCTGGTCGGGAGGACAGGCGATCGTCCTCGCCGCCCAAGCGGTGCCGATCCGCTGCGCGGTCGCCCAGGTGCCGACGTTCGGCGCCGGAGCGCCGGCGCGCTCGCGGGCGACGATCGCGACGATGGAGCGCGCGGTCGCCGAGGGTCGCACCGCGGACACGATCCCCGTCGTTCGCGACAGCGCCGAGGGCCTCGGGCTCCTGTTCAACGACCAGGCGGCCGCGTGGTTTGCCCGCGTCAGCGCGCAGCGCGCCCCGAGCTGGCGCAACGAGGTCGGGATCGGCGCGCTGCTCGAGCCGTTCGCCCCGATCGATCATCTGCCCGACGCGCGGGTTCCGCTGCTGTTGATCGTCGCGTCAGACGACCGGCTGACGCCGCCGGCGCAGGGCGTCGCGGTCGCGCGGACCGTGGCGGGGGTCGAGGTGGTGCAGCTCGCCGGCGACCACTTCGCGGCCTACGAGGCCGGCTTCGCGGCGAGCTCCGGGGCGGCGGTCGACTTCTTCCGCCGCCACCTCGCGGGCTGATCGCCCCCACCTCGCGGGCTGGTCACGCCACCTTGCGGGCTGGTCGCCGCCACCTCGCGGGCTGATCGCCGACGCCCGCCGGGCTCAGTGGGTGCGGCCGCGGTCGACGATCTCGCCGTCGGGCTCGCCGTCGGGGTCGCCGGGAGCGAGCACGAGCTCGAGCTCAAGCGACACCCACGGCTCCTGGACGCCCGCCGGACGATCGGGATCGTCGGCGGCTCGCGGCTGAAACGTCCGCACGAGCCCGGGCTTGACCGCGAACACGGTGTCGCGCTCGAGGTAGTCGCTGTCGGCGTCGAAGATGTGCGTGGTCAGGTTGCGATGGCCCGGGGCGCGCGCGACGATGTGGATGTGCGCCGGGCGCCACGGATGCCGGCCGGTGGCCTGCAGCATGCGTCCGACCGGCCCGTCATCGGGGATCGGGTAGGGGACCGGGCGGACCGCCCGGAACGCGAAGCGCCCGTCGGCGTCAGTGGCAAAGCGCCCGCGGAGGTGGTCGTCGGGCGCGTCGGGGTCCTGCACCGCGTAGAGGCGGTTGTCGCCGTTCTGCCACACGTCGAGCTCGGCGCCGGCGATCGGCGCGCCGTCGAGGCTCAGCACCCGGCCGTGCACCCAGGCCGGCGTGCCCGCGGCCTGTTCGGCGATGCTCTCGCCGGACTCGCGCAGCGGCGAGTTCGCGACGTAGAACGGGCCCAGCACCGTCGATTCGGTGGCGTTCGAGGGGACCGGATGGGCGAGCGCGTCGACGAGCATCGAGACGCCGAGGCTGTCGGACCAGAGGATGAACTCCTGGCGCCGATCGTCGGTGATGTGCCCGGTGGCGGTGAGCGCCTCGATGGCGCCCGACCACTCGGCCTCGGTCAGCTCGACGTCGCGGACGAACGCATGCAGGTGGGAGACGAGCGAGTGCATGATCTCGCGCAGCCGGTCCTGGGGCGCGTCGTCGAAGCTGGCCAGGACCTGGGCGGTGATCTGCTCGGGCGTCACATTCTCGGGCACGGATCGCATTATCGCCGCGCGCCCACGCGGGAACCGCCGCGCGCCCACGCGGGAACCGTCGCGCTAGCCGAGGAGGAGGCGCGTCGGGCGTTGCAGGCCGTCGCGGATCGCGGCCAGGAACTGCGCGGCGTCCGCGCCGTAGAGGATGCGATGGTCACAGGAGAGCGTCATCTCCATTCGCGGGCGGATCGCCGGCGCGCCCTCGTGGGCGACGACGCGGTCGCCGACGGCTCCGACGGCGAGGATCGCCGCCTGCGGCGCGTTGACGATCGCCACGAAGCGATCGATGCCGAACATCCCGAGGTTCGAGACGGTGAACGTCGCGCCGTCGAGCTCGGCCGGGGTCAGCCTGCCGTCGCGCGCCCGCCGCGCGAGCTCGCGCGTGCGCCGTGCGATCTCCCCGAGCGAGAGCCGGTCGGCGTCGCGGACCGCCGGCACGAGCAGGCTCTCCTGCGCGGCGACCGCGAGCCCGACGCTGACGGGGTCGTGCAGCTGCCAGGCGCCGTCGCGATAGCTGCCGTTGGCGCGCGGCGTCCTGCGCAGGGCGAGCGCTGAGGCCTTGACCACGAAGTCGGTGACGCTCGGGATCGGCTGCTCGTCGGCTTCGGCGCGCATCCGCGCCCGGAGCTCGAGCAGCGCGGCCATGTCGACCTCGACGGTCAGCGAGAAGTCGGGCACGACCTCGTGGGACTCCGACATCCGCCGCGCGATGACCTGCTGGACGCGCGTCAGCTTCTGCACCTCGCCGCCGTCACCGACGCGGTCGGCGGGGGGCTCCGGGGCGGACGGCTCACGGGCGGCGGACGCCTCGGGGGCGGCGGACGGCTCGGGGGCGGCGGCCTGGGCGGCCTGCACGTCGCGCTTGACGATCCGCCCGCGCGGGCCGGTGCCCCGCAGCGTGCCGAGGTCGACGCCCGCCTGCGCGGCGAGCCGACGGGCGACGGGAGAGGCGATGATGCGCTCGCGCGTGCCCGCTCCGTTGGAACCGGAGGCCGTCGCCGGCTCGGAAGTCGACTTCGGATCCGGATCGGCCGAGCCGCCCTCGGTCGTGGCGCCCTCGGCGACCTGCACCGGCTTCTCGCCGCCGCCTCCGTCGCTTGCCGAGCCTCGGTCGCTTGCCGAGCCTCGGTCGCTTGCCGAGCCTCGGTCGCTTGCCGAGCCTCCGTCGCTCGCCGAGCCCGCGTCGGAGCCCGAGGCGTCGCCGTGCAGCGTCGCCAGTTGGGCTCCGACATCGGCCGTCTCTCCCTCCTGCACCTCGATGCGCAGCACGCCGGCGGCCGGTGCCTCGTAGACCATCGTGGCCTTGTCGGTCTCGATCTCGACCAGGGGCGCGCCCGACTCCACGGACTCGCCGTCGGAGACCAGCCAGGAGACGATCACCCCGGACTCCATCGAGTCCGAGAGGCGCGGCATGTTGACCGCCGGCATCGGCCCTCCGTCAGGCGGCGCCGACCGGCTCGGGCGCGGAGCTGCCGCTGATCTCCTTGACCACTTGGTCGCGGCCGTCGCACATGGCCTTCAGCTTCGCGTAGGCCATCGTGCGGCTGAAGTAGCCGAGGCCGCAGTCGGTCATCACGATCATCCGCTCGGCCGGGACGACGTCGATCGCCTTGTGGATGCGATCGGCGACGACCTCGGGGCTCTCGACCTGGGTGTCCTTGGAGTCGATCACGCCGATCCCCAGCACCTTGTCGGTCGGGAACTCGCGAAACGCGCCTATCTCGGCGAAGTCGCGGTGGGTGAACTCGAGGTGGATGACGTCGGCGGAGCTCTGGTGAAACAGCGGCATCATGTCGACCGCCTTGTTCTCCCAGACGTCGATCTGACCGTCGACGCTGCCGTAGCAGACGTGCCAGATCTTCGTCATCGTGATGCCCTCGAACATCGCGTTCTGGACGTCGATCTGCCACGTGTCCTGGGTGTAGGGCGGCAGCACGTCGATCAGCTGCACGGCCTCCAGGCCCATGTCCTGCAGGTAACGCAGCTCCTGGTTGAGCGCCTTGGCGATGTCGGTCGCCATCGCGACCTGGTCGCCGCCGTAGTGCTCGTCGTGCACGATCACGCTCTGCTGGGCGGGGCCGAGCAGGCTGAACTTGAACGGCTTCTCGGTCGCGTTCTGCAGCGCGTAGACGACGCCCTCGAACATCGGGCGGACCCAGTGGATCGGGCCCGAGACGACCGGCTTGTAGAACGGCCGGTACTTCTGACCGTCGCCGGGAGGACCGTAGAGCTCGAAGCCGCCGAGGTTCTCGGGCACGAAGTGGAAGATCGGCTCGAGCTGGAACCCCGGCGCCTCCCACTCGTAGTACTGGTGGCCGTCGGTGAGGATGTCCAGGCCGGCCTTCTCCTGCTCGTAGCAGCAGAGCTTGATCGCGTCCTCGTAGGTGACGCGGAGATCGTGGCTGCGGTAGACGGGCTCGTTCAGCGTCCCGAACACGCGGCCGCGGAGCCACTGGGGTCTGGGCAGCGCCCCGACGGTCGACGTGGGCAGCAGAACTTCTTCACCGCGTATCTGCATGTGTCTCTCCTCCTTCTCGGGTTAGCTCATCCGTCGCACGGCGGCGATGACGCGTTGCGCATTGGGGTTGACCTCCTCCTCGAGCACGCCGGCCGCGGGCAGCGGCACCGACGCCCCGCAGACGCGCAGGACCGGGGCGTCCAGGTCGTCGAATCCCTCGTCGGAGACGATCGCCGCCAGCGACGCGCTCCACCCGAGCTGCCCGGGACCCTCCTCGACGATGACCAGCCGGTTGGTCGTGGCCACCGACCGCAGCACCGCGGCCACGTCGAGCGGCACGAGCGTGCGCAGGTCGATGACCTCGGCGCTGATTCCCTCGTCGGCGAGCTGGTCGGCCGCCGCCTCACAGATCCCGACCGTGAAGGCGAGCCCGACGAGCGTCACGTCGGAGCCCTCGCGCAGCGTGTGGGACTCGCCGAGCGCCACCACGTGGTCGCCGTCGGGGACCTCGCCGGTCCTGCCGTACAACCCCTTGTGCTCGAACACGAGCACCGGATCCTCCTCGCGGATCGCGCCCGCCAGCAGGCCCTTGAAGTCCGACGGCGTGGACGGGCAGGCGATCTTCAGCCCGGGCACGCACATCGCCCAGCTCTCGGCGGACTGGCTGTGCTGGGCGCCGAAGCCCAGCCCGCCGCCGCCGTTGGAGCCGCGCACGACGAGCGGCAGGCGGACCTGGCCGCCGGTCATGTAGCGCGTCTTGGCGATCTCGTTGGCGACCAGGTCCCAGCAGGTGGCGTAGAAGTCGGCGAACATGATCTCGGCCACCGGCCGCAGGCCTCCCATCGCGGCTCCCATCGCCGAGCCGACGATCGCCTGCTCGGAGATCGGCGTGTCCCACACCCGCTCGGCGCCGAAGCGGTCGACCAGGCCCGGCGTGGTCTTGAACACGCCGCCGGGCGCGACGTCCTCGCCGAGCAGCACCACCCGCTCGTCGCGAGCCATCTCCTGCTCGAGCGCGGCGCGGATCGCGTCCCGGCCGGTCAGCTCCGCCACGCGCTGCCCCCGTCGGCCCACACGTCGGTCATCGCCGTCTCGCCCTGGGGGGACGGCGCGGCCAGCGCACGCTCGGCGACCTCGTCGACGAGCTCTGAGACCTCGCGCTCGACGCCGTCGAGCTCCTCGGCGGGCACATCGCGCTCGGAGAGCACCGTGCGATAGCGGCCGACCGGCTCCTTGCGCGCCCACTCCTGCACCTCGGCCTCGGGCCGGTAGGCGGCCGGGTCGGCGAGCGAGTGGCCGCGCAGGCGGTAGGTCATCGCCTCGACGATCGACGGTCCGTCGCCCTTGCGGGCGCGCTGCACGCGCTCGGCGATGACGTCGCGCACCGCCTCGACGTCGTTGCCGTCGACGACGACCCGGTCCAGGCCGTAGGCGGACGCGCGGTCCGCGGCCGGGTGGCGCACCGGGGTGACCGCGGTGATCGGGGTGTACTCCATGTACAGGTTGTTCTCGCAGCAGAAGATCAGCGGCAGCTGCCACACCGCCGCGAGGTTGACCGCCTCGTGGAACGCGCCGATGTTCGTCGCGCCGTCGCCGAAGAAGCAGACGGTGACGTTGCCCTCGCCCTTGAGGCGTTGGGCCCAGGCCAGGCCGCAGGCGATCGGCAGGTGCGCGCCGACGATCGCGTAGGAGCCGAAGTAGCCGTGCTCGACGCTCGTGATGTGCATCGAGCCGCCCTTGGCGTCGCAAACGCCGCCCTCGCGGCCCAGGAGCTCGCGCAGGACCGCCTCGGGATCGGCGCCGCGGGCGAGCGCGTGCGCGTGGCCGCGGTAGGTGCCGATCGTCGCGTCGCCCTCGCGCAGGCAGGCGGCGACGCCGACCGAGATCGCCTCGTGGCCGTCGGAGAGATGGCCGGGGCCGTGGACGCCGCCGTCGGTCCACAGCTGGCGGGTCTTCTCGGCCATCCGGCGCGCCAGGAGCATCGAGCGATACAGCTCGAGATCCGCGGCGTCGGGGGGTGGCGAGAGTGTCCCGGCTCGGTCTGGAGAGGAGTCGTCGGCCATCGGTGCGGTGCGAGTTCGACGCTAACAGCGGGCCGCGCGAGCAGCTTTGGCCACGGGAGACAAAATCGCTTCACCGCGTTTCATTCCGGCGATCGCGGAGGTAGGTTTGGCGCGTGACCGCCGAGTCCGCGCAGCGCTGGACCGCCACGCGCGCGATCGTGACGGGCGCCGCCTCGGGGATCGGCGCCGCGACCGCGCGGCGGCTCGGGGCCGCGGGGGTTGCGCTCGCCCTGCTCGATCGCGAGCCCGACGCGCTCGCCGCGATCGCCTCCGAGCTGGGCGCGGCCGCCTACGAGGTCGACGTCACGAGCCCGATCGCGGTCGACGACGCGGTGGCCCGGGTCGGGCCGATCGACCTGCTCGTCAACGCCGCCGGCATCACCGGCTCGCACGCTGCGGGCACCTGCCACGAGACGCCCGACCTCGAGTGGGAGCGGGTGATCGCGGTCAACCTCACCGGGACCTTCCTCCTCTGCCACGCGGTGCTCCCGGCGATGATCGCCGCGGGCGGCGGCCTGATCGTCAACCTCGCCTCGATCGCCGGGATCGTCGCCTTCCCCGGCCGCTGCGCCTACAGCGCGAGCAAGGGCGGGGTGCTCATGCTGACCCGCTCGATCGCGGTCGACTACGGCGGTTCGGGGATCCGCGCGGTCGCCATCTGTCCGGGGATGATCCACACCCCGATGACCGACTGGCGGCTGAGCGATCCCGCCATGCACGAGGAGATCGTGGCCCGCATCCCCCAGGGCCGGGTCGGCCAGCCCGACGACATCGCCGAGACGATCGCGCTGCTGGGCAGCGGCGCGATGGCCTACATGAACGGCGCGCCGCTCATCCTCGACGGCGGCTGGACCGCGATCTAGTGAGCCCAGCCGCGTTCCAGCTCGGCGACGCGGCGGCGCGGCTCCTCGCCCCGGGCAGTGAGCGAGCGCAGGATGCTGAGCGCGAGCTGGACCTCGAAGCGCGTCGACTGGCTGGCGAGGTCGATGCCGGCGAGCTCCTGGACGCGGTCGAGCCGATAGCGAACGGTCTTGGCGTGCATGAACATGCTCTCGGCGGTCCGCTTGAGGTTGCAGTCGGCGGCGAGATAGGCATCGAGGGTGTGGACGAGGTCGATGCTGTGCTCGTCGTCGTAATCGATCACGGGCCCGAGGACGTTGCGGGCGAACTCGAGCAGCTCGCCGCGGTCGCCGGGCGCCAGTAGGAAGCGCAGGACGCCGAGATCGTCGAACAGCGCGACGCGGTGGGCGTCGTCGATCGCCGCGATCGCCGACAGGGCGCTGTCGGCCTGGGAGCGCATGGCGCTGAGGTCGGGGGACCAGGCGGCGCAGGCGCTGACGCCGATCTTCACGTGCAGGCCCGGGCAGGTGCGGTCGATCGCGCGCTGGATGGCCTGGGCCAGGCGCCGGGTGGTGGCCGCGTCGGGCGTGCCCGAGATGAGCAGGCCGATGTGCGAGCCCCGCCAGGCCGCCACCGCGCAGCGGCAGCCGTGGTCGCGGGCGGCGCGCTCGACCGTCCGCGCGAGCTGGGTGCGGCCGCGGTCCATCAGGGCGACGTCGAGCGGGCGGTCGCCGGCGTGGTCGACCTCGAGGAGCAGCACGCGGGCGTTGGTCGGCAGCGTCTTGCCGAGCGCGTGGGCGCGCATCATCGCCTCGGCGTCAGAGCGGACGTTGCCCTCGAGCAGGTCCCAGAGCAGGTCGGTGTTCAGCCGCGTGTGCACTTCCCAGACCTCGCGCTCCTTGGTCAGCTGCAGCGCGCAGACGATCGCGGCCTGCTCGACGATCACGTCGGTCAGCTGCGGCGGCTCGTCGTCGAGGCCGACGATCAGATAGCCGATCGGCTCGCCGCCGGCGATCGCGGGCGTGGTGAGCATCCGCGACTGCTGATCGCCGCCGAGCCGTAGCTTCTTGCGCGGGGCGCAGTCCAGCCACTCGCGCAGCTGCGCGACCGCCTCGCCGACGTGGTCGCCGGCGCCATCGGAGGCGGCGAGCTCGTTGAGCTCGTCGTCGACGATCGCGGCCCAGCCGCCGGTCAGCTCGGCCACCACCGAGCTGAGCTCGGCGAGGCCGCTGCCGTCGAGCACGATCCGCGTCAGCTGCTCGTGAACCTCGGTCGAGCGCCGCAGGAGCGCGTTCTGGGCCTCGAGCTGCCGGTTGGCCTGCTCGAGGCGATCGACCGCCTTGCGCTCGGTCTCGTAGAGGTCGGCGTTGAGGATCGCCACCGCGGCCATCGACGCGAGGCTGCACAGCGTGCGGACGTCCTCGTCCTCGAACACCGACGGCCGCCGCCGCCACGCCATCAGCGTGCCGACCGCGCGGCCCCGGACGAACATCGGCGCGCCCATCGCCGAGCGCTTGCCCTCGGCGCGCGCGACCTCGACGAAGTGCCGCGAGATGACGCCGTCGGTCTCGTAGTCGGCGACGCGGAACGGCTGCCCGGTCGCGTACACGCGACCGGCGACGCCCTGCCCGGCCGGCACGTACAGCCGCTGGGTCTCGATCTGGCGATGGCCCGCGCACGCGCGCATCCGCACGCCGGCCTCGTCGGGATCGGCGAGCAGGATCCCCGCGATGTCGGCGTCGGTCAGCTGCTGGACGGCGTTGAGGATCGCCAGCAGCGTCGGCTCGGACTCGAGCTGGCCGAGCACGTCGGCCACGAGCGCGTTCAGCGCCTGCAGCTCGGCGCCGATCCGCGCCGCGGGATCGCCGGACGGGGCGCCCGGATCGGCGCCGTTGGCATCACGCACTGCCGCGAGACTCAACCTTGTCCTCTCCTCTGGACCCAGGAAAATGGTACGCCATGCCCGGCTCCTCTGCGTCGGAGTAGGGGGCCGACGGAGGATTATCCGGGCGAGACCATGGCCCCCCTTCCGTCGCTTGACACGATCTAGTCCTCGTGCGCGATCTCGTGGCAAACGACATGGCGCGTCCCTACCGGGCGCTGAGCGTGCAGGAGACCGACGTCCCGCTCGCCGAGCCCGAGCTCAGCGAGCTGATGATCGACCGTCTCGTCTACCGGCGCACCGAGTTCATCGCGCTGGCCAACGGCGACGAGCGCGCGCTCATCCAGGTCGACCACGCCGAGGACGAGCTGTTTGAGCCGGTCACCGACATGCGCCTCGTGGCCGGTCCCGATGAGGTGCAGTTCGTCCACGCGCCGACGGTCAACACCGCCAACGCGACGCACATGGCGCGGGCGGCGCTCGAGCATCCGCGGCCCGCGCGGGTCTACCTCGTGGAGGGCCTCTTCCAGCACATCAACTTCATCGTCGAGCCCGCCCCGGTGCCCATCGTCGTGCTCGAGGTCGTCCCGCCCGAGCCGCCGAAGCTGCTCGAGATGGCCCGGCGGGTGATTGACTTCGACGAGGACCTGCCGCCGATCGAGCTGCGCGCCGAGCGGGTCGACATGGAGGCGATCGCGCGCTCGGCGCCCGCCCCGCGCTTCCTGTTCCCGTGCCGCTGCAGCGGCCTTGCGCTGAGAACCGAGGTCGACTTCCTCGACGCCGGCCCGCCGACGCGCGGGGACTGGACACTCGTCGGCTGCGAGCGCTCGCGCCAGATCCACGCCGCGCTGTACGAGGACGAGCTGGCGGCGCTGCGCACGATGTGCCCGCGCGAGCACGCCGACGCTCACGCGGACGGCCCGCCGCTGCTGCTCAAGTGCTGCCTGCGCGAGCGCGAGATCGAGCTCGAGGGCGAGCGGCGCGCGATCGTCCCCTGGGGCGCCTCGCTCGACGAGGTCCGCGAGGCGCTGCACGCGCTCGCCGGGGCGGGGGTGCAGGCCCCCGCGGCCGGATGACCCGCCGCGCCGGCCGGACGCGGAGGGGCGCGTGAGCTCGCACATCATCGACTCCGAGCAGTACGGCCACCTGTGGTCGACCGAGGCCACGCGCGAGCTGTTCTCCGACCGCGGGCGCCTGCGCGGGTGGCTGGAGATCCTCGTCGCCCTCGCCGAGGCCCAGGCCGAGTGCGGACTCGTTCCCGGCGAGGCGGCCGAGGCGATCGCGCGGACGCTGCCCGACCTCGAGCTCGATCCCGCCGCTGTCGGGCGGGCGACCCAGGAGGCCGGTCACTCGACGCTCGGGCTCATTCGCTGCCTGCAGGCCGAGCTTCCGCTTCAGGCGCGCGAATGGATCTACTACGGCGCCACCGTCCAGGATCTGACCGACACCTGGCTGGGGATCGTCATGCGCCGGATGTGCGGGATGCTCGGCGAGGGGGTGAACGAGATCGAGGCGGCCGCCGTGGCGCTCGCCCGGCGCCACCGCGACACGGTTACCCTCGGCCGCACCCACGCTCAGCCGGGGCTGCCGATCACCTTCGGGTTCAAGGCGGCGGTGTGGGTCGCCGAGCTGCGCCGCCACTCCGAGCGCGTCACCGAGGCGACGCCGCGGCTGGCCGTCGGACAGCTCGCCGGGGCGGTCGGCTCCGGCGCGTTCTTCGGCGAGCGCACGATCGAGCTTCAGGAGCGCTTCCTGGGTCGCCTCGGCCTGCGGGTTCCCGAGATCGCGTGGCTGACGGCGCGCGACCGGGTCACCGAGCTGATGGTCCTGTGCGCGATGGTGACGGGAACGCTGGCCAAGGTCGGCAACGAGATCAAGCAGCTGCAGCGGGCCGAGATCGGCGAGGTCCGCGAACCGACCCGCGACGGCCTCGTCGGCAGCATCACCATGCCCCACAAGCGCAACCCCGAGCTCTCCGAGCACCTCGGGACGCTCGCCCGGGTCGTGCGCGGCGGGGCGTCGCTGGCGCTCGAGGGCGGCGCCCACGAGCACGAGCGCGACGGCACGGCGTGGAAGACCGAGTGGGCGTTCGTCCCCGAGGGCTGCTCGGCGACGGCGGTCGCGCTCGGGCTGGCGGCCGAGCTGCTCTCGGGCCTCGAGGTCGACGCCGAGCGGATGCGCGCCAACCTCGAGGCCCAGCGGGGCTACGTGCTCTCCGAGCCGGTCATGGCGGTCATCGCCGACAAGGTCGGCAAGCACGAGGCCCACCGGCTCGTCTACGAGGCGAGCATCGCCGCGGTTCGGCGCGGCGACACGTTCGCCGAGGCGATCCGCGGCTCCGACGCCTCCGCCCACCTCGACGAGGACGAGCTCGCCGCGGCGCTGGATCCCGAGCGGACCGCCGCGCACGCGGCGAGCTTCGTCGATCGCGTCCTGGGCGTCTCGGTGACCGGCTGATGGAGCCGGTCCGCACCGCCCCGCCCGCCGGGTACCTCGGCGCCGAGGGTCGGATCACCTCGGGACCCGCGCCGGCGATGGAGATCGCCGGCTACGGCTACGAGATCGCCGACGCCGAGTTCCTGCACGAGGCGCTGGGCATCGCGCACCTCGCCCACGTGACGATGCTCGCCGAGCAGGGCGTGATCCCCGCGGCCGACCGCGGCCCGCTCGTGCGCGGCGTGCTGCGGATGATCGAGATCCCGGTCGACGAGTTCCCCTACGAGCGTCAGCTCGGCGACGCCTATAACTCCCAGGAGAAGTGGCTCGAGGCCGAGATCGGCGCCGCCGCGGGCTGGCTGAGCGCGGGTCGCACCCGCCGCGAGGCGGGACGGCTCGCCTTCCGGCTCGTGCTCCGCGACGCGCTCGTCGGCCTCGGGCGGGCGACGGCCGCGTTCGCGGACTCGCTGACCGCCGTCGCCCAGCGTCACGCGCAGACCCTGGCGCCGGACTACACCTACCTGCAGATCGCCCAGGCGACGACGTTCGGCCACTACCTGCTGTCGTTCTCGTATCCGGCGCTGCGCGACTGCGACCGCATCCGGGCGGCCCTGTCCTGGGTCGATCGCAGTCCCGGCGGGGTCGGCGGCGTCGCCGGGTCGCGCCTCCCGCTCGACCGCCGGCGGATCGCCGAGCTGCTCGCCTTCGCCGGGGTGATCGAGCATGCGCGCGACGCGATGTGGCAGACCGACGGCCTCGTCGACACCTGCGGCGCGGCCGTCAACGCGACGACGAACTGCGCCCGGCTCGCCCAGGACCTCGAGATCTACGCGAGCTCCGAGTTCGGCATCGTCCAACTGGCGAGCGATGTCTCGCGCGCGAGCGCGCTCATGCCCCAGAAGCGCAACCCCTACTCGCTCCCGGTCATCCGCGGCGCCGCGGGGCTCGTGCTCGGGCGGCTGACCGGCGTCGCCGCGATGCAGCAGACCCCGTCGGCGCGGACCGACAACCTGCTCTACGCGTATCGCGAGGTCCTCGGCGCGGTCCGCACCGCGGGCGAGGTCGTCGACCTCGCCGCCACCGTCGTGCGGGGGCTGACGATCTCGCAGGCGCGCCTGCGCGAGCTCGCCCACACCGGGTTCGCCCAGGCCACCGACGTCACCGAGGCCCTCTGCCGCAACGGCGCGATGGACTATCGCTCCGCGTATCGCGTGGTCGCCCGGGCGGCGGCGATCGCGGTCGACGAGGGCTTGGCCGATCTCACCCACGATGCCCTGCGCCAGGCCTCGGAGGAGGTTCTCGGCGAGCCGTGCGCGCTGCTCGCGGGCGAGCTCGACGAGCTGCTGGATCCCCGGGCGGCGGTCGACAGCCGGACGATCGAGGGGGGCGCGGCGGCGGGACCGCTGCGCGACATGGTGCGCGCCTGCGGCGAGCGCTGCGCCGAGGCGACGGCGGGGTTCGCGGCCGACGCCCGGCGCTACGAGGCGATGCCCGCAGCGCTGCGGGCGGCGGCCGCCGCGGTCTGCGGGTGATCGCGGCCTACGGGTGACCGCGGTCTGCGGCCGGGGGCGGTTCAGCGAGCGAGCTCGGCGATCCGCCGGTCGAGCTCGGGGACGTGGGCGCGGAGGCTCGGGAGGTTGACGACGATGCCCTCCTGGGTGCTGCGAGCGAGCACGACGACCGCGGGCTCGTCGGGCGACGGGTTCTCCTCGCGGTGGGGCACGTAGGGCGGCACGTAGATGTAGTCGCCGGGCTGGGTCTCGACGCGCTCCTCGACGTCGTCGCGCAGGAACACGAACACGGGGTGTCCGCTGACGACGTAGATGCCGGTCTCGGCCTCGCCGTGATGATGGTCGCCCGAGACCATGCCGGGGGCGACGTGGTTCTCGCCCATCCAGATCTTCTGCGAGCCGTTGCGCGCGCCCGAGATCGCCTCGTAGCGTTGCATCCCGGGCGTCTGCGCGGTCTCGGCGCTCAGCGTCCCGCCCGCCGTGTGGTGCAGCTGGCGATGCCAGGCCGCCGTGCCGGGGTCGATCGAGGTCATCGACGGCGACGATACCGCGCGATAGCCTGGCGCACATGTCAGCGCTCACCGGCAGCTGTGGCTGCGGCGCCGTCACCTTCGAGTGCTCGGAGGCTCCGACCGCGGCCGCGTACTGCCACTGCACGCGATGCCAGAAGCGGACCGGGACCGCGGCGCAGGCCTCGGCGCTCATCGTCCCGGGATCGCTGAGGATCACCGCCGGCGAGGACGACCTGCGCGACTGGCGTCCCGAAGGTGGCCTGGCCAAGACGTTCTGCGGCCAGTGCGGGTCGCACCTGTTCGGTCGCGATCCGCAGACCGGCGAGATCCAGATCGTGCGGATGTCGGCGTTCGATGCCGACCCGGGCGTGCGCCCCCGCCTGCGACAGTTCGTCGCCTATGCGGCGGCGTGGGAGCCGATCCCCGAGGACGGCCTGCCGCGCTACGACGAGGCCCGTCCCAGCGAGTAGGTCGTGGACGGCGTGACCGTCGGCGGCGACGGCGTCGCGCGCTGCTCCTGGGCGACCACGGCGTCTGACTACTGCGCCTACCACGACCGCGAGTGGGGCCGGCCGGAGGCCGACGACGTGCGGCTGTTCGAGAAGCTGTGCCTCGAGGGGTTCCAATCCGGGCTGTCGTGGCTGACGATCCTGCGCAAGCGCGAGGCGTTTCGCCGCGCGTTCGCCGAGTTCGACTTCCATCGCGTCGCCCGCTTCGGTGACCGCGACGTGGCTCGGCTGCTCGCCGACGCGGGGATCATCCGCCACCGCGGCAAGATCGAGGCTGCGATCAACAACGCGCGCCGGGCGGTCGAGCTCGTCGCGGACGAGGGCTCGCTGGCCGGCTACGTCTGGCGCTACGAGCCCGTCGGGCGCGGCGAGGCCAACGCCCGGGCGCGGCTGACCACGAGCGCCGAGTCCACCGCGCTGGCGCGCGACCTCAAGCGGCGCGGGTGGCGGTTCGTCGGGCCGACGACGATCTACGCCTTCATGCAGGCGATGGGCCTCGTCGACGATCACCTGCCGGGCTGTGCCGCCCGCCCCGAGGTCGAGGGTGAGCGGGCGCGCTTCGTTAGGCCCGGTTAGATGATCGGCCGAGGCAGCGGGCCAGAGCTACGAGATCCAAGCTGGGCGGAAAAGCGTCGCTCAGCGTCGGTTAGACGTCCCGCCTCGCGGGCGCAGGCCCCTCCTGCCCAGACAGTTTCAATCGCGACCGCTAGGCCGCCCGCAGGCGCGCGGCCTCCTCGGGGCCGCAGCCGCGCAGGTCGGAGGCGAGCCGCGCCGCGGTCGCTCGCTCCCAGCGGCCGCTCTGGACGAGGGTGTCGCACAACCGGTGTGCGTCCTCGAGCGCCGACTCGGCGGAGCCGGTCAGCTCGGAGCTGAACAGCAGGGTGTCGGCCGCCGCGCGGATGCGCTCCTGCTCGGAGTGCAGCAGCTTGCTCGGTCCCATGTCGGCGAGGGTCTGCATGACGCGGCGATAGGCATGTGAACGCTCTGGACTCATGACAGGCGATGCTAGGAAGGGTCACGGCGGAGTGATCGCAGGCGCGTCGGCGACGAGTCGCAGGTCGGTGCCGGTGAGGACGGCCAGCATCCCGGTCTCGACCTGCTCGGCGACCTCGGGAGCGTCGTTGGTGGCGCAGATCAATACTCGAGCCCGCCCGGCGGAGCGGTTGACGATCTGATGGGTGCCCGCGGGGCCGACCGGGAACGCCACCACCTCGCCGAGCTCGAGCGTCCGCTCGTCGCCCTCGCCGCGGCGCAGCGTCGGCGTTCCGGAGAGCACGAACAACAGCTCCTCGTTGGCGTGGTGGAAGTGCAGGGGCGACACCGTCGTGTCCGGCTCGAGCTCGTACAGGTTGGCCGCCAGGCGCGAGCCGCCGGCGTTGCGGGCGAGGCGCGCGGCGCGCAGGACGCCGGCCTCGGTGGGAATCTCGGCGTCCCAGGTGGGATGCAGAACGTTCACGTCACTCATGGTCGACGACGATATCAAATGATATCCTCAGCGATATGGCAGAGATCCAGACCCCCCTGTACGTCCGCCTGTCCGCCGACCCCCACCGCCGCCTCGAGGCCGCCGTGTCCGCGTCGGGCCGGAGCAAGCGCCAGATCGTCGAGGATGCGGTCCGCGAGCATCTGACCGATGACGGCGTCGTCGTCGGACGGATCGCCCTGCGCGAGGACGCCCCCGAGGTGATGACGTTGTCCGAAGCCGCCCACCTGCTCCGCGTCGAGGAGGCGCAGCTGCGCGCGGCGGCCGATGGCGGAGACCTTCCGGGCCGCCGCATCGGCGACGAGTGGAGGTTCTCGCGCGCCGCTGTGCTGCGATGGCTTGACCGTGGCGGCTGAGCTGACGACGAACCTCGCGGTGCTCGAGCGCCTCGTGGCGCTCGAGGGCCGCGACGTCCTGGACATCGGCTGCGGCGGAGGCGGGCTCGTGCGCGCCCTCGCGGCGCGCGGCGCCCGGGCAGTCGGCCTGGAGACCTCCGAGCGGCAGCTGCGCGACGCCCGCGAGCGTCGGGTTGACGGCCGCGCCCGCTACGTCGTCGGCCGCGCCGAGGCGCTGCCCTTCGCCGACGGCTCGCTCGATGCGGTGCTCTTCGTGCTGTCGTTGCACCACGTGCCGACCGCGCGCATGGCGACCGCGCTGCGGGAGGCGGCGCGAGTGCTGCGCTCCGGCGGCGTGATCCACGTCGCCGAGCCGCTGACCGACGGCGACTACTACCAGCTGGTCCGGATCGTCGACGACGAGGACGAGGTCCGCGCCGCGGCCCAGGCGGCCATCGCCGAGGCGGTCGCCGACGGCCTGCGCCGCCTGACCTGCGTCGAGTACGACATCGGTACGACGATCGCCGACCTGCACGAGCTGCGCCAGAGGATCGTCAACGTCGACCCGGAGCGGGCGGCGACCTTCGACGCGCACCTCGACGAGCTGGCGGCGAGCTTCGAGCGCCTCGGCGAGGCCCACGCCGACGGCCGCTGGCTCAGCCAGCCGATGCGCGCCGACCTTCTCGCCCCGGCCTCCTAAGCTCGCACGGGGGCCGCGGGCTCGCGGCCCGGCGAACTGCGACCAGGAGAAGCGAATGGAATACGTCAACCTCGGCGCCACGGGCCTGCGCGTATCTCGCCTCTGCCTGGGCATGATGAGCTACGGCGAGCACGAAAGCCGGCCGTGGGCGCTGCGCGAGACCGACGCTGAGCCGATCGTCCGCGCCGCCGTCGAGGGCGGCATCACCTTCTACGACACTGCCGACGTCTACAACGGCGGCCAGAGCGAGGTGGTCACCGGCCGGTTGCTGCGCGCGCTGTTTCGCACCCGCGAGGAGTACGTGCTCGCCACCAAGGTCCACGGCCCGACGATGCCCGGCGAGAACGGCAAGGGGCTGTCGCGCAAGCACATCATGGCCTCGATCGACGCCTCGCTGCAGCGCCTCGGGGTCGACTATGTCGACCTCTACCAGATCCACCGCTTCGACTACGGCACCCCGGTGGCCGAGACGATGGGCGCGCTCCATGACGTCGTGACGGCGGGCAAGGCCCGCTACATCGGCGCCAGCAGCATGTTCGCCTGGCAGTTCGCCAAGGCCCAGGCCGCCGCTCGGACGCCCTTCATCTCGATGCAGAACCACTACAACCTCGTTTATCGCGAGGAGGAGCGGGAGATGATCCCGCAGTGCATCGACCAGGGAGTGGGGGTGATCCCCTGGAGCCCGCTCGCCCGCGGGATGCTCGCCGGCAACCGCAGCCGCGGCGGCGAGAAGCTGACCACGCGCGCCCAGACCGACGCGTTCGGAGACTCCTTCTACGATCCCGACGTCGACTTCGACGTCGTCGATCGCGCCGACGAGCTCGCTGGCCGGCGGGGCGTCCCGACCGCTCAGCTGGCGCTCGCGTGGCTGCTGCATCGCCCAGGCGTCACCGCGCCGATCATCGGCGCCACGAAGATCGATCATCTCGCCGACGCGCTCGCCGCCGAGCAGCTGTCGCTGAGCCAGGACGAGGTCGAGCGGCTCAACGAGCCCTATGTGCCCCACGCGATCGCCGGGCACCAGTGACGCCGCGCAGACGAGGGTGTACGTTGGGCTCGTGAGCTCCGCCACGACGCCGCCTCGCCCGTCCAACCGGGTGCTCGTGCTCTTCGGGGCCACCGGCGACCTCGCGGCACGCAAGCTGTTCCCCGGCTTCTTCCACCTCTTTCGCGAGGAGATGATGCCCGAGGATTTCCGGATCATCGGCTCCGGGCGCCACTCGCCGGGCTCCGACGACGCCTTCCGCCAGCTGATCAGGGAGGCGGTGCGCAACCACGGACGCGGCGAGCCCGACGAGGACTGGGAGGCGTTCGCGTCGCGGTTGAGCTTCGTCGCGTCGACCGCCGACGACGGTTCAGAGCTCGCCGCCGCGATCACGGCCGCCGAGTCGGAGATCGGCGCCGAGGGCGAGCGGCTCGTCTACCTCTCGGTGCCGCCCGGGGCGATGCGCGACATGGTGCGGATGCTCGGGGCCACCGGGATCGCCGACAACTGCTCGCTCGTCGTCGAGAAGCCGTTCGGCCACGACCTCGACTCCGCCCGCGAGCTGAACGCCACGCTGCACGAGGTGCTCGACGAGGAGTCGATCTATCGCATCGACCACTTCCTCGGCAAGGAGGCGGCGCAGAACATCCTCGCACTGCGCTTCGCCAACGGCATGTTCGAGCCCATCTGGAACCGCGACCACGTCGCCTACGTCCAGATCGATGTCCCCGAGGCGCTCGACATCCAGGGCCGCTCCGGGTTCTACGAGCAGACCGGCGCCTTTCGCGACATGATCGTCACCCACCTGCTGCAGATCCTCGGGATCGTCGCGCTCGAGCCGCCGTCCCGGATCGACGCCGAGTCGCTGCAGCTCGAGCGGACGAAGCTGTTCGATGCGGTCCGTCCGATCGACCCGGGGCGGGCGGTCTTCGGCCAGTATGACGGCTACCGCGACGAGGACGACATCGCCGAGGACTCGACGGTCGAGACCTTCGCCGCCCTGGAGATCTACGTCGACGCCTGGCGCTGGAGCGGGGTGCCGTTCTACCTGCGCACCGGCAAGGCGATGGCCGAGGGCCGGCGCACGGTCACGATCGGCTTCACCGAGGCGCCGCTGCGCCTGTTCCCGCACTTCGCCCCCGGCGAGGTGACGCGGCCGTCGGAGCTCATCTTCGAGCTCTCCGACGACCCACAGGTCCGGATCGAGGTCCAGGCGAAGATCCCCGGGCCGGTGATCGACCTCGGGCGCGCCGCGCTGACGCTCGACATCGATCAGGCGTTCGGCGACCACGACGGGCTCGAGGCCTACGAGAAGCTGCTCCACGACGTCATGCTGTGCGAGCGCCTGCTGTTCACGCGTTCGGAGCAGATCGAGCGGCTGTGGGAGGTGTGCGCGCCGGTGCTCGACGATCCGCCCGCCGCCGAGGCGTATGCGAAGGGCAGCTGGGGCCCGGAGCGGGCGCGCGGGCTGCCCGGCGCCCTCGGCTGGCGCCTTCCCGACCACGACGTGGTCACCGACTGATCCGCGTGGTCACCGGCTGATCCGCGTGGTCACCGGCTGATCCGGCGTGGTCACCGGCTGATCCGGCGTGGTCACCGGCTGATCCGGCGTGGTCACCGGCTGATCCGGCGCGGTCACCGGCTGATCCGGCGCGGTCACCGGCTGATCCGGCGCGGTCACCGGCTGATCCGGCGCGGTCACCGGCTGATCCGGCGCCGTCACCGACTGATCCGCGCCGGCGCCGGCCGAATCCGCGCCGGCGTCGGGTCAGCGGTCGGGCAGCCAGCCCTCGCGATAGGGGGCGTCGACGTCGGGCGGCAGGTCGGCGTAGGCGAGGTTCGCGTCGCGGGTCTCCTCGGTGACCGAGGCGCGGTGGCGCCGCGCGAGCTCGGACGCCGGGTAGACGACCTCGCGGCCGATTCGCGAGCCGAGACCGAGCAGGACGCACTGCCCATCGCCGGCTCCGACGAACACGTGCTCGGTCCAGGGCGGGCAGTGGACGAAGTCCCAGGCCGCCAGCAGCCGTTCGCCGCCCTCGATCAGCAGCCGGCACTCGCCGGCGAGCACGAGGAAGTCCTCCTGCTCGTTCTCGGCGTGGTAGTAGCAGGACGGCTGCCCGGGTTCGAGCACCGCGATGTTGACCCCGATGAAGTCGAACGGCGGGTCGCCCTCGAAGCGCGTGAACGAACCGAACACGCCGGTCACCCAGCGCGCGTCGCGGGCGTTGAGCACGAACCACCCCTGCCCGGACGGAGCCTGGCCGTGGCCGGCTCGCTGCAGCGGCGCCTCCCGTGGCATCGGCGCAGTATGCCGCGATCGTTAACGTCACTGCGGTGCCGTCCGTGCCGGGCGATCGAGCGTGACGCTGGCCAGCGAGATCCTGGCGCGCCGGATGCGCCTCCCGCGAGCCCAGACCCACGACATCGTCCGCGAGACGAACCTGGCGGTGGCCATGGACGACGGGGAGGTGCTGCTCGCCGATCGCTGGGTGGCGGCGGCGTCGCGGGACCGACCGCAGCCGACGGTGCTCGTGCGTTCCCCCTACGGCCGCGGCCACGTGGTGGGAATGCTCTACGGGCGGCTGCTCGCCGAGCGCGGGCTGCAGACGGTGGTCCAGAGCGTCCGCGGGACCTTCGGCTCGGGCGGCGAGTTCAGCCCCTTCGACGAGCGCGCCGACGGGCTGGCGACGCTGCGCTGGATCCGCGCCCAGCCCTGGAGCGCGGGCCCGGTCGCGACGTTCGGCGCCAGCTATCTCGGGCTCGTCCAATGGGCGATGGCGACCGCGCCGGAGTCCGAGCTGGCCGCGCTCGCGGTCCAGGTCTCAGCATCGCAGTTCCACGACCAGACGTTCCCGGGAGGCAGCCTGTCGCTGCAGACGGTCGCCTCGTGGATGGTGATCATCGCCACCCAGGAGCGCCGGCTCGGCGGGGTCGCGACCGGCCGCGGGCTCCGCGGGCTGCCCGACCAGCTGGCCCGACTGCCGCTCGCCGACCTCGACGAGCGAGCGACCGGCCGAGCGGTCGGGTGGTTCCGCGAGGGGTTCGGCGAGACGGGGCGGGAGAGCGCGTACTGGTCGGCGCGCGACTTCTCGCCCGCGGTCGCCGAGGTCAGCGCGCCGGTGTCGTTCGTCGGCGGTTGGTACGACATCTTCCTGCCCTGGATGCTCGCCGACTTCGAGCGCCTGCAGGACGCCGGACGCGCGCCGCGGCTGCTGATCGGGCCGTGGAGCCACACCTCACCGGGGCTGACCGCCGCCGCCGAGCGCGAAGGGCTCGCGTGGCTGCGCCGCCACCTGCTCGGCGACGGTCGCTCCGCGGTCAGCGGTCCGGTACGGGTGGTGGTCACCGGCGAGGGCGGAGGCTGGCGCGACCTGTCGCGCTGGCCGCCGTCGGGGACCGGTGAGCGCCGGCTGTACGTCGCCGGCGATGGGCGGCTGAGCGACCGGGCCCCGGCGCGGGCGGGGGAGGCGGGGGCGGGCGCGACGAGCGCGAGTCAGGGCTACCGCTACGACCCGCGCGACCCGACGCCGTCGCTCGGGGGACCGGTGTTGCTCGACCGGAACCCGGTCGTCGACAACGCCGCGCTGGAGGCGCGCGCCGACGTCCTGGTGTTCACCGGCCCGTCGCTGACCGTCGCCGCCGAGGCGATCGGCCACGTCGGGGTCGAGATCCACGCGCGCACGAGCCGGCCCTGGTTCGACCTGTTCGCGCGCGTCTGCGACGTCGACCGCGCAGGCGTGTCGCGCAATGTCTGCGACGCGCTGGTCAGCGTCGCTCCCGGCCGCTTCGGGCAGGATGCCGACGGCGCCTGGCGCGTCACCTGGTCGCTGTGGCCGCTCGCGCACCGCTTCGCCGCCGGTCACCGCATCCGTCTGCTCGTCGGCTCGGGCGCGCACCCCCGCTACGCGCGCAACCCCGGCACCGGTGCCGATCCCCTCCGGGCCGGGGTCGACGAGATGCGGGCGGTCGACGTCGAGATCCTGCACGGCGCCGAGCATCCGTCGGCGCTCGTCCTGCCCGCGTCAGGCTGAGGATCCCTCGCGGGAGCGATGGCGACGCGACCGGCGCGGCCGCCGGCCGTCGGGGCGCGCCGGACGATGCGCGGGCGGGGCCTGCCCGGCGTGGGGGCGGCGACGCCCGGGCTCGTGCACCGAAGCCAGGCCGAGCTCGTCGGCGAGCCGCGCCGTCTCGGCGCGCTGTCCGGCGTCGAGCAGCGTGATCGCCACCCCCGTGCGGCCGGCACGCCCGGTGCGCCCGACGCGGTGGACGTAGCTGTCGCGGTCGTGCGGGGGATCGAAGTTGATGACGTGCGAGATGCCGCTGACGTCGATCCCGCGCGCGGCCACGTCGGTGGCGACGAGCACGTCCGTTGCACCGGTGGCAAACGCGGCCAGGGCTCGCTCGCGCTGTCCCTGGGTCTTGTCGCCGTGGAGCGCGACCGCGCCAACGCCGTGGCTCCCCAGGCGCTTGACGAGCCGGTCGGCCCCTCGCTTGGTGCGCACGAAGACGAGCGCCAGGTCCCGGCGCGCCGACAGCTCGTCGACCAGCCCGCGCAGCCGGTCGGCGCCCGGGCCCACGGTCACGAACCGATGCTCGATCTCGGCGGCCGCGCGGTGCGTCGGAGGACCCGTCTCGCGGCTGACCGGATCGACCGTGTAGCGCCGGGCGAGCCGGCCGGCCTCGCCGTCCAGCGTCGCCGAGAAGAACAGGGTCTGGCGCGACCGCGGGCAGGCGCCGACGATCCGCTCCACGGCGGGCGCGAAGCCCATGTCGAGCATCCGGTCGGCCTCGTCGAGCACGAGCATCTGGATCGCGTCGAGTCCGAAGGCCTCGCGCGCGAGCAGGTCCTCCAGGCGCCCGGGAGTGGCCACGAGGATGTGCGCGTTCGCGGCGCGCTTGGCCTGGGCAATGAGCCCGACGCCGCCGTAGACGGTGGCGACGCGCAGGGCTCGGGCGTGGGCGACCGGACGTAGGTCGTCGGCGATCTGACTCGCGAGCTCGCGCGTCGGGGCGAGGATGAGCCCCGCGGGGCGTGGGCCGTCGGAGGCGAGGCGGTCGACGAGGGGGACGCCGAAGGCGAGCGTCTTGCCCGAGCCGGTGGGCGAGCGGACGAGCAGGTCGCGCCCGGCCAGGACGTCGGCGATGACCAGGCGCTGAACCGCAAACGGCTCGGTGATCGCGTCGCGCGCGAGTGCCTGCACGACCGCGCGCGAGACTCCGAGATCGGAGAAGGACTGCATGAAATGTCAACTCCTTGGGGCGGCTGATCGAGCCGCGGACGGTGTCGGGAGGCTGTGGCTGACCCGAACCGCCGATCGCGGGACCCAGAGCGAGCTGCCTCGCGGCCGCCGGGCGACCGCCGCTGCGACGCTAGCAGGCGCCGCAGGGCGGATAACCTGACCGCCCGCGATGCCGAGCCCTGCCTCCGCCGCCCCCGAGGTCGTCCTGAACGGAGCCGTGACCTGCGATCAGGTCGCGGCGATCGCCGCCGGGAGCCCGATCGGACTCGACGCCGAGGCGCTGCAGCGCGTCCGCGCCAACCGCGAGACGCTCGAGCGCATCCTCTCCACCGGGACCTCCGTCTATGGGATCAGCACCGGCTTCGGGGCGCTCGTGGTACACGCGGTCACGCCCGAGATGCAGCGTCACCTGCAGGTCAACCTCCTGCGCAGCCACGCCGCCGGGACCGGGGACGACCTGCCCGGCGAGATCGTGCGCGCCGCGATGGCGGTGCGGTGCAACGGCCTGCTGCTCGGCCACTCGGGCGTGCGGCCGCTCGTGCTGCAGCGCGTCGCCGCCCTGCTGAACGCCGGCTATGTCCCGCGCGTGCCGCGGACCGGTTCGCTCGGAGCCAGCGGCGACCTCGCGCCGAGCGCGCACGCCTTCCTGCCGCTGCTCGGCGAGGGCGAAGCCTTCGCCCCCAACGGCGCGCCGATCGGCGGCGGCGAGGTCCTGCGCCGGCTCGGCATGGCGCCGCTGCAGCTCGAGAGCAAGGAGGGGCTCGCGCTCATCAACGGCACCCACTTCATGAGCGCGATCGGCGCGATCGTCGCCCGGCGCATGCGGCGGCTGCTGGCCACGATCGACGCGGTCACCGCGGCCACGATCGACGCGCTGCGGGGCGCGCTGCCCGCCTTTGACCCGCGCGTGCATCGCCTGCGGCCGCTGCACGGCCAGAGCGCGAGCGCCGCCAACATCGTCACCGCGCTGCGGGGCTCGGCGCGCGTCGCCGGGCCCGCCGCGCTGCGCCTCCAGGACGCCTACTCGCTGCGCTGCGCCGCTCCGGTCCACGGGGCCGCGCGCGAGGGGCTGCGCTTCTTCTCCGAGCTCGTCCACGCCGACCTCAACGCCGTGACCGACAACCCGATCGTCTTCGAGGATCCCGACGAGGTCATCTCCGCGGGCAACTTCCACGGCCAGAGCCTCGCGCTCGCCTTCGACACCCTGCGCTTGACGATCGCCGATCTCGCCGCGATCTCCGAGCGACGCACGTTCCGTCTCGTCTCGCCAACGCTCAACGGCCGGCTGCCCGCGTTCCTGACCGCCGACGCGGGCGCCTCGAGCGGCTACATGGTCATCCAGTACACCGCCGCCGCGCTCGTCGCCGAGCTGCGCGCGCTCGCCCACCCGGTCAGCGTCGACACGATCCCGACCTCGGACAACCAGGAGGATCACGTCTCAATGGGCATGACCGCGGCGCTGATGACCTGGGAGGCGCTGCCCCGGCTCGAGCGCGTGGTGGCGATCGAGCTGCTCTGTGCCTGCCAGGCGCTCGATGCCGACCCCGGCGCCGCCGGCGCGGTCGTCGAGGCGCTTCACGCCGCGGTGCGCGGCCGGGTCCCGACGCTGACCGATGACCGGCCCCCGGCGGGCGACCTCGACGCCGCGCTCGCGCTGATCACCGACGGGACTCCGGCCGAGCTGCTCGCCGCGGCGGGTGGCCGCCGATAGGCGCGCTGATCACCGACGGGACTCCGGCCGAGCTGCTCGCCGCGGGGGGTGGCCGCCGATAGGCGCGCTGATCACCGACGGGACTCCGGCCGAACTGCTCGCCGCGGGGGGTGGCCGCCGATAGGCGCGCTGATCACCGACGGGACTCCGGCCGAGCTGCTCGCCGCGGGGGGTGGCCGCCAATAAGCCGGTCCCGCGGGACGTTCCGGCGGCCACCGGCCCCGGAGCTCGCACGAGCCGGGCGAGGAGAGCTCCGGCGGGCCGGGCGAGGAGAGCTCGGCGGGCCGGGCGAGGAGAGCTCGGGCGGGCCGGGCGAGGAGTGCTCGGGCGGGCCGGGCGAGGAGAGCTCGGGCGAACCTTCTCGTGTCCGCGGTTCCGGCGCCGAGCGTGGTCTGGTTGACGTCGCCCGTCGACGCAGATCCAGGCCACTGCCGCTGAGGTCGGGGGTGTGGGCGAGGATGGTCTCGCGCGAGGTGGCCGTCGAAGAGCGGGGATGGCGGCCTGGCACGCCCAGTGCGATCGGGTGTCAATCCGGGGGCAACGGCTCCTGCGGGCTCAGGCCAGCCCGCGTTCCTGCACGGCTGGTTTCACTTCTGGATCAACCTCCAGTCAGGCGCGCCGTCGTTGTTTGCGACGCTGACCGGCATCGCGGAGAGCGGCCTCGCGCTCGTGCTCCTGCTGGGCGTGGCGCGGCGGGTCGGCTACACCGCCGGCACGATCTATGCCCTGTTGGTGTGGGCGGTCGGCGAGGGGTTCGGCGGGCCCTACCTGTCAGGATCGACCGACATTGGCACCGGCATCATCTACACGATGCTGTTCCTCTCCCTGCTCGCGTTCGCGTCGCCGGCGCGGCGGGAGCGGTTCAGTCTGGACCGTGCGCTTGAGCGCCGGCTGGGGTGGTGGCGGTTCGTGGCCGAGCCCTCACGCGGTCGACCGCGTCTGCGGCGGGGTCCGAGTGGAACCGGTCGTCGTCGGGGAGACGTGAGCTTCGCTTTGCCAAGCGCGCCCAGAGTGGCCCCGGATGACGCAGCCGTGGTGAATGCCTGACGAGCATGTCGGCGCCGGCGTTACCGGCACGGAGCTAGAGCGCGGCGCCGTCGGTGTCGTGACCGGCGTGATCAGGCGATCGAAGCGAGGGGAGAGGCCCCAATGGGGATTGAACAACTCTTTTTGGAAGGTGACGAAGTGTCTGACTCGAGTTTGAATCCGATCACCCGGCGTCGCGCGCTCACGCTCGGGGGGCGCGGCCGCTGGCCTGGTCTCCGCCGGGGCGCTGGCCGGGGGCGCGCAGGCGGCGCAGCCCGCCGACGGCGGGCGGTGGAGCGGACCGATGCTCAAGCAGAGCGGCACCCTCCTGTTCCTCGGGCTGGCGCTGATCGGCCCGATCGCGCTCAAGCTGGCGAGCACCGGATATCGGTTTGCGCGCTACTACATGGCCGATTCGGCCTACCGCGCCAAGGGTCCGCCCGCGCCGGCGCTCCGCGGTCTCGCGCCGCTGGTCGTGCTGCTCACCTTTGCCGTGTTCGGCACGGGGGTCGCGCTGCTCGTGCTCGGTCCGAGCTCACGCCAGCCGCTGGTCGAGCTGCACAAGCTCAGCTTTATCGCGTGGATCGCGATCACCGCCATCCACGTCCTCGGCCACCTTCCGGAGATCATGCGACTGCTGTCACGCGCGTCTCGCACGCGACGCGCGATCTCCGAATCGCCTGCGGGCGCGTTGATGGCCGGACGCGAAGCGGGCCTCCCGCTCGCGCTGCCCGGCCGGCAGGGTCGGGGAGCGGCGCTCACCGTCGCACTGCTGGGCGGTCTCGTCCTCGCGGTCGCGCTCACCGGCCAGTTCGCCGTCTGGACCCATTGACCGCCGGCGTGTCCGCTTTCAGGCGCAGCGCGAGCGTCGGGCACGCGCTCACCGCTCGGCGGGCGAGGCCCTCGAGCCGCGCGGGGAGCTTGGCGTCGGCGATCACCGGATAGCCCCACTCATCAAGGACGATGACCTCGGGCAGGAGTTCGGCGCACAGGCCGTGGGCGTCGCAGGCGATCGGGTCGACGGCGATCCGCATTGCGCTCAGCCTCTCAGCGCGAACGCCGGGACGGTCAGCTGCGGCGGACGCTCGCAGGCATCGCACGGGCCGTGGCGGGCGTGATCGAGCAGGTCGACGGAGAACAGGTCGAGCGCGCTTGTCACGAGCTGAGCGACCCCGTCGGGATGGGCACAGGCCCCCCGGCCGCGCGACAGCCGGCACCACCGAGTGAGATCGTCGAGCACTGACGGCCGGGCACCACCGGCGGCGATCGACTCGAACGCGTCGGCGATCGCGCCCAGGCCGCGGACGCACGGGCCGCACTGGCCTGAGCTCTCGCTGGCGAGCCAGCGCGTGACTCGCGCCATCTCGGCGACCGGGCACGCGCTTGTCGGCAGCGCGAGGATGACGCCGCTGCCGAGCCGTGCCCCGACCGCGCGCAGGCCCGCCTCACAGAGGACGAGCGCACCGGCGCGGGGGGCGGGGACCCACGTTCCCGCATAACCACCAACGAGATAGGCATCGATTTCTTGCACCGCGCCCCCGGCGGTGTCGAGCAGTGCTCCGAGCCGGGTGCCGAGGGCGATCTCATAGACGCCGGGCCGCGCGACCGCGCCGGCGAGCGTGACAAGCGCCGTCCCGGGCTCCTCGGCGGTGCCGAGCTGCGCAAACCATTCGGCGCCGTGGCGGGCGATGAGCGCGACATGGGCGACCGTCTCGACGTTGGAGACGAGCGTCGGCCGCCGGCCGATGCCGCGCTCGGTCACGCGCGGCGGGACCGAGGTCGGCGCCGCCACGCCCTCGTTGTGCCAGCGCACGAGCCCGGTCTCCTGACCGCTCACGTAGCCCGACGGCACGGCCGCTACCGTCGCCGCGATCCGTCCGCCACGCAGCTCAGGTCGGGCGTCGAGCGCCCAGTTCAGCATGTCGTCGCCGACGAGATCGCCCTCGTCGAGGGCGAAGCGGATGTCCGCGGCGCCGGCGGCGCGCGCGAGCGCCAGCGCGCCGTCGATGACGAGGTGCGGCAGGCGGGTGAGGAGCAGGTGGTCCTTGATGCTCAGCGGTTCCCCCTCGCAGCCGTTGACGACGAGCACTGCCGGCCTGCGCCCCCGGCGGACCGCCTTGAGCTTGATCGCGAGCGGAAAGCCGCCCCCGCCGCGGCCGCGCAGCCGGGCGCGGCGCAGCTCGGCGACGAGCGCGCGGCCATCGGTGTCCGCCGGCAGCTCGCCGTGGACGCGGCCATGGCCGTCGCGGTCGAGCGGGACGTCTTCGAGGCCGCGCAGCAGACGCGGCAGGCTCATGTGCGGCCGCCCCCGTGCCGGTGCCCAGTGGTGAGCAGGCGCCGATCGGGAATGAGCGCTCCCGCCGGCGCCAACAGGCGAGCCGGGGTCCCGGACCGGCGTGCCCACCCGCCCCCGAGCGGCCCGCTCGGCAGCCACACCACGACGCCGAGCACGAAGACGCCCGCGACGCCGAGCGCGAGCATCCGGCGCGCGGCGTGCGAGGGCCAGCCGAGGGCCGCGCGGGCGACGATCCCGAGCGTCATCGACGCCGCGCCTCCGACGTAGACGACGGTCATCCACGTCTGCCGCACGTCACTGCCGGTCCCGAGCCCGTGCAGCACGGCGACCGGCCACGAGCCGTAGGCGAGCCAGTGCACCGCGCGCCACGCCCGGTGCCCGAGCCGGTGGCGGACGACGCTTGTGAGCACGACCGCGAGCAGGAGGTCGCAGGCGACGGCCCCGAGCCCGAGCCACAGCGGCCGGTAGGCGCCAACGAACGGGACGACGGCGTCGAGCAGCGAGATCGGCGCGAACCCGTCCAGGACGGCGGTGAGAACGTGGACGGCGAGAAACACGACGGCGAGCAGCGAGGTCGACCGGTGCAGCCCGTCGACCGCGAACCGTGGCCAGCGCCGGGAGGCGAGGCGGCCGACCCCGGCGATGCCGATGACGACGCTCGCGCTCAGCAGGATGAGCACGACGGCGCCGCTTGCGCGGGTCAGATACCACTCGGCCTTCACGCCGGCCACCCGCCGAGCACCCGCACCGCGCCATCGACGGCGACCAGGCGTGCCGCCAGCGCGTGCTCGTGCAGCCAGCCGGCCGCTTGCTCGCCGAGCACCAGGGCCGCTGTCGCGGCGATGTTCGCGCCCGTACAGCTGTCGGCGGCGACCGACGCCGTCCGCCACCAGGGCGCGACCGGCTCGCCGGTGAGCGGGTCAAGCACATGGTGACGCGCCCGGCCGGTGTGGCACCAGCGGCGCGTGAGCAGGCTCGACGTCGCCAGACCCCCAGAGGCGATCGTCACCACCTGTCCGGCGTCGGAGAGATCGCGGTGATCGTCGGTCACCCGCACCGCCCACCCGCCGACGGGCGCTGCTCCGGCGGTGGCGATGTCCCCGCCAAGCGAGACCAGGACGCTGGCGCCGGTCGCTCGATGCGCCGACCGGGCGGCCCGGTCGGCGGCGAGCGCCTTGGCGGTGGCGCCGAGATCGAGGCGGACGTGCGCGGGGACGCGGACCGCGGGCGGCTGGTCCCACAGCTCGATCCCGCGCCACGCCGGGACGCGCAGCGCAAGTGAGCCGTCCTCGTGCTTGTTGACCGCTTCGGCAGTGAGCAGCGGCGTCCCGGCGGGGACCGGCTGTAAGGCGGCCTGGTCGCGGTCGTAGCCGAGCTCGACGAGGCTGTCGCCGAGCGTCGGGTCAACCGCGCCGTTGGTGACCCGGGCGGCATCGACGGCGACTCGCAGCGCCTGGAGCAGGAGCGGCGAGACGTTGATCCGGGCGCCGTGGGCGCGGTTGAGCGCCGAAAGCTCGGAGTCGGCACGAAAGCGGCTCGCCGCGGCGTCGACGGCCGCGATCTCGCGTTCGGCGGCCGCCCGGGCGCGGGCGGCGGCGGCGTCGTCGGTGCGCAGCACCGCGGTGGTGCCGAGCGCCGACCATGTGTGCGTCGCGATCACGAGGGGCGTCTCCGGCGGCGCCGCGGTCAGGAGCCGCCCGAGACGACTGGTGCCGGAGCGGAGGAGGGCGCGGAGGCTGCGGGAGCGGGAGGCGTCGACGGCGGAGCGACGACCGCTCCGTCGTGGGTGCCATCGGTGAAGCGGTGCGCCGAGCGGTTGCTCCGACGCACGGCGCGGTGCCGGCGGGGGCCGGCACGGCGCACGGCGCGGTGCCGCCGGGGGCCGGCCGCGGCCTGCCGCCGGCCTGCCGCGTCTCGGCGGTGTCGCGCGCCGATGGTCGTCGGGTGCCTTGCTGTCCTAGCGGTCGTCGGAGCGCGTGACGTCGAGGCCCGAGAGTGCCCCGGGAACGACCGGGCCGCGAAGGCCGCGAACAGTCCGGAGAGCGCAAGCGCGCCGACGGCGAGCAGCCGCCGGGCGTGGCGCAGCCTGCGCAGTGCTGCGTCACGCGCCGCCGACCGGGCGCTGATCGTCGACGAGCTCATGGGTTGCGAGGCTAAGGCCCACCCTAATCGGTCGGTGATCTCTCGATGAGAATCCTCTTCCCCTCACCTTGCGGGGCAGACGGGCCGTAGGATGGCGGCGTGGCGCGGGTCGTGCTCATCGAGGACGAGCCGGGCATCGTCGACTTCGTCACCCGGGGTCTCGCCGCTGCGGGCCACGAGGTCGCCTCCGCCAGCGACGGACAGACCGGCCAAGAGCTCGCCCTCGGCGAGCGGGTTGACCTCGTGGTGCTCGATCTCATGCTGCCGCGTCGCAGCGGCGATGAGGTGCTGCGCACGCTCGCCGACGCGCGGCCGGGATTGCCGGTGATCGTGCTCACCGCCCGGGGAGAGGTCCGCGACCGGGTGCAGGGCCTGCGCGCCGGCGCGGTCGATTACCTGGTCAAGCCGTTCGCGCTCGCCGAGCTCGAGGCGCGGGTCGGCACCCACCTGCGGGTGGCTCGCCAGACCCCGGCGACGGTCCTGCGCTCGGGACCGCTGCGGCTTGACCTGCTCACCCGCCAAGCGAGCCACGACGGCCACCCGGTCCGGCTGACCATCAAGGAGTTCGACCTGCTCGCACACTTCATGCACAACCCCGGTGAGCTCCTCACCCGATCACAGATCCTGCGCGCCGTCTGGGGCTATCAGCACGATCCACAGACCAACGTCGTCGACGTCTACGTTGGCTATCTGCGCCGCAAGCTCGCCGGCGAGGGCCGCGCTCCGGTGCGCTTCACCGCCGTGCGCTCGCGCGGCTACCGCCTGGAGGCGTGCCCGTGACCCGCGGCGCCAGCCTCCGTTGGCGGCTGGTCGTATGGGTGACCGGCGTCTTGCTGCTCGTGTGCGCGGTGACGTTCGTCGTCGTCTATGAGCAGACCGGCAGCGAGGCGAGAGCTCAGGTCGACTCAGACGTGCGCGACGATCTGAGCCAGCTGAGCGAGACGGCGCGCTCGCTGCCTGCCGCATCGCCGGTCGAGCTCGCCCGCCGCCTGCGCACGTACGTTCTCGCTCAGCCGTTCACCGGCTCCGCAGCCCTGCTGTTCGCCGTCGTTGTCGGCCACGGGACGGTGAGCAACCACCCCGAGCTGTTCGGCGGTCGCCGGTCCGACGACGGCGAAACGGCCGTCGTGCAGAACCGCGAGAACGCCCAGGGGCGAGCGCTGCTCACCACTCCCACGGGCCTGCGCACCGACCCGGCGCCCGACATCGGACCGATCCGCCTGGACGCGCGCGTGATGAGCCTCGACGGTACCCAGGTCCGCCTTGGCGCCGCCGAGCCGCTGCTCAGCGTCACCCGGGCGCAGCGCTCGGTCGCCCGGGCTTTCCTCATCGCCGGAGCGCTCGCGCTCGCGCTCGTGCTCGTCGCCTCCTACCTCGCCGGCGCGGCCGTGTCGCGGCCGCTGCGCCGCCTGAGCCGGGTCGCGCGCCGCGTCGATGAGGGCGACCTGCACCCCCGGATGCACCTGCCGCCGTCGGCCGGCCGCGAGATCCGGGTGCTCGCCGAGTCGTTCAACCACATGCTCGACCGCCTCGCCGCCGCCTTTGAGCACCAGCGCGAGTTCGTCGCCGACGCCTCCCACGAGCTGCGCACCCCGCTCACCGTGATCGGCGGCCAGCTGGAGGTGCTCGCCGCCCAGGACGCCCCCGCCCGCGAGGACGTCCAGCGGGTCGCCCGGATCGTCGCCGCCGAGGTCGCGCGGACCTCGCGGCTGGTTGACGACCTGCTCGTCCTCGCCCGCTCCGAGCAGGCCGACTTCCTGCGCCTGGAGTCGATCAACCTGCCCGACTACGTCACCGAGCTGTGGAGCGCGACGATCGTCGGGCACGAGCGGCGCTTCACGCTTAAGGGCGTCGCCGACGTCGAGGTCGTCGCCGACCCCGACCGGCTCGCCCAGGCACTGCGCAACCTGATCGTCAACGCGATCGCCCACACGACGGCGCCCGACGGGCTCGTCGCGCTCGAGGTGGAGTCGGCCGGCAGCGATGCACGCTTCACCGTCTGCGATGACGGCCCCGGGATCCCCGCCGCCGAGCGCGACCGGGTGTTCGAGCGCTTCCACCGAACCGACGCGGCGCGTGACCGCGCGACTGGCGGCGCGGGACTGGGACTCGCAATCGTCCGCGCGATCGCCGTCGCCCACGGTGGGTCCGCCCGCGCGCTCGCACCGCCGGCGGATAAGACCGGCGCCCGGCTGCGACTCGTCATCCCGGGCGTCGTGAGCCGGGCGCCGATGCGGACACTGGCCGGGGCGAGATCGATCGAAGGCTGACTGTCCTGAGCGCCGCCAGGGAGCTCTCGGGTGCCGCGGGACTCGCGGACGGGGGCACCGCGGCCCGCGCGAGCATCCTCCGCGCTCCGCGCGTCCGAACCGGCGCCCGCGAACAGCTCGCGGAACACCGGCACGCAGGAGCCCGCCGCCTGGTGTTGAACCCGTCGCCAACGCCGATATGCAATCACCGAACCCGCGCCCAGCCGATACTCGAGGGCCTGAGCGAATCGGCCCACGGCCGCCGCTCGCCGTCGTGCAGCGCCCGATCGAGCACCCGCGGCATCGCACGCGCCGCCGGGCGCGCCAGCGCGCTCGAAGCCGCCTGCGCTTCCGCGTTCGCCGGATCGTCGCGCTGGTGGTGCTGCTGCTGAGCGCCGATGTGATTCTGTCGCTGGCCGGCGCCCTGGCTGCCCCGTCGAACACGCCCGCCGGGGTGCAGTTCGTGGAATGGCTTCGCAACAACGGGGCTGCCGGACTCGTCTCGAGCATCGAGGGCATCTACTACAGCCTCGACGCGCCCGCCACCGGCGGACCGGCGCTGACGCGGCTCCCGCACCTGGGCACCGCAGCGGTCCGCGGCGCCGGCGCCGCCACCGGCGGCTCGACTTCGCAGCAGTCGAGTCACCGGCCGCCGCCGATCGCGCCCGTGATCTCGCCGGCGCTGCCCGGGGAGGGCATCTGGCAGGGCACCGGCCTGACCGTCGGCGGAGCGCCCCCTGTCCTGGTGACGGCGTTCCGTCCCGACCCGGAGTACCCGCGGACGGTGGCCGGCGTGGCCTGGATCGACCGCAGCCGCACCGACGTGCAGCTCTATCCCGGCCGCTATGAGCCGCCGGACTCGGGAGCCGTGCAGGCACAGGTGCCGCCCTCGCTTCGCGGCCAGCTGGTCGCGACCTTCAACAGCGGCTTCAAGCTCGAGGACGGCCACGGCGGGTTCGTCGCCGCCGGCCACGAATACGCGCCGCTGCGCGAGGGCCAGGCCACCCTCGTCCGCTATCGCGACGGCAGCCTCAACGTTCGCACCTGGACGGGCAGCCCCCACCCCGGACCGGATGTCGAGTTCGCTCGCCAGAACCTCCCGCTGATCCTCGAAGGCGGCCGGCTCAACCCGAGCCTGTCCAACGACTCAGTCTGGGGGCTGACGCTCGGCAACGCCGTGCGCGTCTGGCGCTCGGCCGTGGGCGTCGATGCCCGCGGGAACCTGATCTACGCCGCCGCCGCCCTTCAGACCGCCCAGAGCCTGGCTCGCATCATGCAGCGGGCCGGCGCCGTCCGCGCGATGGAGCTCGACATCAACTACGAGTGGACGACGTTCAACTTCTACGGGACCTGGGACGCCGGACAGGGACAGAAGCTGCTGCCCGGCATGAGCCGTTCCGCTGACCGCTATCTCTCGCCCGACGATCGGGACTTCTTCGCCGTCTACGCCCGGAGCGGGGGCTGATCGCCGATGCCGGCGCTGGCCAAACGGAGATCTTCGGGCCAATCAGCGCTGGTCACGGTGCGAAACCACCCGGTGCTCACCGATCTCGCGGTCGCCGCCGTGGTGACGGTCATCCTGTTGTCGCTGGCGTCGGGCCCGGCGATGGTCGGGATCGCATTGGTCGCGTTGGCGCTCGGCCGCGCCGGTACGCAGCTGCTGCGCCGGTACGTCGCGCACCGGCGCGCAGCACGGCGCACGGCGCTCGCGCGCTCGCGAGCGAACGGCACGCGCGGGTCAGGCCTGCATCGGTGAGTCGGCGGCGCTCAGGCTGATCCGTGCTCAGCGTCGGAGCGGTCGGTCTGCGAGCGCGTTCCGACCCTTGACGATCCGCAGCCGGACCCGTGGGCGCGGGACATGGGGTCATGACCCGTGTGTTCCGCTGCTCAGTCGCTTTCGTCGTGTCCGTTGGCATGCTTGCGGCGCTGAGGGGTCTTTACACTGGTTGGGTGAGTGTGGAGGCGGCGGGTGAGGCGCAGTTGCTCGCGCGGCTGCGGGCCGGTGATGAGCAGGCGTTTCGGGGCTTGGTGGGCCGTCATGATCGGGCGATGCGCCGGCTCGCGCGGTCGTTTGTGGCAAGCGCGGCGGTGGCTGACGAGGTGGTGCAGGAAACGTGGCTGGCGGTCATTCAGGGGCTTGATGGCTTTGAGGGGCGCTCGTCGCTGAAGAGCTGGATGTTTCGGATCCTGGTCAACCGGGCGCAGACGCGGGGCGCGCGTGAGCAGCGCAGCACTCCGTTCTCTTCGCTTGCGCGGGAGGAGCCCGAGGAGGGGCCGACGGTCGATCCCGACCGGTTCTTGCCGTCCGGTCATCCGGTGGCCGGCTATTGGCCGTTGACCCCGAGCCGGTTCTTTGAGCTGCCCGAGGAGCGGTTGCTGGCCGCGGAGACCTCGCGCGTGGTGGCCGGGGCGATCGATCGTTGATTGACGCGCGCCCCGGAGCAGCCCCGGGCGTGCCGCACGACGACGTTCCCGACCGCGCACGCCGACGACCGTGATCGAGAGCCCGCCCTGGTGATCGTCACCGGGGACGGGGCGGTATATCAACGCCTGCGACGCCGGAGATCCGGGCGGCCATAGTCACGTAAGGGCTCAAAACGTGATCCACTGCCGGACCGCCCGGATCGGGAGCCCAACGCGAAAGAAAGAATGCGTGGCCACTTGGATTCGCAAGACGACCCGCAGCCCTGCGAACCGGGCGAGCGCTCCTGCGACAGATGCCGAGGGCGTGGCGACATCCGTCCACCTGGGACTCGGGCAGAAAGCAGGCCTGTCCGCGGTGTCACGGAACTTCACAGCCATCGCGCTGGCGGCCCGCCTACGCCGCGCGCTGCTCGAGCTGGCTGTAGCGCTCGACGCTGACCAGCACGGCGCGCATCTGGTTTCTCTGGGTGAGCACGATCTTGTCGAGCTGGCCGTCGTCGAGCTGGTCGAGGAGGCGGTGCAGCTCGCGCATCGCCTCGCGGACGGTGGCCAGCTCGTGGTTTGAGACGCGCAGGCTGTCGGCCGGTAGGGGCATCGTGGTTGGGAGGCTAGGGCCGGGATCGGACGGAACCGTCGCGAGCGTGTCGGTGTTCTGTCCGCGCGGTCGGCGACACTCAACGGGTGAGCGCGGTGGCGTTTGACAGCTCGGGGGTGCGCGTCGGCCGGGCGCGCGGTCGGTATTTCCGGGAGAACTTCGCGCAGGGCGGGGTGGATCTGGTGCAGATCATTCCCGAGCTGGTCACCAACGCCGACGCGGCGATCGCTGCCTCGGGCCGCCCGAGCGGGCGGATCGTGCTCGCGTTCGCCGCGCCGGACCCCGAGCTGGTTCAGACGTGGCGGGCGCGGATGCGCGAGCTGCGCTCCCCGGCGCTGAGCGCGTGGCGGCATGAGCTGTCGTGCACCGACACGGCGAGGGCGTCGACGCCGACCTGGTCGACCAGCGCCTCGGCGCGCTGGGAGTGGCGCCGCCCAGCGCGGGGCAGCGCGGCCTGTTCGGCCGCGGGCTCAGAGACGTGTGGCTGGCCCAGGGCGCGGGGCGGATCGAGGGCATCCGCGACCGTCAGACGGTGGAGTCGTGGTTCTTTCCCGCGCCGGGCGATGACCCCTACGCGTTCTGTCATGTGATCGACCGACCGGCCAGCGCGCAGGACCGCGAGGCGCTCGGGGTGGCGGTGTCGGGCACACGGGTGACGGTGCCGCTGATCGCGGGACGGCTGCCGGCGCCGGGGCGGCTGCGCACGATCGTCGCGGGGCTGGTGCAGCTGCGCCCGATCCTCCGCGATCCCGCGCGGGAGGTCGTGCTCGAGCTCGAGGGCCGCACCCCCGAACTCGTCACCTACGCCGCCCCCGACCCCGATCCCGAACGGCCCGTGCTGTTTGACGATGAGGTCAAGGTGATGGCCGGGGTCACCGCCCGGATGGTGGTGCGCCGCTCGGTGGAGGCGCTGTCGCAGGGGTTCTCGCGCGCGACGCGCCGTGGGGGGCTGGTCGTCTGCTCGGGCCGCGCCGCGCACGAGACGACGCTGGCCTCGTGTGAGGGGCGCCCGGGCGCGCGGCACCTGTACGGCGAGGTGGTCTGCGAGGCGATCGAGGACCTGCAGCGCGCGGCGCTGGAAAAGCCCCGTCCCGAGCTGGTGGTGCGCGTGGATCGCTCGGGGCTCAACGAGCACCACCCGCTGGTCACCGCCCTCTACCAGGCGGTCGACCGGGTGCTGCGGCCGATCGTGGCCGCCGAGGAGCGCCGCGCCGGCGCGCACCTGATCGGCGCCCCCAAGGCGATCTCCGCCCGCGACCAGGTCGGCCTGCGAGCGCTCAATGAGCTGTTGCGCTCGGCGTTTGACCAGCCGGGCAGCACGGGCACTGAGCCCGGCGATCAGCCCGCGGCCACGCCGGCGGCCGAGGGGGCCGCCGACGATGTCGACGAGACCCCGGACCCGGAGGTCGACGAGGTGGTCGACGGGCGTGAGCCGACGGTCGGCGAGGCCGCCGAGCCCGAGCCGCCCACGCCGCCGGCACGGGCGCTGTGGTTCAAGCAGTCCCCGGTGCGCCTGCACCCCGGGGAGCGGCGCACCGTCACCCTGCTGGCCGACCCCGCCCAGGTGCCGCCGGGCACGATGGTCGAGGCCGACTCAGACGCGGGCCTGAACGTCACCCTGCGCACCGACACGATCCCGATGCCCGCCCGCCACGGCGCGTGCGCGATCGGGGTGACGGTCCGCGCGCGGGTGAGCGTCGAGCCCGGCAGCCGCCTGACGGTGGTCGCGGCCGCGGGCGCGCATGCCGCCGAGCTCGAGGTGCTGATCGTCCGCCACCGCGCCTCGGGCTGGGTGCGCGAGATCGCTCGCAAGGACCAGGACCAGCTCATCGAGGCCGAGTTTGACGCCGAGACCGGCATGGTCACCGTGTATGAGGGCCGCCGCGAGTTCCGCGCCCTGGAGCGCGCCGCGCGGCGCGCGGGCTACACCAAGAAGCGCGCGCCCGAGTACGTGCCGTTTCGGATGCTCGAGGTCGAGGCCGCCGCCAACGCCGTCTACGCGTGGGCCGCCGAGCAGGTGCTCGCCCGCCGGCTGCCCGAGGAGCGCCCCGCCGACCCCGCCGAGTACGCCGCCGCGGTCCGCGCCGAGCACCAGGCCCTGCGCCACACCGCCCACCACAAGCTCATGCACGCCTTCCTGGAAGACGAGATCTTCGACGGCCAGGTCCACCTGGCCAAGCCCGCCCGCCAATCCCGCGGCCGACAGCTGCGCCTCGTCGACGACGCCGACCGCTGACCTGCGCTGCGCCGGTTGGCCGCGGGCGATCAAGCGGCCGGGAGGACGCGCCGTGTGATCTGGATGATCGAGGCCAGGACTCGCCCGCAGGGCACCTGAGACGCCGAGCTGATCACGGGCCGGGGGCGCCAGACGCGGTCACTCGTCGACGAGACACGCCGAGTCGGCGCCAGGCCCGGCCGGACGACCGGGTTGTCCTCGCCGCGGCGTGCTTGACGGTGATGCCGGCGTGGCTGGGCTCGAACGGCCAGTTCGAGGTCGCAGCTGCGGCGGCGTACGCTTCGCACGTGGAGAGCGTCTGGGACTACCCGCGGCCGCCGGCGGTGCGGCCGGTCGCCGCGACGGTGCGGGTGCGGCTCGCGGGCGAGCTGCTCGCCCAGTCCGGTCGGGCGCTGCGGGTGCTCGAGACCAGCCACCCGCCGACGATCTACGTGCCCGGTGCCGACATCCACCACGAGTGGCTGGTGCCGAGCGCCGCGCGCGGCTCGTGGTGCGAGTTCAAGGGCCGGGCCCGCTACGTCGATGCGGTGATCGGCAACCGGCGGACGCCCGAGGTCGGCTGGATGTACCCCGACCCGATGCCCGACTACGCCGGGCTGGGCGATCACATCGCCTTCTATCCGGACCGTGTCGACGAGGCCTGGATCGGCAACGAGCGTGTGCAGGCGCAGGCGGGCGACTTCTACGGCGGCTGGATCACGCGCGAGCTCACCGGCCCGTTCAAGGGCGCGCCCGGGACTCAGGGGTGGTGAGCCCGCGATGGACCTGAAGCTCGCCGGCAAGCGGGCGGTCGTCACCGGCGCGAGCCGCGGCATCGGTCTCGCGATCGCCCGCGGGCTCGTCGCCGAGGGCGCCCACGTCGTCCTCGTGGCGCGGGACGCGCAGCGACTGACGCGCGTCCAGGACGAGCTCGCCGCGACGTCGAACGGCCAGGTGATCGCGGTCCCGTGCGACACCGGCGACGCGGCGTCGATCGAGGAGATGGCCGCCGCCGCGCACGCGCGCTTGCGCGGCGTCGACATCCTCGTCAACTGCGCGGCCAAGGTCAACACGGGGCCGATGCGTGATGATGACCTCGACGAGCATCTCGCGGTCAAGCTTCAGGGCTATCTCCGCTGCGCCCGCGCGTTCGCTCCGGGGATGGCCGAGCGCGGCTGGGGCCGGATCATCAGCATCAGCGGTCTCGCCGCGCGGCAGACGGGCTCGGTCGTGGGCTCGGTGCGCAACGTTGCCGTCGCCGCGATGACCAAGAACCTCGCCGACGAGTACGGCGAGCGAGGGGTCAACGTGACCGTCGTGCATCCTGGGTTCACCCGCACCGAGCGCACCCCGGACACGCTCGCCGCGATGGCCGACGCGCAGGGCCGCGATCCCGAGGCGGTGCAGGAGTCGATCGCCGGCGCCATCAGCATCGGCCGGATCGTCACCGCGGAGGAGGTCGCCGCGGTCGTCGTCTTCCTCGCCAGCCCGCTCAGCGTCGCCATCACCGGGGACGCGGTCGCCGTCGGCGGCGGGACCCGCGGCGTGATCGTGTACTGAGCCCGGCCGATGACGCCCCTGCCCTATGGCGACCCGGGCGCAAAGATCGCCTTCTACGTGCTGATCGGGATCTTCGTGGTCGCGGAGCAGCGGATCCGGCTGCGCAGCCTGGTGCGCGGAGAGGGATCGGCGACCGAGCGCACGCTGCTCGTCGTCATCGCCTGCCTGGCCGGCGGCGTCGCGGTGGCGTTCGTGCTCGCGGGGGGCGAGACGTGGGCGGCGATCGGATTCGCGCGCTGGCCGCTGTTCATCATCGGACTCGTGCTCATGGCCGCCGGAATCGCGCTGCGGGGGTGGGCGATCGTGGTGCTCGGGCGCTTCTTCACCGTCGATGTGCGGGTGACGGCCGATCAGACGGTCGTGGACACCGGTCCCTACCGCTGGGTGCGCCATCCGTCCTACACGGGCCTGCTGGCGGTGTGCGCCGGGATCGGGCTGGGGCTGGGCAACTGGCTGTCGCTCCTGGCGGCGCTCGTCCTGCCCGCCGTCGGCGTGATCGTGCGGATCCGCCACGAGGAGCGAGCGCTCATCGACGGCCTGGGGGAGCCGTACCGGCGGTTCGCTGCCTCGCGCGCCCGGCTGATCCCCGGTCTCTGGTGATCGCCCGCCGTCGGAGCCAGCGCATCTGGATCTCGAGGTGATATCGGACCGTCATCGACGTCGTGCTTCTCGTCTGCGGGCTCAGGAGTCGGCGGCGAGCCGGGCGGCCGCGATCGCCGCCTGTCCGTAGGAGATGCCGCCGTCGTTGGGCGGCAGCTGCTCGGGGACGAGCACACGGAGGCCGGCCGCGCGCGCGCCGGTCGCGACCGTCTCGAGGAGGAGGCGGTTTTGGAACACCCCGCCGCTGAGGACGACCGTGTCGAGCCCGCGCGCCCCCGCGACCCGGGCGAGCGCCGCGACCGTCGCCGCGGCCAGGCCGGCATGAAAGCGCGCCGCCACGGCCGGAACCTCGATGCCTCTGGCGAGGTCGTCCGCGAGCGCGCGCACCGCGGGGCGCGGGTCGAGAATGAGTCCGTCGGAGCCCGCGACGAGCTCGATCGCGTAGCCCGCGCCGCTCATGCCGTCCGTGTCGCACACACGGCCCGCGCCAGCAGCGCCGCTCATGCCGTCCGCGTCGCACACATGGCCGGCGCCCGCGCCGCCGACCCGCCGCGCCGCCGCCTCGAGCTCGACCGCGGCCTGCCCCTCGTAGCTCACCTCGGCGCGTAGCCCGCAGAGCGCCCCGACGGCGTCGAACAGGCGCCCGATGCTCGAGGTCTCGGGCGACACGGCGGCGCGCGTGCCGACCTGGGCCATCGCGGCCCACCGCGCCTCGGTCACCCCGGCGGCGGCGAGCGCCGTCGGCAGCGGACGGAGCTCGCCGAACGCCGCGGCCAGCCATGCCCACGCCATCCGCCACGGCTGGCGGATCGCCGCCGCGGCACCCGGCATCCGCACCGGCCACAGCCGGCCGGCGCGCTCGGAGCCGGTCAGGCCGCCGACGAGCAGCTCGCCACCCCAGACGGTGGCGTCGGTGCCGTACCCGGTGCCGTCGAAGATTGCGCCGACCGCGCGCGCGTGGGCGCCGAGCCCGTGCTCGGCGAGGGCGGCGGCGAGATGGGCGTGGTGGTGCTGGACGCCGATGAGCCGCACCCCGTGGCGATCGAGCGCGTACTGGGTCGACAGGTAAGCGGGGTGCAGGTCGTGGACGACGACCGCGGGGGCGACCGCGAACAGTCGCTCGAAGTGGGCGATCCCCTCGGTGTAGGCGCGCAGCGTCGTGACGTGCTCGAGGTCGCCGATGTGGTGGCCGACCCAGGCCCGCTCGCCACGCGCCACGCAGAAGGTGCTCTTCTGCTCGGCTCCACAGGCCAGCAGCGGCGCCGGCGCGGGCACCGGCAGCGTCAGCCGTGCCGGGACGTAGCCGCGCGAGCGGCGGAGCATGAGCGGCCGCGCACGCCCGCCGAGCGACACCGTGCGCGCGACCGAGTCATCGGTCCGGGTCTCGATCTCGCGGTCGTGGACGAGGAACACATCGGCGATGCAGGACAGCCGCTCCACGGCATCGTCGTCGCGATACGCGATCGGCTCGTCGGAGACGTTGCCGCTGGTCATCACCAGCGCGCCGCGACCACCGCACGCCGCGAAGTCTCCGAGCAGCAGATGGTGCAGCGGGGTGTAGGGCAGCATGACCCCGAGCTCGGGCGCGCCCGGGGCCACGGCGTGCGCGACCGCGGCGTCCGGACGGCGCAGCGCGAGCACGATCGGGCGCGCCGGGGACTCCAGCAGCTCGATCGCCGCCGCGTCGAGCTCGACCAGCGCCCGCGCCGCGTCGACGTCGGCGACCATCAGCGCGAACGGCTTGTCCTCGCGGTGCTTGCGCGAGCGCAGCGCGGCGACCGCCATCGTACGAGCGGCATCGCAGACGAGGTGATAGCCGCCGAGCCCCTTGACCGCGGCGATCGCGCCGGCGGCCAGCCGCGCGGCGAGCGCCGCGACGGCGTCGGCGGCGTTCTCGAGCGCGACCGCGGAACCGTCCGCCCCGATGAGCGACACGCGCGGTCCACACGCCGGGCACGCGTTCGGCTGGGCGTGAAAGCGCCGGTCGCCGGGATCCTCGTACTCGCCCCGGCAGGCCTCGCACATGGAAAAGCCGGCCATCGTCGTCAGTGGCCGGTCGTAGGGGACGTCGCGGACGATCGTGAACCGGGGCCCGCAGTTCGTGCAGTTCGTGAACGGATAGCGGAAGCGGCGGTCTCCGGGATCGTGCAGCTCGGCGAGGCACTCCGGACAGGTGGCCGCGTCGGCGGCGACGAGCGCATCCGGCGTCCCAGCGGATGCGCTGCCGCGGATCGCGAACGTGCGCTCGCCGGTCGGCGGCAGGCGATCGGCGGCGACGGCGTCGATCGCCGCCAGGGGCGGCGCCTCGGCGGTCAGGCGACCCAGGAACCGATCGACGGCGCCGGGATCCCCCTCGACCTCGAGCAGGACCCCGTGCTCGTCGTTGAGCACCCAGCCGCCGAGCGTCTCCTCGTGGGCCAGGCGGTAGACGAACGGGCGGAAGCCGACCCCCTGCACGGTGCCGGTCACCCGCGCGCGGGCGCGCACCGCGAGCGCGCTCATCGCGCCGTGACCGCGCTCATCGCGCCGTGACTGGGCTCATCGCGCCGTGACTGGGCTCATCGCGCCGCGAGCGGGCTCATCGCGCCGTAACCGGGCTCATCGCGCCGTGACCGGGCTCATCGCGCCGTGACCGCGCTCATGCCAGCTCGACCAGCTCGCGCAGCAGGTGATAGCCGGTCGCCTGCGCCTCCTGGATGCGCGGAATGTGCTGGGACGGCGCGACGATCACGTGGTCGGCGAGCCCCTCGGCGGCGACCCGGCCGCCGTCGTAGCCGACGAACGCGATCGTCCCCAGGCCGTCGCGCCGGGCTTGGCCCAGCGCGTCGAGCACGCTCAGCGAGTTGCCGCTCGTCGACAGCGCGATCACCACGTCGCCCGGGCGGCCGTAGGCGATCACCTGCCGCGCGAAGATCGCCTCGACGCCGATGTCGTTGGCGATCGCGGTCAGGATCGCGCTGTCGGCGGTCAGGTCGAGCGCCGGCCGGGGCTCCCAGCCGGCCCGGCCCGACGCCCCCTCGGGCCCGCCCGACGCCCCCTCGGGCCCGCCCGACGACCCCTCGGCCTCGCCCGACGACCCCTCGGCCCCGCCCGACGACCCCTCGGCCTCGCCCGACGACCCCTCGGCCCCGCCCGACGACCCCTCGGCCCCGCCCCGCGACTCGCCGCTGGTCGCGAAGTCGGCGACGACGTCCATCGCGTCGGTCGCCGAACCGCCGTTGCCGAGCGCGAGCAGACGGCCGCCCTGCCCGAGCGATTCGCGCAGCGCGCCCGCCGCCTCGACGAGCGCCGGCTCGGAGCTCTCGATCATGGCCGCGCGCAGCTCGGCGACCTCGCGCCACTTCAGCAGCACCGATTCGCGCACGTCGGCGAGGACGGCGTCGAGGTCGTCCTCGCGCTCGGCGAGGAAGGGATACAGGAAGCTCGAGGCGCCGGCGTCATGAGAGCGGCGCTCGGTGCGGCCCGCGAGCAGCCCCCGATGCTCGAAGAAGACGTGCACGAGCTCCCAGAGCACGTGGTAGGCGGTCTCGACGAGCTCCTGGCGGACGAACGGGTCCCGCGCCGGGGGATCGAGCTCGAACGCGGCGCCGAGCGCCGCGAATGCGATCGTCTCGCACCCGCGCTCGCGCGCGACGCGCAGCGCGCCCGGCAGCGCCGAGCCCTCGTCGGGCTCGCCGAAGGCGATCACGATGTCCTGCGCGGTCGCCTCGAGCGCGAGTTCGCGCTCGAGGCGGGCGCTCTCGCCGGTCAGCCCGAACGCGGGGAGCGCCCGCTTGCCGACGATCACCGGATGCACGAACTCGACGGCCACGTGGCGGACGTCGGAGCGTGCGGCGGGGGAGACCCCGATCGCGATCAGCCGGCCGCCGCGGGCGAACCGCTCGGCCATGCGATGGCACAGGCGCGCCAGCTCGTCGGCGCGCTGCGCGAAATACCGCTCGCCGGCCTGCCGACGCTGCTCGAGCCCGAGCGCCACCAGCTCCCGCGCCGACGCCGGACGCAGCGCGCTCACACCGCGGCCGGGACCTCGCGCGCCGCCAGCTCGCCGAGCCAGCCCCGCAGCTCCGGCACGCCGTCGCCGGCGCGGGCGCTCGTCACGATCGTCCGCACGCCGGGGTTGACCGCATCGATGTTGTGCAGCAGCTTGTCGAGGTCGAACTCGAGGTGGGGCAGCAGGTCTGACTTGTTGACGAGCACGAGCTCGCAGGCGCGGAACATGAGCGGGTACTTCAGCGGCTTGTCCTCGCCCTCGGTGACCGAGCAGACCATCGCCCGAGCGTCCTCGCCGACGCGGAACTCGGCGGGGCAGACGAGGTTGCCGACGTTCTCGATCACGAGCAGGTCGATCTCTGAGAGCGGCAGGTCGTCGAGGGCCGAGCGGACCATGTTGGCGTCGAGGTGGCACTCGCCGCCGAAGCCGCTATCGGTGTTCAGCTGCACGACCGGCACGTGGAGCGCGGCGAGGCGATCGGCGTCCATCGAACCCTGCACATCGCCCTCGAGCACGCCGACGCGCGCGCCCCCCGGCAGCGGGTCGCCGAGCGCGCGCTCGAGCAGCGAGGTCTTGCCCGCGCCGGGGGCGGACATCAGGTTGAGCACCGTGACCCGCTGGCGATCGAAGTCGTCGCGGTTGGCGCGCGCGATCGTGTTGTTGGCGTCGAGGGCGTCCTCGACCACCTTCACCCTGGTGCGGTGCATCGGTCTCCTGTTCCTCGGTCCCGGTCACCCGCGACGCGTTCGACGCTACGGGCTGGACGACTTGACGGGAGTCGTGCCGGGCTGGCCTTCTCCTTGGGAAACGTCTACATCCCCTTGATCTTCAGGTAGCGTTGCAGCTCTGGCAGCTGCGCACCCACGGCCGCGAGGAGCGCCGCGATCAGCGTGAGCAGGCCGATGACCTGGGCCGCCGGGGTTATCCGGATGTCGTTCATGGTTCGGAGACCTCCTGTGTTTGGGTTTGTCCGGCGATGTCGGCCAGCAAGGACTCAACGAGGCCTACGGCCGGCTCCAGTGCGGCCAGCACCGGCTCCGAGAGCGTGGCCACGACGTCCTCGTCGGCAGGACCCGGCGCCGTCTGCGGCTCGCAGCCGACGACGAAGGTACGCGGCGGGCGCCCGCCCAGCGAGCGCACCAGCCCCAGGACCTTGACCGGGTCCATGCCGTGCGCGTCGATGGCCACGTCGGCCTCGTCGTCGTCGTCCGTGACCTCGATGACGTAGAGCGTGCCCGGCGGTTGGCCGCGGGGCGTCGCGTCGAGCAATACCACGGCGGCATAGCCCTCCTGCATCGCGAAGGCCAGGTCCATCCCGCGGATGCCGTAGTCGACCGCCTGCACTCCCGCGGGAAGGTCGCGGCGAGCGAGCCGGTCGACGAGAGCCACCCCGAAGCCGTCGTCGCCCAGGAACACGTTGCCGATTCCCGCCACCAGGATCCGGGGAGCGCCCGCGGCGCTCGCGGCATGGTCGTCCTCGAGGGACTCCACCTCGGCGGGCGTGAAGAAGAAGCGGTGCCCCGGCTGACGGGCGAAGCCGAGGTCGCGCCCGGGATCGTCCTCGACCACGACGGCGAGCTTGACGTTGCCCTCCATGTCCTGCTCGATCCCCTCGACCACCGCCGTGCGACCGGTCAGCACCAGGTCGAAGACGTCGCCCCCGGGGCGCGGACGCAGCCGCACCCGGCTGCCCGCCCGCAGCAGGCGGCCGGGAACCTCGACGGAGTCCGGCGCGGGTCGCTCAAGCTCCTCCCAATACCCGCTCATCGTCGCTCCAGCCCGACTTCTCGGATCGTGCCGTGCAGCGCCATCAGCTGCTCGGGCGTCAGGGCCTCGGTCCGTCTCAGGATCTCCTGCGCCCGCGGATCGGACGCCGCCATCTCGGCCTTCTCCTCGTCGGTCAGGGTGAGGATGTTGAGGATCAGCAACTGATCGATCTCTCCGCCGTCGAACAGGTCTCCGGGGCTCTCGGGGGCGATCCTGGGATAGTCCTCGAGGATGATCGGCGAGGACAGCATCGTCTGGACATCCCCCGGCTCGCCGACCAGAACCGGCCAGGTGCCGATGTTGCGGCACGCCGCCGCGTGCCGGGCCACGGCGACCGGAGGATCGGTCAGCGAGACCAGCTCGCCGCCCCGGGTGCGCAGGATCGTGTGCGTCGAGCAGAAGGCGTGCTCCAGCGCCTTCTGCCGCGAGCCCGGGCGCGCGGACGTGCGGTTCTCGATCGTCGCCGTCACCCGCCACAGCCCGTCCGCAAGCGGCACGGCGGTCAGCTGCAGCTCGCCGGTCAGCGCCTGCCAGCTGCGGTGAAGCGCGGCCTCGGGCGTGCCGTCCGCGCCGTCGGTCAGGGCCTCCCGAGCCGATCCGGCCGCGATCTCGATCGCTTGGCGCCAGGAGCTGCGCAGCTCCTCGAGGCTCAGCGACGGAGTCCGGACCTCGCGCTCGGTGGCCTCGCTCCAGGTCAGGTGGCGCCGGCCACCGATCGTCAGCTCGTCGACCGCCACCAGCGCGTCGCCCTCGCGGCGCATGGCCTGTCGGGCCACCACGTGCAGGAAGCGCACCGTGACCTGCAGCTGCGCTACGGGGTCGCCGCGCACGAGGACCTCGGTCTGCTGGCGGCAGGGATCGTCGGGATGCGAGGCGCTGTGGGCGGGCGCGAACACGCCGCCGAACGTGAAGCGTTGCTGGTTCTTCAACGCCGAGCGGCGGTAGGGCCACAGGAGGTAGCCCTCGTACAGCACCGCGTCTGCGATCGCGCGCACCGGATCGGGTCTCACGGCGCGTCCCCTTGCGCAAGGAGCGCATCGATCGCGGCATCCCAGCTGGTGAAGGCGTGCCGGGCCTTATAGGCGCACAGCCGGCCGAAGCTCTCCTCGCCCAGGCGCAGCCAGGCGCTGTCGGGGAAGTGGCGGCCCATCGTCTGCTTCCACACCGCCACCGGCATCCGGTAGTCGACCTCGCGGTCCCAGGCGATGCGCGCGGCCCGAAGCTCACCAGCCGGACCGGCGAAGAACACCGACCCGCTGAACATCAGCTCGAGCGGCACCATGCCGTCCTGCAGCGCCGCGAAGTAGCGCGAGGCCGTCACCTCGAGATCGTAGGTGCAGGGGACCGCCAGCTGCACCACCGTGGCGTCGACGAACGCCGGCACCACGGCCGTCGTCCGCAGCCACGGGAGGGTCCGCAGAGTCGTGCTCCAGTCCGACACCGGTCCGAACAGCTCCAGCAGTCGCGCCTGGACCTCGGGCGGATATCCCCGCTGGCGCGCGGCGATCTGGATCTGGACGTCGAGCAGGACCGAGCGAATCGGCCGGTCGTCCAGCGACTGCACCCGCAGGTCGAAGGTCAGGGTGGGGACGGCGGCGTGGGCCAGGCTGCCGGACCCCTCCACGGCGAACTGCAGCTCGGGAGCCGAGCCCGGGAAGTCGGCGGCGGCGTGGGTCAGCGCCGACAAGCGTCAGGCCGGGGAGAGGTTGGGCATGCTGGGGTCGATCGGCTCGTGGGCCTTGGGGTTGACGCCGGTGGAGCGGGTCGCCGACGAGGTGCCGTCCGCATGGTGGCCGGACATCTTCTCGTAGTTGCCCGTGGCGTTGCCCTGGTTGATCCCGGGGGTGTGGGCCGGCTCATCCTGCGAGACCTGGGCCTTGCCGAGCTTGATGTTGGGCATGTCGGACTCCTCTCTAGGTGGGGGGTTGCGCGGTGGCCGGCGCGAGCAGGCGCGCCTGCCGGTCGAGGCTGTCGAAGAAGCGATCGATCTCGGTCCACACCTCTCGGCCGCCGGTGAAGCCGCGCCAGCGCGTCCGGATGAGCGCCACCAGGCGGTAGCAGTCCTCGACCGGCACCAGCCAGTGCCGGCGGGCGCCGCGGGCGCGGTTGACGAGCAGCGCCTCGACGTCGGGCGCCAGCCCGGCGAGGACGGGGTTGGCCCGCTCGACCTCGCGCCAGGTCTCGAGCTCGAGCCGTGACTCGGTCGCGCCCATCGGGCTCGGATAGAAGGCCACCACCCGATCGGCGCTGGAGTTGTAAAAGAAGTAGGCCATGTCGACCGGGATGCGCAGCTGCTCCCAGGTCTGATCCTCCAGCGCGAAGTCCTCCAGGCGCAGACGGCGATCGGGCACCAGGCGGAAGTGGCCGCCCCCGGCCGCGGCACGATCGAACAGCAGCGAACAGGGACGGCAGGCGCACAGCAGCTCGCGGCTGCGCAGGTCGATCAGGTGACGGTGCCCGGCCGGGACGGGGGCGCCGCACAGCTCGCAGTGCTCCTGCTCGGCGGCGGAGGCCTGCGCACTCCGCTGGGCGAGCTGGCGCAGGCGGGGCGAGCTGATCGGCGCGCCGCCGTCCATCACGCGCCCATCGGCAGCGCGACCTTGACCAGCCCGTCGTCTCCCACCAACAGCGGGACGGGCTGGAGGTGCAGCGCCGGGGAGTCCAGGCCCCGCCCGGCGCGCAGCACGTCGAAGCGCTCACCGCAGGCGGGACAGGTGAGCTCTGCGGCCCGCACCACGGCTTGCTCCAAGGAGGCCTGGCAGGCCGGGCAGAAGGGCCGGTAGCCGTAGAAGCTGCCCTCCAGGCGCAGGAACAGGATCGGCTGGCCCCCGACGGTCTTGACCGCCGATCCTGCGCTCGACAGCTCCGCGAGCGTCCCGGCCATCGACCAGGACCCGTTGCGCTGCGCCGGCGCCGCCGCCGCCGGTGTGACCTCGATCGCAAGCAGCGGCAAGGCCGCCGGCAGCGCGTCCTCGATCTGAAGGAGCGGCGAGCCCATCGGCGGCGCGCCCTCCTCGGCGGCGATCACCTCCTCGATCTCCGGGGCGGCGGCGTGGATCGCGTCCTCGATCGCCAGCTTGAGCGTCATCGCCGAGGAGGGGCAGCCGCTGCAGCTGCCCCGCAGGCGCAGGCGCACCGCGGAGCCCTCGATCCCGAGCAGCTCGACGTCGCCGCCATGGGACTCCAGGTACGGGCGCACCCCCTGCAGGGCCTCGCGGACGCGGGACTCCAGCGCGACGGGGTGCAGCCCGTGCAACAGCAGCAGATGCGACACGAGCTCGTCGTCGGCCAGCGCCCGGGCGGTCTGCCCGTCGTCGTCGCGGGCCGCCACCACCTCGACGATCCGCTCGAGCCCGGTCCCGTAGAGCTCGAGCAGCCCCTGCACCGCCTCGGTGGCGACCTCCCGCGCCTGCCCGTCGGGCAGGCCTTCGAGCGCCTCCAGGCGGCGCTCGATCTCCCCGACCAGCTCGCGGGGCTCGCTGGGACCGGCGGCGCTCATGGTCAGCTGTGCTCTCCGAACATCGGCTGGTGCACGGTGCGCAGCGTCTTGCCCTGACCGAGGTACATGTGCACCCCACACGGCAGGCAGGGGTCAAAGGAGCGGACCGCGCGCATGATGTCGATGCCGCGGAAGCTGTCCTGGTCGTTCTCCTCGAATATGGGCTGTCCCATCACGGCGTCCTCGTAGGGACCGGGGGTGCCGTAGGAGTCGGTCGGACTTCCGTTCCAGGGCGTCGGGGGGTAGGGGTGGTAGTTGGCGATCTTGCCCTCGCGAATCACCAGGTGGTGGGAGAGCACGCCGCGGACCGCCTCGTGGAAGCCGCAGCCGATCGCCTCCTCGGGGACGTCGAAGTCCTCGAAGACCTTGGTGCGACCCGCCCGCACCTCGTTGAGCGCCTTGTCGACGAAGTGCAGCGCCATCCCGGCCGCATAGGCCACGAAGTAGATCCGGGCGCGGTCACGCTCGATCGCGTTGGACCACTGGGGCACGTTCCACTCCAGCGTCTGCTCGGGAGTGTTGGGGGTCTTGGGCAGGTTGATCTGCACGCTGTGGCCGGTGGCCTTGACAAACGGCGTGTCGACCTTGCCGGCGAGCGCGGTCGCCCACAGCCGGGCCAGCGCTCCGCCGCCGGTGTCCAGCGCCAGGTTGTCGCCGGTGCGCTTGTCATACCAGCGCGGGCTCATCACCCACGAGTAGTTGCCGCCCTCCAGATCGCGCTTCTGGGGCTTGGGGATCGTCGTCTGGTTCCACGGGTGGCGCCGGTCAACGGGGTTGCCCAGCGGGTCGCGGGACACGAAGGTCTCCTCGTTGACCCAGTCCTCGTAGTAGGAGGAGCCCAGCATGATCCGGATCCCCAGGTTGATGTCCACGAGGTTGGTGGTGACCAGCTCGCCGTCGACGACGACGCCCGGGGTGACGAACATCTCGTTGCCCCAGCTGTCCATGTTGCGGTAGTCGTAGTCGACGTGATCGGGGTTGTTGAACGCCCCCCAGCAGCCCAGCAGGACCCGCCGGCGGCCGACCTCCTCATAGCCGGGCAGCGCCTCATAGAAGAAGTCGAACACGTCGTCGTTCATCGCCACGGCCTTCTTGATGAAGTCCAGGCAGCGCAGCAGCCGGCTGAGGTAGTCGGTGAACAGCGTCGGTGTCGGGATCGTCCCGACCCCACCCGGATACACCGTCGAGGGATGCACGTGGCGTCCCTCCATCAGGCAGATCATCTCCCGTCCGATCCGGCTCATCAGCAGCGCTTCCTTATAGGTCTCGCCGGTGAACGGGTTGTAGGAGCGCATGATGTCAGCGACCGTGCGGTAGCCGTGCAGCTCCGCGTGCGGAGCGTCGGCGCTCTGGGCCTTGGCCCACACCTTGGGGTTGGTCTCCTTGACCATCTGCTCGCAGAAATCCACGAACACCAGGTTGTCCTGGAAGATGATGTGGTCGAAGATGTACTCCGCCGCCTCGCCCAGGTTGACGATCCACTCGCCCAGCGGCGGGGGCTTGACGCCGTAGGCCATCTGCTGGGCGTAACAGGAGCAGACCGCGTGGTTGTCGCCGCAGATCCCGCAGATGCGGCTGGTGATGAAGTGCGCGTCGCGCGGATCCTTGCCCTTCATGAACACGCTGTAGCCGCGAAACAGCGACGAGGTGCTCTTGCAGGAGACGACCTCGCGATTGTCGAAGTCGATCTTGGTGTAGATGCCCAGGTTGCCGACGATCCGGGTGATCGGGTCCCAGGCCATGTCCACGAGCTTGCCGGCCTCCGGCTGGACTCTCTCCCTCACTGCCATATCGGTCTCCTCTCGGTGCCTGACGTCTGCCTATGGGTCACTGGTTGCCCCAGCGGGGCGTGTAACCGGTGGTCAGCTCGGCCCGGTTGTGGCGCCACTTGGTCTCTTTGTTCATCGTGGTGTTGGTGATGCCGCGCAGCTTGCGGATCATCGGGCCATAGACGCCGGTCACCGCCGAGGAGATGCCACCCCCCGGAGGCGCGTCCATGAACGGCATGAACTTGTCGGGGAAGCCCGGCATCGTGCACCCGATGCAGATTCCGCCGACGTTCGGGCAGCCGCCGATTCCCGCCATCCACCCGCGCTTGGGCACGTTGCAGTTGACCACCGGGCCCCAGCAGCCGATCTTGACCTGGCACTTGGGGGAGTTGTAGTCCTTGGCAAAGTCGCCCTGCTCGTAATAGCCGGCGCGGTCACAGCCCTCATGGACGGTCTTGCCGAAGATCCACTGCGGTCGCAGAGCCTCGTCGAGCGGGATCGTCGGCGCCAGCCCCGCCGCCTGGTAGAGCAGCCAGGTCAGCGTCTCCATGAAGTTCTCCGGCTGCACCGGGCAGCCCGGCACGTTGACGATCGGCAGCCCTCCGGCCGAGCGAAAGTCCCAGCCCAGGTAGTCGGCCAGGCCCATGCAGCCGGTGGGGTTGCCGGCCATGGCATGGATCCCGCCGTAGGTCGCGCAGGTCCCGATCGCCACCACGCCCCACGCCTTGGGCGCCAGCCGGTCGATCCACCAGTTCAGCGTCAGCGGCTCCCCGGTGGTCTCGTCGTTGCCAAACGAGGTCCAGTAGCCCTCGCCGTTGATCTTCTCGTTGGGGATCGAGCCCTCGATCACCAGCACGAACGGCTTGTCCAGCTCGTCGCGGACCGCCTGGCGAAACGGCGCCAGGAACTCCTCTCCACCCAGCGTGGGCGACAGCACCTTGTTGTGGAGGTTGACCTTCGGCAGCCCCGGAATCGCGCCCAGCAGCACATCCTCGATCCCCGGCTGGCCGGCCGCGGTGATCGACACCGAGTCTCCGTCGCAGCTCATGCCCTCCGAGATCCAGAGGATGTGCACCTCGTCGACGCCCACCGGCTTGTCTTCAACGGCCATGGCATATCCCTTCGGTCGTCATCTGTTCCTCGAGCTCGAGCGCGTCGACCAGGAGCTCCTGCCCGGCCGCGATCTCCACATCCAGCCCGCCGCAGCCTTCGCACTGCAACGGAAACGCCGTCATCAACGTCTCGCTCCCGCAGGTCCGGCACCGTCCTCGCGCCGGCACCTCCTCGATCACCAACTCGGCACCCTCCAGCTCGGTCCCGTCGCAGAGCAGCGCAAACGCGAACTGCAGCGCCGAGGGCACCACCTGGCGCAGGTGGCCCACCCGGCACTCCACCCGGCACACCGAGCGTCCGGCCGCGTGGCGCGTGGCGATCTCCACGATGGCCTGCGCTAGCGACAGCTCGTGCACGGTCTTCAGCAGATCCTGGGCAGCGGGTCGCCGACGAGCTGGTCCATCACGCGTCGTCCGCCGAAGGCGGTCTGCACCATCACCATCCCGGGCGGCTCGGGGCGCACCTCGCCGATCGCCGCCGCCTCCTCGCACCCGGCCACCCGTCGGAGCGCGGCGAGCGCGCCGTCCGCCGCCTCGCGCGCGACGAACGCCACCAGGCGGCCCTCGTTGGCGATGTACATCGGATCGATCCCGAGCAGCTCGGCGGCCGCGGCGACCACCGGCGCGATCGGCACGTCGGCCTCGCGCACGACGAGCCCGACGCCGGAGGCGCGCGCGAGCTCGTTGAGCACCGAGGCCACGCCGCCGCGGGTGGCATCGCGCAGGCAGTGCAGCGCCTCGCCCGCGCACCCGAGCAGGGCGTCGGCCGCGGGCCACAGCGAGCAGGTGTCGGACTCCACCTCGGCGTCGAGGTCGAACTGGTCGCGCGCGAGCATGATCGCGGTCCCGTGCTCCCCGATCGGGCCCGAGACGAGGATCTGATCGCCGGACCGCAGACCGGCGGTGCTCAGCCGGGCCCGGGGATCGACGGCGCCAACCCCGGTGGTGCTGAGGTACATGCCGTCGGCGAGACCGCGGGGGACGACCTTGGTGTCGCCGCCGACGATCTCGACCTCGGCCGCCTGCGCCGCGCGGGCGATCGCCTCCACCTCGGCGCGCAGCACGTCGGAGGGCAGCCCCTCCTCGAGGATCATCGCCACGGTCAGCGCGGTCGCCTTGGCGCCAGCCATCGCCAGGTCGTTGACCGTCCCGTTGACCGCGAGCTCGCCGATCGAGCCGCCGGGGAAGCGCAGCGGGGACACGACGAAGCTGTCGGCGGTCATCGCCAGCCGCGCGCCGCCGATCGTCACCCCGCCGGCGTCGCCGAGCGCCTGAAGCGTCTCTGAGCCGAAGGCGGGCACGAGCAGGCCCTCGATCAGCGTCTGGGTCGCCTTGCCGCCCGCGCCGTGGGCGAGCGTGATCTGATCGTCGCGGAACCGCGCCCGCTTCGCGCGCGCGGTCTCGATGATCTGCAGGACCCGCTGCTCGCGGTCGGTGGGCGGCGGACGGGTGGGAGCCGATTCGCTCATACCGCCTCGCGCTGGCGGGCGTAGCGCCCGAAGTTGTAGTAGGCGGCGCACGCGCCCTCGGGGGACACCATGCAGGTCCCGATCGCGTGCTCGGGGGTGCAGGCGGTGCCGAACACCTTGCACTCCCACGGCTTGATGACGCCCTTGAGCACCTCGCCGCACTGACACGCCTTCGGGTCCGCGACGCGGACGCTCGGGGTGGCGAAGCGCTGCTCGGCGTCGAACTCGGCGTAGGCGTCGGAGAGCCGCAGCGCGCTCTGGGAGATGAACCCCAGCCCACGCCACTCGAAATGGGGCCGCAGCGCGAAGACCTCGGCCATGACCTGCAGCGCCCGCAGGTTCCCCTCGTCGGGCACCACGCGCCGGTACTGGTTCTCCACCTCGTGGCGCCCGCCGCGCAGCTGGCGCAGGATCATCAGGATCGACTGCAGGATGTCGAGCGGCTCGAAGCCCGAGATGACGACCGGGCGCCCGTAGTCCGCGGGGATGAAGTGAAACGGCCGGGCGCCGACGACCGTGCACACGTGGCCGGGACCGATGAACCCGTCGAGCCGCAGGTCGGGGGACTCGAGCAGCGCGCGCAGCGGCGGGACGATCGTCACGTGGTTGCAGACGCAGGAGAAGTTGCGCAGGCCCTCGGCCTTGGCGCGCTTGAGCGTCAGCGCCGTCGACGGCGCGGTCGTCTCGAAGCCGATGGCGAAGAACACGACCTCGCGGTCGGGGTTCTCGCGCGCGATCCGCAGCGCGTCGAGCGGCGAGTAGACCATGCGGACGTCGGCGCCCTGCGCCTTGGCCTCGAGCAGCGTGTGCTCGGACCCGGGGACGCGCATCATGTCGCCGAAGCAGGTGAAGATGACGCCGTCGTGGTGGGCGATGGCGATCCCGTCATCGACCCGGCCCATCGGGATGACGCAGACCGGGCAGCCGGGCCCGTGCACGAGCTCGACGTTGGCCGGGAGCAGGTCGTCGATGCCGTACTTGTAGATCGAGTGGGTGTGGCCGCCGCACACCTCCATGACCTTGTAGTGGCGGTCGGGGTCGACCTCGGACAGGATCTGGGTGGCGACCGCCTGACCGAGCTGCGCGTCACGGTATTCGTCGACGTACTTCACGAGGCCGCCTCCAACGTCGCGATCGCCACGCCCGCGTGGACGAGCAGGTGGTCGCCGGCGCCGACCGGCCCGACGAGGTCGATCGCGACCTCGTGGGTGTCACCGGCGGCGTCGCGACACACGGCGGTCACCGCGTCGGCGGCGGTGACGCGCATCGGCACGCCCTCGTCGCCGCACGTGATGCAGTGCGGATCGTCGACGCGGCATGCCTGCGCGGTCATTCGATCACGCTCGCCTTGAGCTCCTCGAGCTCCTGCTCATAGTCCGCGCCCATCCGCTGGAGCAGGTCGAGGGTGGCGTGCGCCTCCTCCTCGTCGACCTTGGACAGCGCGAAGCCGACGTGGATGAGCACCCAGTCTCCGGGCCGGGCGCGATCGCCGTCGGTGGTCAGAAGACTGACATTGATGTTGCGCCGCACGCCCACGACGTCGACCTTGGCGATCTGGTTGGCCTCGTCGACCAGCTCGATCACCTGTCCGGGAATCGCCAGGCACATCGCTCTCGGCCTCCTCTCTCGACTCCGGCAGCGTTCGGTGACCACGTCGCCGAGCGCCGGTCAAGGTGTTGTACCAGTCTCAGGGGCGTCGGCCATGCCGCGTGTAATTCGGGTGACGGTAATCCGCGTTACGCTCGCGTCGATGCGAGCCGACGCACGCGCGGGCGTATGCTCGGTGCCGGCAGATCGCGAGGCGGAGGCGGCGAGGGTGTGAGCGAGCGTTCGGGAGAGCGCCATGGCGATGATGGAGTGCAGCCGGCGCTGCACTCCCCCTGGGCCGCGGCGCCCCGTGAGCGCAGGCCGCGCTCGGTCGCCTACCGCTCTCTGCTCGACCTCGATCTCGATCTCGCCGAGTCGCTCGACCGGCGGATGCGCCCCGCGGCGCGTGCGGCCGCGACGGCGCTGACCTTCGAGGCCGAGGCCGGCGACGTCGCGCTCGGCGACCGGCTCGCCGCCTGCGCGCCCGGACCGGGGGTCCTCGTGCTCGACGGCGTGCTCGCGCTCAACGTCCGGGTCGGGGATCGCATCGCCGCCGAGCTCCTCGGCCCCGGCGATCTCGTCGAGCCCGGCGCGACCGAGGGCGACGATCTGTTGGCCGTCGCCACCGAGTGGCGCGGCCTGCAGGCGACGCGCTACGCGATGCTCGACGGCGACTTCGCGCAGCGCGTGCTGGCGTGGCCGCAGTTGACGCAGGCGCTGCTGCGACGCGGGCAGCGGCGGGCGCGCAACCTGAACATCCAGCGGGCGATCGCCTGCCAGCCCCGCCTCGAGGTGCGCCTGGCCCTGCTGCTGTGGCACCTCGCCGCGCGTTGGGGACGGGTCGAGCCGAGCGGGATCCGCCTGGCGCTGCCGCTCACCCATCAGCTGCTCGGCCGGCTGATCGGGGCCGAGCGCCCGTCGGTCTCCCACGCCCTGGGGCGCCTCGCGCGCGCGGGAATGGTCACCGGCCACGGGGATGAGTGGCACCTGCACGGCGCCCAGGATCAGCTCGCGGGCATACTCGACCCAGCCGGCCGCGTACGCTCGTTCACGGGCACCGCCGCGGCGCCCGGTCGGGCTTGACCAAGGCCGGGGCATCGTCGCGTGGGAATCCAACAGAGCCATCCGCGTCGGCGGGAGCCTGCCGGACCCGCTGACCGCGCTCGAGCGAGGTCTGCGCGAGCGTGCCTTCGGCCGTTACCTCGACGTCTCACCCGGTCAGCGCGCCGCACCCGGTGATAGGCATCGTCGGTTCCGGCCGCTGTCAAGCAGCAGCGCGACGAGCGCGGAGGCGTCCCAGACGACGCGCCCACGGCTGCAATCCAGCAGCGAAGCCACCAGGTTGCAGGCACAAGCTGCTCGCCGATGACCGCAGCTCTGTCATCGGCCGCCGAGCGGCGGAGTCGGTTGCGCGCCTACCAGGCCTGGGCGCCACCGCAGTGAGGGCAATCGACCGACGTCGAGACCAGGGCCTTGAACACGAAGCCGCAGGGGCAGGTGTACATGGCCGCATCCTGCGACGCGCCGAGCTCGCGGCGGCGGCGCGCGGAGGCCTGAGTCGTCGACGGGGTCGATGACGAGGCGGTCGAGGCGGCAGCTGGGCGGTTCCCCGCTCGCCCCGAGCGCTCCTCCCGGTGGCGCCGCAGCCTTGCGGCGCCGGTTTTGCTTCTGGAAAGCACGTCTATCCCGAGTAACGGCGACATCGCAGAATGGTTTCGCGCCCGAGGCGATTTTCCCGTTCGCGCTAACACGACGCTAATCTGACGGATTGCGCCGGTCGCGCCGCGCCGGCAGCGGCGATGCCCGGGCGGGCGGGCGTGCGACAATCCGGGCGGCATGGATCCGAGTCGCAAGCGGGCGATACGCCTGTCGGTCGCCCTCACCGTGGCTCTCCTGCTCGCGGGCGCCCTCGTCTACACGAGCTTCTCCGCGGGCCGGGAGGAGCTGACCGCGGCGCAGCTGCTGCGTCAGGCCCGGCCGGGGCAATCCTACGTGCTGGCGGGCACGGTGCTCAACGGCTCGGTCCACCGCACCGGCGACGCCCTGCTGTTCAGCGTCCGCGACCCCAAGCAGCACGTCGCGGTCCCGGTCAGCTACACGGGCGAGATCCCCGATCCGTTCGCGCAGGGTCGGGCAGTGCTCGTCACGGTGCGCAGGGGGTCCGGCGCCGGCTCGGGGTTCATCGGGCAGCAGAACTCGCTGACGACCAAGTGCCCGTCGAAGTACAAGGCCGCGGCGGCCTCGTACTGATGATGCGCGGCGCCGGGGCGAGCTGATGGCCGCGGCCGGCCGCGTGCTGCTCGTGCTGGCGCTCATGTGCGCCGTCTACGGCCTGTTCGCCTCGCTCTACGGTGCCCAGCGCGGCGGTGGCGCCTGGGTGCACTCGGGGCGCCGGGCGATGTACTCGCTCGCCGGGATCTCGGCGGTCTGCTTCGTCATCCTCGACGTCGCGTTCATCAGCTCGGACTTCTCGCTGCAGATCGTGGCCAGCGGATCGAGCACGACGACGCCGACGTTCTACCGGGCGGCGGCGATCTGGGCGACCCAGCAGGGATCGCTGCTGCTGTGGGTGCTGCTGCTCTCGGGGTGGTCCAGCCTCGCGCTGCTGGCGACCAGGCGCCGGGTGCGCGAGATCGTGCCCTACGCCCAGGCGGTGCTGTTCGCGCTGTGCACGTTCTTCACCGGCCTGCTGGTGCTGTTCGCCAACCCCTTCACGACGATCTCGCCGGCGCCCACCGAAGGGGCGGGGCTCGACCCGCTCCTGCGTCACACGACGATGATGATCCACCCCCCGATGCTGTACTCGGGCTACACGCTGCTGCTGGTGCCGTTCGCGTTCGCCATCGGGGCGCTGGTCAGCGGGCGGGTCGGGGTCGAGTGGATCCAGGTCACCCGCCGCTTCGCGCTCGCCGCCTGGCTGTGCCTGGGGATCGGGATCCTGCTCGGCGCGCGCTGGTCCTACACCGAGCTGGGCTGGGGCGGCTACTGGGCCTGGGACCCGGTCGAGAACGCGGCGCTGATGCCGTGGCTGGTTTGCACCGCCTACATCCACTCGATCATGATCCAGGAGAAGCGGGGGATGCTGAAGGTGTGGAACGCCTCGCTCGTGCTGCTGACCGGCTGCATGGCGATCGTCGGCACCTTCCTCGTGCGCTCGGGGATCCTCAGCTCGATCCACGCCTTCGTCTCGGATCCGACGCTGAACATCTCGTTCGTCGGCCTCATCGCCGTCGCCGTCATCGGCTCGATCGCCCTCGTCGTGTGGCGCCGCGATCGCCTGCGCACCGACGCCCAGCTCGACTCCCTGCTCAGCCGGGAGGCGGTGTTCCTCGGCCAGAACATGATCCTCGTCGCGCTCGCCGCCGTCGTGTTCTGGTTCACGTTCTTCCCGCTCATCTCCGAGGCGATCACCGGCAACAAGATCTCGGTCGGCCCGAGCGCCTTCCCGCCGTTCATCGACCCGTTGGCGATCGCCGTCGTCGCGCTCGCCGGCATCGGGCCGATCATCCCCTGGCGCCGGGTCACGCCGGCCAAGCTGCGCGCCAGCTTCGCCTTCCCGGTCGCCGCCGCGTTGCTCGCCCTCGTGGTGCTGGCGCTCGTGCCCGGCGTCGTCGGCCACGGCTTCGCGCTGGCGATCTTCGGCGCCGGCACCTTCGTCGTCGCCTCGGTGGCGCAGGAGTTCGTCCGCGGCGTTCGGGCCCGCCAAGCCATGACGCGCGAGGCCGCGCCGGTCGCCCTGGCGCGGCTCGTGCGACGCAATCGCCGCCGCTACGGCGGCTACATCGTGCACGCCGGGGTCGCGCTCGCGCTCGTCGGGGTGGCGGCCTCGACCTCGTTCCAGCACTCGCGCACCGCGGTGCTGGCGCCCGGTCAGAGCGTGAGCGTCGACGGCTACCGGATCCGCTACGTGCGCCCGACCGCCGCCGCCTCGCCGCAGAAGATCACGCTCGGCGCCATCCTCGCCGTCTCGAGCCGCCGCCGGCCGGTGGCGACGCTGCACACCGAGTACGGCCTGTACCCCTCGCAGGACCCGATGCACGCGATCGGGCGCTTCTTCAATGGCTCCGACGAGAGCCGGGTGGGGCTGAAGGCCGGCCTGACCCAGGACATCTGGACGGTCATCAGCCCGAACGTCACGCCGCTGCAGGGGCTGATCAGCCGCGGCGACGTGCTGCTCGGCCGGGCGCTGCTGCAGGCCCAGACGCTGCCACCGGCGCAACGCGCCCAGCAGCTGAACGTCCTCTTCGCCTATCGCGACGCGATCATCCGCGAGCTGACCCAGCGCTTCGTGGCCCGGCCGTGGAAGGCAACGTTCCTGCTCATCGTCTCGCCGCTGGTGACGTGGCTGTGGCTCGGCGCCATCCTCGCCGCGCTCGGCGGGCTGATCGCGCTGTGGCCGCTGCCCCGCCGATCGGTGCGCCGCCGACCCTCGCGTCCGCGGGATCCGCTGCGCGCCCCGGACCGCGCGCCCGAGACCGCGCGCGAGCGCGTTGCAGCGTAGGCCGGCGATGGACCTCGTGATCATCTTCGTCGTGCTCGCGGTGGCGATCTACGCCATCTCGGGGCCGCTGCTGGCGGCGCGTGGCCCGGCGGCCGAGGCCGACGATCCGGTCGCGGGCGATCCGGCGACGGTCATCGAGCCCGGCGATCCGATGTCGGCGTCCGACGGTCCGGAGCTGGATCTCATCGCCGAGCTCGAGGCCGCCCGCGATGCCAAGTATCAGGAGATCCGGGACGCCGAGCTCGACCTGCGGACCGGCAAGCTCTCCGACGAGGACTATCAGGCGATCGACCAGACGCTGCGTGCCGAGGCGGTCGGGATCCTGCACGAGCTCGACCGCGCGCGCGAATCCGAGCGCGAGCTACCATCCGCATCATGACGGCGATCCTCGACTTCGTCCAGATCGTGCTCTGCGTGGGGTTGATCTTCCTGATCCTCATGCACTCGGGCAAGGACTCCGGGCTCTCGGGCGCGTTCGGGGTCGGCACCGGCGCCGGACCCCTCGGCGGCGGCTCGCTCGTGGAGCGCAACCTGAACCGCTGGACGATCGCCTTCGCGATCCTGTTCGTGGTCAACACGATCGTGTTGATCAAGATCAGCTAGCGTCGCGCGCCCGACTGGTGGCGCTCGCCGCCCGATGGCGAGGTTCCCAAGACCTCATCAACTTTGTTGCACATCGGTCCTTAATGCAGTAAGTGTTCCAGGCAACGGGAATCGTCGGACCGGGAGAGATGACGATGCGGGGATCGGGACGATCTGCGGCTGCGCGCCGTGGGAAGGTGTGGCGGGGCGCGGTCGTCGGCCTCGCGTTGTCGCTCGCGGGGCTGGGCGCGACGCGCGTCGCCGCCGGGTCGTCGACGGCGCGCGCCGATGCGACGCTCGCGCCCGGCGCGCTGGATCCGAGCTTCGGCAGCGGAGGCATGCTGACGACCACCTTCGCGGGCGCGGACGCCCGAGCGGGGGCGATCGCGATCGACACCAGCGGCCGGATCGTGGTCGGCGGGTTCTCCAGCAGCCACTCCGGGGACTTCGCGGTCGCTCGCTACACGTCGAGCGGGGCGTTGGACTCGAGCTTCGGCAGCGGCAACGGGACGGCGAGCTTTGACTTCTCTGGCGACGACGACGTCGAGCAGGCGCTGGCCGTCGATCCGCACGACGGGCGGATCGCCCTGGCCGGCGAGACCTTCACGACGAACACCGCACCGCACTTCGCGCTGCAGGTCGTCAACGCCAACGGCACGCCGGACACGGCGTTTGGGACCGCGCACAACGGTCAGGTGACGACCAGCCTCGGTACCGACAGCACCATCTTCGGCGTCGCATTCGACTCCCAGGGGCGCATCGTCGTCGCGGGCTACGCCTACAACGGAACCCAGGACGTGTTCGCCCTGGCCCGCTACAACCCCGACGGGTCGCTCGACACGACGTTCGGACCCGGCGGGACCGGAACCGTCCTGACGCCGATCGCCGCGCACGCGATCGGCTCCGCGATCGCGATCGACTCCCAGGGGCGGATCGTGGTCGCGGGCACCGCGAACGCCACCGGGGGCGCAGACGAGGTCGCGATCGCCCGGTACGGCGCGAACGGCACGCTCGACTCGAGCTTCGCCGGCGGCGGCACGCTGACGTTCGGGATCGGCACCACGGGCAGCGGCGTCAACGCGATGGCAGTCGATACGCAAGGGCGCGTCGTGCTCGGGGGCTTCAGCGAGCAACCCGGCGGCACCGACGACCTTGCCGTCATGCGCGTGACCGCGAGCGGGAGTCTCGACCGGTCGTTCGGTCAGGGCGGGAGCGGAAGCGTGACGGCGGCGCCCGGCCAGGACGAGGACCCCTCGCGCTCGATCGGGATCGACGCCCACGGCCGGATCGTGTACGGCGCCACCGGCTCCGACGGCAACTTCGACCTCGTCCGCTACAACACCGACGGCAGCCCGGACACGACATTCAACGGCACCGGCGAGGTCACGGCCAAGCTCGGCGCCGGCGCCGGCGCCGGCTTGAAGGCTCCCCCCGCCGCCCTGGCGGTCGACCCCCAGGACCGGATCGTCCTCGCCGGCACGACCGGGTCGGGATCGACGAGCGCCTTCGCCCTCGCGCGCTACATCGGCGATGCCGGCAGCTCGGGCGGCGGCGGGTCCGGCGGCGGCGGATCCGGTGGTAGCGGTTCCGGCAGTGGTGGCGGCGGCGCGGCGACGCGCACGGTGACGGCGCCGATCGGCAACCGGAAGTTCACCCTCTCGACCGCGGTTCCCCGGGGATGCCTGGCCAGGTCGGCGAGGCTGAGCACGTCACTGACCGCCACGACGATCGCCGGCTCGGGCACGGGGAAGCTGCGCTTGGTCAAGGCGCGCTTCTTCATCGACCGCGGCATCCGCCGCGTCTACCATCGGACCCGGCACCGACACGGCAAGACGATCCGTCAGACGATCGTCACCTACTCCCCAAACCGCACCGCCACCGCGTTGCCGGCCGACGTGTCGTTCGCGCTGCGCGGGTTGAGGTCGGGATCGCACGCGCTGAGCGTCAAGCTGACGTTCGACGGGACGGTCGCCCACCGCACCGTGTCGGTGACCCGGACGCTGCATCAGACCTTCAGGGTCTGCTAGCGCCGCGTTGGTCTTACCGCCAGGAGACGTTCAAGCCGTCGGTCCGATCTGCGTCACCGCGCGATCGAGTTTTCGCAAGTTCCTGAAGGCGCCCGTTCCCCGGCGCCCGCGAGCCGATCACATCCAGGCATCGTAGATCCGTTCGCAGAGCGAATGACTGGTCGCTCTGCGACCGGAGTATGGTCCGCTCGGTGGCCACCACCGAGCGAACCCAGGTTGCGATCGTCGGCGCCGGGCCGGCGGGCCTGCTGCTCGGTCAGCTGCTGCACCGCCACGGCATCGACTCGGTCATCCTCGAGGCGCGCAGCCGCGAGTACGTCGAGGCCCGGATCCGCGCCGGCGTGCTCGAGCAGGGGACGATCGAGGTGCTGCGCGAGGCCGGCGTCGGCGAGCGCATGGATCGCGAGGGCTTGGCGCACGGCGGGATCTACCTCAACGCCGACGGCCGGCGCCATCACATCCCGATGAGCGAGCTGACCGACGGGCGGCAGGTGATGATCTACGGCCAGACCGAGGTGGTCAAGGATCTCGTCGCCGCGCGCGTCCAGGCCGACGCGCCGCTGCGGTTCGAGTGCAAGGCCGTCGCGGTGAGCGGCCTGGACGCCGGCGAGCCGGTCGTCCGCTACGTGTACGAGGACGGCGAGCGCGAGCTTCGCTGCGAGCTGATCGCCGGCTGCGACGGCTCCCATGGGGTCTGCCGGGGCGCGATCCCCGCCGAGCTGCTGCACACCTACGAGCGCGAGTATCCGTTCGCCTGGCTGGGCATCCTCGCCGACGTCGCGCCCTCGACCGATGAGCTCATCTACGCCCGCCACGAGCGGGGCTTCGCGCTGCACAGCATGCGCTCGCGCAGCGTCAGCCGGCTGTATGTCCAGGTCGAACCCGACGATGTCGTCGAGAACTGGTCCGACGACCGCGTGTGGTCCGAGCTGCACGCGCGCCTGGCCACCGACGGCTGGGAGCTGACCGAGGGCCCGGTGACCGAGAAGTCGATCACGCCGATGCGCAGCTTCGTCGCCGAGCCGATGCGCTACGGGCCGCTGCTGCTCGCGGGCGACGCGGCCCACATCGTCCCGCCCACAGGCGCCAAGGGCCTCAACCTCGCCGTCGCCGACGTCACCGTGCTCGCCGCCGCCCTCGTCGCGCACTTCCGAGACGACGACGATACGGGGCTTGACACCTACTCGGAGCGCTGCCTGCGCCGGGTGTGGCGCGCTCAGCACTTCTCGTGGTGGATGACGACGATGCTCCATATCGATCCCGGGGCCACCGAGTACGAGCGCCGGCTGCAGGACTCGCAGCTGCGCTACGTGTGCGGCTCGCGCGCGGCGGCGGCGTCGCTGGCCGAGAACTACGTCGGGCTGCCGCTGGAGCGGACCGCCGACCGCGCGGAGGTGGGGGCCCATGGCTGAGCTGACGAGCCTGCCCGAGGCGGTCGCTGCGCTCGTGCGCGACGGCGACGCGGTGGCGATGGAGGGGTTCACCCACCTCATCCCGTTCGCCGCCGGCCACGAGATCCTGCGCCAGGGCCGCGGCGACCTCGAGCTCATCCGGATGACGCCGGACATCCTCTATGACCAGATGATCGGCCTCGGCGCCGCGCGCAAGCTCGTCTTCTCCTACGGGGGCAACCCGGGCGTCGGCGGGCTGCACCGCTTCCGCGACGCCGTCGAGCACGACTGGCCGCGTCCGATCGAGCTCGAGGAGCACAGCCACGCCGGCATGGCCAACCGCTACGCCGCCGGCGCGGCCCGGATGCCGTGCGCGATCATGCGCGGCTACCTGGGGACCGATCTGGCGGCGATCGCGCCGGTGGCGCCGATGACCTGCCCGTTCACCGGCGAACAGCTGATCGCCGTGCCCGCGCTGCGCCCCGCGGTGTCGGTCGTGCACGCGCAGGAGGCCGACCGCGCGGGCAACGTGCAGCTGTGGGGGATCCCCGGGGTGCAGAAGGAGGCGGTGCTCGCCGCCGACCGGGCGCTCGTCACCGTCGAGCGGATCGTCGACGAGCTCACGCCCCGGCCCGGCGGGGTGGTCATCCCCGGCTGGGTGATCGACGCCGTCGCGGAGGCGCCCGGCGGCTCGCGGCCGTCCTACAGCCTCGGGATCACCGACCGCGACAACGAGTTCTACCGCTTCTGGGACAAGCTCAGCCGCGACCGCGACGAGTTCACCGCGTGGATGCGCGAGCACGTGCTCGACCGCGCCCGGGACGCCGTATGAGCGCGGCATCGGCGAACGGCGCGGCGACGGCCGGGGAGGTGCAGACGGTAGTGGCGGCCCGGCGGCTGCGCGACGCGACCTCGGTGTTCATCGGCGTCGGGCGCCCGAGCACGGCGGCGATCCTCGCCCGGATGGTGCACAACCCCGGGCTCGTGCTCGTGTACGAGTCGGGGACGATCGGCGCCAAGCCCTATCACGTGCCGCTCTCGATCGGGGACGGCGAGCTGGCGCAGACCGCCGACGCGATCGTCTCGGTGCCGGAGATGTTCAACTACTGGATCGGTACCGGACGGGTGCAGGTCGCATTCCTCGGCGCCGCCCAGGTCGACCGGCATGCCAACCTGAACTCGACCGTGATCGGCGACTATGAGCATCCGAGGACGCGGCTGCCCGGCGCCGGCGGCGCGCCCGAGATCGCGGGCTTCTGCCGCGAGGTCGTCGTCATCGCCACCCATAGCACGCGGACCTTCGTGTCAAAGCTCGACTTCCGCACCACCGTTGGCCACGGCGACGACCCCGCGGACCGCACCCGCCTGGGCCTCCGCGGGTTGGGCCCGACCGCGGTCATCACCGACCTCGCGGTGCTCGAGCCCGACCCCGACACGTGCGAGCTGACGCTGACCGCGCTGCACCCCGGCGTCGGCGTGGGGGAGGTGCGCGAGGCCACCGGCTGGGACCTCGCGGTCGCGTCCACGGTGGCGCACACGCCGCCACCCACCGACGAGGAGCTGACCGCGCTCCGGGAGCTCCTCAACCGATGACCGACACGCACCAGACCGTGAGCCAGGAGCGCATCTACGCGCCGGTCGCCGACACGCCCGCCGGCTACGTGCGCGAGGACCCCGCGGCGCATCCGCCGCTGCACTACCCCGGGTACAAGTCGACCGCGCTGCGCCACCCGCGCGAGCCGCTCGTGTACCTGCCGAACACGATCTCCGAGGTCACCGGCCCGGCGCTCGGCGAGGTCCTGCCGGTCACCGCGCGAGACGCCGATCTGCTCGCCCAGCACGGCGGGGATCCGATCGGCGAGCGGATCACGGTCTCCGGGCGCGTATTCGACACCGAGGGCAAGCCGCTGCGCAACACCCTCGTCGAGGTCTGGCAGGCCAATGCCGCCGGTCGCTATCGCCACCGGATGGACCGCTGGCCGGCGCCGCTGGACCCGAACTTCTCGGGCGCCGGTCGCTGCCTGACCGACGACGAGGGCCGCTACCGGTTCCTGACGCTGAAGCCCGGCCCCTATCCGTGGGGCAACCACTACAACGCCTGGCGTCCCGCGCACATCCACTTCTCGCTGCTCGGCCGCGCGTTCGCGCAGCGCCTCGTGACCCAGATGTACTTCCCCGGCGACCCCTTCTTCCCCTATGACCCGATCTTCAACTCGGTCGCCGACGAGCGGGCGCGCGAGCGGATGATCGCGCGCTTCTCCATCCACGACACCGAGCCCGACTGGGCGGCGGCCTACGCGTTCGACATCGTCCTGCGCGGGCCCGCGGCGACGATCTTCGAGCAGCCGCGATGATCTTCGCACCGACGCCGTCGCAGACCGTCGGGCCCTACTTCGCGATCGGCCTGCCGTGGCCCGAGGGCCCGCGCGTCGTGCCCGAGGGGACGCCGGGGGCGATCACGATCGCCGGGACCGTCTACGACGGCGCCGGGGAGCCTGTTCCCGACCACCTGATCGAGACCTGGCAGGCCGATCCCGAAGGCCGCTTCGCCGATCTCCACGGCCACGGCGGCCGCTCGAGCCTGCCCGGGTTCCGCGGCTTCGCGCGGTGCGGCGCCGAGTACGGCGACGGCGGGTTTGCGATCTTCACCGTCAAGCCCGGGCCCGTCCCCGATCCCGCGGGCGGGCTGCAGGCGCCGCACGTCGCGGTCACGGTCATGGCCCGCGGGATGCTCAATCGCTGCGTCACCCGCATCTACTTCGCCGACGAGCCGGTGGCCAACGACAACGATGCGGCGCTGCACCGGGTGCCCGCGCATCGCCGGCACACCCTGCTCGCCGAACCCGACGGCGACGGCGCATACCGGTTCGACATCCGCCTGCAGGGCGACGACGAGACCGTCTTCTTCTCGATCTAGAGACTCGTGCTCGACACCCTCTACGCGCGCGGCGAGGCGGCGGCGCAGGTGACCGGGTCCCGCCTGCTGCAGGCGATGCTCGACGTCGAGGCCGCCCTGGCGCGCGCGCTCGCCGCCGAGGGCGAGATCCCGGCCGCGGCCGCCGAGGCGATCGCGGGGGTCTGCCGGGCGCAGCGCTTCGACCTCGACGCGCTCGCGCGCGAGACCGCCCGGCACGCGACCCCGGTCGTGGGGCTCGTGCGGGCGCTGCGCGACGCGGTCGGAGCCGACGCGCGCGACCACGTGCACGTCGGCGCGACCAGTCAGGACATCGTCGACTCCGCGCTCATGCTCGTCGCCCGGCGCGCGCTGGCACCGCTGCTCGGCGACGCGCGCCGCGCCGCCGACGCCGCCGCCCGGCTCGCCGAGGAGCATCGCACGACGCCGATGGTCGGGCGCACGCTGCTCCAGCAGGCGCTGCCAATCACCTTCGGCCTCCGCGCCGCCGGCTGGCTGACCGGGATCGGCGCCGCGGAGGCTCGCCTCGACGCGGTCCGGGCCCGCGAGCTGGCGGTGCAGATGGGCGGCCCCGTCGGCGGCCGCTCGCCGCGGGTCGCGGCGCGCGTCGCCGCCGAGCTGCAACTCGCCGAGCCGGTCATGCCCTGGGGGGCGATTCGCGTCGCGCCGGCGGCGCTGGCGAGCGCGCTCGGGACCCTCGCCGGCGTGCTGGGCAAGGTCGCCCGCGATGTCACCCTGCTCGCGCAGGACGAGGTCGGCGAGGTCCGCGAGGGCGGCGACCCCGCGGCCGGGGGCTCGAGCGCGATGGCCCACAAGCGCAACCCGATCGCCGCCGTCTCGGCGCTCGCCTGCGTCAAGCGCGTGCCGGGCGCGGTGGCCACCGTGCTCGCCGCGATGGAGGCCGAGCATGAGCGGGCCGCCGGCGCCTGGCAGGCGGAGTGGGGCGTCCACGCCGAGATCCTGCGCCTGACCGGCTCGGCGGCCGCCTGGGTCGGCGAGCTGCTGTGCCACCTCGAGGTCGACGCCGCGCGGATGGCCGCCAACCTCGCCGCTGCGGCGACCGGGGGCGCCGGTGACCGGCCGCTCCCCGACGGGACCGACGAGCTGATCGACCGCGCGCTTGCGGCGTACCCTTCCGGGCGATGACCGCCGTCGCGCTGCACCACCGGATCGACGGGCCCGACGACGCCCCGCCGCTCCTGCTCGGCGGGTCGCTCGGCACCGACCTGTCGATGTGGGAGCCGCAGCTGTCCGCGCTCGTCGGCCCGCGGCGCGTCATCCGCCTGGACACGCGCGGCCACGGCGGGTCGCCGGTCCCCGCCGGCCCGTACTCGATCGCCGACCTCGGCGGCGACGTGCTCGCGCTCATGGACCGGCTCGAGCTCTCCCGGGCCGCCTACTGCGGACTGTCGATCGGAGGCATGGTCGGCCAGTGGTTGGGCATCAACGCGCCGGACCGGATCACCGAGCTGATCCTGCTGTGCACGGGCGCGCACGTCCCCCCGCGCCAGCAATGGCTCGACCGCGCCGCGGCGGTCCGCGAGGCCGGCAGCCCCGAGCCGATCGCCGACGCGGTGGTGGCGCGCTGGTTCACGCCGCAGTTCGCGAGCGCGCACCCCGACGTCGTTGGCCGCCACCGGCGGATGCTCGTCGACGCCCCGGCGGAGGGATACGCCGGATGCTGCGAGGCGATCGGCGGGCTCGACGCGCGCGCGGACCTGCCGAGCATCGCCGCGCCGACGCTGGTCGTCTCGGGCGCGCAGGATCCCTCGATCCCGGCCGATCACGGGCGGGCGATCGCCGCCGCGGTCCCCGGGGCGCGGCTGGAGGTCCTCGATCCCGCCGCCCACCTCGCCAGCGTCGAGCGCGCCGACGCGGTCAGCGGGCTGATCCGCGAGCACCTCGGGATCCGAGCCGGATGACTCACGCCGCCGACTTACAGGCGAGCCAGCCGGATGACGCCGGCGCTGCCCGATCAGGCGAGGCTAGATGCCGAGCGGGCAGCGGGCCGGCGGGCGAGCGGAGGCGATCAGCGTGAGCGACGAGGCCGGGGCAAGGGGTCGCCGCGAGGTCTCCGGCGAGGGGGAGAGGGTCCGCCGCGAGGTTCTCGGCGAGGGGGAGGTTCGCCGCGAGGTTCTCGGCGAGGGGGAGAGGGTTCGCCGCGAGGTTCTCGGCGACGCCCACGTCGACCGCGCTCAGGCCGACACGACCGAGCTGACCGCGCCGTTCCAGGATTTCATCACCCGCTACGCGTGGGGGGAGGTGTGGGCGCGGCCGGGCCTCGACCGCCGCACCCGCTCGGCGATCACGCTGACCGCGCTGACCGCGCTCGGGCGCGAGAACGAGCTCGCAATGCACGTGCGCGGCGCCCTGCGCAACGGTCTGAGCCCCGAGGAGATCGGCGAGGTGCTGCTGCACACCGCGGTCTACGCGGGCGTGCCGGCGGCCAACGCCGCCTTCGCGATCGCGCGGAGCACGATCGAGGCCGAAACGACGTCGGGCGGATCCGGAGATCCGCCCGACGATCGACCTTGACGGAGCGCGTCTCAGCGCCCCTGATGGCGGTTTGGTCAGCCGACGATGAAACCGGTCTTCTTGACCGCGGCCAGGATCGCGGAAGCGGGAAGGCCGGTGTCGAGCGGCCCGCTGGGCGCGATCGGCTTACCGAGATACAGGCCGATGGCGCCCGAGTGGCGCGCCTCGACGGTGACGATCGAGGCCGCGACGAGGAGGACCTTGGCCGCCTTGATGTTCGGCGCCTGCCCGAGGTAGGCGTGGACGCCCGTGTTCTCGAGCACGAACGTCGTCGCGGCGAACGTCGTCTTGTCCTTGACGGCCGCGCCGAAGTCGAACTTCGGCTTCTTGATCGCCTTCTTGCCAAGCGCGGTCTTGAGCAGCTTGACGTGGAAGGCCTCGTCGGCGGTCACCGTCTTGAGCAGCTGGCCGAGCTGCTTGTCGCCGGCGGCGACGTTGTTGGCGGTGGCCTCGGTGTAGAACGTGCTCTCGAGGTACTCGAGCGTCAGCGCGTAGTTCAGGATGCCGACGTCGTCCTTACCGAACTTCGCGGGCGGAGCGCCTCCCGAGGTCTTCGCGGACGCGGCGCCGGGGAGCAGCGCGCTCAGGATGGCGCCCCCGCTCAGCGCGGCGCCGCCGGTCAGCGCGCCCTTGCGCAGGAAGTCGAGCCGGGTGTCACCGGCAACCTCCTCGGCAGCTTCGCGGAGAGCGCCGTCGGTGTCGACGGCTTCCAGGTTGAGATGGGCCATGAAGGTACTGCTCCTTTCACAACGGGACGGGACACGTCCGTGAAACCAGGACGCACTGTGCGTAGAACGCAATCCCTACCTATTCGGACCATCGGGATGTCAGAAATATGACATCGACTCAGGCTTGGCTCGCGCCGGCGGCGAGCTGCGCCGTGTCGACGGCGGCCGGGCGCTGGCGTCCGGCCGCCCACCGCGGCTTGGCGAGCAGCAGCTGCACGTCGCAGATCCGCCGCTCGGCGAACCCGCCCTCGCAGTAGGCGAGGTAGAGCGTCCACAGTCGCTGGAAGCGCTCGTCGTAGCCGAGGCGCGTCAGCTCCTGCGCGTGCGCGGCGAAGTTCTCGCGCCACCGCCGCAGCGTCTCGACGTAGCTGGCGGTGATGTCCTGCAGGCCGATCGTCTGCAGGTTCGTCCGCCGCGCCAGCTCGCGGCTGATGACCTCCATCGAGGGCAGCGCGCCGCCGGGGAAGATGTACTCCTTGATGAACGACTTCGACGCCTTCTCGACCTCGTAGGCGCGATCGTCGATGGTGATCGCCTGCAGGAGCATCGCCCCGCGCTCGGTCAGGAGCTCCGAGCAGCGCTGAAAGAAGGTGCCGATGTGCTGCCAGCCGACCGCCTCGATCATCTCGATCGAGACGAGCTTGTCGTAGCGGCCGCCGAGGTCGCGGTAGTCGGAGGTCAGCACCGTCACGTGGTCGGCCAGTCCCGCCTCGGCGACCCGCGCCACCGCGAAGTCGTGCTGCTCGCGCGAGATCGTCGTCGTCGTCACCCGGCAGCCGCGCGTGGCCGCGGCGTGGATCGCGAACCCGCCCCAGCCGGTGCCGATCTCGAGCACGTGGTCATCGGGGCGCAGCTCGAGCTGCTCGCAGACGCGCTCGAGCTTGGCGATCGAGGCCTCCTGCAGGGTCATCCCATCGCGCTCGAACAGCGCGCACGAATACATCATCGTCGGGTCCAGCATCCGCGCGAACAGCGCGTTGCCGAGGTCGTAGTGAAACGCGATGTCCTTGCGCCGCTGGCGCCGGGTGCCGCGCCGCAGCAGCGCGCGGGCCTGCTGGCGCGGCGCCCACACCGGCGCGCTCGCGGCGCGCACCCGGTCGATGATGACCGCGTTGCGCGCGGCGAGGCGGATGACAGCGACGAGGTCGGGCGAGTCCCACATCCCGCGGGCGTAGGACTCGGCGAGGCCGCGGCTCCCCCGCATCAGCATCCGCCAGAAGCGCTCGTCGTGCAGCTCCACCGTCGCCGTCGGAGCGCCGCGGCCGAAGACCCGGCGCCGCCCGCCGTCGACGACGGTCAGGCTGCCGACGCGGATCGTGCGCAGCAGCCCGGAAGCGAGCGTCCGCCAGGCGGCCACCTCGGAGGGGCTCATCGCGTTGCCGTCCCGGGGTGGGGGAAGTACCGGGCCCCGGCGAGCCGTAGCCCGACCGCGTGGCCGTAGATGAGCGCCAGCGTGCGCGCCGCGGCGGCCGGATAGCGCAGGCCGAGTCGGGCGACGGCGCTCGGCGTCAGCGCGCGGCGGCGCATCGAGAGGGTGGCCTCGAAGGTCGTCTGGGTGCCGCGACGGCTCTCGATGCGGACCGCCAGGGAGTCGCCGGGCGCGGTCGCGCGCGCCTCGTAGCGATGGTCCATGCCGATGAACGGCGAGACGTGCAGCTGCTTGGCAAAGCTGCCGCGGACCGCGCCGGACGCGCCGTCGACGTCTGACAGCAGATAGGCGTGGCGCTCCCCCCACGGAGTGTTAGTGACCTCGGCGAGCACGCCGCACAGCCGTTCGTCGCGGTCGAAGCAGTAGTAGAAGCTGACCGGGTTAAAGCACAGTCCGAGCGAGCGCAGCTGGGTCAGCAGGCGGATCGGCCCCTCGGGCCGCACGCCGCCCAGCTGCGCGACGCGATCGCGGACCGCGGCGTCCAGCGGCACGCCCGGGTCCCCGAGATAGTCGCCGCGGCGGTAGCGCAGCAGCCCCGGCCCCCGCGCGAGCAGTCGTCCGTCGAGCAGCGTCGGGAGCTCGGCGAGGTCGACGTACTGCAGCGCGATCCGATGGCGAAAGCCCGTCGCCGGGGCGGCCCGGCGATGATCGATCGTCCCCTCGTACAGGCAGCTCGCCGGCGCGGTCGGTGGCGTGCTCGCCCGCGTCACAGCCGCGCTCCGAAGCGCTCGGCCACCCGGAGCGCGGACAGAACCCCGTCCTCGTGAAAGCCCCACCCCCAGTAGGCGCCGCAGAAGTGGACCCGGTCGCGGCCGTTGATCTCGGCGTGCCGCCGCTGGGCGCGCGCGCCGGCGGCGGTGTAGACCGGGTGGGCGTACTGGATCGTGCGGATCACCCGGGCCGGATCGATCTCCGCGGTGCGGTTGTGCGTCACGCA
>Ga0213875_10000127_pt1 | contig 84034 bp, 72 predicted proteins | sample BarmaccomBMRX_R8_FD_160105 | JGI IMG/M metagenome (GOLD analysis project Ga0213875, IMG submission 160105) | Root-associated microbial communities from Barbacenia macrantha in rupestrian grasslands, the National Park of Serra do Cipo, Brazil - RX_R8 | ecosystem: Host-associated > Plants > Roots...
ATGAGCTCGAAATACTGAACCTCTGGCCAACCCGCAGTCATCCGCTGACTCTGCCGGCCACCCTCGATCTCGGCGAATATGACGGGCTGATCATCCATGCCGCGCTCGCCTACGCCTTCGACAATTTGAACGCGCTGGATGCGCGGCTGCCCCGTTCCTTTGAGCAGTATGACGGCGTCAAGCTGCTGATGAAGCAGGACGAGCACCGTCAATCCGGGCTGTTTGCCGAGTATCTCGGGCGCAAGCGGTTCGACGTGTTGCTGAGCTGCGTGCCGCAGCACGAGTTGCCGAAGGTGTATCCGCGCGAGCGGGTCGGCAGCGATTTGGCAATGTTGACCGTGCTGACGGGTTACGTCACCGAAGAAATGCGCGGGTTGGATCGGCCGTGGAGCCCGTCGCGCCCGATCGATATCGGCTATCGCGGCTCGATCCAGCCGCTGTCTTTCGGCCGGCTCGGTTTCGAGAAGCGCAAGATCGGCGACGATGTCGCACGCGCACTGGCCGGACGCAGCGATCTGCGGCTCGACATTTCGAGCCGGTGGGAAGATCGCATCAGCGGCCCGGCCTGGATCGATTTCATCGCATCCTCGAAGGCGACGCTCGGAGTGGAATCCGGCTCCAACCTGTTCGATTTCGACGGCTCGGTGGAGGCGTGGTGCCGCGAGTTCGAGGCGCGGCACCCCGAAATCGACCGCACCTCGGAAGAGTTTTACCGGCTCGCGGATCAGCGCCGCCTGTGGCAGGCCGATGGCAATGTCGATTATGCGCAGATCTCGCCGCGGCACTTCGAGGCGGCGGCGGCGCGATCGGTGCAGATCCTTTACGAGGGCCGATATTCCGACATCTTCGCGCCGTACCGGCATTACCTCCCGCTACGGCGCGATCTGGCGAACCTCGACGAGCTGGTCGAAACCCTCCTCGACGAGCGACGCTGCGCCGAAATAACCGAATGCGCCTTCGCCGAGATCATTTGCAGCCCGGATTACGGCTATGAGGCGTTTGTTGCGCGGGTCGACGATGCCCTCGACGCGGCGCTTGAGCGCAAGCGCGGACCGCGCCGAGCGGCGCCGCTGCTGCCCGCGGAAAAACCCCGGGCGTTGCTGCTGACCGGCGCCGATCCGGCGCAGCAGCCGCGCTTCGGCTGGCTCGGGACCTCGGTCGCGGCCGATTTCGCGTTGTGCGAGATCGGCACCTACGGCCACGGCCGCGATGGCGCCGGCCCCAGCGCCGATCATCCTTCCCGAGACCGCCTGCGGCTGCGCATCGAACCGACGCGGCACGAAACCTCGTGGGTGCCGCGGCCCGGCTCGGCGGCGCCCTCACCCGCACGACAGCAATTGGTGCAGCTGGCGTTCCTGGCGGAAGCTCCGGAGGCGGTGCTGCGGACCGCGCTTGGCGCCCTCGACGCGCTATCTGAGGATTTCGCACGGTTTCACGAGACGGCGCGCCGCATCCTCAACACCAGCGCAGCCCTGCTGGAAGCCGCGCAGCGCACCGGGCGGTTCGATATCGTCGTCGCGACCGATCTCGACAGCCTGCCGGCCGGGCGGATCCTGCGCGACGAGACCGGGGCGCGGCTGGTCTGCGACCTGGCGGATTTTGTGCCCTTCGCGGCCCCGGGCTGGCGCCACTGGGAGATCGAGTTCTGGTCCGAATTCGTGCGCTCGCTGGTCGCCGGAGCCGATCTGGCAACGACCGCGTCGCCGCCGCTGGCGCAGGCGATGACCGCCGAATTCGGGTGTGAATTTGCGGTTTTGCCGAATTGCGCGCCGTTATCCGAAATGCCCTCCTCGCCGGCGGCGGCGCGCCCGACCGAGGACGGCGCAATGACGTTCCGGTGCGACAGCCCGTTCGCGGCCGGAGGGGGGGTGGAGCGGCTGATCGCGGTATGGGCCCATGTCGGGCCGCGCGGCCGGTTGCAGCTATGCGGCCGCGACGGGGATCGCCATGCCGCCTTGATCCAGCAAGCCCGCTCGCTCGGACTGCTCGACCGCACTGTTTTCTTTGTCGAGCCTCCGGACGAGGATGCCCCGTCGGGGTGGTCCCAGGCGGAGATCGGCATCATCGCCGAAGAGCCGGTCACCCCGAACAACCGGCTCTTCTGTCCTGCCGCCTTCTCGCGCTATCTGGCCTGCGGGCTGCCGGTGGTTTGCAACGATTTGCCGTTCCTGCGCAGCCTGGTCGAACCCAACCGCATCGGCTACTGCACAAGCCTTGCCGCCGAGCAGGAAGCAGCGGCGCTGTTCAACCGGATCATTGAGGATCATTCCGATCGCGCCGAGACGGCACGGCGCGCACGCGATTTCTTTACCGGACAGCTCCATTGGGAAATCGGCTATGAACCGTTTCGCGCGCGATTGCTGCAGGCGGTCTCCCAGTCCCCGCTCATGCGAGGGGCGATCGACATCGACTGGGTCCACGACCCCGCCGCGATGCGGCGACGGGCCCCGGCCGAAGCAGAATCGGCGCGGCTGCTGCACCTGTCGGCGGCCGAACTGGACCGGCTCCGGGCCGAAAATCCCGACGAGGCGAGTTCCGAGATGTCGCGCCTGGTACACAGCTACGCCGCCGAGATCGTCCGGCTGAACCAGTATTTCCCGACCGAGCTAACCCGGCAGCGGGATGTCTACACGGCCGAGATCGCCGCCCTCAACCGCGAGATCGATCGCCTGCACGACATCTACAAGACCGAGATCGCGCGCCTGATCGGGGTCATCGACAGCTTCTGGTGGGTCAGGGCCAGGCGTTGGGCCGGCGAACAGCGGGCGAGCTGCCGCCGTGCGCTGCGCAAGGTCACCGGGGCGATCCGGCCATGACCGGCGGGACCAAGCGCGGCGAACCCGCCGGGGCCGCCGCGACGAGGACCATCGGATGAGCCTCGCGCTCGATCTGATCCGCACCCAACCCGGCCGGACGGCACAGGCGGCCGGCAAACCCCTAACGATCTGCGTCGTCGGCAACGCCGAGAGCACGCATGTCGCGGCGCGCGCCCGCTGTTTCGCCGAGCTCGGGCACCGGGTGTTTGTCATCACCGAGACGCGCAGCTCGGCCGGAATAGCCGGGGTGAGCGAGCTGGTGCCGAGCTATGATACACGGCTTGCCAAAGCCTTCTGGTTTCGCGTGCTGCGCTGGATCAGCTACAAGCTGCGCGCCGGCGAGGTCGACGACGCCTGGCGCATCCTCGGCTTTGTTCGCCTGCTGCGGCAGTGCCGCCCGGATATCGTCCACGTGCATTTCGCCTATAGCTACTACGGCTGGCTCGCCGGGCTGCTCGGCTGTCGGCCGCTGGCCGTCACTGTGATGGGCGGAGACGTGCTGTTCGATGAGCAGGGAGCGCCGACCGCAACGGGCAAGGCATTGACCATCGGCCTGCTGCGCCGGGCCGATTACATCACCTCGAAATCGCATCATTTGACCGCGGTGCTGGATCGCCTCGGCGGGTTTGGCAGCAAGGCCGAGCGCATCGTCTGGGGCATCTCGGTCGGCCGGTTCCGCCGGGTCGACGCCGCCGGGCTGCGGCGGGAGCTGGGCCTCTCCCCCGATCGGCGGGTTATTCTGAGCCCCAAGATCCTGCAGCCCTTCTACCGCGTGCACCTGATCGTTGAGGCGATGGTGGTCGTCGCCCGCCGCTGCCCCGAAGCGGTGCTGCTGATCACCGAGTATCTGCCGGACGCCGAGTACAAGGCGCGGATCGTGCGCCGGATCCAGGAATTGGGGCTGGCGAACCACGTGCTGTTTTGCGGTCGCGTCCAGCATGGTGAGATGGCGCGTTACTACAGCCTGGCCGACTTTGCCGTCGCGGTTCCCTCCTCCGATGGTCTGCCGCAGACCCTTCTCGAAAGCATGGCTTGCGAGACCCCGAACATCCTGACCCGATTGCCGCGTTACGAGGAGATCGTGCGGCACGAATCGAGCGCCTATTTTGTCGAGGCTACGCCCGGGGACATCGCGGCCGGCATCATCCGGATGCTCGAGGACGCACCGTTGCGCCGCAAGATCGCCGACACGGCGTATAACATCGTGCGGCGGGAGGGAGATCTCGACGAGCAGGCCCGCCGCGTCGAACACCGCTATCAGGAGCTGGCGGCCTCCATTCGGCCGCAGGTGAGTGCAGCACGGATGCCGCTCGCGTGGTGGGCGATCCAGCGCTACCGCCGCGACGTCATGTGAGCGGGCGGCAAGGCAAGATGCCAGATCCCGTCAAAGTACTGATGATCTGCGGGCACGAGCCGATGCTCGATCCGCGTATTCGGTGGGAAGCCGAGGCCGCCGCCTCAAGGTTCGACATTACCGTGCTCGGTTTCAACCGTCCGGACGGGTCCTGCCCGGAGCACGAGACGGTCGACGGCTACCGGCTCATACGGCTGAAGCCTCCGGCGGTTGGCGCCGGCCACTATCTATGGCGACTCAAAGATATCGTGCCGCGCCGGGCCCGGCTTCCGGCCCTGCTCGTATTGGCGCTGCTGTTTCCTCTCCTGGTTCTCGCCGAGATCCTGTTTCGACTGATCCGGATCCCGGTGCGCAGGCTGCGGCGGGGCGCGCGGGCCGGCTTGGACTCGGCCCGGCGGCTCGTGACCGTCTCGCTGCTGTTACGCGCGATCCGGCTGCGGGAGCGGCGCGATCGGCTGCGGCTGCGGACCCTGAGCCGGGTCGATTACGTGCGCGCGGTGCTGCGGCAGTTTGCGACGACGACCTCGGCCTTCTGGAATCATGTGCGCGACACGCCGGTTAAGCCCGATGTGGTTCACTGCAACGACCTCGAGACGTTGCTCGTCGGCATCCTCGCGAAACAGCAATTCGGCTGCCGCCTGGTCTACGACGCCCATGAGTTTTATCCGCGCTCCGACCCGGATGGCGGCTGGATCGACGTTGCCTTTTTTTCGCTGCTGGAACGCCTGTTGATCCGTCGGGCCGATGCCGTCGTCACGGTCAACCCGATGCTCGCCGAGGTGATGCGACGAGCTTACGGGCTGCAGCGCGTTTATGCGGTCGCCAATGCCGAGCTTTGGGTCGAAGGCCGCCCCGAGCCGGCGCATGGCTCGGAGATGGACCGGCTCGCCGCGGGTCGGGTCAAATTCCTGTTCCAGGGCCGGTTCACCCCCGGCCGCGGCATCGACGAATTGATCGAGGGCTGGACGGCGGTTGACGGCCGTCGCGCGGCGCTGTTTCTGCGTGGGCCAGCCAATATCTGGCGGGAGCGAGCCATGGCGCAGGCGGCGGCGCTCGGCCTCCTCGACCACAGCGTCTATTTCCTCGATGCCGTCTCCGAGGAGGCGCTGGTTCCGGCCGCGGCGGAGGCCGATGTCGGCATCATCCCGTACCGGCCCCTGATCATCAACGACCGCCTGTCCTGCCCGAACAAGCTGTCGCAATACCTGCATGCCGGACTGATGGTCATCGCCAACGATCTGCCCTACGTCAAGAGCGTGCTGACCGAGGCTGAGGCCGGTCTGTTCTATAATTCATCAACTTCCGGCACTCTGGCCGCCGCGGTGCGCACTATCCTGGGCGACCCCGAACTGCTGCAACGCGCTCGCCGCAACGCGCGCCGCTATGCCCGCGAACGGTTCAACTGGCAAGTCGAAGGGGAAACGCTGTATGCGCTGTACCGGCGCCCCGAGCGCTCCCCCGAGCTGCCGGCGGCCCATGCCGAGAGCGCGCCGCAGCCCTCGATGTGAAAGGCCGCTCCCCGACGGGTTCACGCTGGTCGAGGTTCTGGTCACCCTGGTCATCATGGCGATGGTCGCCGCGATCGCTTTCGGGGCGCTTCGCCAGGTGGTCGACACGCGTGCCCGATTGCGGCCGTATCTGGATCAGGCGCAGGAGGTCGCGCTTGCGACCGGCTGGTTCCGGCAGACGGTACAGGCCCTGATCCCCGATTACGATGAGACCGGGCCGCATAAATTCGCTGGGAGCGCGGCCGTGATCTCGGGTCTGACCGCCTCGCCGCTGATCGGTCCGGCGGGTACCCCGCTGCCCTTCGAATGGGCCCTCGAATACGACCCGGCGAACGATGTTACCGTGCTCGATTACCGCGAGGGCTCCGCCACTCCAATCAGGGTCGCGCATTGGGCCGCCCGCGTCGGCCAGTTTTCGTTTTATGCCGGGGATCAAAATTGGCACTCGGCCTGGCCGCCGACCGATGCCGACCAGTCGCAGGAGTTTCCGCAGCTGCCGCAACTGGTCCGCCTGGGCGGCATGGCGCTCGACGCATTCCCGACCGTTATCGCCGCCCCGCGCGGCTCGCCGGTGCCGCGCCCATTGCCGCCGGCTTTCCTGTCGGAGAACTGAACCGGTGTGTCGTTCACCCGCCCGGCAAAGTGCCGCTGGTTAGCGGGATCTGGGGATCCCGAACGCGACGATAGCCGAGGCGACGCAGGGTGAACGAGGTCAGCAACGCACCGTCGGGAGCTTCCACCCGAACGGCGCAATCATAAAGGGCCAGCTGAAAGAGCCCAGTCCCGCGGGGGTAGCCGAGCCCATCCGAAACCGGCGAGACCGCGGTGCTGGTCCAGCGCAGGCGATAGGGGCCCAGATCGATCGCGCCGGCATCCTGCAACATCGGATTGACCACCGTCATCGCCTCGGTGGCGTTCAGCTCGATCTCGGCGGTCTCGTTCGAGGCCCCGACGCGATGCGCCGAGTTGAGGGTGGTGGCGACAAGCTGAAAGATCGCCACCATGGTGCCGGCAAGCAGCGCGATCGCGACAAGCGCCTCCAACAGCGTGAAGCCGGCTTCCGCACCGCGCGTTCGCCGATATGGCAATCGGGTCACTGCGGTTCGAGCCGGCAATAAGGCGCAACCAGACGATATGCCTGGTCGCCGCCGGGATATTTCAAAAATATGACGCCGCCGGTGCACAGACCGTCATAACGGAAGGCAATCGGCGGGTCGACGGTGAGCGCCCAGCCGGCCGGAAGATCGACCCTGGCATCCTCCCTCGATTTGCTGCCGGAATCGCTCGAACGCAGGATGATTGTGCGGCCGATGCGCCGCGCTTCGCCGCCAATGTTGGCGAGGCTGTCCTCGACACCCTGCCGCCGCGAGGCGAATTCCAGGCGATCGATCCAGCCGAACAGCCGCGGCAACACAAAGGTCATGCCCAGACCGAGGATCGCCAGCGCGACAACCAGTTCGAGGAGGGTAAAGCCGGACTCAGGTTGCGGGGAGGAAACCGACCGCATCGCCGCCGGGCTTTCCTGTCGGGCCATAGCTGTAGAGGGTGATCGCGTTCAGGTCGCGGCCGGTGGGGTTGTATTGGTAGGCGTTACCCCACGGGTCGGCCGGGACTTCGCCCTCTAGATAAGGGCCGTGCCAGCGCGCGCGCAGCGCCGGGTCGGTCGGCGGCCGCACGAGCAGAGCCAAGCCCTCCTCCGCCGTCGGGTAGCGACCGATGTCGAGCCGCATCGTATCGAGCGCCGTCTTCAGCATCCGCACCTGGGTCTGCGCCGTGACCACCTTCGAGCCTTCCAAGCGCTCGAACAGCCGCGGCCCGATCAGCGCGCCAAGCAGACCGATGATCGCCAGCACGACGAGCAGTTCCAGCAGCGTAAATCCGCCCTGCCCGCGCCGCCCCGCGCCGGGAATGCGGGAATCGAGCAACGCCGGCCGGAGCGGCGCGGCAAACGGATCGGGCTCCGTCTCAAAGTGGGACATTGTTAATGCTCGCGATGGCGGTGAACAAGGAAATCACGATCACTCCGATGACACCTCCGATGACCAGAATGGATGCGGGCTCCAGCAGGGTCATGACCCGCTTGATGCGATCGCGACCCTTTTGCTCGGCCAGCGCCGCCGCGGATTTGAGCATTTCGGCCAGCCGTCCCGAGCGCTCGCCGACCCGGATCAGGTTGATCAGACTTTCATCGAAAATGCGAAAGTCGGTCAGGGCAAGCGCCAGGCTGCTGCCCCCTCGCACTGCCCGCTCTACCTGGGTCAGCCGCGCCTTGAAGCTCTCAATGTGCAATGCATCTCGGGCGAGGGCCAGGCTTTGCACCAGCGGCACGCGGTTCTGCAGCAGCGTAGCCAGCATCGCCGCCCAGCGTCCCGCCTCGGCCTCGCCAAGAAAGGTCCCGAGTACGGGCAGCGTGACGCTCAGCTCCTGAACCCGGGCCCGAAATGAAGCCCGCTGCGACAGCCAATAGAGCCCCGCAATCGCCAACCCGGCAATCAGCGTAAGGACCAGCAGGTTGTCGCGGACGAACAGGCCTAGCGCGAAGATGCCCCGCGAGAATGCCGGCAGCTGATTGACCCGGTCCTTCAGCATCGCCGCAAAGCGCGGGACCACGAACAGGAAGATGAATACGGTCGCCGCGATGCCGATCGCGACCAGAAACAGCGGGTAAATCAGTGCCTGGCGCAGATCCTTTCGGACGCGCTCGTCGAATTGCATCTGCAGGCTGGCATCCTTGAGGGCGCCGGTCAGCAACCCGGTTTCGTTGCCGGCCTCGACCAGCTGGTAGACGTAGCGGGGAAACGTCGTGATGTTGTTGCGAAACGCATCGGGAACGCTGAGACCCCGCCTCAGATCGCGCCCCAGCCCATCGATCGCCTCGTCGAAGATTTGGTAGGCGCGCGAGCGCCCGGCGACTTCTACGGCCTCATTAAGACTCACCCCCGCCTCGAGCATCACCGCGAACTCATTGACCAGCCGGATATGGTCCTCGAGCTTGGCACGCCTTCTCCAGCTCAGCCGAGAACGGCCCGGTGCGGCGGCAACCGCCAGCGACAGCGGGGTCAGGCCGCGGCGCTTCAGCTCGCGCAGCGCGGCGCGCTCGTGCTCGGCGACGACCTCGCCGCTGACGTTCTGTCCGACGCTGGTCAGCGCGCTATATGCAAAACTCGGCATTCCCGCTGACGCTAAAGCCCGATAGCGCCGCCGGTTACCCGAAATACCTCGTCGAGGCTGGTTTCAGCGCGCCAGGCCTTGGCAATCCCGTCTTCGCGCAAGGTCCGCGCCCCGCGAGGGCGAACCAGCTCTCGCATCTCCTGCGCCGACAGCCGCTTGAGGATCGCCTCGTGAAGTTCGGGTGTAATGCTGACCATCTCGTACAACCCAAGCCGGCCCTTGAAACCCAAACCGAAACACTCGCGACAGCCGACCGGACGACGCCAGCGCGGCCGGCCTTCGAAAAGCCCGGGCGCCTCGCGCCGCAGCGCGGCAATCTGCTGTTCGACCTCGCCGGCCGGGTGATCGGGCTCGGCGCAATGCTCGCACAGCCGCCGCGCCAGGCGTTGCGCCATCACCAGCCGCACCGCCGAGGCTACCAGAAACGGCTCTACCCCCATATCGACAAGGCGCGTAAAGGCGCTGAGCGAATCGTTGGTGTGCAGGGTCGAAAACACCATGTGCCCGGTCAGCGCCGCCTGGACCGCAATTTGCGCGGTCTCCAGATCGCGGATCTCGCCGATCATGATCTTGTCCGGGTCCTGACGCAAAATCGCGCGCAAGGCCCGTGCAAACGTGTACCCGATATCGGGCTGGGCCTGAACCTGGCTGATGCCCTTTACCGAGTATTCGACCGGTTCCTCGACCGTAACGATCTTGGTCGAACCGTCATTTATCTCTTCAAGCGTGGCATAGAGGGTGGTCGATTTCCCGGAACCGGTCGGGCCGGTGATCAAGATGATCCCGTGCGGCTCCCGGATCCAATAACGGAACTGCGTCAGATCGGGCGACGCCATGCCGAGCCGCTCGAGCTGGAACTGCTTGCGCTCCTTCGGCAGCAGACGCAGGACCAGCGACTCTCCCCAGGTACTCGGCAGCGAGGAGACGCGAATATCGACCATCTCTCCGCTCAGGCGAACCGCCAGGCGGCCGTCCTGGGGCAAGCGGCGTTCGGCGATATCGAGCCCCGAGACAAGCTTGATCCGAGAGGCGACAGCGTCAAACCGGTCGCGCGGCAGCGTCAGGCGGGTCTGCAGCACCCCGTCGATCCGAAAGCGTACCCGGAAATCGCGTTCGGCGGGCTCGACATGGATATCGGAAGCCAATTCCTCGAAGGCCTGGGCGATCAGCGTATTCACCTGCTCGATGACCGGCGCCTCCTCGGCGAGCTCGCGCAAATGGCTGACCTCGTCCGAAAAGCTGTGACCGTCGCGAGCGACGTGCTGTTGCAGGCGATCGAGCGCGCGATCGAGAATTTGGGTCGCGATCAACGCCCACTGGACCGCGATATCGCCGAAGCTCGCCGACACGAATTCCTGCAGGTCATTCTGCAACGGATCCTTGGCGACGACCCACAACTCGCCGGCGGCATGATCGGCTGCGAACCACGGCAGCGCTTCCTGGTCGATCCACCATTCGACCGGATATCCCGAGGCTTGGACCGCCTCCATATGACGGGAGATGTCACCCGGCAGGTCGTCTTCGCCGAGCAGCGGCAGGTTCAGCTGCGCGCTGAGAACCGGCAGCAGCCGCTCCTCTGACAGGGCCCCGAGACGCACAAGAATGCTCCCGAGCCGCCCGCCATAGCGCTCCTGAAAGGCCAGCGCCCGGGCGACATCGTTCTCACCGATCAGGCCACTTGCTATCAGCAGCTCGCCGATCGGCTGCGGCGCGATCTCGTCTGGTGCCAGCCACGCGCCGCCGATAGGCGGCGGTTCGCGACTGAGCCACGGCTCGGCGATGCCGACCTGCTCTTCCTTCCTGTCCAACGGATCCATGAGGCCGACGCGCCCTTTGCCACCCTACCAGCGCAGTGTCGACGCCGGTTGGGGCAGCGACTCGTAGCGCTTCTTGAACTCATCGGTCAAGCGCGCCGCGTCCTCGCCGGAATTCAGAATGTAAGGCGTAATGAAAACGAACAATTCGCTGCGGGTTTTTGCGACTTGCTGGGTTTGAAACAAATTGCCGACCAGCGGGATGTCTTTCAGGTAAGGCACTCCCGTCGAGCTGTCACTGCTGTTTTCGGCGATCAGGCCGCCGATCAAGACCGTGGCGCCGTCGTGCAATGACAACTGTGTGTTGACGACGCGGGTGTTGATGACAGGAGTACTAAGGCCGGACGTCGTGTTCTGTACCGCTTCGCTGACTTCCTGCTTCAATTCGAGGTCGACCTGGTCCCCGGCGTAGATCGTCGGTTTGACCGTCAGGATCACGCCGGTGTCCTTGTATTGGATGCTCTGCAGGATAGCGCTGGTGCCTTCTGCCTGCAGCTGCGAGCTGGTGCCTTGGCTGGTCACGATCGGCACCTGCGCGCCGACCTGTATACGGGCTTCGCCGCCGCTTCGCGACAGCAGCTTCGGCGTCGACAGCACCTTGACGCGAGTATCCGCGGCCAACGCGTTCAGGACCATCCGGGTCGCCCCGGCGGCGTTGAAGATCGTGTAGTTCAGTCCGGTCAGCCCGATGCCGGTTCCGGTGGTCTGGATTTGCTGATGCGGCTGGCCGAGGGCCCCGTATCTGAGAAGGCCCTCGACTCCGAGAGTCTGGTTGTTGGTCAACGTGACTTCGGCGACCGTAACCTCGATGATGGCCTCTCGGGTCGCCTGGTCAAGGCTCTCGATCAGCGGCCGGAGCTGGCCGAACTCCTCGGCGCTGCCCTGGAAGATGATCGCATTGCGCGCCGGATCGGTGACGAGGCGGCCGGGCGGCGGCGTTCCCGGTGCGGGCGCTTGCGCGGCGGATGCGGCCGGGACCGCGGTCGCGGCGGCAGCAGCCCCGGGCGGATTGGTTCCGGCCGAGGCGGTGCCGGCGCTGCCAGCGGCCTCGGTCGCGGACGGCAACGCCGCCGGACGCGTCCCGGCCGCCGCATTGCCCTGCAATACCGCATTCAGCACGCTTGCCAGGCTTTCCGCGGTGGTGTTGCGAACGCCGTAATAAAACAAGCTCTTTTGCGGATCGACCTGCGAAACGCGGTCGAGATCGCGGGCCCATTGCTCGACATGTTCGATCGTCTTCTGGTCGGCTGCGAATACGACCAGCGAATTGGCCGGCCGCAACGGCAGAACGATGATCGCCCCCGGGTTGGTCAGCGAGGTGCTGGCGCTGTAGCCTTCGGCACGCAGGATTTCGACAAGGCGGTCGGCCAGCTGCGTCGCAGACCAGAAGGACGGCTCGATCTTGATGCTGCGCCGCCCCGCCAGCCGCGGCTGATCCAGGGTACGGACGGCGTCGTCGGCCGCGGTGACGTCCTCCGGCGCGCCGAGCAGCAAAACCGCGTTGACGCTGGGAGTAATCTTGAGCTTGGCGCCGTATGCGGCGCCCAGCCAATTGGCCATTTCCTGTCCGCCGACATTCTTCAGCGGCACGTATTCGAAGATCGGGCGCAAATTCTCGGGCACGTCCGCGCTGCTGCGCCCGCGGATGATGCTCGGCGATTGCGCGCTCAACCCTTCATTGGGTACGATCCGTACCAGTTGCCCGCGAGTGATCACCTGCAGGCCATAGTCGCCGAGCACAGACCGCGCGAGCGCCAGGATTTCGCCGGGAGGCAACGGCCGGCCGGTGCGCAACGTCACCACATCGGTACGCTGCGCCAGCCGCGGATCGATCTCGAAATTGAGGTGGAGAGTCTCGCCGAACACCGTGTTGACGAAGGTGTTCAACGGCATCTGCTCGATCGTCAGATTGACCGGCGCTCCCGACAGCGCGACCGCGGACTCGGCGGGAACCGACGCGGCCTGCGCGGGGGCCGGCGGTGCCGGACCGCTGCGGACCTGGGTGTGCCGGCTTCCGGCGCCGTTCACCAGTGCTGTAGCCGATGGGCCGGGAACCTGCGCCCGCACCGGTTTTTGCGGCAGGGTGCCAAGATCGGCGGCGGGATTGGGAATCGGTTCCGGTGCACAGCCGCAAAGCCACCCCAAGGCGGCAACGCAGGCGAAGCGAATCAACCAGCCGTCGACCATCACACCAACTCAGTTCGGCGCAAACATCTTGATTGTGACCAGCTTGCCGTCGTGATCGACGGTCACGGCGCCGGGATCGACAGAGCGGACGGTGCTGCCGTCCGGCAATTTCTCGCCGGGACGGCGAATCTCCAGATGACCTGCCGGCTCGCCCGCCTGTTGCATCAGCAAGACGACATACTGGATATCGGGGGAGGTGACCACGCCGCCGATCCGCCATCGCGGCGGCGGCGCCGCGACCGGCGCCGGGGCAGCGCTCGGCAGCACCGAGATCACGCCTGGGGTCTGCCCGGCGGCCGCGCCGAACAGCTTCCGGGCAGTCAGGATCTTGACGTCCCGGGCGAAGTCCTCGGCCGCAGACTTCGGAAGGGCCCAGGCTTCCGGTCCGCCGCCAGCCGGGCTGCCCGGCCGGACCGCACCCTCTTGCCACCAGCCCAGTGCGAACCCGGCGGCGCTCATCAGCCCGACCGCGATCGAAACTCCGGTATAACGGAAGCCGAGCGCCATCGCGGGCGCGCTCACGACGAGGCCGCGGGGCGCAAGAATGTGCCCAACAGCATCTCGAAACGTACCGCCGGCACGGTCTGCACCTCGAGCCGGTCGACCAAAAGCAGCCGCTCGTCGGCGGCGATCGCCCGCAGGAACAGGAATAGACCATCGGGCTCGAACCGGCCGCTGATCTGCGCCGTAAGTTGCCGCAGCTTCAGCGGATTGGTCGCGCTGGCGTTGATGCTGGTGCGAATGTCAAGTTGCGCGAGGCCGGCGCGATGTGCCGCCTCGACGATCCAGGACTGGAGGTTCGCCTGCGCCAAACCGTCGGTCTCGCCTTCCCACAGCCGGCTTTCGGCACTCGCCCGCCAGCGTTCGCTTTCGCTCCGGCGCTGCTGCCAAACTCCTGCATCGCCCAGATTTTGCAGGCGGCCGAGCTGCAGCCGCCGCGCGCTCAAGCTCTGCAGCATTTCCGCGTGCATCGAATCGAGCACCGTCAGCCCGCTCAAGCCGAGGGTGAAGCCCAAGCCTATCAGCAGCAGCCGCGACCGTCGGCTCGCCAGATTGTCGCGCAGCCATCGGGTAAGCCAGGGCGCGACCGCCCGAGGCGAGATCATGGTGGCGATGCTCATCGCAGGGGCGCCACTGGCGTCACGATCGGCCCAGGCGCAGCTTGATGCGCAGGCCGCCAGCATCGGCGCGGTCGGCGGTTACCTGGGTGAAACCGGGCACGTCCGAATAGGTCTTGACGTAAAACAGGATATCGGGCGGGGGTTTAGACTGGACCGTGAATTGCAGCTCGCCCTCCTGATAAGACCAGGCAATAATCTGGGCCCCGTTCGAGGGTAGCTTCTCGGCAACCTGCGCCAATACGGCCAATTGCGACGGGTATGGGTTCAGTTTCTCGAAATCGGCAAGGTATTGCAGGTTGGCGAGCGCCTGAGCCCGGTCGGCAATCGCCGGCGCGGCCTGCTGCTCCACTTGCCGCAGGCGTTGCGTCGTCTGCTGCAACGCCAGTTCGTCGCGCGCGAAGGAGCCGCCGACATAGCCGTAACCGGCCAGCATCAGGGCCACGCCCGCGGCCAGCGCCTCGCGGCCGCGGCGCTCGATACCGAACCCTTCGCCGCTATTCGTCCACGGGCGCGTCCGCCACAGGGCAGGTTCGGCCGAGGGCGGTCCGCCATTGCTCAAGCCTGAGATGCCGCCGCCGCGGCAGAAATCCCGCCATTGGTCGCGAGACGGCAGGTGCGGCCACCAACGGCTGGCGCTCAGCTCCCCCGCGCTCCAAACCTGCCCGTCGAAACCCTCGACGCAGGCGATCAGCCGCGTGCCGTCCTGCCCCGGCCGCTGCATCGCGGTTTCCGGCACGACGGCGAGGCGGGCGGGCCGAACCGCCGTCGACAGCATCGCATCCCGCGCCCGCGCCCCGTCCCAGGCCCAGATCGTCGCCGCATCGCCGGTCAGGTGCGCATGAAAGCCGACCTCGGCATAGGGCGCCCATTCGCGAGCCTTCAGCGCGGCAAAGCTGCGCAGACCGCTGCGGTCGGCGCTCGGGAAACGGAAAATCCGGAACGCGCACAGCGATCGGCCGACCACCCAATAGCGGCGGTGGCGCCACCCGGCCGGCCGACTCACGCTGTCGCGGTGCTGCAAAAAAAATTGCGGGTCGGGCGAACTCATCCGGGTGCGGTACAGGCGCCATCAAGGCGCAAATGGATAATCCCGTCGCCTTCGATCATAGTCGATGATCCGAAGGCCGGTCCAGTGCGAGACGGTGGTTCACAAATCTTGCAGATTCGCTTCGCAGGGAGGCCGGCCCCTCGCCCGCTAGGATCCCGGAGATTGCAGGGGCAAATCGAGTTCGTCCGGGGTCTCGCCGCCGCCGTCGCGTTCGGCGGGCGGAAGCTCGACATCGTAGTCGATTCGCCACGGCCTATCGGGGGCGTTCGGCATCAGGCGCACCGCGACCCGCCGTTCGAGCCCGGATGACGGCACGGTCATCGTCAGTATCAGGCTGTTCGACGGGAACGGGCCGAACCGTGACGGCCCGTCGGCCATGGTTATGCCCGCAATGGCCCCGAATTCCAGGGCATCGATGATCGGCTGCTGCACCCGGCGGGCAATGACCCGGTCGACGCTGTCCGGCGTCATCAGCGGCATCAGTTCCAGCAAGGCGCGCGGTGCGGTGTTGATGTTGAGCCCGTTGATCGGGGCCGTCGAGGTCAGCAGCGACCACTGGCTGCCGTCCCGGGCGATCCCCTCCACCTTGTCCCAATCGATCACGCGCAAGACTTCCCAAGGTGTGCGCAGCGGGGCGTTGGCAGGCGGTTCAAGCCCGAGGTCTTCGTATTGCGGCGCCTCGGCCCCATTGAGCCGCACCAGCGAATCTCGGTCGGTGTAATCCTGCAATTTGGCGATTAGCGGATCGCGCTCGCCTTCGGCAACGCCGAAAATGCCGAGCAGCGAATAGATGTCGCCCTCCGAGACGAGGTTCAGGTTGATCAGCCCACGCGCATCCTGAAACCGAACGACCGTGCGTTGCAGCAGATACGGGTGGTCGTCGAGCCGTATGTGGCTGATGCCTTGCGGCGCGTCGGCCGCGTCGTTCACCCATAGGGGGTGATGTGCCGCCGAGGGCAGCCGCTCCGGCGTCGGCAGTTCCAGTCCGCGAAAACTGAGCGGGCGCGTGGCCAGCAGATACAGCGAGACCGCCTCGGCTTCGGCCATCGTCCGTTCGGCGACCGCCCGGTCTCGGTTGGTTTTGGCCTGATCGAGCGCCGTCCACAGCCATTGCGTCATGGCCAGGGTGATCAGCGACAATGCCAGGATCACGACGAGGGTGAGTATCAGGGCGAAGCCGGCTTCACCCTCGATACCGGAACTTCGCCCGGCAACCCGCCATCGTCCCGGCCCCCGGCTCCGGCCTGCGGCCGGCCCGAGGACAAACTCCGGCCGCGACCCATTGTTGTCGAGCTCTCGGGCGCCGAGCGGTAAATCCCGGCTTTCGCCGGGATGACGAAAAAACAAGCCGCGGAGAGAATTGTTGCTCGTCACGCTTGAGCCGATTCGAGAGACGGAAAACCGGTTCAGGAGATAGCCGTCCTCGCGACACGTGATCAAGGGTGCCAGCAATTCGTGCCGGAAAAAAGAAAACCGGGCCGCCACGATCGGCGACCCGGTGAAGTGAGATGGCTCGGGAGCGGACGGAGCCGCCCCCGATACACGAGACTTACGGCAGCGATTCGATGTCCAGATTGCCGGCGTTCTGCGACAGCGCCGTGAAGCGGACGCCGAACAGCGGCGAGAACAGCGTGATCGTGGCATGCTGGCCGCCCGCATTCAGCTTCGTGCCGGCCGCCGCGGCGATCGCATCGGCCGAGACGTAGGTCCCAAGGCCGACCGGGAACGCGTTGCTGATATTCGCGGTCAGCAACGCGCCGCCCGCATCCGGCTGGAACGTTGCAAAGATCGGTGCGGTCGTGTTGTTCGTGTTGACGATCCGGAAGAAGCTCGGATAGCCGTTGGCCGCGCCGAACACATTGTAAAACTGCGACACCGAGCCGTTGTAGGTGAACCCGAAGAAGGCCGTGTTCGCCGCCAGCAGGTTGATCGGGGCGGAGATACCCGTCAGGTTGACGCTGATCGTGATGGTACTGAACGTACCGTTGTTTACGCGGCCGATCTCGGTCGTGTTGCCGTTGCTGATGATGACGCCGGTGCCGTTGGTCACCGCGCACACAAACCAGGTCCTGCTTGTTGTCGGAATCGCGCTGATAGGGAAGGTCAGCGTGTTGTTGGTTACCGTCACCGGGCTGGCCGGGGCGGCGGTGAAGCAGGTGTTGGCGTTAACCGTAGGCGATGCCGGGCTGGTCGGGTTGGTGATCAAGAAGGCCTGGGTGATGGTCGAGAAATCGCCGGTGATCGTCACCGTCGCCGACCCGGTCAGGAACGTGCCCGGGGACGGGGGGACACCGGCCAACTGGTTGCCGTTACGAGCGTCGAACAGACTCGTGTTCTGACTGATCGTGAAGCTGCCCAACGAGACCTGCTTCGAGACGCCGCCGGTGTTGGTCGTGAACTGCATCGCCATGCCGGCCGAGGTCAGATCGACAGTCGGGGTATCGCCTGCCGACGCCGCCGTGACCGCCTCCGAGCTGGTCAGGTTTGTTGACGGAACCGGGGCGGTATCGCTTTCGGCCGCAGCCGCACCCGCGCCGCCCGCGACCTGGGCCTGGACGGTGAAGGTCGGGAAGGCGGGACCGCCAGGGGCGAAGTTGGTCGACGCCAGCCCATTCAGATTGGTGATCGAGATCGCCGGGCTGGGGGGGACGGTGGTTAGTACCGCATTCAGCTGGATGACGGCGAACGCGGTCACCTGGAGGCCGGGCGGCACCTGGTAGACCAGCTGGTTGCCGCCGGCGCCGGTGACAATGTTGAGAGTGCACGGCGTATTCGCCGGGAGGCAGTTGCTGGCCACCGCGTTCGGCGTAGTGCCGGTAAAGGTGCTGCCGGTCGGCGCGGTGAAGGTGATCGTACCGCCGGATGTTGCGCCGCCGGTGCCGGCGCCGCTCAAGGTGGTGTTCACCTCATCCCGGATAAAGCCGGAAGCCACGGCCACCGTGTTGCCATTCAAGGTCACGGTTTCGGCGGAATAGCTGAGCGTTATCGGGATGCCACCCGCCACCGATGCCGCAAACGCGTTCGGCGCGGCCCACAAGCAGGCGAGTGCCGCCGCGCTCGTGATCAATCCACTCTTAAACCTCATCGCTTGCACTCCCCCTTATTTTGCTCAGATGGTTAAGCTTCGGAGATCGTCGCGATAAAGAACGCGACGACAGTCGGCCGCGCCTCGTGCAAAACCCGAACGTCCTCCACTCCTGGCGCTCCTTGCGCTTTTCCTTTATGCCGTTGCGCAACCAGTGCGTCAAGCGCCTCCTTCGCGGAAATGCGGGCGGGAGCCGAGATCTGCTCGCCAACTCACAACGTAGGAATGCGCGCGTTTCCGCAAACGTAAGAGGTCGCAGGCAAAAAGTTGCGCTGCGGTATCGACAAGTTAAGAGAGCGAAGACTCCAGCAGTGCCTCGCCTCCGATGTCCGGCGGCCTTGGTTCTGAAGTCCCGGATCACGCAAGCCCAATTTATCTCAAGCTTGAAACGGGACGATCGAGGCCCGGGCGCACCGTTTCAATATTGACCTTATGCTGTGCGATGCTGAGGAGCGAGCCCTCATGCTGCTGGAGCCGGCCGAGCAGCGCGATCGCGACGGCGCGGATCACCTCCGGCTTCAGCACCTTTCTTTTATCTATTCGCGCGAACAGCGCGAACTCGTCGTAGCCGGGCCGCTTGGCCAGGGGGCGCAAAACCGCCAGGAGCTGTTCGGTCGCCGCCACCGGATCGAGGGCCGCGACGCTCGGCCGGCCTAGCGCGCGCAACTGCTCCTCGCGAGTGGGCGGCGCCGGCAAGGCTTCTGTTTCGGCGGCAGCGGATCGGCTATCGATCGCGCCATCATCGCCGCCTGCGGGCGCGGGCGGGGGGTCGGTGATCGTGAACGACAGCGGCGGCGGTGGCGGCGGCACCGACGCGGCCAACCGGGCTTGCGCCCATTCGCGGGCGTCGCGCGCCGTCATCGCGCGGAACAGCGGATTGGCGGCAACGACGGTGGGGCCCAGCACCTCGGTCACCGAGCGGTCGGGGTCCGAGGTCAGCAGCTGGATCGCGCCGCCCGCGCCGACCGCATGCGACAGCGACAACGCCGCATCGTTGGCCAGCAGACCGACCTTCTGCAGGATCGCGGCGTTCTCCCGGGCGTAAAGATCGGTCATCTGTTCGGCCAGCGGCCTGACCTCGCGCAAGGCCAGGATCTGCTCCGGGCTGAGGCTCTGTGCGATGCGCGGATAGGTCTGCTGAAACAGTTCGAGCCAAGTGGCGCGCAGGAACTGGCCGTACCCGGCAGCGCTCGACGCCGGATTGCGCCCCGGCCCGCCTTCGGCGGCAATGATGCGCGATGCCAGGCTCTGCGAGGACGGCGGCAGCGCTCGCCCGGACAAAGGCGGCCGCTCCGCCAGCGCGACCTCGAAACGCAGCAGCCTGGTCTGCGGCGGGGCGATTCCGCTTGCCCCGAGAACGGAGTCGGGCTGCTTCAGAAAGCCGACATGCCGCCGCAGCAGCAACGGGCCGAGCGTGCCGCGCCGGTCCGGCCGCAGCGAGACGGCGTCTGCGCCCTCGGCCGCCGCCGGCAGCTGCGCCGGTATCGCCCCGCACAGGCCGCTTACCAGCCCGCCAGGCGCGGTATGTCCGCCGGCTTCGATCGGGCAGGCGAAGGTCTTGGGCGGTGGAAAGAGGCCGGCCCAAACCAGGGCGGCGGCGACGATCGCCCGCCCGAACAGCCGGCCCGCCGCGATGCGGCCGATCACGCAATGCCCCGAGACGGACGCCGATAAGGCAAGCTGCACAATGGCATAGCGCTCAAAACCGGTGCGCCTGCAGCAAGCAGACGCCAAGACTGCGTCAGGATTCCCCAAGCCCGGCGACCGGGCCGGCGCCATCGTAGGGCGGCGCCCGCGGGGGCGCAACCAGCCCGTCCGAGTTGGGCCCCTCCCTGTCTCCCCCGAAGCGGCGGAGAGCGGCCACCCGGCCCTTGCGTATCGCGCTCCAACTGTTCTGGGTGCTAGGCGGTTCGTGGCTCCACAGTGACCCGGATGTCGCGGGCGGACCGCAAGGTGGTCCACGCGGTCGGTTCGATCGGGTGCCCCGGAACGAGGCGGAACCGGAAGCGCTGCGCCAGGGTGGCGATCGCGAAGACCATCTCGAACATCCCGAGCGAGGCGCCGACGCAGACATGCGGCCCGACCCCGAACGGGATGTACGAAAAACGCGGCCGCGAGGGCGCCGCGGCCGGGTCGAAGCGTTCGGGATCGAAACGATCCGGGTCCGGCCACAGCCGGCGATGCCGATGCACCACCCACGGCATCACCGCCACGAACGAGCCGCGAGGAATGCGGCGGCCGCAGACAATATCCTCCGCGGCAGCGCTGCGCAGCATCAGCGGCAATGGCGGGTAGAGCCGCATCGTCTCGTCGAGCACCTGGCGAAGGTAAACCAGGCCGGAAAAGGCGTCCGGGCCGGGCCGCGCTCCGCCAAGCACCTGATCCAGCTCGGCGTGCAGCTTGCGTTCGACCGTCGGGTGCAAGGCCAGCAGGTACCAGATCCAGGTCAGGGCCCGCACCGGGGTCTGCCCCGCGGCAGCCAGGGTCAGAACCTCGTCGCGCACCTCGCCCTGGCTGAGAGGCTCGCCGCTGCGCCGATCGCGGCTGGTCGCCAGCCGCCACACCAGATCGCGGTTACCGGAGTAGCCCGGGCTGCGGCGTTCCTCGATCAGCCGGTCGAGGACCTCGTAAAGCGGCTCCAGACCCGTCCGGCTCGTGCGATAGCGGTTGGGAAGACGCAGCCAGGACGGCAGCAGGTCGAGCAGATTGTATTTTTCGGGATACCGCCCCATCCGCATCAACAGTGCGTCGATGTCCGGGTCGTCGCCGGCGAAGACATGGCCGGTCACGCGCGTCACCAGATGCGCGAGCGTGCGCCCGATATCGATCGGCTGCCCCGGCGGCAGCTCCGCCAGATGCTGCGCCATGCGCTCCGCAAGCTCGATCATCTGCGGAACATCCGGGCGCAGCGCGCGATGATCGAGGGCCGGGTTGACGATCCGGCGATGCTGCCACCAGGGTTCTCCCTCGAGGCAGACCATGCCGCCGCGGGCGCTGAATTCAAAGGCGCGGCGGACCGGCGATATGCGCAGATAATTGTCGGAATTGTCCTGCAGCACCCGCTTGATCCCGTCGGGGTCGCTGATCACGAAAACCCGGCCCCAGAAGAACCGCCGCTCGACGAAAAGCTCGTCGAACAAGGCTTCGTCGCAGGCGGCGAGCGAGTTCGACGGAAAGGTCCGGAGCAGCCCGAGGGTCGAGAGCGGCCGGCGGGGTCGCGGCGGCATCGCCAATACCGGCCGGGCGGCGGCCTCGCGATCCGCCTCGCCCGTCCCTTCCAGCATCGTCACGCCGCCTGGCCGGGCGCCCCGGAACGGGGCTCGACGGTCATCCACATCCCGCTTTTCGGGCGGATGTTGGTCCAGGCGGTCGGTTCGACCAACCGTCCCGGAACCAGCCGAAAACGGAAGCGCTGCGCCAGCACGGCTACGGTGGCGACCAATTGCAGCATCGCCATCGAGGCTCCGACGCAGACATGCGGACCGACCGCGAAGGGCAAATAGGCATAGCGCGAGCGCGCCGCGACCGGCTCGGGACCGAAGCGCTCCGGGTCGAAGCGGTCCGGGTCGTGCCACAATTTGCGATGGCGATGAACCACCCACGGGACGATCGATACGATCGACTTCCGCGGAATGCGGCGGCCGCAGACGATGTCGTCGGCGGCGGCGATTCGCATCATCATGATCGGCAGCGGCGGATAGAGGCGCATCGTCTCATCAAGAACCTGGCGCAAATAGACGAGCTTCGCCAAATCCGCCGCGTCCGGGGCGCGGCCGCCGAGTACCCGATCGAGTTCGGCGTGCAACTTCTCCTCCGCCCAGGGATGGGTGGCGAGTAGGTACCAGATCCATGGGATCGGCCGCAGCGAGGTCGCCGATGTCGCCCCGAGGGTCAGAATTTCGTCATGCAGCTCGCCGACGCTGAGCCGCTCCCCGGTATCGCGGTCTTGGGCATTGGCGAGGCGCCAGATCAGGTCCCTGGAACCGGAGTAATTTTCGCTCCGCCGTTCCGCAACCAGCCGGTCGAGCAGCGGCGCGTAGCGCGCCGCCTCGATGCGGGTCTTGCGGCGAAGGTCGAGAAAACGCAGCCGCCGCGGCGGCGGCAGCAGATCGAACAGCCCATAGGGTCCGGGATATTGTCCCATATGGTCGAGCATCGGGTCGAGCGCGCGGTCGGCGCCGGTGAAGATGTGGCCGGCGGAGATTGTGACCAGGGCGCGGAACGCCTCGTGCGTGTCGATCGGCTGGCCGGCCGGCTGTCGGGCAAGATGGCGGCCCATCTCCTCGGCCAGCTCGACCAGCAGCGGCAAATCGGCCAGCATTGCCCGATAATCGAGGGTCGGATTGATGATTCTGCGGTGACGCCGCCACGGCGCGCCCTCGGCATGAAGCATTCCGCTCCCCGAGCGGAACTCGAAGACCCGTCGGATCCAGCTCAGTCGCGGATAATTGTCGCCATTATCCTGCATGACCCGGCGGATGCCGTCGGGGTCGCTGATCACGAAAAAGCGCCGGCCCAACAGCCGCCGCGCGACGAACAGCTCGTCGAACAATTCCTGATCGCAGGCGGCCAGCGAATTCTGCTGTGCGACGAGCAGCATTCGCACCGGCGGCAGCGGCCGCGCCGGGCGCGGCGGCATCGCCGGACAGAACGCGTCTTCGGCTGAACCGGCTACGGTCATCGGCGATCGCCGCTCAGCCCGTTCTCGCGGCCGGCAGGCGCGGCTCGAGCGTCATCATGATGCCGCGGCTCGGACGCAGGTTGATCCAGGCGATCGGATCGATCCGCTGGCCCGGAACGAGGCGAAAGCGAAAGCGCTGGGCAAGGACCGCGACGGCGCTCAGCATCTGCCTCATGACCAGGGAAGCGCCGATGCAGACATGCGGTCCGATCGCGAACGGAAGGTAGGAATAGCGCGGCCGCCCGGCGGAATTTTGCGGACTGAAGCGCTCCGGGTCGAACCGGTCGGGGTCCTGCCAGAGCTTGCGGTGGCGATGCAGGACCCATGGCATGATCGCGACGATCGAGTTTCGCGGGATACGGCGGCCGGACACGGTGTCATCGCGCTCGGCAGTGCGCAAGATCAGCACCGGCAGCGGCGGATAAAGCCGCATCGTCTCGTCGAGCAGCTGCCGCAAATAGACCAGGTTCGCCAAATTTTCCGCGGTCGGCGCAGCGCCGCCGAGCACGTCCGCGAGTTCGGCATGCAGCCGCTCCTCGGCCCGGGGATGCAGGGCTAGCAGGTACCACACCCAGGTCAGCGGGCGCAGCACCGTATACGAGGTGGCCCCGAGCGCGATGATTTCGTCGCGCAGTTCCGCCGTGCCGAGGCCGCCGCCGTCGCGGTCCCTTGCTTCCGCAAGGCGCCAGATCAGATCATGCCGGCCGGCATAGCCGGGACTGCGGCGCTCGGCAATCAGTCGGTCGAGCATCGGCTGAAAGGTTTCGGCTTCCGCCCGGCTCGTATTGTAGCGTTTGGCGAAAGGAAGCCAGTCCGGCAGGCGCACGAAGTGCAGCAGACTGGGCTGCAGCGGGTAATGCGCCATGTGATCGAGCATCGGCTCGATCTCGTCATTGTCGGTCGCGAAAACATAGCGCGCCGACCGGATCACGAGCAGGCCGAGAGCGCGGCCGATATCGAATTCCTGGCCGGCCGGATGGGCGGCGAAGGCCGCCGCCATCTCTTCGGCGGCGCGGACGAGCAGCACCGTATCTTCGGCCACGGCGTTGGCGTCGAGGGCCGGGGTGATCAGGCGGCGGTGGCGCCGCCAGGCCTCTCCCTCGGTGCAGAAGATGCTCGTTCCCGAGGTGAATTCGAACAGGCGCCGGATCGTGGCAAGCCGCGGATAGTTGCTGTGGTTGTCTTGCAGCACGCGGCGGATGCCGTCGGGATCGCTGACCACGAACAAGCGTCCCCAAAAGTAACGGCGTTCGACAAACAACTCGTCGAACAATTCTTCGTCCCAGGCCGCGAGCGAATTGGTTTGCGCAATCTTGAACAGCTGGAGGGTGGTCAAAGGGCGCGCCGGCCGCCGCGGCACGCCCAATGGCGAGGCACTCTCCACCCTTGCTTCCTCGGCTGTCGTCGTCAACTTCGACTCCGCTCTGCTCCGGCGACACCGGCGCGATTCGTCCAACACGTGGCGCGGTTTGCCGGGAGCGAATTCGCACTTTGGCGAGCCGATCCCGAACGCGCGCCGGCGCAAGGGCGCCCTTTTGCGGTTATCCGTGCTGATCGTTGCATCGCCCCGCAGCAAGCCGAGAACGACCGGCGCCGCTTTTCTATCGTTTCGGCGCCGCGATGGCTCCGGGAATGGCGGCGATCGGGTCGAACAGGAGGAAACTCCGGTCCGTCATCCGAACCCCCTCCTCCGGATCCGCGGCACGCGACAGAACCTCAATGACTGCTCAGCATGTCCCACGGCGTCTTGCCCTCGGGCAAAGGCGGGATGCGCAGCAAATCCGCGCTCGGCTCGCCGGACTCGTAGCGGCGGCAGAGTTCTTCGGGGTCATAGGTCACCCCAACCGGGTTTGCGGCGAAGGCCTCGCTATGAAAATAACCGTCGAGTTCCGCCGCGGTGGCGAAATTATCGATCTGCAGTTCCACCCGGTTGTTGTCGGGATCGCGGTAGTACATCGATGTCGTGACGCCGTGGTTGATCGGCCAATGCGGCAGGATGCCGGCCGCCTTGAGTCGGCGATAGGTCGCCAGCAACTCTCCGAGATCGCGGTAGGTGTATGCGACGTGGTCGGTGCCGGCGCCGTCCGGATCGCGCGGCCGCAGGCCCGGAATGTGGATCAGCGCCAGGCGGTGATGCTCGTCGTCATAGCTGAGAAAGCACAGCCGCTCGTCGCGGAAGACGATACGGGCGGCCAGCACCGTGCGGTACCATTCGGCCATGGCGTCGGATTGACCGGTGCGCAATACGAAATGGGCGAATTTCGCCGGGCTGATTGCTTGGGAAACCGGCGCCAGCCGGCGCGGGGCGGCGACGTCGTTCATCGGGTCCTCCTCTCAAAATTCGGGTGAGTTCAGCGCGTCATAGCTGGTACGGCGGAAGAATGGTCCCGGCTTTCGCCGGCACGACGGGATTTGGGGCACCAAGCGTTGCATTCGGCCCCTTAGTCGCGGTAATCCGGCTCGCTGCGGTCGAGCAGGCGCTTCAGCGCTGCGAAATGATGGTCCCACGCCGGGCGGTTGCCATAGTCGCGCGACTCGGCGAATTGGCGCTGGGTGCGGGCGACGATCTCGGGCGGCACCGGCTTGCGCGGGCGGCCGGTCCACATCGCATAGAGCTGCACCTGGCAGGCGCGTTCTACGTAATAGAGCAGGTCATAGGCCTCTGCGACGGTCTTGCCGCAGACGAGGACGCCATGATTGGTCATGAACAGCACCTTCCTACCCGGGCCGAGCACCCGGGCCAGCCGCTCGCCTTCGACCGGGTCGAACGCCAGACCGGTATACTCATCGTCATAGGCAGTGATGTTCAAAAGGCCGATCTCGGTCTGCCCGATCGGCTCGATGCGCGGGTCTTCGAGCCGGGTCAGCGCGCTGGCGAACGGCATGTGCGTATGCAGGACGCAGGCATGCCCCGGGATCAGCCGATGAATCGGGGCGTGGATGCAGAAGGCCGAGCGCTCCACCTCGCCGCGGCCGCTCAGCACCCGCCCGTCATAGCCGACCTCCATGAAGCAGCTCGCGGTCACCTCCGACCAGTGGAGGCCGAACGGGATCTGGTAATAGCGATCGTTGGTGCCGGGCACCGCGAGGGTCAAGTGATTGAAGATGCCTTCGCTGAGCCCGTGCGCGACGGCCAGCCGATGCGCCGCGGCGAGGTCCACTCGCGCCTGCCATTGCGCCTTGTCGGGTGTGGCGCCCGCATTTGGGGCCGCAATCAGTGTCATCCCCGCCTTCTCCTGATCAAAAGCTCTGGAGCGATATCCGGCTCAGGGTAAGCCGCGCCGGTGGTACGCACCACCCCTTCCGCGCGGGTGCGCTGCATCACGGCTCGGCAGAGCCGAGCCAATAATCCTCGATCGCGCGCAAAAGGCCCTGCGCCAGCCGCTGCTGATAGGCGCGCTGCTGCAGCAGCCTTTCCTCATCGCGGTTGGACAGACAGCCGAGTTCGACCAGCACCGAGGGGATGTCGGGAGCGGTCAGCACCGCGAAATCGGCGAAACGGTGCGGTCTTTCGAGCAACACGACGCGGCGTCCGAGATCGCCGACCAGCGCATGAGCGAGCGCCAGCGAGCGGTTCTCGGTCTGCCGGCGGGCCAGATCGATCAGGATGTTGCCGACCTCGCGCGACTGGTGCGACAGGTCGATGCCGGCGACCTGGTCGGCCCGGTTCTCGCGTTGCGCCAAGGCCGCGGCTTCGCGGTCCGAGGCCTGTTCCGACAGCGTAAATACCGATACCCCACGCAGCGCCGGGTTCGGCAGCGCATCCGCGTGCAACGACACGAACAGATCGGCGTGGTGGGCGCGGGCGCGGGCGACGCGATCGCGCAACGGGATGAATTCGTCGTCGCGGCGGATCAGCAGCGGACGAAAGCGATGCGTTCCCTCAAGCTGGCGGGCGAGTTCGACGGCGATGCCGAGCACGACGTTCTTTTCGTAGACTCCGTTCGGGCTGATCGCGCCGGGATCGATCCCGCCGTGGCCGGCATCGACGGCAATGATCGGCAGCCGGGCTCGGCGCGACCCGCGATGCCCGCGCGGCTGCGCGATCGCCATGCGAAGCCTCGATCCGAGTTCCGATCCGGCGCCGAATCCCGCCGCAAGCAGGCGCAGCAGCACCCGCCTCGCGATGGCGATGTCCCGCATAGCCCCCGATTCCCCCGCACGCGCCCTCGCCGGGACAGAGGACGCATGCGCGAAGAATATGGCGCGAAGCGGGATATTGCGAGAGGCAGGTGCGCCGTCAGGAGGTGCGGCCGCGGCGGTCTTGGCCGGAGCGGATCACGACTGGAGCGGCCGCTCCCGCAGGGCTTCGCTGCCGCGCGGGAAGCCTTTCGTCGAGCCACAGCCGGGCGATGTGGACCCACCGCGACGGGCCGCGGCGCGGCATGCGCATCCTGGCGCGCTCGCGATGCAGGCTGGCCATTCCCTTGCCGCGATAATCGGCGAGCCACGCCTCGACCCGGCTTTCCTCGATCCGGAAAGCCGCCGCCGTCTCTGCCGCGCTCCAACCATCGACCAGGACCCGCTGGATCACCTGGCCGCGCTGCGCGACACTGAGCGCGCGGGGCTTTTCTCGAAACCGCTCCATGTGTCGCTAAACACCGCTTCGGGCGAAGCATCCCGCCCCCGCGGCAACCCGTCACCGCTTTACGTCAACGACGATCCGGCCGCGCACCTGGCCGCCTAGGATTGCGGAGGCCCGATCGGCAATCTCGGACAGCGGCACTACCTCGGTCATCGCGTCGAGCCGGTCGAATGGCAGGTCGCGCGTGAGCCGGTTCCAGCCCTCGATGCGCTCTTCGCGCGGGCACATGACCGAGTCGATCCCCAGCAGGCTGACGCCGCGCAGCAGAAACGGGATTACCGTCGCCGGCAGGTCAGCGCCCCCGGCCAGCCCGCAGGCCGCGACGCTGGCGCGGTATTTAAGCTGGGTCAACACCGTGGCCAGGGTCGCGCCGCCCACCGCATCGACGGCGCCGGCCCAGCGCTCGCTGTCCAGCGGCCGGCCCGGCTTCGTCGCGAGCGCTGCCCGGTCGATCAGTTCGGCGGCGCCGAGTCCGGAAAGGTAGTCGCGCAACTCCGGCCGCCCGGTAGAGGCAATGACGCGGTGCCCGAGGCGCGACAGCAGCGCGACGGCGATGCTGCCGACCCCGCCCGCGGCACCGGTCACCAAAACATCGCCGCCTTGGGCCTGCAAGCCGTGGCGCTCCAGCGCAATGACCGCCAGCATCGCGGTAAACCCGGCGGTGCCGATGGCCATCGCCCGGCGCGCGTCGAGCCCCTCGGGCCGGCTCACGAGGTACGCCGCGCTGACCCGCGCCTTCTCGGCAAAGCCGCCCCACTGCACCTCGCCGACCCGCCAGCCGGTCAACAGCACCGGGTCTCCGGGGTGAAACTCGGGCGAGTCCGAGCGCTCGACGGTGCCGGCAAAATCGATCCCCGGCACATGGGGGTATTGACGCACCAGCCGGCCCTGCCCGCGCAGGATCATGCCGTCCTTGTAATTCAGGGTCGAATACTCGACCGCGACCGTCACCTCGCCGGGCGGCAGCCGGTCCTCGGCGACCTCCTCCAGCCGCGGCACCACCTGCCCGCCTTCCTGGTGCAGAACGAGGGCACGAAACGCGCCGCTTCCGGAGCCGGTCCGGGCCGTCATCGGGGGCGGCGCCGCCTGCGCCGGCTCAGCCGGCGAGCCTGGTTGCGGCTCACTGCAGCGCGGCGATCCCCATCGCGTTGCCGAAGCGCTGCGAACAGTCGAGAGGGTTGCCGTATTTGCGGTGCACCGCGGTGTGATGGGCGCAGGCGAGCAGCAGCCGGTCGCGATCCCAGCCCTGGTTCTTGCCGTAATCCTCGAGCAGAACTTGGCCGATCTCCTGGTTGTGCGGGTCGTTGCCCATGCGGCACGCCAGCACCGCCAGCCGTTGCACCAGCGCCTTGCGATCTGCGCCGGTATCGAGATAGGCGCGGGTCCAGGCGACGCTTTCGGCACCGTCCAGCGCCAGCACCGCGCCGTCCACCCGGTCGAGGATCTGCTGCGGCGACATGTTGTCGGCCGCGGCCGGGGCGCGGATTGCGACCGGCTCGGCATCGCCGATGCCCTTCTGGTGCCAGGCGGCGCGGTTCAGGTACGAGGTCGCCAGATAAAGCAGTTTGATCTGCTGCTTGTGCTCGAAATTATCGAAGAACCAGCCGAGGGTGTTCAGGTACTCGTAGCAATGCTGCGGCAACGAGAAATTGTTGACGCCCTTGGTTTCGAGGATCACCTGCGCGTCCGCGATCTGCAACGCGTCGAGGATGCGGCGCGGGCTCTTCCCGGCCTCAAGCAGTTTGCTGAGCACTTCGAGATAGGCCGGTTCGGGCTGGCGGATCACCGCGTCCTCGAACTGCTGCGCCTCTTCGCGCGACAGCGGCGCCTTGTTCCCGGCGAGGATCGCCAGCTCCTCTTTCGAGGCGCCGCCATAGGGAATGGCCGAGACCGCCTGCTTTTCGAGAAAGATTTTGACCGCGTTGCAAGCCATCTCGTAGGTCGAGTACCAGCGCGGGCCGACCGCGATATCGAGCGCGCCGGCATAGATCACGTCATGCGCATCGTCCCACCCGAGCGCATTGCCGAGTTCGACCGTGGCGCGGGCGCGGAAGGCCTTGTGGCCGGTGGTATAGGAGCGGTTGTAGAGGGCGCGGTCCTGCACGTCCATCAGGCCGGCATGGCACAGCTGGGCCAGCACCGCCTTGCGCTCGGCCGGGTTCTCCATCAGGCCGAGAAACACGCGATACGCTTCGAGCACGTTGCCGCGATGAACCAGCGTCATCCAGTGGTCGAGGCGCTCCTGCAACGGGCCTTCGAGATGTTCCGGCTGCTGGTCGGGCCATGCCACTTCGGGCATCGGGGGCGGCCCCGGCGGCATCGACCATCCCGGCGCCCGGGCGTAATGGCCGGGCGCCTTCAGGATCTTCTGGTTCCAGATGTCGAGCCCGGTCGGGATGTACCAGATCGTCTGCGCCATCGGCAGGCCGGCGAGCGGCTCCGGCACCAGCCTGGTCAAGTTCAGCGTCGCCCGCGCCGACAACAGGCAGTGGTCGTTGTTGACGAAGTTGACGTAGCCGTCGTCGATGCGCTCGTGATAGGGCACGTGCGTGTAGGGGGCGTGGATGCGAACCGCCTCGGCGATGATCTCTGTCAGCGGCCGGCGCTGGCGGGCCAGATCGTAATAGACGTCGCTGGCGCCTTTCTGGTCGCGCGCAAGGATGCGCTCTTCGAGCTTGGCGTAAAGCGCCTCGGGCTTGGATTGGTTGCTGATTGCGCCTTGCGCCTCGGTGGGCATCCGTCCGACTCCTCGATTTCGCCGCTGCTGCGGTGCAGGATAGTCCCGAGCGGGCCGAGCGGCAACGTTCGCGAGCCGTTCGCCGGCGATTCGGGACCCGGCCATGCGCCTGGGTTATGGCCGTCCTCAGGCAGCCGGACCGGGAACCTCGTTCGGCGCGCGATAGAAGACGGCAAGCCACACGGTCGGACCGCTCGGGTCGGTCCAATCCACCCGGTGTCGCCGGCGCGGCGCGATGTCGAGCCAATCGCCCGCGGACAGCAGCCGCGCCGCGTCCTCGTCGGCGAAGCGGAGCCGGGCGGCGCCGGCGAGCAGCAGCACCCATTCGCCCTCTTCCTGGTCGTACCAGAAGCCCGGAGCACTGGCCTGGCCGTGCGAGACGATGCGTTCGATCCGCAGATCCGGGCGGGCGAGCAGCGCCTGCACGGCTTCCGCGGCCCCGGCCCGGGGCAGGTCGCGCAGCAGGTTCATCCCGGCACCGCCGCCAGCACGCCGGCGACGGCGCGTTGCCAGCCCCGGTAGCGCTCCTCGCGCTCCGCCGCAGCCATCGCAGGCACGAAGCGCCGCGCAGCATGCCACTGCGCCGACATCGCCGCGGGTGCCGGATAGATGCCGCGCATCAGACCGGCGACATAGGCCGCTCCCCACGCGGTGGTCTCGACCGATTGGGGCCGCTCGATCTCGACCGGCAGGATGTCGGCGATGAACTGCATCGCCCAGTCGCTCGCCGCCATCCCGCCATCGACCCGCAATACCGGCACGGCAAGCCCGCAATCAGCCATCATCGCCGCGACCAGGTCGCGGGTCTGATAGCCGACCGCCTCCAGCGTCGCTCGGGCGATCTCGGCGAGACCGCATTCCGCGGTCAGCCCGATCAGCGCGCCGCGCGCCTGCGGCGCCCAATAGGGCGCCCCAAGCCCGGCGAAACCCGGCACCAGGTAAAGCCGCTGGCGCGGATCGGCGCGCTCGGCAAGCTGCTGGCTCGCGCTTGCGGTGTCGATGGCGCCGATGCGGTCGCGCAGCCATTGCACGGCGGCCCCGGCGATGAAGATGCTGCCTTCGAGCGCGTAGGCGGTCTCGCCTTCGAGGCGGTAGGCGATCGTGGTCAGCATCTTGTGGCGCGAGACGGGCCGATCGGCGCCGGTATTAAGCAAGGCGAAGGCGCCGGTGCCATAAGTGGATTTGATCATCCCGGGGCGCAAACAGCCCTGTCCGATCAGCGCCGCCTGCTGATCGCCGGCCAATGCCGCGATCGGGATCGCGTCGCCGAACAGTTCGGGCATCGTGCTGCCGTAATCGGCGCCGGTATCGGCAATCTCCGGCAGCAATTCCGGCGGGATCGCGAAATGGCCGAGCAGCTCGTCGTCCCAGGCGAGATGCCCGATGTCGAGCAGCATCGTGCGCGAGGCATTGGTGACGTCGCTCGCGTGCCGCCGCCCGCCGGTCAGCCGCCAGAGCAGGAAGCTGTCGATGGTGCCGAAGGCGATTTCGCCGGCGCCGGCGCGCTCGCGCAGACCCGGCTGCGCATCGAGCAGCCAGCGGATCTTCGAGGCCGAGAAATACGGGTCGATGACCAGCCCGGTGCGCTCGGCAACGACGCCGCCCAGCCCCTGCATCGACCACCGCTCGCACTGCGCCGCGGTGCGCCGGTCCTGCCAGACGATCGCGTTATGAACCGGCCGCCCGGTGGCGCGGTGCCACAGAATCGCGGTTTCGCGCTGATTGGCGATGCCGATCGCCGCGATCGGGATGCCCTGCGCCGCGGCGATGGCCTCGCGGCAGACCGCGACGACCCCGCCCCAGATCTCCTCGGGATCGTGCTCGACCCAGCCCGGGCGCGGGTAGTGCTGGGTCAGCGGGCGCTGCGCGGTGTGCCGAATGTCGCCGGCCGCGTCGAACAGCATCGCGCGGGTGCTGGTCGTCCCCTGGTCGATCGCCAGCACGTAACCCGGCCCGGCCATCTCTCCCTCGCTCGCTGCGGGCCGCCGGCTGGTGCGGCGCAAACCTGCCTGAGAAGGCGAGTTCCGCAAAACCGCGCATCATCTTCAGGCCCTCGACAGTATAGCGGGTGGGCGCCGCAGAGCTACCTGGCCGCCGGCTGGCGACCCTGCCGGCCGCGGGATTTGGCTCCGGTTCACCTCGCCGGCACAGCAGGGGCTCGCAGGCCGGTGGCGTTCAGTCCTGCGGGTTTTCACGCCAGACAAGCCCATGATAGGTTCAGCGAGCCGCGCATAATTTTTGGTCAAAGCCCGCGGCATCGCGTCATCAACGCGATCAGGGAGTGCTCGGTGCCGGATACTGTACTTCCTCAAAGAAGCTCGGAAACGGAGCCGGTCGAGCACCCGGTTGAGCGCGACAAAGATGTGCGGCTGCGGCGTTTTCCTCATCCCTACCGCGCGATGGTTGCGATTTGTTCGGACATCGATCATTGCCGGATCGGGGCGTTCCGGGAGACGCACCGGTTCTTGAACACCCATGAGAATACCGCCATGGGGCCGGGCCTGGGGCTCGATGTCGCCGACTCGTTCTGGATGTACAAACCGCGCTTCGACGGCGACCCGCAGCGGGACAATCTCGCCTATTTCGCCGATCTGTCCGGGAGCGCCCGCAGCCCGTTCGCGGACGAGATTGTCCGCTACATCGCGGCGGGATGGATCGATACGATGCACAGCTACGGCAATTTCAGCCGCGCTGGCGCCATGCCGGTCCAGTTCACCCGGCAGCATGCCTTGCAGGCGCTGGAGGTACTGGAACGCAACCGCATCAAAGTCCGGGTCTGGGTCAACCATGGCGACCGCAATAATCGCCAGAATGTCGGCGCGGCCGATTACATGCACGGGGATCGGCCGGAATCCCCGGCTTATCATCTCGATCTGACCCGGGACTACGGCATCGAGTATTTCTGGATCGGCGGAGACGCGTCGCCGGGCGCCGCTGTGCAGGACGCCCTGGTCCTCAATGACGGCTCCTGCGTCTTCGCTTTCCGCCGCTTTCAGATACGGCGGAATTTCCCGCCCGCGGCGGCGATCGGTCCGGCTTACGATCTGCGGCACGGGCGCGACCGGGAAGGCGCCGCGTTCCTGCAGGTATGGCGGCCGCAGGGACTGGCCTGCCAGCTTTCCGCGGACGTGCTCGAAGGCCTCGTCGAGCGGCAGGCGATGTGCATTCTGGGGCAGCATCTCGGCTCGCTGTACCCGCTGACGATTTTCGATCGCGAGATGGTCGAGGCCTTGCGGCGCTTGCGCCGGTTTCAGGACCGCCGCGCGATCCTTGTCGCACGCACCGCGCGCGCGCTGCATTATGCCCGCGTGCGCGATCACCTGCGCTTCTCGACCCGGGTGACGGGCGAGCACCAGGTTATCGACATCACGGCAGTCGTAGATCCGGTACGCGGCTGCTGGGTGCCGCAGATCGAGGATCTGCGCGGGATCACCTTCGATACCGATGCGCGCCTGCATACGGTGGTTCGGCTCGCTGGCAACCCGATCGCTGCGGACGAACTGGCGCAGACGCTATTCGATGGCCGGTGCTTCATCGGTATCCGCTGGTTCCCACCCGAGACCAGCGACCATGCCGCCGAATTCACCCGCGAGCAGACCTCGTACGTGATCTGGAGCGATGCCGCGCGCACCAAGGCCGGGCTTGCCGGCACACACATCCTTGATTGGCTGCGCGATGAGGCAAGACCCAGCCCGGGGCGGATACCCGAACAAATAGAGGGCGCGAAGTACCATGCCGCGGTCGATTACGCGATCGGCCGCTACGAGGTCGGGCTGGCGCATTACGCCGCTTTCTTCGAGAAAATCGGGTTTTCCGAAATGCGGCTCGGTCTCGACGCAGGCAGCGAGGCGGGCCATTTGTGCCTTGCGTTCCTCGCGCACGGCAATCGCGCCGTCGGGGTCGACCCCCGCCCCGAATTTGTCGCGCTCGCCCGCCGCATCGCACAGCACGCCGATCGCGACAAGCAATTGCAGTTCCACCTCGGAGACGCAGACGGTCTCGATTACCCCCAGCCCTATTTCGACTGTGCGTGGTCGCACTCGCGGCTGATGTACGGCACCGATGCCGGAGTGGCGATCGAGCGGATATCCCGAGCGTTGCGGATGAACGCCTCGTTCTATTGCGCCTATCACGGGGTCGGCAACCGCCTGCGCATCCTGCACGACCAGCTCCGTGCCGGTCCGAGCGCCCGCATCGAAATCCAGTTCGAGGCGATTCTGGCCGCTCTGCTGAACCGCAGCGGCATCTCCCATACGCCGAACTCGCGGGTGCGCGCGTTGGAGCTGAGCGACCTGCTGCGCCTGTGCCGGACGTTTGGTCTTGTCTATGTCGGCCAGCCGAACGTGCATGACGGGTTGCAGGCCTATCGCGGCGTCCCGGCGGCGTTCGACTTTGTCGTGCGCAAGCGCAAGCCGCACGACGCTGTCAGGTCCGCATTGCTCGACCGCAAGCCGGCCGAGGCGAACTGGTTCGAAGATCTGGAAGTGTTGACGCGCGCCGGTTGCGCGAGCCTCGTCTGCGAGGTGCTCGAGACCACCGATCCGGGACACGCCGATCCCGACCTGTTCGACCTTTACGCGCGCGCGATGATCCGCGCCGGGCGTGCGCACGGCGAGGCAAGGCAGCTGTTCGAGGAGGCCGCTGCGGCCCATCGACTGCCGCCGTTGACCGTGGGACTCTACTGGCATGATCAGCGCAGCCCGGACAAGGCATTGAGCGCCTACGAGGAAGTGCCCGACCGGCATGCGGAGAAAGCCTTTCTGCGCGGCTGCTGTCTGCTCCAGAAGCAGGATTGGGCGGGCGCCGCGCAGACGTTTTCATCCGCTATCGAAAAGGGTGCCGGGGAGTTGCGCGAGTTCGTCGGCCTGGCGGCGGCGCTGTATCGCGCCGGCGACTGCGCGCGGGCGGAGCGCGCGATTGGCCGTTTCTTTGAGCTCGACAAAATTGGCGAGACCGCGGCGGCGGGTTAACCAGTTTTTGAGGCGGCCGGCAAGCGTGGCGATGCTACGGTGGCCTCACGTCCTTTGACCGGTATTTCGTTGATGATTGGTGAATTTTTCTCGGCGGGCGACGATTGCACGATCCAGCCTGGCACAACATTGGGATTGCGTTACAGGGCAAGCTGCGAGCCCGCCGTATTCGGCCGCAATTGCACGATACGAGCCGGCACGATCGTCTATGCGGATGTGCGCGCGGGCGACTTTCTGCAGACCGGGCATAACGCGCTGATCCGCGAGCACACGGCGATCGGCGATCATGTCGTGATCGGCACGGGTACCATCATCGATGGCAACGTGAAGATCGGTAGCTTCGTCAAAATCGAGTCGAACTGCTACATCCCGACCCATACCCGCATCGGCCATCGCGTGTTCATCGGCCCGGGCACCGTGCTGACCAACGACCGCTACCCGCTGAAGATGCGTGCCGACTACCGGCCGGAAGGGCCGGTGCTGGAGGACGGCGTCACGCTGGGCGGCGGTGTCGTGCTGCTGCCCGGGATCGTCATCGGGGCCCATTCTTTTGTGGCAGCAGGAGCGGTCGTGACCAAGGACGTGCCGGCCGGCAGCTTCGCCAAGGGTGTTCCTGCGGCGATCGAGCCGCTGCCGGCAAAGCTGCGGGAGACCAACATGGCCCTGAGCTGGAGACGATACCTTGAGTGCTAGCGGCATGACGATCGGGGTGATCGGTTGCGGCAAGCAGGCCCGCAAGCATATCGCGGGCCTTCGTTCGGACGGCCGGCCCGTCGATATCCGGGTTGCCGACATAGACCCGGCGCGCGCCGATGAACTCGCCCGCGAGGAGAATGTCGCCGCGGCCCGCGCCCTGGACGATATATTGACCGATCGCTCGGTACGGGCCGTCGTGATCTGCAGCCCGACCCCGACGCATTACCCCATCGCGGCGCAGGCTCTTGAAGAGGGCAAGGCGGTGTTCTGCGAGAAGCCGGTCTGCGCCAGCCGCGACGAGGTCGAGCGCCTGCACGCGATCGAGCAGCGCAGCGGCGGCTTCGTCCAGGTCGGCTTCGTCTACCGCTACGTCCCGGCGATGATCGCCGGGCGCGCGTTGCTGCGCGATCCCGCGGCGCCGCTCGGGCATCCAAGCTTCGCGCTGTTCCGCATCGGCGGGCGCGGCTCGCATGCCCTGTGGAAGCACCGCCGCGCCACCGGCGGCGGCGTCGTCAACGAGATGCTAGTGCACATGCTCGACCTGGCGATCTGGATGTTCGGGCCGCTCGAAGCGATGACCGTCTACGAACATCGCCGGCTGCGCCCGACGCGGGTGATAGACGGCCGGCGGGAGGACGTCGACGCGGAGGATTTCATCCTCGCCGGCGCCCTCTCGCGCGACGGCGTGCCGATCACCTTCCAGGCCGACCTGCTGACCCCGAGCTTCCGCCAATCCGTCGAGATCCAGGGCGACAACGGGGGTTTTGTCGGCTCGATCGCCGAGGACCCGCGATCGCATGTGTTCCTGAGCAAGGCCGCCGGCGGCTTCGCCCGCGGCCGCACCGAAATCGGCGCCGCCCGCGTCGATCTGTTCGACGAACAGATGAAGGGCTTCTTGCGCCGCCTCGACGGAGAATCCGTCCAGGACCCGCCGAGCCTTGCCGATTCCGTTCATCTCTTCGGGCTGTTGCAAAAGGTCTAGCATGGATCAGATCGAACGGCGGGTGGACGTCGCCAGCATCCGGCTCAGCGAACAGGAAATCGATGCCGCGGTGCGGGTGCTGCGCTCGGGCGCGCTGCGCCAGGGCCGGGAGTGCGATGCGTTCGAGGCGGAGTTCGCCGCCCAGACCGGGGCCAGGCACGCCGTCACCTCGGCCAACGGCAGCGCCGCGCTGCACCTCGCCTACATGGCGTTTCTGCAGCCTGGCGACGAGGTCCTGGTGCCGTCCTTCACTTTCATTGCGACCGCCAGCATGGTCAGCGCTTGCGGCGGCGTGCCGGTGTTCTGCGACATCGACCCGCGCACCTATCTGATCGATCTCGACGATGCCCGCCGCAAGATCACCAAGAAGACGCGCGCGATCTCGCCGGTCCATCTGTTCGGCAATGTCGTCGATCCGGAAGCGGTGCAGCAATTGGCCCGCGAGCACGACCTCGTCGTCGTGTGGGACGCGGCGCAGGCCCACGGCGCCCGCTTCGACGGGCGCGATGTCGGCAGCTTCCCGGGCTTTGCCGCCTACTCGTTCTACCCGTCGAAAAACCTGTTCGTCGGCGAGGGGGGCATTACGCTGACCGACAATCCGGATTGGGCGCACAAGATGCGCTACATGCGCTCGCACGGCCAGACCGGCAAGTACTACCATACGATGTTCGGGCTGAACTATCGCATGACCGATGTCGAGGCGGCGATCGGGCGCGAGCAGCTGAAGCGGCTCGACGACATGCTCGCGATCCGGCGCCGCAACGCCGCCGCGCTGACAAGGGGGCTCGCCGGCCTTCCCGGGATCACGCCGCAGCAGGTGACGCCCGGAGCCGCGCATGCCTGGCACCAGTACTGCATCACCGTCGATCCGGAGCAGGCCGGGCTGACCCGCGACCAATTGCAGAAACAGCTGAACGCCCGCAACATCGGCACCGGCGTGCACTACCCGCGCGGCGTGCACCAGCAGCCGATCTATGTCGAGCAGCAGGGCGCGATGTCGCTGCCGGTGACCGAGCGCGTCGCCGACACCATTCTGGCGCTCCCGGTGCACCACGGCATGGACGAGCGCGACCCCGATTATGTCGCTCAGATGGTTGCCGCCTGCCTGCGCTAGCCAGTAGCCGCTTTCGTTGAAGCGGGAGTCGTTTCTTCCTCCCTTTTCCCGGCGGCCGGGGGAAGGGCCAAGGGGGCAGCGAGTCATCGAAAACAGGCCGGTAATACCCGCCTCGTCCTGCCCCGCGTCGCCCTGCCATTGCGCCGCACCGGCCCCCCTCTGCGCCCGGAAGGGTGGAGGGCTGTTCAGGCCGTTATCGTGGTCCCGCGAGTATTGACATCAGGCCATCGTGTCGAGGCGCTCGCCGCCGGTGTCGGCGGGCTTCGGCCCGTCCTTGGCGACCCCGACCATCGCCGGGCGCAACAGCCGCTCGCGCAGCACATAACCGGGCTGCAAGACCTCGACGATCGTGCCGGCCGGCCTGCCGCTGTTCGGCGCCTCGAAGATCGCCTGGTGAAAATTGTGGTCGAAACGCTCGCCTTTCGGGTCGATGCGCTTGATGCCGTGGCGCTCGAACACGCCGAGCAATTCGCGCTCGGTCGCCGCGACCCCGGCCAGCAGGCTGCGCGTGCGCTCGTCGCGGGCTTCCGCCTCGGGCAGGCTGTCGAGCGCGCGGCGCAAATTGTCGGCGACCGACAGCAGGTCCTTGGCGAAACCGCCGACCGCGAATTTCTCGGCGTCCTCGCGCTCGCGCTGGGCGCGGCGACGGACGTTCTCGGTCTCGGCCAGCGCCCGCAGCAGGCGGTCCTTGTGCTCGGCGAGCTCGGTTTCGAGCGCGCCGATGCGCGCCTCGGGCGCGGTTTCCTGGCCGCCTCCCGTCCCGCTATCGATATCGTTGGCAGCCGTGTCGAAGGCCGGGCTCGCGGCCTCGCGTCGTTCATCGCTCATGTGTCGATCCTATCCGATAAGGCGCCCGATCACCTTGGCGGTATAGTCCACCATCGGAATGATGCGGGCGTAGTTGATGCGGGTCGGGCCGATCACGCCGATCGCGCCGACGATCTGCTCGCGGCTGTTCTGGTAGGGCGCGATGATCATCGAGCAGCCGGCGACGCCGAACAGCTGGCTTTCGGCGCCGATGAAGATCTGCACCCCCTCGCCCTGCTTGCTGGCGTCGAGCAGGCGCAGCATCGTCTCGCGGGTTTCGAGCATCTCGAACAAGGCCCGCAGTCTTTCAAGATCGGCGAGGGCGGTCACGTCCTCCAACAGGTTGGCCTGGCCGCGCACGATCAGCGCGCTGCCCTCGCCGCCGCCGGCCCAGCTTGCCAACCCGGTCGCGACGAGACGCGAGGTCAGCTCGTCGAGCTGCGCCTGGTTGCTGCGGACCTCCGCCTCGATCGCGATCCGCGCCTCCTCGATAGTGCGGCCGACCAGCCGCGCGTTGAGGTAGTTGCTGGCCGACACCAACGCCGAGGGCGGCAGGCCGACCGGCATCTCGATAACCCGGTTCTCGACCAGCCCGTCCTCGGTGACGAGCACGACCAAGGCGCGGCCCGATCCGAGATGGACGAATTCAAGATGCTTCAGCGGCCGGTCCTGCTTCGGGACGACGACGAGCCCGGCGCAATGCGACAGGCCCGACAACGCCGCGGTCGCTTCCTCCAACGCCTGCGACAGGCTCTTGCCGCGGGCGACGCACAGGCTCTCGATATTGCGGCGCTCGTCCTCGCCGAGCCGGCCGATCTCCAGCAGCCCGTGCACGAACAGGCGCAACCCGGCCTCGGTCGGCAGGCGGCCGGCCGAGGTGTGCGGCGCATAGAGCAGCCCGGCGTCTTCGAGATCGGCCATGACGTTGCGGATCGTCGCCGGCGACAGGTTCTGGCCAAGCATCCGCGACAGCGTCCGCGAGCCGACCGGCTCGCCGGTGGCGACATAGCCGTCGACGATCCGGCGAAAGATTTCACGGCTGCGCTCGCTCAGCTCGCGGATCGGCGAAGGTGCGTTGGATGATGTCATCAGCAGCAGCCGCGTCTCACCTGCATCGCCCGGGTCGCGAGCGGCATCGATCGCTCGACAGCCACATCCTTTCGGTTGTCCAACCCAAGTGTGCGCAAAATCTAGGAACGCCATCCGAAAGCGTCAACTCGCGGCAGCAATTCGAGATCGCGCCCGGCTGCGGAAATCGGCGGGTCGGGGTCCGGCCTCTCGGCCGGGATGGACAGAGGTCAAAAGGGGGCCATCGGCAGTCACTCGGGTTCGCATAAATCTTGATTTCTGCATCACCTGTCCGATTATGGAATTGATTGCATCCCCTTGAGCAAAATGTCGACCATTTGAACTGCTGACCGCTTCCAGTTCTCGCCCGGCCTGACATGTGCCACGCCAGAGAGTGCGCGGAGCAAATCGTGTGGCTCGAAGTCATCCCGAAAGACGCCGGTCGCAACCCCGCCAGCGACCAGTGCCCTAATAGGAACGTCGAGGCGGTGCGGGGTTCTGCTGTAGAGCGGTTCCGGCCCGCCGATGAGAGTATCCATCGCCTCCGCCATGCCGCGCTTAGCGTCTAGAAATTCCACGAACAACATCAGCCACTCGCGGAGCGCTGCCGCCGGCTCTCGCTCCGTCATCAGCTGATCGGCTGCTTCGATCAGCGCGGTGACCTCCTGCTGGTACACCGCCGCAATGAGTTCGTCGCGCGTCGGAAAGTGGCGGTAAAGCGTGGCAATACTGACATTCGCCTCACGCGCGATGTGCTCCAGGCTGACGGCAGCGCCCTTTTCTGCAAAAGCGCTTTTGGCCGCCGCTATCAATCGAGCCCGGTTGCGCTCGCCGTCGGCGCGTGGTCGGCGCGTGCGAGAGGATTCTTGCTGCACCTCAGCCAATCCCATTGATAAGCGTAGGCACCCTACGTATATTTAAGCGTAGTCACCCTACGCTTTGCCTGAGCCAGTCATCCTCGCCGGCCGTTCCCAACAATTCGCGCTCCCGGACGAGCAACGCCCCTCTGACAGGCGTGGCAACGCGTGCTCCCTCGCGGCACCGCGTATCAAGTTCGGGGAAATCTACGCATGACAACCTCGGAAACCATCGCGCTGCGGACAAACGAGCTGACCGCGATGACGGCACGGCAGCGGCTTATCGTGGTGCTTCTTCTCGGCGCCAACTTCATGATGTCGGCCGATTTCTCGATTCTGAATATCGCACTGCCGGTAGTCGGAAGGGCTGTCGGCCTCAGCGTCAACAATCTGCCTTGGGTGGCCACAGCCTTCGCACTTCCCGCCGCCGGGCTCTCGCTCCTGTTCGGGCGGCTCGGCGATCTCTACGGCCGTCGCCGCATCTTTCTCATAGGTCTTTCACTCCTGGCGGCGGCATCACTTTTGGGCGGCTTTTCGACCCGGCCGGCTCTGCTCCTTGCCGCACGGGTGCTACAGGGGGTGGCCAGCGCGATGGCCGTGCCGGGGGCATTGTCGCTGCTGATTACAACCTTCGCCGACGAAAGACGGCGCGCCTTGGTGTTGGGCCTGAACGGATCGCTGCTCTCGGCCGGCTTCACGGTCGGTGCAATCGCCGGGGGGATGCTCGTCGGCGTGCTGAGTTGGCGCTGGGCCTTCCTGATTAACGTCCCCGTTGCCCTCGCCGTTCTTGTACTCACGCCGGCAGTCGTACCAGCAGTCCGTGTGCCCGCGGGCGTGCGGCTCGATGTTCCAGGCGCGGCGTCGGTGACGCTTGGGCTCTTTGCCGTCGCGTTTGGCATTACCCAGCCGTCCTTGCTTGCGCTGATCGCTGGACTGGTCCTGCTGGCGTTGTTTTTTCGGATCGAGCGCCATGGAACTGCGCCATTGGTCGCGATCGAGATGCTGGCGCGGCCGTCAGTTCGATGGGGCAATCTCGCGGCACTGACCATCTTCTCGATGGAAGCGGGGCTTATCTTCGTGATGACGCTATACCTTCAGGAGGTCTTGCATTTCGGGCCGCTGACGACCGGTCTGATTTTTGGCGTTCCTGGGCTTGCTTCGGTGATCGCCGGCGTCGTCGCCGGCCGCATGATTGGCCGCCGCGGCGCACGCATCGTCCTATTGACGGCACTGCTGGTCCAGGGCGGCATGACGGCGCCGCTGATCCTGCTCGGCACGCAACCGGCATGGCTGTGGTTGCTGATCCCGGCGCTGTTCGGCGGCTTCTTCGGCCATATCACCGCCGTTGTCGCCGCCACCGTCACCGCCACCTCGGAGACACCGGACGCCGACAAAGGGCTTGCCACCGGCCTTATAACCACGAGCCAGCGGGTCGCGGTCACCGTCGGCATCCCGCTCCTTGGCGCTGTGATGGTCATACCGGGGAACCTGCTGTCGGGTATCCACCTCGCCCTCGCTGTGGATGTCCTTCTGACACTGACGGCCGTGCTCTTGATCGGCGCCGGGCTATACCAACCGCGACCTGTGCATAAATCTTGAGTTCCTCACCACCGGCGTGACCAATTCTGAATGGCAACAAGCGCAGGCCGATCTCCTGGACTGACGGGGATGCGACGGTCCTCGGCTGGATCGACCCAGCGGGTTGAGTCGTGGCATAACCGGACATGCTGGAAGCAGGGTGTCGCGCAGGCGCCCCGAGCGTTTACGGCGCGGAGCGGGCCTTCCGTCCGGGGATCGTCGGGCGGAACGCCGGGCGGCGTTTGCGCGCAGCGGCGGTTGCGTGTAGGGGCAGCAAATGCTTCGTCAGGTTCTCGTACCGCTGCACCCGGACGGCTGGAAGTTTGTCGCGCTCGCCGCCGCTGCCGCGCTGATCCTGTTCTTTCTGTGGCCGCCGCTGGGGTGGGCGGCGCTGATCCTGACCTTGTGGATCGTCTACTTTTTCCGCGATCCGTGGCGGGTGACGCCGATACGGCCGGGCCTGCTGATCAGCCCGGCGGACGGTATCGTCGTTTCGGTCGGGCCGGCGCCGCCGCCCACCGAACTCGGCATGGGCAGCGCGCCGATGACCCGGATCGGCATTTTTCTCAACATCTTCGACGTTCACGTCAATCGCGCGCCGCTGGCCGGCCGGATCGCGGCGCTGCGCTACACCAAGGGCAGGTTCGTCAATGCCAGCCTCGACAAGGCGAGCCTCGACAACGAGCGCATGGCCATCACGATCGTCCCGGCCGAAGGGCCGGAAGTCGCCGTCGTGCAGATCGCCGGTTTGGTCGCGCGCCGCATCGTGTGCGAGCTACGGCAGGGGCAGGCAGTCGGGGCGGGTCAGCGCATCGGACTGATTCGCTTCGGCTCGCGGGTCGATGTTTACTGTCCTGAACCTTACATCCCGCTGGTTGCACCGGGGCAGCGCATGATCGGCGGCGAAACCGTGCTCGCCGACCGGCTCGCCGCGGAACCGCCGCGCGGTGGGGTCGCGCATTAACCCGCCGCGGCGGCCTCTCATATAGAATAGCGTTGGAACCGCCGCGAAACGCGGCCGAGGAGGCGCAGGATGGGCGTGAATTCGTCGCGGATGCGGCCGCGCGTGCGGCGGCCGCGCATGCGGGTGCATCGCCTGCCGCATTTCTCGGTCAATCGGCTGGTGCCGAATATCCTGACCCTGCTGGCATTGTGCGCCGGCATGACGGCGATGCGCTTTGCGATGAATGGCTATTTCCAGGCCGCCGTGTATGCGATCATCGTGGCCGGCATTTTCGACGGCCTCGACGGGCGGATCGCCCGGTTGCTGAAATCGACCTCGCGCTTCGGTGCCGAACTCGACAGCCTGTCCGATTTCGTCAGTTTCGGGGTCGCGCCCGCCTCGGTGCTCTATCTGTGGACGATGTCGCAATTGCACAGCATCGGCTGGGCGATCGTGCTGTTCTTCGCGGTGTGCTGCGCGCTGCGGCTGGCCCGCTTCAACACCCAATTGGCCGAGCCGCCGCCTTATGCCGCCGGGTTTTTCAGCGGCGCCCCGGCCCCCGCCGGCGCCGGTCTCGTCATGATGCCGATGTTCGCCAGCTTCGAGTGGGGCGATTGGATCGCGCGCTCGCCTTATCTGAGCGCGGTCTGGATCAGCGGAGTCGCGCTGTTGATGATCAGTACGGTGCCGACCGTGTCGCTGAAGCGCATCGTGCGCGTGCCGCATCATCTGGTGATCCCGACCCTTCTCGGGGTCGGGGTTGCGACCGCGTTCTTGACGACCGCGCCATGGCCGACCCTGACCTGCGTCGGGCTCGTCTATCTGGGGTCGATCCCGTTGACGGTGCGCGCCTATTATCGGCTGCGCCACGCCGCCGAGGCACGCCGGGCCGAGCCCGCCGAAACCGCGGCCCGGACCGCGTCGGCGGCAATCCCCTACTCGATCGGCGACAGTTCCCCGCCAGCCAACGAATGGCGGCATTGAGCAGTGTCCGCTCAAGTCGATCAAAGACGTGAACCCAGGAGCGAGGCGCGCGCGAGGGGATCTTCATTTGAAAAGCCGATCGACCCTGATTTCTCGGCTCTGATCTAATCGTCAGCACGCGCCGCCGGACGCGGCTCGATCAGGCAGGCGTCGCCATAGGAGTAGAAGCGGTAGCGTTCGGCGATCGCGTGGGCATAGGCCCTCTTGATCCGGTCGAGCCCGGCCAAGGCTGCCACCAGCATCAGCAGGGTCGAGCGCGGCAGGTGGAAATTGGTCAGCAGCAGGTCGATCGCGCGAAACCGGTAGCCCGGCAGGATGAACAGCCGGGTCTCTCCGGCGAACGGAAGCAACTCGTTCCCCGTCGCTGCGGCGCTCTCCAGCAGACGCAGGCTGGTGGTGCCGACCGCGACGATGCGGCCGCCGGCGGCGCGTGCGGCATTGATCCGCGCCGCCGTCTCGGCATCAAGGTCGCCCCATTCGGCATGCATGCGGTGCTCGCGCGGATCGTCCGCCTTGACCGGCAGAAAGGTGCCAGGCCCGACATGCAGCGTCAGGGTCACCCAGTCGATGCCGCGCCGCGCCAGGCTCGAGAGCAGCGCCGGCGTGAAATGCAGCCCAGCCGTGGGCGCCGCGACGGCACCCTCGGCGCGGGCGAACATGGTCTGGTAATCGCCGCGGTCGCGGGCATCGCCGGCGCCGCGCCGGATGTAGGGCGGCAACGGCGTCGTCCCGTGCCGGGCGAGCGCGGCGCGAAAATCGTCGCCGACCAGTGCGAACCGCAGCGTCAGATCGCCTTCCTGCGCATGCCTGTCGACAATCTCGGCGGCAAAATCCTCGGCGAAGACCAGCCGATCGCCCGGACGCAGCCGGCGCGCGCCCTTGGCGAAGGCGCGCCACGCTCCCGCCCCGAGGTCGCGGTGCAAGGTGATTTCGACGCGGGCATCGCCGCGCCGGCCGACAAGGCGCGCCGGGATCACCTTGGTGTCATTGAATACGAGCAGGTCGCCGGGCCGCAACAGCGCCGGCAGGTCGGCGATCCGGCGATCCTCGAATGGGCCGCGGGGCGGTATGACCAGCAGCCGCGCCGCGTCGCGCGGTTCGGCCGGGCGGTCCGCGATCAGCTCCGGCGGCAGCGCGAAATCGAAATCATCGAGACGCATCCGCTACATATGCCTGATTGGTCCCCGGCTGGCGGCTTGTGCGATGGCGCGACCCGGTGCAGCCCGAGTCGGGCAACGGGTCGATCCAATCTGACCCTTTGCTGCAGAGCCGGCCGCCGAGCCGAGCGCTGGGGTCACGGCGCGCTGCTCTCGTCGGCCCAGCCTTCAGCCATGCGCGGCAGCCGCCTGGCACCGCGCCGCGCCGCTGTCGGAGCCGCCGGTACCGCCGCGGCGGCTGCGAGCTGGCCTTCAAGATCGATGTCGCGGCTGGAGGTGATCTCCAGCCGGGGATCCTCGAAGACATGCACCCGCCGTCGTCGACGCCAGGCCATGACGGTCTTGTCGCGCTCGCGCAGCAGCTCGACGATCTGCGGCCGGAACAGGCGCAATATCGCCGCCAGCCAATGATTGACCAGCCCGAACGGTCCGCTCGGCTCGGGCACGAAGCGGTCGAGCATGCGGACGACATCCTCGCCGCGATACCAGGTCTCGCCGGTGACCCAGCGATTGGTCGTGAACAGCCTGATTGGCTCTCCCTGCGAATCCAGCGCAAGGGCGAGCAGATGACAGACCTGGTCGCCGCCGCCCCGCTTCAACGGCGCCGCCTGGGGCGGCAGCCGCGCGTCGGCCACGGCCAACTCCGGCAGCAATAGCGGCGTCACCCCGGGCGGCATGCCGCCGGCTCGCAGAAACAAATGGAAATGACCATGCTCGCGGCCGACCCGGTCGGCCGCCGGATGGCAATGGTAGAAATACTGAACCTGGCTGACCGGATCGAACACGTCGTCGGCAGGATAATGCGCCCACTCGGCCATCCCGCGAATATCGCGCGCGATCTCCCGCAGGATGCTGCTGCCGCCCTCGGCAAGCCTGCGGCTGCACTCGCGCGCCGTTGCCGCCGCCAACGCTGCCTCGGCCTGCCTGCGGCTCACCCGCTCTCCCCCGAATTGGTGAACAAATCGTGTCCAGAATACCTATTGCGGCTTGTCGGGCAAAGACGGTTTTTTCGTCAGCGCGGGGTTGGAGAGGGTCCAGATCACGACTTCCTTCATTGCCGCGCCCAGCGCCTCGTCGAAGGCCAGAACGATTGGCTCGATCTCGTTTGCCGATGCCGGTTCCTGCCGGGTCACGGTGCGCTGCGCGATGATTTCACGCTCGGGCATCTTGATCAGCCGCACGATCAGGGTGACCCAGACCCGCGGCGGGGCCTCGGGGTCGGCGGGGTATTCCGCCTCGAAATGGCGCAGCTCCGAGGCGAGCACGAAATCGGCACGCAGCGCGGCGGATTCGCGGTCGATCGCGACCACGGCACGGCTGTTCTCGAAGCTTTCGAGCAGCGCCGTCTGCACCACCAGCGGAGCGCGGTCGGTCCATTGCGAATCGGCGAAGTAGTCAAGCGAGACCGGCGACCGGGTCAGCGCGATCCGGTCGCTGTCGAGCCCGGCCTGCGCCGTCGGAACATCGATCAGCAGCTGCGCCGAGACATGCGCCAGACCCGACGAGAATGTGCTTTTCGGCGTGACCCGGTAGAGGTGCTTGGGCTCCCCGGTGAACAGCGAGGCGCACCCGGCCACCGCGAGCCCGAGTGCCACCGCCGCAATATTGCGGCCGCGTTGCCTTATCGTGCTCATCGCGGGTGGTATCCTTCGCGGCGGTCGCCGAACAGGAACCGCGTCGGGTCGCGCTCGATCTCGGAGGACAGCCGGGTCAGGCCCGAGACCAGCTGCCGGGTATCGGCGATCAGGTCGTTGAACTGGCTGATGGTGCGCTGGGTGAAGTCGTGCACCCCCGGCCGCACATCCGAGATCGCGAGCTGCAGCTGGTGGTTGGTGTCGCTGAGACCCCTCGCCAGCTTGTCGTAATCCGTCAACAGCACGGTGAGCTGGTCCTTGAGCCCATCATGGGCGGAATAGCTCTGATCGACGTTGCGCAGCACAGTGCCGAGTTCCGCCAGCGCCGCGTCGGCATTGGTGATCGTCTCGGCGACGTCCTTGTTGCGCTCGGCGACATTGCCGGTGACGGACCGGAGATTGTCGAGGGTGTCGGCCAGCGCCTTGCGGTTGTGATCGTCGAGCATCGAATTGAGGTTGTCGGCGACATCGATCAGCCGCTCGAGCAATTGCGGCGCCCGCGAATAGACGCGTTCGAGCGAGGAACGGCGCGACTGGATCACGGGGTAGCGCTCGTCCGCCGCGGCGGTCAGTACCGGGGCCTCCTGGGTGCCGCCGCGGATCTGGATGAACGAAACGCCGCTCAGCAGATTGGTTTCGAGCCCGGCGACGGCATCGGTCTTGATGATGACGCTCTGCTCGAGTTCGACCATCACGCGGATGCGCTCGACGTTTTCCGGATCGATGCGGATGTCGACCACGCGGCCGACGCGGATGCCGTTATAGGTGACGGCGGAGCCTTCGCTGAGGCCGTTCACCGGGCCGGTGAAGTAGATGTCGTAATACGAATACTGCGTCGTGAACTCGAAGCGTGCGAGCCACAGGACCGCAATAAAAGCCAGCGAAACGAGCGCCAGCACAAAACCCCCGACCGCGACGTAATGAGCCCGTGTCTCCATGTTCTTCCCCTGCAGTGAGGCGGCTCAGGCCGAAGCCGGCCACCGGCCTCCCGCCTGCGGCGGCGGGGGCGAGGGGACCGGCAGCGGCGCCGGCCCAGCCGCCGCCGCCCGATCCCCCTCGTTCTCCTCCGGATGCGCCGCGCGGCCCCGCGGCCCGTGGAAATAGGCGCGGATCCACGGGTGGTCGTCGCGCAGATGCTGGTCGAGCGTGCCGACCCGGATCTTCTGGTCCACCAGCACGGCGACCCGGTCGCAGATCGCGAACAGGCTGTCGAGATCGTGGGTCACCATGAAGACGGTCAGACCGAGGCTGGCCTTCAAGTCGCGGATCAGCCGGTCGAAGTCACCGGCGGCGATCGGGTCGAGCCCGGCGGTCGGCTCGTCGAGGAAGACGATCTCCGGGTCGAGCGCCAATGCCCGGGCGAGCCCGGCCCGCTTGCGCATGCCGCCCGACAATTGCGCGGGAAACTTCTCGCCGGCGTCTTCCGGCAATCCAACGAGCCCCACCTTGCAGGCGGCGATCTCGTCCATCAGCCGCAGCGGCATCTCGTAATGCTCGCGCAGCGGCACCTCGATGTTCTGCGCGACCGTCAGCGAGCTGAACAGCGCGCCGTCCTGGAACAAGACGCCCCAGCGCCGTTCGAGTTCGCGCCGGGCGCGATCGTCCATCTGCACGACATCGCGTCCGAACACTTCGATATGGCCGGCTTCGGGCTGGTTAAGCCCGACTACCGTGCGCAGCAGCACGGACTTGCCGGTGCCGGAGCCGCCGACGACGCCGAGCACCTCGCCGCGCCGAACCTCGAGGTCGAGCCCATTGTGCACGGTCTGGGTGCCGAAGCGATTGACCAGCCCGCGAACCCGTATGATCGGCTCTTCGGTTTCCTCCGCCATGGGTCTACTCGGCACCGCTCAGATGTGCAGCAGCGAAAAGGCGATCGAAAAGGCCGCATCGGTCACGATCACGAAAAAGATCGACTCGACGACCGACAGGGTGGTCAGGCGCCCGACGCTTTCGGCGCTGCGTGACACCTTGAACCCTTCATAGCAGCCGATCAGCGCGATGATCCCGCCGAAAAAAGGGGCCTTGATGATCCCGACCCAGAAGGTCCATTCCCCGATCGCGTTCTGCAATTGGCGCAGGAATTGCGGGATCGAAATCCCGAGCGCGGCGAGCGACATCAGCGAGCCGCCGAGCATTCCCATCATGTCGGCGTAAAAGGCGAGCAGCGGCAGCGTGATCACGAGACCGAGCAGCCGCGGCAGCACGAGCACCTCGACCGGGTCGAGGCCGAGGGTGCGCATCGCGTCGATTTCCTCGTTGACCTGCATCGTCCCGATCTGCGCCGTGAAGGCGCTCCCGGAACGGCCGGCGATGATGATCGCGGTCAACAGCACCCCGAGTTCGCGCAGGATCGCAATCCCGAGCAGGTTGACGGTATAGATCTCGGCGCCGAACCGGCGCAGCTGGTCGGAGCCCTGATAGGTGAACACCACCCCGATCAGGAATGACAGCAGCCCCACGATCGGCAGCGCATTGACCCCGGTCAATTCGAGTTGAACGACCAGCGCGGTCAGGCGCAACCGGCGCGGATGGCGCCACAGCCCGGCGATCGTGACCGTGACGAGACCGACAAAGCCGAGGATGGCATAGAGCCGATGCCCCAGCCCGATCGTGATTTCGCCGATGTGGGCGACGAAGCCGACCAGCGTATGATGCGGCGGGATCGGATGCGGCGCCGGCTGCACCAGCCCGCGGGCGCGCACCTGCTCGAACACCGGCCCGAAATGGGGCCGAAGGTTGCGCAACGCGACGTTGTTGCCGCGCTCGGCGAGCGCATGCTCGGTGCGCAAGACCAGCCACGCTCCGGCGGTGTCCAGCCGCTCGATGCCGGAGAGGTCGAAGGTGACCCGCTCGCCCTGCGGCAGGTCCATGGTCTGCAGCCGCTCGTCCAGCTCGGCCGCGGTCGCGACCAGCCACTCCCCCCGTGCTTCCAGGACCAGCGATCCCGGCTCGTGCGATGCAACGATCGTAGCGGCGTCGGACGCCATCGCTCTCCAGGCCCCAGCCCGGCGGCACGGGTTGCGCGGCACGGGACTTCCCAACTACGCGAAAAGCGGCTATCCCGCAATAATCAGTAGCTTTTCCCGCCGTCCCGAGGACCCCGTCATGGATTTGAAGCAGCACATCCGCGCGATCCCCGACTTCCCGAAGGCCGGCATCCTGTTCTACGACATTTCCACGTTGTTGGCGCACGCCCCCGCCTGGCGCGCCACCGTCGAGAGCCTTGCCGAGGCCTTGCGCCCGCACGAACCCGACCTGCTGATGGGCATCGAGTCGCGCGGGTTCCTCGTTGCCGCGCCGCTTGCCTACGCGCTCAACCGGGGGTTTGCCATGGTCCGCAAGAAGGGCAAATTACCCGGCCGCACGGTGCCGTTCTCCTACGCGCTCGAATACGGCACCGATACGATCGAAGTGCAGGAAGACGCGATCGCCCGCGGGCAGCGCGTCGTCGTGGTCGATGATCTGCTGGCGACCGGCGGGACGATGCAAGCGGCCATCAGCCTCGCCCGGCAGCGGGGGGGCGAGGTGGTCGGCGCCGCCTGCATCATCGAGCTGGCGTTTCTGAACGGACGCAGCCGTCTCGACGTGCCGTTCACCTCGATGGTGACCTACGACAGCTGAGCCGGCTTGGCGAGGCCGGCTGAAACGCACGGTGCCCGCCGCACATTGGCGACGGGCACCGGTACGTTTCCGGAAAGCCGCTTAGTGCAGGGCGGCGCTCGATCCGGCGAGGGCGAACCCGATCGGGGTCCTCTCGGGCGCCTTGAAGCCCTGGGGTCGGTCGTCCTCGACGATAACGCCGTCGAGTGCGAGCCGGCCATCGATGACGGACAGGCTCAGTAGGGCCGGGGCGAGCGGGTCGCCTTCGCGGTCGAGCAGACGCTCGGCGATCGGGTCCTCGACCAGGCTCTGCACTGCCCGCTTCAAGGGCCGCGCCCCGAAAGCCGGGTCCCATCCCAGTTCGGCCAGCCGTTCCCGCGCCGCATCGTCCGCAACCAGGGTCAGACCGCGTTCCGCCAACCGTTGGTTGACCCGGAGCAGCTGGATCTCGACGATCCGCGCCATCTCGTCGCGGCCGAGCCGGCCGAAGATCAGCACGTCATCGAGCCGGTTCAGAAATTCCGGCCGGAAGGCGCGCCGCACCTCTTCCATGACCTCGCCGCGGACATGCCCGACCGGCTCGTGCTCCCCGAGCCCGAGCAATGCCTCGGAACCGAGGTTCGAGGTCATGATCAGGATCGCATGGCGGAAATCGGCGGTGCGGCCCTGGCCGTCGGTCAACCGGCCATCGTCGAGCGCCTGCAACAGCACGTTCAGCACGTCGGGATGCGCCTTCTCGACCTCGTCGAGCAGCACCACCTGGTACGGCCGGCGGCGGATGCGTTCGGCCAGGGAGCCGCCATCGTCATAGCCGACATAGCCCGGCGGCGAGCCGATCATGCGCGACACCGTGTGCTTCTCCATGTACTCCGACATGTCGAGCCGGGTGATCGCGTTCTCGTCGTCGAACAGGAACTGCGCCAAGGCCTTGGCCAATTCGGTCTTGCCGACGCCAGTCGGCCCGAGGAACAGGAAAGAGCCGGTCGGCCGGGCCGGGTCCTTGAGCCCGGCGCGGGCGCGGCGCACCGCCTTGGACACGGCGCGCACCGCCTCGGTCTGGCCGACGACGCGCTCGGCGAGCTTCGCTTCCATGTCGCGCAGCCGCTGCCGCTCGGCTTCGAGCATGCGCTCGACCGGGATGCCGGTCCAGCGCGTGACGACCGCCGCGACATCGCGGGCGCTGACCTCCTCGCGCTCGGTCGAGGCGCGAGCCTCGGCCTCGGCAAGCCGGTGTTCGAGATCGGGGATCGTCGAATAGGTCAGCTCGCCGGCGCGGCTCCAATCGCCCTCGCGCTGCGCGCGTTCGAGCTGCGTCCTGGCCTGGTCGAGCTCCTCCTTGAGGCGGCGGCCTTCGGTGCGCCGCGACTGCGAGGCCCGCCAGGTCTCCTCGCTCGACGCTTCCTCAGCCTCGGCGGCGGTCAGCTCGGTTTCGAGCTGCTGCAGACGGTCCTGCGAAGCCTTGTCGGGCTCTGCGCGCAACGCCTCGCGCTCAATCTTGAGCTGCACGACCTTGCGGCTGACCGCGTCGAGCGCCTCGGGCTTCGAGTCGATCGCGATGCGCACCCGCGAGGCGGCCTCGTCGATCAGGTCGATCGCCTTGTCGGGCAGGCGGCGGTCGCCGATGTAGCGCGAGCCGAGCCGCACCGCGGCGACGATCGCGGCATCGGTGATGCGCACTCCGTGATGCACCTCGTAGCGGCTCTTCAACCCGCGCAGGATCGAGACCGCATCCTCGATCGAGGGCTCGTCGATCGTGACCGGCTGGAAGCGCCGCGCCAACGCCGCGTCCTTTTCGATGTAGCGGCGGTATTCGTCAGGCGTCGTCGCGCCGACGCAGCGCAATTCGCCGCGCGCCAAAGCCGGCTTCAGCATGTTGGACGCGTCGATCGCGCCGTCGGTGCGGCCGGCCCCTATCAGCGTGTGCACTTCGTCGATAAACAGGATGATGCGCCCTTGCGCCGCCTGCACCTCGGCCAGCACCGCCTTGAGCCGCTCCTCGAACTCGCCGCGGAACTTGGCGCCCGCCAGCACCAGGGTCAGATCGAGCGCGAGGACGCGGCGGTCCTTGAGCCCTTCCGGCACGTCGCCGGCCGCGAGGCGCTGCGCCAGGCCCTCGACGATCGCGGTCTTGCCGACGCCGGGTTCGCCGATCAGCACCGGATTGTTCTTGGTGCGCCGCGCCAATACCTGGATCGTGCGGCGGATCTCGTCGTCGCGGCCGATGACCGGGTCGAGCTTGCCCTGCCGCGCCTCTTCGGTCAGGTCGCGGGCGTATTTGGCGAGCGCCTCCCAGCCCTGCTCGGCCGAGGCAGCGTCGGCCGTGCGGCCCTTGCGCATCGACGCGACCGCCTCGGTCAATGCCGCGGGATCGGCCCCGGCGCGCGTGAACAGGCCGCGTAGCGGGCCCTGGGCCGCCAGGCTTTCGAGCAGCCGCTCGGCCGTTACGAAACGGTCGCCGCCGGCGCGCGCCGCCTCGCTGGCGGCCTGCAACACCGTCGCCAGTTCGGGCGACATGTAGATCGGGTGCGGGCCCTCCCCGGTCGCTTTTGGCAACCGGTCGAGCCGCTCCTCGGCGGCGGCCTTGAGCAGATCGGGGTCGCCGCCGGCATCGCGCACGATGCGGCGCGCCAGGCCGTCGCCGTCGTCGATCAGCGCCTTCAACAGATGCTCGGGGATCAGATTATGATGGCGGCCGGCCAGGGCCTCCATCTGCGCGGCCTGCAGCGCGCCGCGCGCGCGTTCGGTGAAATTGCCGAAGTCCATACTGGCACTCCGTAATGGTCCCGCCCTCCAGGAGGCGCAGGAAAAACACCGCGGGCGGCCCGCCCCATGCGCGGCCGCCCGGCGTCGTGCTCCCGAGATGGGGTCCAACGCCCACGAAATCAAGATCTTCGACAGAGCTGCCCGGCCTGACACAAATTGTGGAGCAGGCTGGTTTCCGGCCCGCGCCTCCTGCACTGTTTGGTTGCCGGCCGCGGCCCCGATGCCGCAAGGTCTGGGAAGGCCTCCGGTAGTGGCGGAGATGATGGTGCGTGCGCCTCGGATCACCGGGTGGATTGCTGCGGTCCTGTTGGCTGCGCCCGCGACCGCGACCGCGGCAGCCGGAGAGCCCGTACCGATCATGGTCAGCTATCAGCAGGGTCTTTACGGCTCGCTGCCGCTCTATGTCGCGACCGAGAAGGAATGGTGGACGGCGGTCGGGCTGCGGCCGAGCTTTGTGACCTTTCCGGCCGATGGCGAACAGCTCGGCGCCGGCGCCGACCAGGTCTGGGAGGTGGCCGCTACTGCGCCGCTTTCGGCAATCCTCGGCGCCGACCGTTTCGGGCTCTTGACCGTCGGCATCGCCGATGACGCCAGCGATGCCAGCGTCGTAATGGCCCGGCCGAAGGAGGTCGACGCGATCTTCAAACGCCCGGCCTTCCTGAAGGGCAAGGAGCTGTTGGCGACGCCGGAGACGACCGCCGAATATGTCGCGCGGGCCTGCCTTGCCAAATGGCGGCTGCAACCCGAGGACATGCATGTGGTCGCGGTCGATCCGGCTGACATCCTCGCGCATTTCGCCGACCGCGATGGCCGGATCGCGGCACTCTCCGCGCCCGATGATTACGCCCTGTTCGAGAAGCGGGCCGGCATCACCGTTTGCAGCGGCAAGAACGCCGGCGTCATGATCCCCGGCGCGCTGGTCGCACGCGCCGATTTCGCCGGAGATCATCCGGAGCGGGTGGCGCGCTTCCTCGCCGTGTTCCTGCACGCGGTGGCGTGGCAGAAGACCCACCGCGACGAAACGCTGGCGCTGATGCGCCGGTTCTACAGCGGTTACGGCATCCGGTTGAGCGATGACGACGTGGCGAAGGAGTTCGATACTCGCCCGACCTTCGCGCTTCCCGAGCAGCTGAAGCTGCTCGACCGCAGCCACGGCGGGGTCTCCGCGGCCGATGGCTGGTATGGCCGGCTCTCGGCCTATCTGGTTTCCGCCGGGGCCGTGCAGGCGCCGCCCCTCGGCGAGTCGTTCCTCAGCGAGCGCTATGTGCGATGGGTCGCAGGCGACCCGGTGCTGAAGGCATTCGCGGAAGGGGAATAAAGTCGTGTTTACGCCCGCGCCACGAGGGTAGAAGTCGGGAAACGGAGGGCGGCAGATGCGGACAGGGGCGGATTACCGCGAGGCGCTGCGGGATGGGCGGCGCGTCTGGGTCATGGGCGAAGGCCAGGTCGAGGACGTCACGACGCATCCGGCGACCCGGGCGGTGGTTGACGAATACGTCGCCTGGTACGACCGGCACCTCGATCCGGAGTGGCAAAAGATCCTGCTGGCGCCGCCCGACTCTCGCGGCAAGCGCCGACCCTGGGCCTATACTGCCCCGAGGGGCATCGACGATCTGCGCGGCATGGGGCGCAGCTTCGCCCGTACCACCTTCCTCTCAGCCGGCAACATCACCCACACTCCGGCTTACGGCAACCTGATCGCGCTCGGAGTGATGCTGGCGACGCAGGAAAGCAACGTCTCGCCGCCGCAGATCGCCAACGCTGCGAAATACCGCGAGATGATCGCGGCGAGCGGGCATTTCCTGACCTTCTGCGGCGGCGCCGCGCCGATCGGCCTGCGCCTGCGTCCCGACCCCGCGAGCCGCAACGCGCTGCGCCTCGTCCGCGAGACCGACAGCGGCGTCGTGATCAGCGGCCGTGTCGGCATGCACACCAGCCCGGCCTATGCCGAGGCGGTCTATGTCGGCGCCCTCAACGGCATCGAAATAGAAGGAAAGCGTGCCAGCTTCATCGTGCCGGTCGGCGCGCCCGGGGTGACCACCTTGTGCCGCAAGCCTGCGGCGCGCGAGGCCGACCGGTTCATGGCCCCGCTGTCGAGCCGCTATGACGAGCTTGACGGCCAGATGTGGCTCGAAGACGTGCTGGTGCCGTGGGAGCAGGTGTTCTTCGTCGAGGCCTCGCCCGAGCCGATCGCGCGCTGGCTGCTGTGGCATCATCTGTATGGCTGGCTCGCCAAGGCTGAATTCACCCTCGGCCTGGGATTAGCCCTGAGCGATGCGCTCAGACTGACCGAGCACCCGCCGACCATCGAATACATCGTCGATCTGGTCGCGGCGGTGCAAACCGCGCGAAGCTGCCAGACCGCCGCCGAACTCGACCCAAAATTCACCCCGGCCGGGTACTGCTATCCGAACTTTCAGCATCTGCTGCCGGGCGGCCTGGCGCTGATGCAGATGCGCCAGCGCATCTCCGAGTTGCTGCGGCTTATTCCGGGCTCCTCGCTGGTGGTCGCCCCGTCGGACCGCGACCTGGCCGACCCGGTGATCGGCGCCGGGCTTGACGAGTGCTTCGCGGGGGCAGGCTATACCGCGCGACAGCGAGCGGCCTTGCTGCAGCTTGCTGCCGATCACGTCTCCTCCGCGCTCGACGCGCGGGAATCGGCGTTCGAGCTGCACGCCAGCGGCGGCATCCCGGCGTGGCGCGGCCGCCTGCGGCAGAGCTTCGACCGCTATAACGAGCTGGCCAATGCGGTTCTGCAACAGCTCGACCTGGCGATGCCGGCCATCGACATCAGCGCGGTACGCGAGGCGCCGCTGGCGCCGCGTCGGGTGAACACGCCGCCGCCGGCAAGCAAATCGGGAGCATAGCCGGGCATCGCTCCAACCAGCCCGGCACAGCCCGCCCGGGACCGACCGTTAAGGCTTCCTCAATCCGCGCTCGCGTTAACTGCGGCGGGAACGGAGCGGCGGACACCCGAGGCTTTGATGGCACCCTTTGCAAGCCGCCGGTCGCGGTTGGCGAAACACGGCGAACGAATGTTCTCCGGGGTGCGGCCAATCACCCTGCTGCTGGGCTGCGGAATCATCATCAATGCGGCCATTCTGATCATCACCGGCCTCGCCGCCGGACATATGCGCGAGCAGGCCCTCGCTACTACGGAAGCCGAGCTGGGTCGTCTCGACCTGGTCGTTGCCGAAGAAGACAGCCGCTATTTCAGTGCTCTCGATGCGCAACTGCAAAGCATCGCCGAGCGCATCCGCAGCCGGACCGGACCGGATGCCAATAACCGTGCCGTTCTCGGAGGCGAAGCGCTCCACGAGCTTCTAAGCAACAAGATCGGCGGCAACGACCAGATCGAGGCGGTGACCCTGATCGGCCCCGACGGCAAGCTGGTCAATTGGTCCCGCGGCTGGCCGGTACCCGATATCGATTTCAGCCACCGCGATTATTTCCGGGCGTTGAGTTCCGATCCCGGTCTGCAGGTTTATATCGGCGCCGCCGCAACCGATGCGGGCCGTCCCGCCCTCACCCTGGCGCGCCGTCTCACCGGCGCATCCGGCAAGTTGCTCGGGGTCCTCGCGATGACCCTGCCCGAGGCGGAAATCGAGAATTTCTACCGCTCGGTGCCGTTAGGGGATGACGGCACGATTTCGCTTGTGCGCCGGGACGGCCTGTTGCTGGCCCACTATCCCGCCGACGTTCCGATCGGGCAGGTGGTATCGGACGAAATGCTCGGCGATTTTCTCGACAACGGCACCGGCGGCACGATGCGCGAGCCGGTCCCGACCGACGGCCCCTGGCGCATCAAGGCGATCCACGCCCTGCGCGACTATCCGCTGGCGGTGATGCTGAGCCGGCGCGGCGACCGGGCATTGGCCGGCTGGTCGCGCCAGGTACTGCTGTTCGCCGGCCTCGCGGTGATCGGAGCCTTCGCGGTCGCGGCGATGGTGCTGTTGATCGCACGGCAAATCCGCATCTATTCGACGCTGGCAACGATCCGCGCCGAGAAGATCGAAGTGGAGCGCGCCCGCATCGCGGCGGAGGCGGAGCTGCTCAAGAAGGAGCGCCTGTCGGTACTCGGCCAGCTGACCGCGACGGTGGCGCACGAACTGCGCAACCCGTTGAGCGCGATCCGCAACACGCTATTCAGCATCAAGGAACTGGCGAGCAGCAAGGGGCTGAAGCTCGACCGCCCGGTGGCGCGCATGGAACGCAGCATCGAGCGCTGCGACCGGATCATCGCCGACCTGCTCGAATATACGAAGACGCGCGAACTGCGCCGCAGCACGGTCGCGTTCGACCGCTGGCTCGACGACGTATTGAACGACCAATCCCTGCCTTCGGGCATCGTTCTCACCCGCGACCTGCATGCCGGCAACGCCGCGGTGCCGATCGACGCCGACCGGATTCGTCGCGTCGTCATCAACCTGCTGGATAATTCAGCCCAGGCATTGACCGAGGACAAGGCCGGCACCGGCGAGAAGCGCATAACGGTGAGTACGGCCCCAATCGGCGACACGATCAGGATGGTGATCGAGGATTCGGGGCCGGGCATCCCGGCCGAGAACCTCGCCCGCATCTTCGAGCCGCTGTTCAGCACCAAGAGTTTCGGCACCGGGCTCGGGCTGGCGACCGTCAAGCAGATCGTGATGCAACATGAGGGCGACATCGCGATCGACAGCGAGCCCGGCAAGGGCACCCGGGTCACCGTCCGGCTGCCGCTCGGCGAACTCGCCAAAGCGGCAGCCTGAATCCACTCCGTTCCTCACGGCCCCGGGCAGCCGTGGACTGGTGATCGCCCCTGCACCGCGTGACGAGCCCCCTAATCGCACCCGGCCGATCAGGTCTCGCCGCCCAGTTCCTGCGCGATTTCGAGAAGCTCGCGACGGCGCGGGACGCGGTCGCCCCAGACGCGGTCGAAATCGGCGACCAGCGGCTTGACCCTGTCCGAGCCGAGCACCGCTCGCGCCTGCGCCACATCATCGAACTCGTAGAAGGCGATATGCAGGGCGGGATCGTTGCGGTCCCAGCAGCGCCAGCCCCGGCGCGCCTCAAAGGTGCGCAGGGCCCAGGGCAGGTGATCGGTCTCGTACCAATGGTCGAAGCGTGCCCGCTCCGCTTCCGGCACCTCGGCGCGGACAGCCAGCCAGGCCCTGCCCACGACTACTCCTCCGAGGCGTCGGTGATCGTGAAACCGATCTTCAGGGTAACCTGATAATGCTGCACTTGGCCTTCGTCGATATGGCCGCGGGTCTCGACCACCTCGAACCAGCGCAGGTTCCGCAGACTCTGCGAGGCACGGCCTACCGCGGTTTGAATCGCATCCTCGATGCTGTCTTCCGACGAGCCGACGATCTGGATGATTTTATAGACATGGTCGTCCATGGGGCTCCTCCTTCGGCCGCCGGATCGCGGCAGTTGCGGGGCTAACGACGACAGCTTTCACCGGCGCGCCCGTGCCGTCAACGCGATCAGCACGCCGATCATCCCGGCGGCCGCACCGGCGCCGCGAAAGATCACGCTGAAGGCGGCGAGAAACGCGGCGTCGGCGCCGCCGCCGCGGGCCGCAGCGATGCCTTCGATCGCCGCAAAAGCGAGGCTCAGCATCGCCGCGGCGATGATGACCCCGAGGGTTCGCGTCATCATCGACAGGCTGCCGGCGACGCCGCGATCGGCGACGCCCGCGCCTGCCATCACCGCCTCCATATAGGCGACCTGGAACAGCCCGATCCCCCACCCCTGAAGCGCCAGGGTCAGGCCCATCGCCAGCGGGGCCGTGTCGGTCTGCCAGCGGCCGACCAGGAACAGGCCGACCCCGGCGGCAAGCGCCCCGGTCGCCGCGAGCCGGTCGGCGGGAATGCGCGCGAGCATCCATCCCGCCGCCGGCGATGCCGCCGCCATTCCGACGAAGCCGGCGCCAAGCACCGCACCGGCGAGCGGCAGCGGCAGCGCGCCGAAGCGGTCGAAAAAATACGGCGCAAACAGCAGCACCGAAAAGCTCGCAAGGTTGAGCAGCACGGCTGCGATATTGATCGCCGCGAAGCGCCGGTTGCGAAACAGGTCAAGCCTCAGCATGGGGTGGGAGGCTCGTGCCTCCCACCACACGAAGCCGCCCAGCCCGGCGACAGCGATGGCGGCCAGCAGCATCGCCACGGTGCTCCGCGCGGCAGCAGTGTGCGAGCCTGTGTGCGCGAGCGCATTCAACGCGAGCAGCAGACTGCCGAGGCCGAGTGCCAGCAGCGCCGCGCCGGGAACATCGAAGCGCTCGCCCAGATGCGAAGCCGCAGGCAGCGGCTGTTCCCGCAGCAGGGCCAGCGCGCCAAGCGCGATCGGCGCCCGAAACCAGAATACGCCGGGCCAACCCCAGCGCGCGGCCAGCAACCCGCCGAGCAGCGGGCCGAGCGCCGAGCCCAGCGCGAACACCAGCGTGAACAGCCCGAGCGCCTGCCCCCGCCGCGCCTCCGGGTAGAGGCTGGTCACCAGGGCCGGCGCGCAGCTTATAATCAGCCCGGCGCCGATTCCCTGCAGGCCGCGGAACAGCAGCAGCCAGCCGAAGCTGGGGGCCGCGGCGCACAACAGAAAGGCGAGGCCGCTCCATGCCAGGCCGGCGCGGAACACCTTGGCGTGACCCCAGATATCGCCGGCGCGGCCGAACGCCAGCATCAGCCCGGCATGCGTCAGCATGTAGCAGATCACGACCCACTGGATCATCGGCAGCACCAGCGCGAAGTCGCGCGTGATGTCCGGGAAAGCGATGTTGACGGCGGTGTCAAGCGGCACCACCGACATGCCGAGCCCGACCGGCACGACCCGCAGCCACGGCACGGGCGCGGCCTCGCCGGGCACAAAACCCGGCGATGTTGCGCTATGGTGATCGTCGCGGCGGCGGTCAGCCACGAACGCCCGCTGCGCTAGGCCCCGATTGCCGGACACTGCACCGCGACTTAGAGCGAGCCACCATGCCCCTTTCCCATGCCCCGAAGCGACCGTGAACCCGGCCCGCTGCGCCGTCAATGCGAGGCACCCGGGATGACTCGGCAACCCGCCGACCTGAAGACGGCGGCGGCGACCGCGACGGCCGCCGCGGCATTCGGGCGGCACGGCAGTCCGGGCGCCGCGGTCGATCGCCACGCCGCGCCCGCCTTGCCGTTCACGTGCGGAATGGATCGCGGCTGTGGCGCCGCGGACGGGATTGTGCACACCGCGATCTACGACGAGCCCTATCGGTCATGAACTCGCTCGGGCGCCTTTCGGCCGGCCGCACCCGGCGCAGCGTCCTGCGCTCGCTCGGCGCAGCCGGCGCCGTCGCGGCGCTGTCCGGCGCGCCGGCCGCCGCGCTCGCCCAGAACGCCGTCGCGGCTGCCTCGGACGGCGTCGTCAAGCTCGGGCTGCTGCTTGATCTGTCCGGGCCGTATGGCAATTTGAGCGGGCGAGGCAGCGTCGCCGCGGCGCGCATGGCGGTCGAGGATTTCGGCGGTACCGTGCTCGGCGCCCCGGTCGAGATCGTCTTCGCCGACCATCACGACAAGGCCGAGGTGGCGGCGACGACCGCGCGCGACTGGTTCGACGCGCAGCACGTCGACGCAATTATGGACGTGTCGTCCTCCTCCGCCGCGCTGCAGGTGCAGGCGATCGCGCGCAGCCGCGACAAGATCGTCATGCTGAGCTCGGCCGGCGCCAAGCGCCTGACCGGAGAGGCGTGCAGTCCGACCTCGGTGCATTACGTGTTCGATACCTACGCCGTCGCGCACACCGTGGGCACGGCATTGGTCGCACGGGGCGGCAACACGTGGTTTTTCATCACCGTCGATTACAGCTTCGGCTACGACCTCGAAAACGACACCGCGTCGGTAGTGACCGGAAGCGGCGGCCGAGTGCTGGGCCACGCCCGCCACCCGCTCGACGCCCCGGATTTCTCGTCCTATCTGCTGCAGGCCCAGCAATCGCAGGCCAAGGTCGTCGGCTTCGCCGACGGCGGCGACGACATGATCCATGCGATCCAGCAGGCGGTGAAACTGGGCATGCGTGAAAGCGGTCAAACCCTGGCGCTGCTTTCGGGCGTCATCGACACGATCGACACGCTCGGCTTGGCGACGGCGCAGGGCATGATGCTGAGCGAGGCGTTCTATTGGGACATGAACGACGCGACCCGCGTCTGGTCGCGGCGCTTCTTCGAGCGTCAGCGGAAGATGCCGAACAGCCTGCAAGCCGGGGTCTATTCGGCCACCATGCATTATTTGCAAGCCGTGCGCGCGGCCGGCACCGACGCCGCCGATCCGGTTATGGAGGCGATGCGCGCCGCCCCGATCGATGATTTTTTCGCTCAGGGAGGTCATATCCGCGCCGATGGCGTGATGGTCCACGACATGTATCTGTTCCGGGTCAAGGCGCCCGGCGAATCGCGGGGGCCGTGGGACTATTACGAGCTGCTGGCGAAGATCCCGGGCGACCAGGCCTTCGAGCCGCTGTCGCAATCCCGCTGTCCGTTAATCAAGAAATAGCGGGTTTGCCGAGACGCGCGATGGAGCGTGTCGAGGCGGCCGGGCGTTTCATGCTGCAGTCCCCTCCGACGGAGTACAGCGATGAAAGCGATGTTGATCGGCGCCGCGATGGCCCTTGCCGCGGCGACCGCCGTGACCGCGGCCCCCTCCCCCGCCGCCGCCCGCGGATGCCTCAAAGGCGCCGTGGTCGGCGGCGTTGCCGGGCATTATGCCGGACGCCATACCCTGCTCGGCGCCGGCGTCGGCTGCATGATCGGCCGGCATGAAGCCAACCGGCAGGATCGCGACCGCGCCTATCGTCAGCAGCGGCAATACGACAGTAACGGTTATGGCTATGATGATGGCCGCGGGTACGGGCGATGATCGGGCCTGATCCGCGGCGGCGGTAATAAGGATGTCCGCGCCCCCGAAGAGAATTTCCCGTTACCGCGAGCGGGCCGAGCGGCGCAAAGCCAAGCTCAAGGCCAAGCGGCGCCGTCAACGGGCGCGCGCCGGGCACTGAAGCGGGATCCGATCAAATTGGATCGGCGAATATCGATCCCTCCGCAGGCACGACCCGCGGGTCCCACGTCTGCATCGCCAATGCGTGGAACATAGACGTGGGTGGCCGGGACAAGCCCGGCCACGGGGTCGAGAGATGCGATTCGACTCAAGTGGATACTGCTGCACAGCAGATTCCGTTGAGGTTGCACCATTTCTCCCCGTCATCCGCGGGCTTGTCCGGGCTTGTCCCGGGGATCTACGTGGATGGCGGGGACAGGCCCGGTGATGACGGGCAAAAGGGCCGATTCAACCCGGGCGGAACCTGCTCTGGCATCCGTTTCCGTAGAAGCGAATCGTCCCGTTTCTCCCTCAGAGGCCGGCGAAGCCGGCCGCGGCGATACGATTTCATGCGCCGGCGGCGAACACTCGAGTGCCGTTTCGGGCGCCGACCCGCTTTGCTGCAAGCCCGGACCGAAACGGAGTCGGCAAGATCGCGGCGACATTTCTGACACAACCGGCGGTGCCTGGGGCATAGTCTAGGGCCAGAAAGCCAGAAGAAACCAGGAGGAGAGGATGGCCGAACTGGCGGCGGTAAGGCCAACAACGGCGGAAATATCGCCGGTGGAGCGGGCAACGATGGCGCGCGTGGCGCGCCGGCTGCTGCCGTTGCTGATGCTGTGTTATTTCATCGCCTATCTCGACCGCGTCAATGTCGGGTTCGCGGCGCTGACGATGAACAAGGCGCTCGGATTTTCCGAGGCGGTGTTCGGGTTCGGCGGCGGCATCTTCTTTCTCGGCTACTTCATCTTCGAGGTGCCGAGCAATGTCATCATGTCGCGGGTCGGCGCGCGGGTGTGGATCGCGCGCATCCTGATCACCTGGGGCCTGATATCGGGGTTCACCGCCGCGGCGGTCGGGCCATATTCGTTCTTCTCGATCCGGTTCCTGCTCGGGATCGCCGAATCCGGGTTCTTCCCCGGCATCATCCTGTATCTGACCTGGTGGTTCCCGTCCTTTTATCGCTCGCGGATCGTTGCGCTGTTCATGGCGGCGATCCCGATCTCGAACCTGATCGGCTCGCTGGTGTCGGGCTTTCTGCTGAAACTCGACGGCTGGCTTGGCGTTGCCGGCTGGCAATGGCTGTTCATTCTCGAAGCGGCGCCGGCAATCGTGCTCGGGGTCGTCTTCTATCTTTACATGACCGACCGGCCCGGCGAGGCGCATTGGCTGGCGCCGGAGCAGCGGACCTGGCTGGTCGCGCGGCTCGACGCCGAGCGCGCCCAGCGCGAGGCGATCCGCCATTACAGCCTGTGGGAGGCATTGCGCAACCGCCGCGTGCTGCTGCTGAGCCTGGTTTATTTCGGCGGCACCTACTCCGGCTATGGCATCGTGATGTTCCAGCCGCAGATCGTGCGCAAGCTGGCCGAAGGCTTCGGCACGATCGGGGTGATCAACGCCATTCCCTACGTCTTCGCGGCGGTCGCGATGGTGTTGTGGGGCCGCCATTCCGACCGCACCGGCGAGCGCGCCGGCCACACCGCGATTGGCTACTTGGTCGGCGGCGCCGGGCTGGCGGCCTGCGCGATGATGACCGACCCGGTCGCGACGATGGCGATGCTGGTCATCGCGGCGATGGGTCAGTCCTCGACCGGGCCGTGCTTCTGGTCGTTGCCGACGGCGATGCTGTCGGGCACCGCCGCCGCCGGCGGCATCGCGCTGATCAACGCGCTCGGCAATCTCGGCGGCTTTTTCGGGCCCTACGTGTTCGGCCTGGTGCGCGACGCCACCGGCAATTTCTCGTTCGGCCTACTCGCCATCGCATGCGGCCCGGTGATGTCGGCGATCGTCGTGCTGCTGCTCGGGCACGATCGGCGGCTCGAACATATTCCCGCCCGCAGCGCCGCCGAATAATCTGCAACTACGCGGCGTCGTGGAAGATGATGCCGAGCGTGAAACGGCGGCCGGAACGCAGGCGGCTGACGCCGTGGCGCATCGTGACCCGGTAGGGGCCGCGCTTGCCCTCGACGGGGCGATGGTGCACAGGGAAGATCACCGCATCGCCCTGCCGTAACGGGACGACCTCGCCGCGCGACTGCGCGCGCGGGCGCTGTTCCACGAGCAGGAATTCGCCGCCGCTGAAATCGGCGACGGGATCGCTGAGCAGCACGGTCGCCTGAAGCGGGAACACCAGCGCGCCATAGAGATCCTGGTGCAGGCAGTTGTAGTCGCCGGCCTCGTATTTCAGGATCAGCGGCGTCGGCCGGGATTGGCCGGCGCCATGGCATTCGGCGAGATAGGCGTCGAGGCTCGGCGGAAAGCGGCGCTCTGCGCGCAACCGCGCGTGCCAGCGGTTGGCGATTTGTGCGAGGTGCGGATACAGCTCCTGGCGCAGCCCCGCCACCACCGGCGGCAGCGGGTAACGCAGATACTTGTACTCGCCGCTGCCGAAACCATGGCGCTGCATGACGACGCGGCTGCGGAACGCCGCGGGTTCGTCGTACAGCGCCGACAGTTCGCGGCATGTTGCCGGGTCGAGCAGATCGGGCACGACCGCGTAGCCGCGCTGGTCGAGCGCGGCGGCGATTTCCGGCCAGTCGGGCCGCGGCCGGCCGGGCCCCGGCCGCTCCGCCGATTCGGCCGGCTGCCCCGGCTCAGGCAGCCGCCTCATCCTGCGCCACCGCCGCCTCCCGCTCGCGGGCGAGCAGCGCCTCCTTGCGTTCGACGCCCCAGCGATAGCCGGCGAGGTCCCCATCCTGCCGGATCACGCGGTGGCACGGCACCAGCACCGCCAGATTGTTCGCGGCGCAGGCGCGGGCGACGGCGCGCACCGCCAGCGGCTGGCCGAGCGCGGCGGCAATCTCGGTATAGGTCGCGGTCTTGCCTAATGGGATCTTCTGCAGCGCCCGCCATACGCGTGCCTGGAACGCGGTGCCGCGGATGTCCAGCGGCAGATCCGGCAGGGTCCCCGGTGCGGTCAGGAAATGCACGACCTGCCTTGCCCATTCCCGCAGCACGGCATCCCCGGGCGCCAGCACCGCAGCCGGAAAGCGGCGTTGCAATTCGGCTTCGAGCGCGGCTGGTTCGTCGCCGAGTGCGGTCATGCAGATGCCGCGATGCGTGGCCGCCACGAGGACCCAGCCGAGGGACGTGTTCATCGTGACGAAGCCGATGGCCTCGCCGGCGCCGCGGCGACGGCGCGCGCCCGGAGTCATGCCGAGCCCCGAGCGTGCCGCCTCATAGGCGCGCGACCCCGACCCGAAACCCGCGCCGTAAACAGCCTCCGCGATCGGCTCGCCGGCGTCGAGTTTGGCGGCAAAGCGGCCGAGCCGGTGCGTCCGCGCCCAGTCCCGCGGCGTCGCGCCGGTGATCTGCCTGAAGACGCGGTGGAAGTGGAACCGGCTGATGCCGGCGGCATCGGCCAGCTCGGTAAGGCTCGGCACGGTGTCGCGGGCGCGGATCAGCGCGCAGGCCCGCGCAATCGCCGCAACATGCCGCTCGGCAGCCGACGCATCCGCCGGCCGGCACCGCTTGCATGAGCGGAAGCCGGCCGCCTCGGCCGCCGACCGATTCTCGAAAAACGTGACATTTTCCCGCCGCGGCGGGCGCGAGGCGCAACCCGGCCGACAATAGACGCCGGTCGTCCGCACGCCATACAGAAAGCGCCCGTCGGCGTTCGCGTCGCGGGCAACCAGCGCCGCCCAACATTGCTCCTGGTCCAACATCGTCCTCTCCCCGCTCTGCGATAATGGCCGAAGATGGCCGCATCGGGGGCGGTCCTCCATCCGGGGATTGCTCTCTCATTCGAGGCCGACGGCAGAAACCCTCATGCAGAGACCTCATAGAGAAAAGCTTTTTTGCGGCGCAAGATATGGTTAACGTCTGTTGACAGGGACAGACCAGCGCGATTGGGGGAAGCGCGCATGCGTCGATCGGAACCCGGTTCGTTGTCACGCACATCGCCGCCGCGGCTGCCACCGGGGCAAACGGCCTCGACGGAGGAGCTGCTCGGCCATTTGCGTTACCGTCTGCAGCCGCCGGCACGTTCGTCCAACCGCGCCGCCCGATTACCGGAGCCGGTCCGCGACACCACCTTGCAGCCCGGCGGCTGGCTCGAACCGGTGCTGCGGCAATACGGACCCGGCATGCCGTTTCCGCCATTGCGCAAACGCCGCAGCCGGGCGCATCTGTGGCTGCTCGCCGTAACCGTGCTGATCGTGGCCGGCGGCGGCTTCTATTGGCGGGAATTGCGCGCCGCCTATGCCGACGCCTATCCCGGCGAGCCGGACAAGCGCGAGGCATTGCGCGCCTGCAGCCTCGAAAACCCGACATTCATCCGCTTCCTGCCGGACGAGCGCAGCGCCTGCTACGAGCGTATCGCCGCGCGGCTTTCCGGGACATCGGCGGCATCGAGCGAGGACCGTTCTTCCGGGCCGTAGCCGCTCAGCGCTCGGCGTAGCGCTTCGGCAGCATCGCGTGGATGCCCTTGTTGCCGTCGACCAGCTGCGTGACGCGCATATCGACGACGAGGCTGGCATACATATACGCGTCTTCCGGCGGCAGTCCGAGCCGCTCGCCGATCAGCCCGATCATCTGGCGAAGCGCGTTCTTCGCGGCGTCGTCGAGATCCTCGTCGAACGCCATCGTGATGTGATGGGTCGGGGTTTCGGCGCGCGGCAGCGCGAATTGCAGATCCTTGCGCAATGTCAGGCGGAAGGTGCCGCTGAGCGCGGTTTCGAGCGCCGTCACGCAGACTTCGCCATCACCCTGCACACCATGTCCGTCGCCGACCGAGAACAACGCGCCCGGCGCCCATACCGGCAGGTACAGGGTCGTGCCGGCAACCAGCTCCTTCAGGTCCATGTTGCCGCCGAACTCGCGAGGCTGGATCGTCGAGACCGCACCATAGACCGGCGGCGGCGCCACCCCCATGACCCCGAAAAACGGCGCCAGATCGACCTCCTTGCCGAATGGCAATGTCGCGGTGCCGCGCTGGCGGTCGATCGCGCTGTGCCAGGTCTTGCGGATCGGGAAGTCCTCCGGGAGCGTGCCCGACAGCGGCCGGATGCGGGTGTAGCCCCAATTCTGCCGCGGCTCGATCGCCAGGATCTCGATTGCGAGCACATCCCCGGGCTCGGCCCCTTCGACCGCGATCGGCCCGGTCAGGATATGCCCGATGCGCGGTTCGAGCTTCTGGTGGATCGCCAGATGATCGGCGAGGATCTCGAATTGCGAACCCTGCGGCAGCGTGTCGGGACCGCCGGAGACGCAATCGACCGTGACCGTGTCGCCCGAGGCAACCATCGCCACCGGCTTCAGCGCCGCATCGAAGATGCCCCAATGACAATGCTCCGGCCGGCACGCGATCGTGTGATGCTGCGACATCGGGGTTTCCTTTCGGCTGCACGCAAAACGGTTCAAGAGCCGTGCCAATGCATCGGCGGTCACGCCGCCGTGATCAGCGGCCATAGGCCGTCGGGGCCGGCTGCGGCGACGATGCGGCCGAGCTCGTGCGACCAGTGGGCTTCGCTGCCGAATTCGTCGCGCCATGACCACAGCCGAACAGTCAGCCGATGCAGCGAATGCTCCTGCGTGAAACCCATCGCGCCATGCACCTGGTGCGCAATCTCGGCGACCTTGCCCGCCGCCTCGCCGGCGCGGATCTTGGCCGCGGCCATCGCGAAGCCGGCGGACGGGCGCGCTTCCGCGACCGCCAGCGCGGCATTCTCGACGGCGACCAGCGCCGCCGCGGTTTCCTCGGCCAGCACCGCCATCTGCTGCTGGATCGCCTGGAACTTGGCGATCGGCCGGCCGAACTGAACCCGGTCATTGGCATAGCGGGTCGACAGTTCGAGCGCGGCTTGCATGGCGCCGGCCATCTGCGCCGCCCGCGCCAGCCCGCCCAGACGCAGCAACAACGCCTTGTCGATTCCCTCGGGCAATGGCGCGGAGGGCACGTCCCGGGCGACCGCGACGAGATGGTCGCGGGGCTCGCCGGCAAGGTTGAGGTCGGTCTCGATGCCGATGTCGGCGCGGGGCGCGACAAACAGGGTCGCTTCGCCGATCAGCACCACCGCCGCCGCATCGCGGCCCCAGGGCACATAACCGGCGCGTCCGGCGAGAACATCGGCGACACGCAGGATGCGGTCGCCGGGCTCGACCGGCGCGACGGTCAGCGCTCCGGCCGGCGGTTCCATCCCGGCGGCACGGCACAGCCAGCGCGCCAGCATCGTCTCGGGCAGCGGCAACGGCGCCGCGTGATGGCCGGCGGCGCGCAGGATCGTCGCGGCCTCGGACATGCCGGCCGGACCTTCGGCCAACACGTCGAGATAACCGGCTTGCTCGACAGCCTCCCACAACGGCGCAGCCCAGGGTTTCGCGTCGGCGCCAGCTTGCTCCGGCCGCTGTGATGCGGCGAAGTCGCCGAACAGCCGCAATGCGCTGTCGTAGAGGATCGTGTCAGCCATCGCCCGGCCTCACCGCAGCCCGAGGCCGCGCGCGATGATGCCGCGCAGGATCTCGCGGGTGCCGCCGCGCAGGGTCCAGGACGGGGCGTGCAGCACCGCCTCGGCCAGGGCCTTTTCGAGCGGGTCGTCCGCCCCGCGGCGGCGGTTCGGCGCGAGCAGGCGCGCCAGCTCCGGCACGGCGCGCTCGAAGGCATTGCCGAGGTCCTTGACCAGCGCCGCTTCCAGGTTGGGCATTTCGCCCGCCTGGAGCATGCCGGCGATCGACACCGACATCTGTCGCAACGTCCACAGATGCGCCGCGAGGCGGCCGAGCTCGGCCGTCATGCCGCGGTCCGGCTCGGCCCCGGCCCGCCGCATCAGCTCGACCAGCAGGCGGTAGGAGCTGACGAAACGCTCCGGCCCGCTGCGCTCGAAAGCGAGTTCGCTGGTCACCTGCCGCCAGCCGTCGCCTTCATTGCCGACCAGCCGTTCCGAGGGGATGAAAACGCGGTCGAGGACGATCTCGTTGAAGTCGTGCTCGCCGGCGAGGTTGAGGATCGGCCGTACCGACACGCCGGGCGATTTCAGGTCGAGGATCAGCTGGCTGAGGCCCTGGTGGCGATCGGCTCCGGCCGGCCCGGTACGCACCAGCGCGATCGCGAAATGCGATTCATGGGCATAGCTCGTCCACACCTTGGTGCCGGTGACCTCCCAGCCGCCGCAGCCCGGGGTCGCGCGGGTGCGGAGCGAGGCAAGATCGGACCCGCTATCGGGCTCGCTCATGCCGATGCAGAAGAAGATCTCGCCGCGCGCGATCCCGGGCAGAAACTCCTCGCGCTGCGCCTCGGTGCCGTAGCGCAGCAGCAGCGGCGCGCTTTGCCGGTCGGCGATCCAGTGCGAACCGACCGGGGCGCCGGCGGCCAGCAATTCCTCGGTGACGACGTAGCGATCGAGCATGCTGCGCTCGCCGCCGCCATAACGCTTCGGCCAGGTCATGCCGATCCAGCCGCGTTCGCCGAGGCGGCGGCTGAACGCGGCCGAGCGGTGCGAGCCGAAATCGCTGTTCGGCTGCCACGATCCGGCGCGCAACTCGGCTTTGACGAAGTCGCGGACCTCGCGCCGCAGCGCGTCGCAGGCGGGAGGCAGCTCGACCGGGTCGAAGCGAAACGGGGTCGTCATCGCCGGCGATCATACGCCAGCCGGCGGGCGCCGCCAAAGTCCGAGCAACGGCCGCCGGTCAGGGTCGGCCGAGGCCCGGCAAAGTCGATGCAGCCGATCCGCGTCGCCAGCGCGCCCTTCGCGTCGACATCGGTGCCGGCGAAATCCCCGGCGTCGAGGGTACGGCGCTGCCGTCGGCATTAGCGGCCGGTCCGCTCGGCGCGGACCGGCCTTCATCATTGCAGCACAGCCGGGCGCCCGCCGCGACCGTGCGGCCGGTCTAACCGGCGCGGGAATGCCGGAACGGGTGGTCGACGATCGCGCGCTGATCCGGAGTCAGCGCCTGGTAGAAGGCCTGCAGCGCCGGCTTGACCTGCTGGATGGTGTCGAGCCGCGCGGAGAGGAACTGCTGCCGCTGGTCGAGGCGATCGAGCACGGTTTCGGCGCCGCGCTGGTCGCGCGGCTTCAGGCCGGCGCAGAGCTGCCGCTGCTTGTCGGCTCCGGCCTGCAGAATGCCCTGCAGCTTGTCCCAGGCCGGGCGCTGATCGGCGGTCAGGTTCAGCTTGGCGACGACATAGGCGATCATCCCGGCGCGTCGCGCGAGGCGCTCTTCGCATTGCTGCTGCGGCGATTGCTGTTGGCCGGCCTGGCCGAAGTGCTGGCGCAGCCATTCGCCCATCGCGCCGTGACCGCGATCGCGATCCTCGCCGCGATGGCGAGGCCAGGCCGGCTGATCCTCCCCGGCCTGCGCGACCTGCGGCGGGGCGTCGCCGGCCGACCATGCGATCATCGGGGTGGCAATCGCGGCGCCGGCGATAAAGGCGGCGCCGGCGATCATCGACTTGTACATTGACGTTCTCCGCAATAAGGAACGGGAAACACCCGCGGCCGGAGCTCGGCTCAAGCTCGACAGAGAATTCGCCGACGCCGTGCCGCGCTCCGCGAAGCCGTGGAAGCGGTCGACGAACTCTCCGCAACTTCCCCTTGGCGAATTCCCATCAGGCGAATTCGCGATGAGGTATTCTTAGAACGAGGACTTCCTGCGACTAGAATACGGCAGGTAAATTGCAGCGCGTCCCCGGTATCGAAGATTAAATCGCCGACAGGTGGCGGGAGGGAATATGCCGCGCATCGACGCAAACCGGGTCCTGGCCGATCTGCGTCGGCTGGCCGAATTCGGCCGCTACGAGACCGGCGTGCACCGTCCGACCTATTCGCCGGTCGACATGGAGGCGCGGCATTGGCTGGCCGGCAAGTTCGGCGAGGCCGGGCTCGAGGCAGAGATCGACGGCATCGGCAATGTCTTCGGCTGCGATCGCGGCGCCGCGCGCCGGCTGCTGGTCGGCTCGCACAGCGAGACGCAGCCGCATGGCGGCTGGCTCGACGGCGCGCTCGGCGTCGTCTATGCGCTGGAACTGGCGCGCGCTTTCGCCGCCGATCCCGATTGCGCCGGGCTCGGCATCGATGCCGTCGCCTGGGCGGACGAGGAGGGCCATTTCGGCAACATGCTGGGCAGCCGCTCCTTCACCGACGCGATCGATGATGCCGAACTCGATGGCGCGCGCAGCCGCGACGGGGTTGCGTTGCGCGAAGCGCTGGCCGCGGCCGGACTTGCCGGCCGATCGCGCCGTCGGTTCGCTCCCGGCCGCCATATCGGCTATCTCGAAGCCCATATCGAGCAGGGCGACACGCTCGACAGCGCCGGGCTGCGTATCGGCATCGTCGAGGCGATCGTCGGCGTATGGAACTATCGCGTGATCCTCGCCGGCGAGCAGAACCATGCCGGCACGACGCGGTTGGCGCGGCGCAAGGATGCGGGCGTCGCGATGGTGCGGCTGGCGACCCGCATCCATGACCGCTTCGCCGAGATCGCCGGACCGCGCACGGTGTGGACGATCGGACGCATGCTGCTCGATCCCAACGCCCCGAGCATCGTGCCGGGCCGCGCCGAGATGCAGGTCCAGTTCCGCGACACCGATCCCGACCGGCTGGCGCTGTTCGAGTTCACCCTGATCGAACTCGCCGCCGAGACCCACCATGACGGGCCGTGCCGGTGCGAGATCGCGCCGCTCTCGAAAAGCGAGCCGCGCCCGATGGACGCGGCATTCCAGGCGCTGTTGGAACAGACCGCAGAGCGCCATGTGCCGGGCGGGCACCTGCGCCTGCCGAGCGGCGCCGGCCACGACGCGCAGGTGCTGTCGCACCGCATGCGCGCTGGGATGATGTTCATTCCGAGCCTCGGCGGGGTCAGCCATCATTGGACCGAGGACACCAGGGAGGACGATATCGTGCTTGGCGCCCAGATTTTCGCCGACGCCGCCGAAGCCATCCTGCGGGCAGAGGCGGCGCCATGACCATTGTATTGCAGGAGAATTTGCGCGGGCTGTTTTACGCCCCGTATTACGCGGCTTTGGCGCTGGGGGCGTACGAACAGGAGGGTGTCGAGGTCGAGTTCGTTACCGCGGCGGCGCCCGCACAGGCCGCCACCCGGCTGTTCGACGGCACCGTCGATGTCGCCTGGGGCGGGCCGATGCGGGTGATGGAAACCTATGAGCGGCGGCCGGATTGCGATCTCGTCTGCTTCGGAGAAGTCGTGACCCGCGACCCCTTTTTCCTGATCGGACGCGAGCCGCGGCCGAGTTTCACGGTCGCGGACCTAGCCGGGCTGCGGCTTGCGACCGTCAGCGAGGTGCCGACGCCGTGGCTGTGCCTGCAGCACGATCTGCGCGAGGCCGGCATCGACCCGAACGCCATCGCGCGGGTCACCGACCGCAGCATGGCCGAAAACGCCGCAGCCCTGCGACGCGGCGAGTTCGACGCGGTGCAGCTGTTCCAGCCCTATGCGGAGGAGCTGCTGCAGTCCGGCGCCGGGCATTTGTGGTATGCCGCGGCGACCCGCGGGCCAACCTCCTACACGACCTTTTATGCCCGTCGCGGCGTGCTCATCGACAAGCGCGCCGAGCTCGAGGCGATGGTGCGGGCCCTTTACCGCACCCAGAAATGGCTGCATGCGCAGCCGCCGGAGGCGCTCGCCGACGCGGCCGCAAGCTATTTCCCCGATCTGCCGCCCGAGCTGCGCCGCGCCGCGGTCGCGCGCTATCGCGACCTCGGCATCTGGGGCCGCAACCCGATATTGCCGCGGGCCGGCTACGAGCGGTTGAAGGCCGGGATGGTGTCCGCCGGTTTCGTCCGCGGCACACCGTTCGAACAGGCCGTCGACAACAGCCTCGCCGAGGAAGCCGTGCGCGCCGACCCCGCGGCGCTGTAGCGCGCTAGGTTGCCGCTGCTTCGGCCGTCGCGCCGGTCCCCGCAGGCGGCGCGACGCTCCCGGCCCCGGTGCAACCCCGCCGAGGACCGCGCGGGGATGGCGGCCCGGTTCCCGAAGCTGCGCTACTCCCTGGCCTTGGCGTAGGGATAGATCAGCTCGCCGGTCTTGTATTGCGGCGGGTCGAGGACCGTGATCCGCGAGGTGTCGCGGAACTGGTCGAGGCCGTTGCCCGCGATGCCGTGATATTGCACGAAGATCGGGCGCGGCTGGGTCCACTCGCCATCGGGGCCGAAGGCGATGTCGCCGATGATGGTGTTGAACGAATGGGCGTGCAGGTACTGGCCGAGCTTGTCGTCATCGAGCGCCTTGGTGGCCTCGACGGCGTCGCCGAGGATCTGCAATTCGGAATAGGCGAAAGGCGGCAGAAAATAGCCGAGCGGGTCGACCCCTTCGCCCGGCGCCTTGGCCTGGTATTCCTTCAGGAAATCGAGAATGCCGGGAAACTGCATGGTCGGTGCCGGCTCCCATAATTCGCCGACCACGACCCCGTTCATCAGCGGCCCGAGCTGGGTGCGCAAGGCGGCGGTCGCCACCCCGACCAGCGCGCCGCCGAACATCTGGGTCTTGTACCCGAGTTCGCTGACCGCATGCAGAATGCCCACGGTATCGGGCGGGTAGGAGGCGACATAGGTGATGTCCGGGTTGGCGGCCTGCGCCGAGCGGATGATCGGGGTGTAGTCGACCGTGCTCGGCGGATAGGCGCGGTCGTAGACGATCTGCAGCCCGGCCGCCTTCGCGTTGTCGCGCGCTCCCTCGGCGGCGTTCTTGCCGAATTCGGCGTCGGCGCTGATGATCCCGATCGTCTGCGGCTTCGGGTTCTGCGCCATCGCGATGTCGAACCAGCCTTTCGAGAAAGCGTGTTTTGGATCGGGCCCGAACACCAGCATCGAGAAGTAGCGCTGGTAATGGAACTGGCTGTTGGCTGCGAGCGCGAACAGACCGAAGAAGGTTCGGTTGTGCTGGATCACGATCGGCAGCGCCGGGACCACCATGTTGGTGGCATAGCTCGAGATCAGCAGGTCGACCTTGTCGATGTCGATCAGCTTGGTATAGATGCCGGGCACCGTCGCCGGGTTGCTCTGGTCGTCGTAATAGACCAGCTTGACCGGCCGGCCGAGCAGGCCGCCCTTCTTGTTGATGTCCTCGGCCCAGATCTGGAAGGCGAGAAGCCCGGACTTGCCGACATTGGCGAGTCCTCCGGTCAGCTCGATGCTGAAGCCGATCGTGATCGGCGGCTTGTCCTCGGCCCGCGCCGTCGGCATCGCCGCGAACAGAGCCAGCGCGCTCAGTGTGATCAGCACGCAGCTGAGGTGCTTCATTCTTGTAGTTCCTTCACCTGGGCCGGGGTCAGAAAGCGGGTCTTGGCGCCGCGCAGCAGCAGGTAGAGACGGGCGGTTTCCTCCAGTTCCTCGATTGCATTGACCGCGGCATCGAGGCTCGACCCGGCGACCACCGGGCCGTGGTTGGCGAGCAATACCGCATGATGCCGCCCGGCAAAGCCGCGCACCGCCTCGGCCAGCGCCGTGTCGCCGGGGCGGAAATACGGCACAAGCGGCAGACGCCCGACCCGCATCACGTAATAGGCGGTGATCGGCGGCAGCACGTCGGCAGGATCGATCTCGGCAAGGCACGACACCGCGACCGAATGGGTCGAATGCAGATGCACGACCGCGCCGGTGCCGATGCGCTCTTCGTACATGACGCGATGCAGAAAGCTTTCCTTGGTCGGCGCATCGCCGCCGACCAGGCGACCGTCATCGGCGAGCTTCGACAGCCGCGCCGGGTCGAGCCGCCCGAGTGAGAAATTGGTCGGGGTCATCAGCCAGCCGTCCGCGACCCGAACGCTAATATTGCCCGAGGAGCCTGCGGTCAGCCCGCGGTCGAAGATCGACTTGCCGATCGCGCAGATTGCCTCGCGCGCCTCGGTTTCCGTCATGGCGCATCCTCATCGAGCGCCGAGAAGGCGCGCAGGAAAAAATCGGGCGCGCCGAAATTGCCGGATTTCAGCGCCAGTGCCAGCGGCGGTTGATCCAGGCTTACCGTCCACGGCACGCCGGGATCGACCTGCCTTCCGATGCGCAGGCCGGTGACTCCGAGTGCCTGCACCACCGCCCCCGCGGTCTCGCCGCCGGCGACCACCAGGCGGCGTACACCCCGCGCCACCAATCCCGTGGCGACCCTAGCCAAAGCCTGTTCGACCAGGGCGCCGGCGCGCTCGCGACCGAGCCGCTGCTGCACCGCCGCGACCTGCTCGGGCGGGGCGCTCGCGGCGATCAAAACCGGGCCTTTCGGGAGCAGCGGCGCCGCCCAGTCGATCGCCTCGGCGGCCAGATCGCGGCCCGCCGCGATCGCGAGCGGGTCGATCATGAATACCGGCGCGCGTTCGGCCATATGCGCGACCTGCCCCAGGGTTGCCGGCGAGCACGAGCCCGACACGACCGCCTCGGCGCCGGCGATAGGCGGCAGGCGATCGGCGCCGCCCTCCGCACCGAGCAGTCCCTGGCGGCGGAAATTGGCCGGCAGGCCCAGGGCAATGCCGGAGCCTCCGGTTACCAGCGCCAGATCGGCAGCGGCCTCGCCGATCGCCTCGAGGTCATGGTCGTGAATGGCATCGATGATCGCGTGCCGGAACCCGGCGCGGCGCAGCTCGGCAAAGGCCGTGCGGATCGCCGCCGCGCCGCGGCTGACGATCGCCGTCGGCACGAGACCGACCTTGCCGCGCGTCTGCCGCTGCAGCACGCGCACCAGCGATGGATCGCGCATCGGCGTCAGCGGGTGGTCCTTCATCCCCGATTCCGACAGCAGCACGTCACCGACGAACAGATAGCCCTTGTAGATGGTCCGCCCGGCTTCGGGAAACGCCGGGCAGAACAACGTGAAGTTCGGGCCGTGCTCCGACACAGGGTCGGCATCGAGCGCGTCGAGCAAGGCCTCGGCGACCGGCCCGATATTGCCGGCATCGGTCGAATCGAAGGTCGAGCAATACTTGAACAGGATCTGCCGCGCCCCGGCGTCCCGGAGCCATGCCAGTGCCGCGAGGCTCTTCGAGACCGCCGCGGCCGGCGCAATCGTCCGGCTCTTCAAGGCGATGACGATTGCCTCGGCTTCGGGCCGAGCCGGGTCCTGCGCAGGAACGTCGATCAGCTGCACCGTCCGCATCCCGCGCCGCACGAGCGTGTTGCACAGGTCGGTCGCGCCGGTGAAGTCGTCGGCGATCGCCCCGAGCAATACGCCCATCCTCTCCTCCCCGCGGTCGGCCGGGCGACACTAGCCGCCCGCCGCCGCCGCTGCAAACACGCTGAGATGCCCGATGATTAGCCCGCTCGCGCCGGCCAAACATTCCTGAGATTGTTGTCAAGGCATCCAGTACCCGATCAACTCGAACAAAATGGGCCGATGCGATGTTGATCAAAGGCGCGCCATGACCCGATCCCCGACGACGTCATTGCCGGATCAGCCGGACACGATCTCGACCGGCAGCGCCGGGCTGGACGACATCCTTGGCGGCGGGTTCGACGCCGACCGCGTCTATCTGGTCGAAGGACGTCCCGGCACCGGCAAAACCACCTTGGCGCTCCAGTTTCTGCTGGAAGGCGTCAGGCGGGGAGAACGTTGCCTCTATGTCACCTTGTCGGAGAGCGAGCGCGAATTGCGCGCGGTCGTCACGCGCCATGGGTGGACCTTGGCTGGGATCGATGTGTTCGAACTCGTGCCGCCGGAAGCCAGCCTCGATCCCGACCAGGAGCTGACGCTGTTTCACCCGGCCGAGATGGAGCTCAGCGAGACCACCAAGCACATCCTTGATCGGGTTGCGGCGATCACTCCGAAACGCGTGGTCTTCGACTCGCTTTCCGAAATGCGTCTGCTGTCGCAAAGCTCGTTGCGATACCGACGGCAAATTCTGGCGCTGAAAAATTTCTTTGCCGGCCGACGATGCACCGTGCTGCTGCTCGACGACCTGTCGTCCCAAGATCACGATCTTCAGCTTCACAGCATCGCGAACGGGGTCATCACGCTCGAGCAGCTCTCGCTTGATTACGGCGCCGAGCGCCGCCGGCTTCGGGTCGTCAAGATGCGCGGGATGAAGTATCGCGGCGGCTATCACGACTTCACGATCGAGACCGGCGGGCTCGCGATCTACCCTCGTCTCGTCGCGGCAGAACACCACAAAGTGTTCCTCGGCGAGACGGCCTCGACGGGTTTGGCTCAACTTGACGCCTTGCTCGGAGGGGGGATCGAGCGCGGAACCAATCTGCTGCTGATCGGGGGCGCCGGTGTCGGCAAATCGTCGATCGCGCTGACCTGCGCCCTGGCGGCGGCGGCGCGCGACGAGACGGTCGGCGTGTTTGCCTTCGACGAAGGCCTGGGGACAGTGTTCGCCCGTGCACTCGGGCTTGGGATGCCCCTGCAGGCTTACGTGGATAACAACCGGATCCGGGTCCAGCAGATCGACCCGGCCGAAATGTCGCCGGGGGAATTCGCCCAACGCGTGCGACAAAGCGTCGAGCAGGACGGCGTTCGTGTCGTGATCATCGACAGCCTCAACGGCTACATGAATGCGATGCCGGAGGAGCGATTTCTGCTGCTGCAAATGCACGAACTGCTGAGCACCCTGAACCAACTCGGGGTGATCACGATCCTGGTCCTGGCGCAGCACGGTTTGATGGGCCCGATGCAGACGCCGCTCGATATCAGTTATCTGAGCGACGCTGTTCTGATGCTGCGGTATTTCGAAGCTGAAGGGCGGGTTCGGCGCGCGATCTCCGTGGTCAAGAAACGCGGCGGAATGCATGAGAACGCGATCCGGGAATTCCGCCTCACCGCGGGTGGCGTCAAAGTCGGTCCGCCTCTTACCGAGTTTGAGGGTATCCTGTCCGGCGTGCCGCGCTACCGGGGCGGCGCCGGCCCGCTGCTGCCGAGCGACATCCCCCGCGAGTGAGGCAGATTTTGTTCGATTCCGGCGACAGCGAGAGAATCCTGGTGCTCGCCCCGACGGGCCGGGACGCCGGGGCGGGCTGCGCGCTGCTGAGGCAGGCCGGGCTGGCGGCGACATCCTGCTTTGGGATCGGCGAACTGCAAGCCGAGCTCGACAAAGGCGCCGCCGCGGCCGTCATTGCCGAGGAAGCCTTCTCCGGCGCCGATCTCGCCCCGCTGTTCGATTGGGTCAGCAATCAGCCGCCGTGGTCGGACTTCCCGTTCATCATCCTGACCACGCGACGCGACGATCCCAGGCTGCGGCGCTATACGCTCGGCCTGATCGACAAGCTGCGCAATGTGACGCTGCAGGAACGCCCGATCCAGACGCTGACGCTGGTCAGCTCGGCGCAAGCGGCATTGCGGGCCCGCTTGCGCCAGTATGAGGCGGCCCGGTATCTGCGCGAACGAGAGCAGGCGGCCAGCCGCCTCGAAGCGACCGTGCAGGAGCGAACGCAGCAGTTGCAGGAGGCAAACAACGATCTGGTCGCCGCCCAGGAGAGCCTGACAATGGCGCTCGAAGCGGCCCAGATGCGGACCTGGCACCTCGACGTCGCCGATGGCGAGAAGGCCGGGTTGCTGAAGGCGGACGGTGCTTCGGGGGCGGCCCGCTCCGTGCTGCTCGCCGAATGGAACAAAATCGTCGCCGACCGGGTATTGCAGGAAGATCATGAGGCGATCGGGACGGCACTCGAACAGGCGTTGACGAGCGGAAAGCTCCACGTCGAATGCCGCGTCGTTGGGCCTGACGAGAATTTACGGTGGGTGGTCGCCGAAGGGCGTCTGCATCGGGATGACCACGGCAATCCGCTGCGGCTTGTCGGCACGATCAGGGATGTAACCGAACGGCGGCAGGCAGAAGAAAGCCTTCGGCAAACCCAGAAGCTCGAAGTCATCGGGCAGCTGACCGGCGGCGTGGCTCATGATTTCAACAATCTGCTGACCGCGGTGCTGGGGAATATCGAGCTGGCGACGCTGCGCACGCGCGATCAGAGCGTTCTCGACGTTCTCAGAAGGGCCAGCATGGCGGCCGAGCGCGGCGCCAAGCTCACGAGTCAGCTGCTGGCCTTCGCTCGCAAACAGCACCTCGCGCCGCGGGTCGTCAGCCTGAACGAACTCGTATCCAGCATGGGCGATTTACTGTTGCAGACGATCGGCGCGACGATCCGCATCGAGACGGTGCTGGAGAAGGATATCTGGTCGGTGCTGATCGACCCGACCCAGCTGGAGCTGGTGATCCTGAACCTCGCCATCAACAGCCGCGATGCGATGCCGAATGGCGGCCGCCTGACCGTTGCGACGCGCAACATGCGGCCCTCGGACCGGCACCGTCCGGCCGGGCTGGCCGAGCGGGATTACGTTGCGATTTCGGTCGCTGACACCGGGTCCGGCATGACCCAGGAAATCGCCGCCAAGGCGTTCGAGCCGTTTTTCACGACCAAGGCCGTCGGCCAGGGGACCGGGCTTGGTCTCAGCCAGGTCCTCGGCTTCGCGCAGCAATCGGGCGGCGAGGTGCGGATCGAAACGCGCGTCGGACAAGGCACGACGATCACGATCTTGCTGCCGCGGAGCCGGGAATCCTTGTTGCGAGTGGTCGACGAGGACGGATCGGTCGTGCACGACGGCAAAGCCGCGACCATTCTGGTGGTCGACGATGATGCGGCGGTCCGGGAACTCACGGTTCAGGCGCTCCAGGCGATGAACTACCGGGTGCTGGAGGCCGATGCCGGCCGCCGCGCCCTCGAAGCGATCCGGCATGCCGACACCCTCGACCTTGTTCTGATCGACCTGGTCATGCCGGGCATGAATGGTCGTCAATTGGCGACCCGCATCCGCGCCGACGACCCCCGCCGCCCCATCCTGTTCATGACCGGCTACGACGATTTGTCCGGCAGCGATGACCCGTTCGCTCACGAGATGGTCATCAAGAAGCCGTTCAAATTGGTCGAGCTTTCTGCCGCGGTCGGACGCGCTCTCGAGGCGCGGAGCGGTGAACCCCAGCCATGGAACGTCAGGCCGATCCGCCAACCGAAGAAGACATGAGCGCGCCGCCTCCCGGTTTGGCGTGATCCCAGCCGAGGCTTTATTGCGAGCTTTCGGCGCGCCAACGCGCCGCGCTAAACGTGGCGGTGGATCGGGTCGACCCAGCGGACCTGTTCCGGTTTTTCGACCGGGTCGATGTCGAGATTGACGACGACCGCCTCGTTGTCGCTGCGCACCAGCACGCATTCGAGGGTCTCGTCGGAGGATGCGTTGATCTCCTGATGCGGCACATAGGGCGGCACGAAGATGAAATCGCCCGGGCCGGCCTCGGCAACGTATTCGAGATGGTCGCCCCAGCGCATGCGGGCGCGCCCCTTGACGATATAGATCACGCTCTCAAGCTCGCCGTGGTGATGCGCTCCGGTCTTGGCATTGGGGTGGATTTTGACGGTGCCGGCCCAGATCTTCTGGGCCCCGACCCGCGCGAGGTTGATCGCCGCGGCCCGGTTCATGCCCGGAGTCTGGGCCGTATTCGGATCGAGCTGATCTCCCGGGATCACCTGGACCCCGTGGGTCTTCCAATCGACCGGGCCGGAATCCGGCTGCTGGCCGGGCTGATCGCCGGGCTGATGGCCGGATACGCGAGAATTGGTCATGGCGGGACCTGCGATTTGAAGGCAGCAAGCGGGACTTCCGCGCTGATATAACGCCCAGCCCCGGCCGAAGTCACGAACCGCCCTTGACAGCCGCGAAGGCTTGTCCGATATATCGGATGTTCGATATATCGAATAGGAGGACGTGAATGTCTGCCGACAGCACCGCCCCGGTAACTCCCGTCGGGCTCAATCACCTCGTTCTGAATGTGCGCGACATCGAGGAATCGCACCGCTTCTGGACCGAGATCCTCGGCTTCAAGCAGGTCGGTACGGTGCGCCGCCAGCCGAAAGACGCGCCGCGCATCGAGATGCGCTTTTATAGCGGCGATCACGACGGGGCCTTGAACCATCACGACGTCGCTCTGGTCGAAAATACCGATCTGCCGCGGCCGCCCGCCGACTGGAAGATGTTCGGCATGCCGCATGCGGTCAATCACATCGCGATCGCGTTGCCCAATCGTGAAGCCTGGCTGAAGCAGCTGGCCTATCTGCAAAGCCGCGGCGTGCCGTTCCACCGGCGCACCAACCACGGCATGACCCACAGCGTCTACATCAGCGATCCCAACGGCTACGGGGTCGAGTTGCTGTACGAATTGCCGCGCGAGATGTGGGAAGGCGATATCCAGGCCGCGCTGAACTACGCCGAGCCGTTGCCGACCGAAGGTCCCGACGCCTTGGCCGACGATTTCGAGGGCTCGCCAAGCTTCGGCAAAGAACCGGCCCTGGGGGCGGCAGAATGAGGCATCGCCTGGCGATGATGGGCGGCGACGAAGACCGGGACCGCGGGCGCCATGCCGGCTTCAGCCGTGGCCGCTTGCATGCCGGGCATGGGCATCACGGCCAGGGGCATCACGGCCAGGGGCATCACGGCCAGGGGCATCACGGCGAGGGGCATCACCAGGGGCATCACGGCCAGGGGCAGCACCAGGGGCATCACGGCCGGGGACCTCACCAAGAGCATCGCGGCGGCGGGCGGCGGCGCGGCGGCGGCGTGCTCGATCACGGCGAGTTGCGGTATGTGTTGCTCGACCTGATCGCCGAGAAGCCGCGTTACGGCTATGAGCTGATCAAGGCGGTCGAGGAGAAGTTCGGCGGCCGCTACAGCCCAAGCCCCGGCGTTATTTATCCGACCCTGACCCTGCTCGAGGAATTGGGCTATATCCGCCCGGAGGCTGCCGAGGGTCCGCGGCGGCTCTTCGCGATCACCGCCGAGGGCGCAGCCTTTCTCGCCGCCCATCGCACGATCGTCGAGGCGATCCTCGCCCGCATGGCCGTCGCGGGCCGCGCCCAACCGGCGCCGGCTCCCGAGATCCGCCGCGCCATGCACAATCTCGAAGAGGCGCTGTCGATCCGTCTCGACCGCGGACCCCTCGATGTCGAGGCGGTGCGGTCCCTCGCCGGGGCGCTCGATCGCGCCGCCGCCGAAATCGAACGGAGCTGATCGCATTCCGAAGCCGGGTTCCCGCGCGACACTTGCCGCATCGGGTCGGCCGCCGACGGCGGGACCGAGCGCCGGCCGCTCGCGTGCGGCCTTGCTCGGGCTCAGCGAGCAGGAGGCGGCGCGCGCCGTCGCCTTCGCCGTCAAACGCTTGTCCGATCGCGGCGGCGAGGGTCTGACGCTGACCTCGCTGCGGCGCGGCTTCGGCGCCGCAGTCGAGACCGCCGTGGCGCGCTTCGGCGATCTGCGATGCGCGATTGTCACCGGCGGCTTTGCCCTGGTGTTCCAGCCGATCGTCGCGCTCGCCGACCGCCGGCCGCATCATTACGAGGTGCTGGCGCGCTTCCCGGAAGGGCCGGACCCGTTCGAGGTGGTTCGCTTCGGCGAGGAGATCGGGTTGATCGAGGAGCTCGATCTCGCGATCTGCCGCAAGGCGATCGCCGTGCTGGAACAAAACCCGGCCCTCGCGCTCGCAGTCAACCTGTCCGGCCGCTCGGTGGAAAGCGCCGGGTTCCGCGGGGCGCTCGCCGAGCTGTTGCGGGCCCATTGCGGCCTGCATCACCGGCTGATCTTCGAGCTGACCGAATCCTACGCCATCGAGCGGGTTGCTGAGGCCGCCTCCTTCCTCGCCGGGCTGCGGGAGCAGGGCTGCGCCCTTTGCCTCGACGATTTTGGCGCGGGCGCCGCCGCCTACCATTATCTGCGTCATTTCGAGATCGATTTCGTCAAGATCGATGGGCCGTTTTTGAAAGCCGCCGGAACCCATCCGCGGGATCGTGCGCTGGTGCGCTCGATCTGCCAGTTGTGCCGGGAGCTCGGCATCGGCGTGATCGGCGAGATGATCGAGGACGAGGCGGCCTGCACCGCGGCGGCGGCGCTCGGCATCGGCTACGGCCAAGGCCGCCTGTTCGGCGCCCCCGCCGCCGCGATCCCGGGCGAGCCCTAGGCCCGCTTTCGTAGAAGCGCGAGATGTCCCCTTCCTCCCTCTCCCTCGCTGGCCGGGGGAGAGGGTCGGGGTGAGGGGGCCAGCGAAACTGGGCACGGCGAGACCCACCTCACCCTCCCATTGCTCCGCATGCGCCCCTCCCTCTCCCCCCTGAAGGGCGGCGAGGCAGTTTCAAGAGCAGGTCGCGATCCGGCAATAGCGGGCACTAACCTCGAAATCTCGATCCGGAACGCCGTCCCTTCGGGCGGCGTTTTGAGGCGAGCATGATCTCGGATGAAACCCGGCCGGCTCCGCCCCCCTGGCGCCGGTTCGTCAGCCGCTACCGCGTCGCCGTCACGCCCGGGGGTGCGGCGATGTGGCTGCTGCGTGCGCTCGGCAGCGTCTTCACCGGACTGATCATGCTCGTCCTCGGAGTGGGCGCGCTGGTTTATTACGGCGGCGACCCATTCATGCGCGAGCTGATCGAAAAGCAGGGTTCCGCGACCCTGGAGAGGCGGGTCACTCTCGGCCCGGCCTTCCACCTCGCCTGGGGTGCGCCGCTGCGCGTCTACGCCACCGACGTCCATGTTGCCAATGTCCCCTGGGGCACCGGTCCCGACATGTTCGCGGCCGGCCGGGCCGAGATCGATCTCGACCCGTGGCCATTGCTGCATTTCCAGTTCCGCTATCAGCGCATCGCGCTCGAAAACGCCAAGGTGTTGCTGGAGACATCGAACAAGGGCGAGGGCAACTGGTCGACCGGCACGAGCGCGGTGGCGCCGCAGACGCGCACCGAATTCCCCGATGTGGAAGACCTTGAAATCAAGAGCGGCAGTTTCACCTGGCACAATGGCGTGACCAACGCGACCACGCTCGTCACCA